>Ga0068860_100003966_pt1 | contig 15198 bp, 11 predicted proteins | sample KBSSwiS32_FD_66597 | JGI IMG/M metagenome (GOLD analysis project Ga0068860, IMG submission 66597) | Switchgrass rhizosphere microbial communities from Kellogg Biological Station, Michigan, USA - KBS Switchgrass S3-2 | ecosystem: Host-associated > Plants > Roots > Rhizosphere > Soil ... | reverse complement strand
GGGGATGTTCGTCAGCTTGAGTCATCCACTACTCCTGACGGTCGGATGGCACATGACGACCCGGGATCCGCTCACAAAATTCGATGACAGAACACGGGAATCATAGTTTCACTACCAGACCGAGGCCTCGAGAGCGCGATGTTCACCAGAACCATCATCTACAGCTAGCGGTTCATCTCAGGATCTATGGATGCAATGAGCGCGACCGCCCCCTGCCGGAGACGTCGCGCCATCAACGAGGTGTCGCGTCGTTCCACATGCGCTCAGCGCGACGTGAGGCCCAGCTTTTCGGCCGCCATTTCGAGCTTCGGGAGGGGATCGGGGTCGTCGGAGCGCTCAAACGGAGACACGACCACAGTCTCGACGCCCTCGGCCTCGTACACCGCGAGGTCATCGGAGGTCGGAAGCAGCGCCTGCCCCGCACCATGGACCAATGAGTACCGGAACGTCGCAGGGTCGCGGCCGTACTTCTCCAGCAACGGCGCCATGGTGGCTTTGAGCGCACGGATCTCGGTTGCCTCATACAACGCGCCATACCAACCGTCAGCGCGCCGAGCGCCGCGTTCCAGAGCGATCCTGCCTCGGGAACCCACATATAGCGGCGGCCGTGGTTGCTGAACCGGTTTCGGCTCGAAGCCGATGGGCTCGAAGTCGAAGAACCGGCCATGATGTTCGGGCGAGTGCGCCGACCACAGCACGTCAAAGATATCAAGCGTTTCGTCGAGCCGGGCGCCCCGCGTGTTGTAGTCGACGCCCATCGCCGCGTACTCGTCCTTAATGGAGCCCACCCCAATGGCGAGATCGAGGCGACCGCCGGACAACACGTCGACAGACGCAATGGCGCGCGCCGTCTGCAATGGATGACGGATGGGCAGGATCGTGACCCCCGTCCCAAGCCGCACGGTTGTGGTTGCTGCCGCGAGGTACCCAAGCGCCACATAGGTCTCGAACCGATAGAAGTGCGCGGCATACCCCGCCCTGCCTGGGTACGGCGTGCTCAGGTCCACTGGTACCGCGATGTGCTCGCCGTAGTACAGAGCGCCGAAGCCCAGCTCCTCAGCTCGCCGTCCGACCGTGGCAAGATCCGACGCCATCACCGGAACGACGTTGACGCCGATGCGCATACGCTTTCCCTCCTGTTAGTGAGGCTGACAGCCGCACCGACCGCCTTCCATGATCTGTCGGCAAAATACCACGCCACTTAGATCAAGTGTCCGCTAACCGATTAAAGGTGCACGGGCACCTCCAACTCCTTACAGACTTGCCAGAGCGGTTCGTAGTCGGTGTAGAGGGGTGTGAGCACGTTCTCGTCGCCGTCGACCGGAACGAAGATGCCTCCCCTCGAAAATCACTGCACACAGATCGGCTTATCGCCCCGGGGTAACGTGAACTTGCCGTTCTCGAAGCCGCCCACGAAGTAGCACTTCACCACTGGTGACGGCTGACCGGCGGTGAAACTCACGTTGTCCGCGATCAATCCACCAAGGTTCGTCTTCACCTTGTACAGGGCGTCCATCGTCTGCTGGGGGGTCGGGTTCTCCGCGACGTTGCTCTCCTTCAATCCCTGCCGGATGAACTCCAACGACGTCCAGACAAACATCGACGTCTCGTTGGCTTTGCTCAGGTCGCCGTACTTCGTCATCGCGTCACGGAAGTCCTTCATCGCCGGAGTGTCGGCATACCACGGAAGAGTCGGCTCGATCGCGACGACGGACGCTCCCGGGATCTCTGTCAGCCGCGGGTCCAACGAGTGGACCAGCATCAAGAGCGACGGGTGGTAGTCCTGCGCCGCACAGTCTGACACCAGTTTCTTCGTAGTTCCGACATCCAAACCGGCGAATATCACCTCGGTCTTCTTGTTCTTGAGTAGCAGACACTCGGCCGTGTAGTTGGGCGCCGTCGCCGAGATTTTGAGCGTACCGTCGTACCGCACTCCTATGTTGCTGGCTTCCTTGGCCATGGCGTCGCCCGCAGCCCCGCACGCGGCCACCTCCGCACACAACGCCGAAGCTATGGACTCCTTACCTTCCGACTTTACGGTGTTCAGGCCGGCTTGGTATCCAACCGGATTCGCTACCAGGCCGAGTGCGAACCAGCCCGGCGTGGTGTTCCAGATTGGATATGCCGCGTAGGACTGCACGACCGGGAACTTCTTGTCCTGCGTGTACGGAAGGATGGTGTTGTCGGTCGAGGGATCATTCGGAATGAGCACCTGCACCTTGTCGTTTTCCACCAGGTCCCTGACCACGGCAAGTCCCTTGCTGGCGTCATTCCCGGAGTCCTTTACGATCACCTGCACCGGGTGGCCATTGACCCCGCCGTTGGCATTCACCCACTTCTCCCAGGCCTGCGCTGCGATCGGTGTTCCGACGTACGAACCAGCGCCGAAACCACTCAACGGAGAATTGATTCCGATTTTGTAGGGTGCACCAGTGGGCGTCCCCCCGGACGCGCTTGAGCCAGTGGTTGTGGCAGACCCACTGCTGCCGGTCGTCGAAGCGGTCGTGGCCGGCGCGGCTGTGGTATCCGACGCCTTAACCCCGCTGTCGTCACCGCAAGCGGTAAAGGTCCCCGCCGCTACCAGGATCGCGATGCAGCCTCTCCAGCGTTTCCCCATCGAACGTCCCCTCTGTTCGAACCGAAAATTGCGCGTTGAGGAGGTTGCAGGCCTCAACCGCTAACCCCCTCACGGCGAATAACCCCGGCGTGATTGAGGCGGAAGATACCGGGGCACGCGAGAGATCGTCAACCATTGCATAATGCGAAGGGCGACACCATCGCATAATGCGGAAGGCGATGGAGAAACGGCCAACGTTTCGCTTCCAAGCCGCATGCTGAGCATCGGCCGCTCTTGATCAGCGAGCGGGTTCTGAATTGCGATCGGTGCGCTTTCGAGAGCGCGAGCGAAGCCGGCGAGTCCCCGATGTTAAAGGACCCTCGGACGCCCACACCCTTCGAGCCGTCTCTCGACATACCCGTCCGCACAGGAACGCACAACCGGCCGGCCGCCGCGCGTGCGGTCTTACGCCAACCCACAATGTCATCGATGTAGTCAGCGTCGAAAACGACCGAGCGGTGTGTTTTTTAAAGCCACTTGGCGCACTCGCCTCGGTGATCATCATCTTTCACTCCGGCCCAGTCACCGGTCACATATCAGACACGTTCTGGGTCCGCGACCTGCGAGGTATGCCGTACCACTCACCACTCGACGCGCAACTCACTATTCGGGACGGCTACGTCTACCGAACCCGCGCCCACGACCCGCTGCTAAGACGCAACGACCACTTCGTCTCACCCGACGGACGACCCACCGACGGTGCCGCCTACCGAGCTGAACGCATGCTGCTCCCCCGGGCTCGCCTGGCTCACCTCACTCGGCCACGAACCCTGGACCGGATGGTCCCTCATCGCCTGGAACATCATCGCCGCCGGCATCTGTGTCGCGGTCATGGCGTAGCTATTACCACTCTGGCGACGCTCCCCCCGCCCCCTACGTAGTCCTGCTCCCCGGAGCGCTCGTCGGACTGCAATGGTTCGGGTGCGACCTCCCAGCCCTTGCGCTGTCCCTGCTGGGTGTTCTGGCCTGGAAACAAGGTCACAGCCGACGCGCCACAGCTTGGTGGGCGCTCGCCATCCTCGCCCGGGAGCAGCATCCTCGACGCCATCGCCTACATCGCCGCATCAAGCCGACGGGATCCCCGCAAGCTCCTCCACCTTGTACCGCTTCTTGCCCTCGAAACGACCTGGCAATGCGTCCTCCACTGGCGGGCATCGATCAAAACCCGGCAATGATCAGTCGTCTCGAGACTCCAGACAGCGGTCCATGGCCTCCGATGCGACCAGGCTCCAGTCCACTCGCACCTACCGACTGGACGTCGAAGCCGACCAGCGGGACGATCCGTGCCTCCGGCCACCCGTCCCCGGGGTAAGCGGGCTGGTCGCTCGGCGTGAACTGTCCATGTTGACCGAGGAGTCTTCGGACTGCCTATCGAGTAGTCAATGGCTGCATCGATCTACCTCAAGCGAGACTTGCGGCGACAGCCGCCCAAAACTGCTTCAAGGCGCTTTCCGCGTACTGTTACCTCGAAGTCACCTTCAAGAGCGACCAGCTCTTGATCCTTGCGCCAGGCCTCGGTAACCCCTCTTACCGAAGCGAGCACCGGAACTATCGCGTTCATCTCCGCTCGCACGAGCTTAGCTAGATGCTCCTCAAACCTGATCTCGAGCGATGCCGCTCGCGTTTTCGGGCGGCTCGGGTTCTGTTCTGAAGAAGTACCCATTGCCTCCTTCAAGGTTTGTTCATCACCGCGATGGTTTGCGTTCACAGGCGCTCCAACCAGGCGCGACCTTGCATCGACAGACTCACCCCGCCCATCAACGGGCTCCGCACTTCTGTGAAGGAGACGCTAATGAACGACCGCCACACTCGCCTTGGTGTGCGCTTCCTCCTAGCTGGCGCTGCGACGACGGTTACCGTCGCGTCCGTAGCTATGGGAGCCGCCCAGGCCAAGCAGCCAGTCGCCAATGACCTAGGTTTCACGCCGATCACTTCGAACGCTCTGGCCTGCTCCGCGAATGGCATCATGCAGTTCGCCCCGGACAAGCAAGGAAACCCCGTCACGCCGATCGTCCTAATGAACGCAGGCGATGTGGCGACGCCGGTTAACGCGCCAACGTCATCGAACAAGGTCGGTCGAGAGAACGACATGATCGCGGTCAGCCCCGACGGAAAGTACCTGTTCACCCCCAGTGAGAACGCCAATCCGTCTGACACGGGCGCTCCCAACGGCAGCGATGGAGTCACCCGGCTCACATTGAAGGGACCCGACACCGGGAAGAAGGAGATACTGGCCAACAACGTGGACGCTTCGGGCAACAACCTTTGGCAGCGGGTGGATGGAATCAAGTGGTATCCGTACGGTCCGCAGCAGGGAGTCCTGCTCATCGGTGAGGAGTTCGGCGCTAGCGCAACGGGCGGATCGAACGGTCACGTGTGGCAGGTCGATCCGAACACGGGCGAGTTTGTGCGGCTCGACTGGCTCGGCGGTTACGCCCACGAGGGCATCGGACTCGACAAGGACGGCAACCTCTACATGGGCGCTGAGGAACGGGCCCGCGGTGCGATCTTCAAGGCCGTTCCAAAGGACGTGAACGACCTCACCGCGGGCGGCACGCTGTATTACATGGTGGGCACAACCACGGACGCGACGGGCTGGAAGCCGGTGCTCGACCCGGCCAACGCGGCATTCGAAGCAGCAGCGGGGGGTGCGATCCTATTCGACCGTCCGGAGGACCTCGACGAGGCCAACGGTCGCATATACGTCGCGGTGACCGAGCCGGCCAGCGACGCGAGCACACGCACAGGTGCCGCGGGTCAGGTAGTGAACCGTGGTGGGGTCTACAGCTTCTCGGCAACCGGTGTACCGGAACTCTCGTCACAGAGCGGCGCGCTCCCCTACAACTCCCTCGCGCCGATGATCGAGGTCAACGACCCCAAATACACGAACCAAGCTCAAGCCGAAGCGCAGCAAGGACTGCAATTCCCCGACAACCTGGCGTTCGACGGCCGGGGCCACCTCTGGGTCCACGAGGACATCCCCGACAGCACCGCCGCGTTCCCGTCCAACGGCGTCGACGTCTCGAAGGAACAGCGCAACCAGCAGGACGAACTCTACGTGTTCGTGCTGAACAAGGCCGGCGACCAAATCCTACCCAACCCCGAAACCACCGGCCCAGGCGTGTCGGGCGGATACAAGGCGGCTGACATGCGCGCATCACCAGCCGGCGTGCCGTGTGAGAACGAGTTCACCGGCGGCGTCTTTGGGCAGGACGGCAAGACTCGCTACATCAGTCAGCAGCACCACGACAATCCCACCATCGCCATACGCATCGGCTAGCTCAAGACAGGAGCCGCGCCAAAACGAGGAGCCTGCGACCGTCGCAGGCTCCTCGTTTCACGGGAATCGCTCGCTGAGCATGCGTGCGGCGAACGGGAACACTTTCTATATCGAACCGCTGAACCCTCGACGAAGTAGAAGCCAGCTACGGGCCTTCGGACGCCCACACCTTGGTGCCGTCACGCGAGACGCCTGTACGGACCGGGATTCTGAGGCGCCGGCCCGCAGCTCGAGCGGCCTTGCGCCAACCGACGATGTCCTCTTTGTAGTCAGCACCGAGCACAACGGAGCGGTGCGTTTTTAGAAGCATTTTGAGGTCGGCGACTTGGCGCTCGAAGCGCGCCGTTCCAGTTCGTCGATCAGACGGCGGGGCATTTCTGGGACCTGTGATGACAAATTGATGACCGGGGGGCCAATTTCTCCACGCGCGTCATAGGCAAGGTTCGGTTGGTGTCCAAAGCCCGACTGATCATCACTGCTGTCGTCCTCGAAGGCCGATCCCAGGCCCAGGTCGCTCGGGACTACGGGATCTCGCAGGCGTGGGTCAGTCGCTTGGTCTCCCGCTACCGGTTGGAAGGCGACGCGGCGCTGGAGCCCCGGTCCCGCCGAGCAACCCGACAGCGAGTTCCGCGTCCGCCACGACCGTGTCCACACGGGCCGGATCACCGTGCGCGTCAACGGACAACTCCACTACATCGCCCTCGGACGAACCCTCGACCGAACCCGCGTCATCGCTCTCATCCACGGCTACAACCTGCGAATCATCCACGCCGCCACCGGCGAAATCCTCCGCCACCTCACCCTTGACCCCACACGCCGCTACCACGGCACCGGCCAACCACCCGGCGGACCCAAACGCCCCTACGGACCCCAAAAAACAAGAAACCCGAACCCTGATGCAGGTTCGGGCCCTTGCCGATGTCTCGCGACATCACATTGGTGGCGGGGGCAGGATTTGAACCTGCGACCTTCGGGTTATGAGGACGTCGCGTCTCATGCGCACTGGTGCGGCCCAGGATGCTCTAACAGGGGAAAGTTCCACGTCAGGGAACCTTTTCCGGCGGTCTCGTGTGCTGTAGTTCGGACCCGTGGGTTCGAGTTCTGATGACAGATTTGATAACACGCGCATCCGCTTGAGACGGCGTTTCTGGGGTCGCGCAACCCGCTGGCCCGGCGCCCCGCAGACGGCATATCCACATTGTCATCAAGAGGAACGATCGAAGTGGTCACCGCCCTCTGGGAATAGCACTTCCCGGCGGTCGGCCGACACGTCAAAGAGAGCCAACTTCCCCCCGTCGAACCACGATCTGTTAGCAACGTCGAAACCGGCAGAGCGCAGCGTCGTAGGCGCCACCGGCGTTCTTGGTGTGGACGAATTCCTCGAGCGCACGTTCGCCGTCGCGATAGTCGCTGGGCCGCTTGCCCAATAGCTCCGCCAGATCGTCGAGGTCATCGTTCACGAGCTGACGGCCGATCTGATCCCAGCGCTGGATGTGCCGTGCTTCACGGAACGCACCGCGGATCTTGTACGCGGTGTACTCGTGATCGATGCGCAGCGTCGACAACGTCCGTACGAGATGATCGATGGCCGGCGCGGCGATGGCCTCTTCATCGGCCGGCGCCTCGATCGTGGGCAATTCGACGTCGAGGTACTCGGCCAACGCTTCGGTGGCGTAGAGGTTCGTCTCGTTGCACCACTGCATGTTGGTGGCGAAGTCGCTCTCCAACGGCGGGTTGACGCGGGCATGGAGAGCGCCAGTTGGTTCGTCAGCGTGAAGTAGATGTGGTGCCACTCGATGGCCTTGATGTCGGCCGGTTCGCCGACGAGGTTGGAGTACTGGTCGTAGATCTCGTTGAAGTCACCGAAGTTCATGATGGAGTCACGCATGCGCCACCCGGCGAGGTCCATCATCGGGTCGCCTATGTGACCCAACTCCAGATCGATGATGTCGGTGAAGTGACCCTCGTGATGCATGAACTGACCCGAGTCCCGCACCACAGCAGCCTCACGGCTGTTAGGAGCAACAGGGTTGCGGCCGAGCCAATCGATGAAGAACTCCATCTGCGGGTCGTGGTGGCTGCCCTTCTGGCGTTTGTACATGGCGTTGAAGCGATTGAAGCCGATGCTTGCCGGGGTCTCGCCCGGAGCGCGACACTGGCGTATGGCTTCCGGCTCCACAATCCGCAGCACCACGTTCACGTACTGTCGAATCTGTACAGCGCGTTGTGGATTGGCCGTGACGACCGAAGGTGACCGCGTCGTACGGATCGCGCCCGACAAGCAGAACCCTTACAGCTGGCGGGACTTCTGCAGCAAGGGCCGAACCGCCAATGAGGTCGTAGAGCATCCTCAACGACTTCATCAGCCAATGCGACGGGTGGGCGACCGCTACGAAGCCGCCACATGGGAAGATGCCATCGAGGACATCGCGTCGCGGCTCACGGCGATCGTCGAGCGCGACTGCCCCGACGCCGTCGCCTGCTACACCGGGAACCCCAGTTACACCTCGATGGGTGCCACGGTCTTCGCCCGAGCGTTCATGGATGCGCTGGGGTCGGGCAATCGGTTTGATGTCGCGTCAATCGACCAGAACGCTTACATCGTCGTTACGGAGGCCATGTATGGCGTCCCGGTTCTTCCGCTCGGGTATGACGTTGATTCTTGCCGCTGTTTCCTCATCATCGGCGCGAATCCTGCAGAGAGCGCCATGGGCTGGATCAGCAGCGTTCCGGACGGGTGGCGGCGCATCTTGCGGGCGCGGCAGCGTGGTGCGGATCTCATCGTCGTAGACCCGAGGAATACCCCGACTGCGCAAGCGGCCGACATGCACGTTGAGGTCCGTCCCGGTGCTGATTGGGCGCTGTTGCTCGGGCTGGTCAAGGTGGTCCTCGACGAGAAGTGGTACGACGACGATGCCTGCCGCGACCTCAGCGGCATGGACACCTTGTTCACCCTCGTGGCGGAGGCGGACCTCCGCGACCTGGCGATGCGCTGCGACGTCGCGGTCGCCGTGATAGTTGACATCGCCCGGCGCTTCACCGCGGCGCCCACCGCGATGTGCCTGACGCACACAGGCACGGCGATCAGCGACGGGGGCACGCTCGCGCAATGGCTCAGTCTCGTGTTGAACCATCTGTCGGGACGAGTTGACGCGGTCGGAGGTCGCACGTACAACCCCGGCTATGTCGACTATGCCACGGTGATGGGGCGCCGGCGGCGGCGCGATCCCCACGTCAGCAGACTCCGTCGCCGACCCGCGATCGATGGATTCCACAGTCTGGCGGAGCTGGCCGACGAGATCACCACACCTGGGACGGGTCAGATCCGTGGTCTCTTCCTCGTGGCGGGCAACCCGGTCACCACTGGGGCCCAGGGTGAGAAGCTCGCACGTGCTCTTGCCGATCTCGATCTCCTCGTCTCGCTCGATCTTGTTCAGCGGGAGAGCCACCGCCACGCCCACTGGCTGCTCCCAATGGCCCATTGGCTGGAGCGAGAGGATCTTTCTGTCTTCGCCACAGCCTTCCTTGACGAACCGTTCCTTCAGCTCGGTGCCCCTGCAGTGGCGCCGCCCCCGGGAGTGCGTCGCGAATGGGAGGTGTTCACAGCTCTGTCGCTTGCCATGGACCTTCCGCTACTGCGAGACCCCAACCTCGCAGAGACGATCGCGCAGCGCCGGCGAGCCGCGCACGACGCGGGCGACCCGACCTTGGCGTTCGGCCCCTTGGCGATGGAGGTGGACATGCTCCGGGCCGGTTCGGTCACACTCGAAGACCTTCGGGCCAACCCGCACGGAGTGATCTTCGCTGAGCGCGCGCTCGGGCGCTTCGCAGCCGCCGTCCAAACGGCCGACGGCAAAGTGGCTCTTGCACCGACCGAATTCATCGAGGAGGCGCGACGACGTTTGACCTCGCCCGACGCGCCGCTATCGGAAGGCTTTCCGCTACTGCTCGTCAGCCGCCGACGCATCGAGTCAATGAACTCATGGCTGAACGACACGCCCACCGTCGTGCGCCGAATGACGGGGAACCAGCTCGAGATCCATCCATTGGACGCAGATCGAGCTGGGATCGTCGACGGAACCGACGTACTCGTCGAGTCACCAGTGGCAATCGTAACCGCCGCTGCGGTGGTCACCGAAGCCACGCGGCCAGGCGTGGTGATTGCCGAGCATGGCTGGGGATCAGCTGTCTGCGACCCATTCACAGTGTCCGTCGTACGCCGCGGCTTCAATCGCAATGCGCTGGTCGAGGATGACGCGCTCGACCCTCTTTCTCAGGTTCCACGGTTGAACGGTCAGCCGGTCCGGGTACGGCGACTGGAACACTGATCGGCATCTGTGCGCTGCTGGGGACCGTCGTGCTCCGACTCGCACCCACATTGACCCACACTGCTCGTTCACCGAGGTCCCACTAGGTCGCGGGCAGCTGTAGTGCTTCGGGGACCGGGGGGCGGAACAGGCGCGACGCGTTCTGCAGCGCCTGTCTGCTCGAGGCGCAGATCGTGTCCACACCGGCTCCGCTACAACGAGTGTCAATCCATCCTGCGGTAGTCCCGATCGCGCTCAAGCCTCAGTGGCGTTTCGGTACGCTGGGCTCCTGCCCGTGCCCGTTCGATCCGGCGGCCCGCGGCTGCGATGCTGGAGCATGATGTCACGATCCTCGACGCCCAAGACCACCCCTCGTAAGCGTCGTGAGCGCGGCTCGCTACAGATCGATGATGTGGTCGCTGCAGCGATCCGGGTCATCGACCGAGACGGGCTGTCGTCGATGACGATGCCAGCGCTCGCACAGGAGATGGCCGTTCCGGTGACGAGCATCTACTGGCACTTTCGCACCAAGGACGACCTCATCATCGCGGTCGGCGAGCGGATGATCCAGGAGTTCTACGAATCGCTGCCACCAGTCGATCCGACGAAGCCGTGGGATGTCGAGGTGCGCAGCTACTGCGTGAACATGCGGCGCCATCTCCTGTCACATCAGGCGTTCCTTGAGCTGATGGCAACGCGGTCAAAGCGTCTTTGGGCCAACACGTTGATCGGTACGTTGATCACCAATCGGGTCGAGGCTGAACTGCAGGTGTTCACGGCCGCGGGGTTCAGCGCGATCGAGGCCGTCAAGATGTATACGTCGCTGTCCACGTACGTGCGCGGATTCGCGATGATCCAGGTGCGGTACGAGCAAGAAGCGGTCGACCCGGTGGTCCTCGACATCGCAGCTGCGCGCATGGCGAGGCTCGATCCCGATCGCCATCCCGTGATCTCCAGTCTCGAGTCTTTCGATGAGGCGATGCGGTTCGATGAGGCGCAGTTCTCGACCGGTCTCGACTTGATCATCGAGGGAATCCGGGTCCGGCTCGCGGAACCGATCAAGCCGGCCCGATCCAGGGCGAAGCGGAACTGACCTCCGCGGTCGGCATCGGTCTCGGTCGAGTGCCGAGCGCTGGTGTCAACCCCGCTTGCTATCGTCGACAGTGAGCGGTGGCGCGTCTGGCGGATCCATCCGTGGCGGTATGAGGAAGGCGATTCGCCGAGACGCAAAACGCCATCGACCCTCAGTACGCCGGTAGGTGTCGGTCACGAGGTTGAACGCCAGGCGAATCGCTCCGTTGCCGAGACGGGTCTCGCTAGTGGTGTACACCGAACCGTGCGCCTCGTCGTCACCGTCGAACTCGATGACATGGTTCGAACTCAGGTGGCAGCTGCCGACCACCGCGTGCGTGCCGAGCCCGGTCATGAAACGCAACATGGCCGCTCGTCCACGATGCACGCCGAGCATTACCGCTGAGCCATCCCATACTCCATCTTCAGTGAAGAGCTCAGTGAGTTCCTCGATGCGGCCGGTGTCGGCGTAGTGGCAGTAGCGGTACGCGAGTTGCTGGATCTCCCAGCCGTCGTGATGGTGATTCGCGTCGCTCATGCCGCGGTGTCCGTGGTCGACAGCCGGGCCACGAGCGGAGCGAGCTGCTCCATTTGCTCGCCGAAGAAGATCCAGTATGCGACGCCGTAACGCTTGCTCTTGGCAATGATGTCGGCCTCGATCTCGGCCAGCGTGCCGATGAAGATCATCGGGCTGGCGAGGACCCATTCGCACGACACGCCCATGGTCTTGGCCCGGACGGCGACCGCCTGATCACGGTCGTCGGTGACGGCTACGTCGTAGGCGAGCGAACTGAGCTCTATCTCGCCAAAGCGCATGCCCGCCTCGTTGCGTACCAACTCGACCCGTTGATCGAATGCCTCGACGAGTGCGTTCTGTCCGTCTTGGTACATGGCGGGGTCGTAGGCACCGACCCGCTGGTTGGCACTGAGGTTGATGATGTCGGCCTCGCGCGCCGCCAGTTTCAACATGCGAGGGCCGCCGGCGCCGATCATGAGTTTCGGGTGGGGCGACTGGACCGGACGGGGGGTGCTTGCGCAGTTGCGCAACTGGAAGTACTTGCCCTCGAAGGAGAAGGAATCGTTCTGCCACAGTCCTTTCATGACCGCGATTGCTTCGCTCAGCCGATCGATGCGTACCCCTGGCGGGTCGAGCGGGAAACCCGCCATCTCGTAGTCGCTGACCAACCATCCGGCTCCGATGCCGACCAGTGCGCGGCCACCGCTGAGAACGTCGAGGGTGGACATGTCGCGCGCGAGCATCACCGGGTGTCGATAGTCGTTGCCGAACACCAGCGCTCCGACTTTCAGTCGCTCGGTGACCATGGCGGTAGCGGCCATGAACGGCACCGCTGACATCTGGTTGGGTCGCACGTGATCGGCCACGGTGATGGTGTCGTAGCCGAGCTGCTCAGCGCGTTGCGCGAACTGCGTCAACTCGCTGCCGTTCATGACCGTGGTTGCGTGAACCCCGAATCGCATGTAGTTACCTCTCTTCGGCGCAGGCTGTCCTGCGCTGCAGGGTTGGAGTCGCGGGTTTGAGTCTCACCAGCGCAAGGGCAGGTTCGGGATCTCCCGGATGCCCTGGCGGTACTTCACCTCGAACCCCTCCTCAAGTCGATAGCTGGGAATGCGGCGATGCCACTCTCGGACCGCGACACGAAGCTCGAGCCGAGCCAGGTGCGATCCGACGCAACGATGGATACCGCTACCGAAGGTGACGTGTGGGTTCACCGTGCGATCGATGTCGATCTGCTCAGGGTCGGTGAAGATCTTGGGATCGAAGTTGGTCGTCGACAACAGTGGCCGAACCCGTGAGCCCGCTGGGATCGGGCAGCCACCGACAACGCTGTCGGCTGTGGCGTACCGAACCACCACCGGCACCGGGGTGGTGAAACGCAGCAATTCCTCGACCGCCGAGGCGATGACATCGGGGTCGGTAGCAATGCGCTGTTGAAGATCAGGACGGTCTGCGAGCACCCGGAACGTACAGCCGAGTGTGGCGGTGACCGTATCGAGTCCGGCCGGAAGGAACAGATGGCAGATGTTCAGCACCTCGCCCCGGGTGAGCTTGCCCCCCGCCTCGAGGTGCACGAAGTAGCCGAGCAGATCATCGAAGTCCTTGCCGACACGCCGGTCCAGTTCCTCGGTGAAGTAGTCGTGCATGAACTTCCCGGCCTTGGCGGTGTTCTGTTCGCGCTCTTGGATGGTGTCGCCCGTCGGCCGGATCAAGGCATTCTTCACTTCGAGAAACTCCGCGAGCAGATCGCGCCGCATGCCCATCAGCGAAAGGAACACGGTGGCCGGGAACGGGACGGCGAACTCCTTGGCGAAGTCGACCTCGCCGCGATCGATGAACCCGTCGATGAGCTGATTGGCCAGCCGCACCAGCTCGGGTTCCTTCTCAGCGACACGCTTGGGCGCGAACAACAGATCGAGCACCTTGCGATAGGGCGCGTGATTGGGGGGATCCATTTGAAGCGGGATGGCCCCGGTTTCCGATCCGAAGTACAGAGCTTTGGGGCTCGAGGAGTACAGGTTTGGTTGGTGGAGCACCGCATCTACCTCCGCGTGTCCCGCAACGAAGGCGATGCCGGGCGACGGGAAATCGACCGTGGACTTTGTGCTCAGTTCGGCCCAGATCACCGGAGCGTCATCACCCCAAATCGTAGGATCGACGTCGCGTGACAGCGTTGTCAATGTCTCTTGTTCAGCTACGTGGTCTTGATAGCGCATGCTTGCTCACATCTCATTCGAGTGATGAACGACGTTCATACCGTGGCTTGCTGGCGTCCGATGATGGCGGCGAGGTCGCTGGCCCCCTGACGGGCCTGCCTCTTGACGGCGGGCTGGTAGCTGGTGTCGACATCGTTGGCTTCAGCACGGAGCGCGCCGACGGTGCATCGGCCCTGCGGGCGGATGGAGAACGGATCGAACTGATAATGGTGCATGACGTTCCGGTGCGTCACCTTCGCGACTTCGTCGGCGCTCAGGCCGTCCAGCGAGCCGACCAGCCGTTCAGGCGAGTGGGGCCACGTGGAATCCGAGTGCGGGTAGTCGCATTCCCACATCACGTTGTCGAAGTTGACCTTGTCACGCAGGCGCATGCCGATCGGATCGTCGACGAAGCAGATCAGGAAGCGCTCGCGGAAGACTTCGCTGGGAAGCTTGCCGCCGAAGTCGGATCCAGTCCACGCGTGATGCTGTTTGTAGGTGTAATCGCATCGTTCGAGGAACCACGGCATCCAACCGAATCCCCCTTCGTTGAGGGCGATGCGAAGATCAGGGAACTCCCGGATCACACGAGAGAAGATCAAGTCACCAAGGGCGAGCGCCGCGTTGAGTGGCGTCAACGCGATCGTCACGTCGACCGGCGCGTCAGCCGCCGTCATGGGAAGCGATGACGACGAACCGATGTGCATGTTCACAACGGTGCCCTCGTCGCTGCAGGCCTTCCAGAACGGGTCCCAGGTCTCGCTGTGAAGGCTGGGAAGTCCGAGCTTGGCGGGATTCTCCGAGAAGGTGATCGAGTGACAACCCATGGCTGCAACTCTTCTGGTCTCGTCAGCCATGGCTTGGGGGTCCCAGCCGGGGGCGACTGCCTGGGGGATGAACCGATCAGGGTAGGAACCGCACCATTCGAGGATGTGCCAGTCGTTGTAGGCCTGGAGCATCCGCAGACCGACTGCTCGATCGGGGGTCTTCATGAACAGCTGCCCGCAGAACCCGGTCATCGACGGGAAGTTCATGGAAGCGAGCACACCGTTGGCGCTCATGTCCCGCACCCTGTCGTGCACATCCCACGTCCCGCGCCGGATCTCGTCGAACGACGTGGGCTCGAAGTTGTACTCCTCTGGGGGCCGGCCGGCCACGGCGTTCAACGCCAAGTTGGGCACTTCGACGTCGCCGAAACGCCAAACGTCGCT
>Ga0068860_100003965_pt1 | contig 15198 bp, 9 predicted proteins | sample KBSSwiS32_FD_66597 | JGI IMG/M metagenome (GOLD analysis project Ga0068860, IMG submission 66597) | Switchgrass rhizosphere microbial communities from Kellogg Biological Station, Michigan, USA - KBS Switchgrass S3-2 | ecosystem: Host-associated > Plants > Roots > Rhizosphere > Soil ... | reverse complement strand
GGGGGAGGGAGCGTTGTCTGAGAAGGCCGGGGCGCTGCCTGAGGAAATGGAGACGAAGCTGGATGCAATAAGTGGTCGGGCTGCCCAGGGTAAGGGGCGGCTATTGACGATGAAATGGGCGGCGGTGGCGGCGGTACTATTGCTGCTGGCGGGTGGAGAATGGTGGTATGTATCCCGGAAGGGTGAACAATATGCAACAGTAGCCCATGAGACAAAGCAGGTACCCCTACCGGATGGTACGATGATGAGCCTGGGCGAGAATACCCGGATCCGCGTGGAGTCGGGCTATAATAAGACGGAGAGGAAACTGGCGCTGGTCAGCGGGACTGCAAAGTTTGATGTAGTCCATGCGCCTGAGCGTCCTTTTGTGGTGGATATGGGGGATGTCAGTGTAAAGGACATCGGGACGAGCTTTACTATTGAAAGAACGGCGGATAGCATAAAGGTGATTGTCTGGGAAGGCAAGGTCGCCCTGATGCGGCATGAGACGGGAGAGACCCGGGAGATAGCGGCAGGAGGGGAGGAAAGCTTTTATATGGAAGGGCGCAAATTTGGAGAAATGCATATGCGCGGCTACCAGCTGCGATTTGACGACCAGTCCCTGTCGGCGGTGGCGGCTACTCTGGAAAAAGCATCGGGCAGGAAGATCGTGCTGAGCGATGCGGCTCTGGGGGAGAAAAGGCTGACGATCCACCTGAATGGGGAATCTTTCGAGGAGGCTATAAAGACCATCTGTGCCTCGCTGAACCTGGAGTACAGCGTGGTAAACGGGGAGTATATTCTGAAGGGTGCGGCTACGCACAATTAATTAATACATAATAAGCCGGCTGTTATTCGCGTTTTGGGGTATAACTTAGTGTTTTAATACCTTTGAATGACCCGGATAACTGCACATTTTCTTCAATGGCCATCCCTGGCTTTAGTGTTGTTGTTCCTTTGTTCATTATTTTCCCTGCCGGCGGCCGCTCAAAAGGCGGAAGATACCCTTGTTACCGTGCAGATAAAAGACCGGCCATTCCGGGAGGCATTGTCCATCATTGAATTCAAGATACCTTATAAGTTTGCTTATAGCTCGGAGGTGGCGGCGGGGGAGCCGTCTGTTACCGTGTCAGCTGTGCGGATGCCTTTAAGCGAGCTGTTAGCTGTCCTCTTCCGGGGCAGCACTATCACCTATCATATTATTGGTCATCAGATCATCCTTCAGAAGCCTGTGCAGCCGTCCAGGGTTACGCTCAGCGGTTTTGTAAAGGATGCGCGGACCGGGGAGTCGCTGATCGGTGCGTCTGTCTATATACCCTCTGCGGGTACTGGAATCCTGTCCAACAACTATGGGTTTTATTCCATCTCTGTTCCATTGGCGGATACGGTGGATATCGAGGTCTCCTATGTGGGGTATAAAACTGTGACCAGCCGGGTGGGCGGCCGGGCGGATATTACGCTGTCACTTATGCTGGAGGTGAATGTGGAGCAGGTGGAGATCGGGAAGATGACCGTGACGAGCGACAAACGGGAGGACAATGTAAAGAAGAACCAGGCAGCGCTGGTCGAAATGTCTACGGATATGATCACGGCTGCGCCTTCTGCTGCGGGGGCGGGGGATGTCATCGGCTCGGTGGAGATGATGCCGGGGGTGCAGGCGGGTATCGATGGTACGCCGGGCTATTTTGTACGGGGCGGGAATGCGGGGCAGAACCTGATCCTGCTGGACGAGGCAACGCTTTATAATCCCAGTCATATATTCGGCCTGGTAGGGATATTCAATCCACCTGCCATCAAACATGCCAGCCTGATGAAGGGGGGCTTTCCCGCGTCGTATGGGGATCATATCAGCTCAGTGCTGGATATTGCGATGAAGGACGGAAGCAATCAGCAATTTGGCGGCGCTGGTCAGATGGGCAGCGTTTCATCGGGTGTAACGCTGTATGGGCCGCTGCAAACGGGTAAGTCGTCCTTTCTTGTCTCGGCGCGCCGAAGCACGACGGATGTATTGCTCCATCCTTTCCTGCATAAAAATTATTTCAGCAATTATTATTTCTATGATGTCAATGCCAAGATGAATTTCCAGGTATCGGGCAAGGACCGGATCCTTTTGAGCTACTATAGTGGAAGGGATAACAATACCTACACGAAAGATTCCACGGATGTGGCGGGTATCGACTATTCGATGCATTTTGGGAACTCGGCCTTTGTCGCGCGATGGAACCACCAGTTTGACGGGAAAGTGTTCACCAATACTTCGGTGGAATACAATCATTATCATCAATGGCTGTCCGCTTCACAGCTGGGTTATTTTGCGCAGCTGTATTCCGGTATTCGGGATGTGCAGGCAAAGACGGATGTGACCTGGTATCTGTCTGCTGGGCATAAGATCAATGCGGGTGCGGATTATTTGTATCAGACCGTCTATCCGGCCTCGTTGTCGGGAAAGGGCGCGCCAGGGGACTCTTCGGGTGTGATCGTGCCGAGCGGGATCCCGCCGAAGACGGCTTCCCGTATGGCTGTATATGCGAGTGACGATATAAAGATCGGGGAGCGATGGAAGGTATATGCGGGGGTAAGGGTACCCATGTTCATCAAGCAGGGGGTACAATACCTGTCTGCCGAACCGCGGCTGTCCGTGCTGTATATGATCGACCCGTCGACGAGCATAAAGGTGTCCTTTGCGGACATGCACCAATATATTCACCTCGTGCAGAGCTATAACGCGACCTTCCCGGCGGAGGTATGGATCGGCAGCAGCAAGCTGGTGAAGCCGCAGGAGTCGCAGGAGGTGTCGGTTGGATTATTCAAGAATTTTTCGGAGAATGTGTTTCAGACCAGCGTGGAACTGTATTACCGGCGGATGAAGAATCAACTGCTGTTTGGAGGTGGGGGAGACACGACCTATACCATCGACAATTCATTGGAGGATCATCTGATATTTGGGCGAGCCTGGAGCTATGGCGCTGAATTGCTCGTTCGTAAGAACAGGGGGCGATGGACCGGGTGGCTGGCGTATACGCTGGCCTATGCCAATCAACAGTTCGACTCGCTGAACGAGGGGCAGAAATTTCCTTTTGCCTATGACAGGAGGAATATGCTGAATTTGTCGGTAGGTTATTCCCTGTCGAAGCACTGGAAGATAGCCGCGAATTTTTTGATCGCCAGCGGGAGGGCGTTTTCGCTGAGTCCTGATTCCACGTATGTTCCCGGGGGGACCGGGGGTGGTAACGGGAATGGCAATGGGAATGGAAATGGGGGGGGCAATGGTAACGGGAATGCCTATGGGCTGTATGACAATCCGGGAAGAGGGAATGCAAATGGGCATGGGGGTTCCTGGGATATCATTGCGAATAATTATCGTCTCAGTCCTTATGACAGGCTGGACCTGAATATACATTATATCAAGAGCCGGACAGCGGGCCGGAGAACCCTGGAGACGGAATGGATCTTTTCCGTGTATAATGTCTATGCCCGCCAGAATAACTCCTTTGTCTACAGGACATTAGATCCTTCTACCGGGAAGGTGGTGGCGAGAGAGCTGCCTTTTATCCCTGTCATACCGAGCATTACGTATAGCATAAAATTTTAATGTTATTGGGTAAAAAAATTGTTCCCGGGCTAGGACCTGGGGGTAGATTTTCTGTCCTTTAATTGAAACCTGGCATTCCGACCCTATGAGACGAGTATAAAAACTCTAACTCCCTGGTTGGATGCATTTGAAAAAAAATTATACTCATGAAGAATCTAAAGGGAAGAAGTTTTTTGTTTTTGACGGCATTGATGATCATCAGTGGTTTTGTTCTTTTCTCCTGTAATAAGAACAGCAGCAGCAATAGCGGGACGGGGCATCTGGAAGTGAGGCTGACGGATGATCCTGCTACGTATGATGCCGTCTATATCAATGTACAGAGTATACAGGTCAATATTAGCAGCGACACCGGGACCAGTTCAGGATGGCAAACGATCAACCTGCTGCACCCCGGAGTGTATAATCTGTTGGCTTTTAGAAATGGTATGGATACGATACTGGCCTCGACGGATCTCCCGTCGGGCCAGCTATCGCAAATGCGTTTGATCCTTGGGGACAATAATTCTGTTGTCATCAATGGTCAATCTTATGCTTTAAAAACACCTTCGGCCCAGCAATCGGGGCTGAAGTTCAATATTCATACGACATTGACGGACGGTATCGTCTATCGCCTATGGATAGACTTTGATGCGAGCCGTTCCATCGTGTCGACGGGTTCAGGCAAGTATATTCTGAAACCAGTGATCCGTACTTATTCGGAGGCAATTGGAGGCAGTATAAAAGGATTCGTGCTGCCTGCCGCTGCCCTGCCCCAGGTATGGGCTGCACAGGGTACGGATACGGTGCTGGCATTGCCTGATTCAACCACGGGATATTATTTCATAGGGGGGGTAAACCCAGGAAGCTGGAACCTGCTGTTGCACGCCCAGGATTCCAGCTATAAGGATACGGCTTTCACGGTGTCTGTCGCCAACGGCGTCGTGACCAATGCCGGGACGATAACTTTACAGAAGAAGTAACCTGTCGTCTGAAATCCTTTCGATCCGGGCATGAATTATACTTCGTGTCCGGATCATTCCTATGAGACCGGAATTTGTTGAAAATCGAATCCATGAAATATATATAGTCAGGATTCGTTATATTATAAAGAATTTATATCCATGATCCTATGAAAAAACCGAATCCCTAGTTTGAGAAGAGCTTGAGTCATTAAATCCGTAGCTTATGAAACAAACTTATACCCTATTTCTGTTTGCGCTGAGCTGTTTTCCATTTGGCGCTATTGGGCAATTGAACAATGGCGGGAAGTATGCCAATTTTGGTGTAGATGCCGATACGAGAAGCAATTACATGAAATATGGCCTGGTCACCGGTGCTGTGGCCAGCGATGACTGGTTTGCTCCTTCGCTGACGGGCAACAATGTGATCGATACTTCAAACGCGGCCAGCTACCTTTCCATACTGCAGGCCGGAAGCAATTTTTCATTTAACAAACGGATGTCTGTTCCGCTGTACTCCAAGATAGGCGGAAAACTGTGGCTGGATGCCGTCTACGGGAGGGACTTTTCGGCGGCGGCCTCATTAAAGGACAGCACGACCTTTACCATTGCCAGTAAAAATGGCGATAACCCTTCCGCCTGGATGGGCGGCATCTCTTCTTTCCCTGACAAGAATGACCTCATCGATGTCTATGCGCATATGCGGAGGGATGGCACCACGGTGTATGATTCCCTCTGGCTGTTTACGGGCGTATCGACCTATGGCGTTAACGGGTCGCGGTATTTCGACATCGAGCTGTATAAAAATAGTTTTTCCTATAGCAGTACTACGGGTAAGTTCACTACTGCCGGCACCAGCGCGGGGCACACGGAGTGGCTTTTTGACGCCATCGGCAACGTGACCCAGACCGGGGATATGATCCTGGCCGTCACGAATACGCCTGGCTCTCCTCCTGTGGTGGATGTGCGGATCTGGGTGAGCCAGTCAACCTGGAGCACTGTTTCTCCTGCTGATTTTAGCTTCACTGCCGCCTTTGACGGAGCTACGCCGTCCTATGGCTATGCGTCCATCGTCTCGAATGCGGGCACGACCGCCTTTGGTGCGGGTATCAGTAACTATTCCGCGACCGCGGCACAGGATACGACCTATGCCACGCCATGGGGTTCCAACAACAGTACAACGGGCTGGAACGCCCAGTATCAAACCCAGCAGCTGATCGAGATAGGTCTGAACCTGACCCGTATCGGGCTCGATCCTGCGCTGTACAGCACGTTGGGATCAGATCCCTGTGCATCTCTTTTCTCCAATATCTTCTTTAAGTCGCGGTCTTCCGCGTCTTTTGTTTCCAATATGCAGGACTTTATGGTCCCTCTGACCTTTGTGATGCCTCCGGTGATGGATTATACGGTGAAGCCGGATACGCTGCGTTGTAACAGGACGGTGGGCACGATCAAGATCACGAACAAAACTACCGTCGGCAACTATACCTGGCAGACCTTGAGTGGCGGGAATATCTCGGGCTCCAACTCGGACAGCTCGCAGCTGTCGATAACAAAGCCGGGCACATATATCGTGTCGGCCTCGCCGGCAATAGGTTGTGGCGTTACCCGCAAGGATACGGTTGTGATACCTATCGATACATTCCGGCCTAAGGCTTCCATCGCGGTGTCGCTGATGGGGAATTTTTCTTACCTGCAGCTTTGGGGTGGGAATACTTCGGCCAGCAACTATAGCACTCCTTTTGGCGGATCACAAGGGCTGACCTGGGCCTGGAGCGGTCCGAACAGTTTCTCCTCGACGATACAGAACCCAAGGACCGTTGATACCACGAACGCCTGGGGCAAGTATCAGCTGATCGTAACGGAAAATAGGAATGGATGTAAGGATACGGCGGTGAAAACCATCAGCGTCACGGATTTTATCGTGCTGTCCCTGGGGGATACGACAGTGAAACCTGTTGGGGCGCAGCCTTCGCGCGTGTCTGGGTTGCAGATCACGGGTCTTGCCCGGAGCGGGGCAGGTGATATCCGGCTAATAGCGAAGGCCGATGCGGACTATGCGGCGGCAGTTGTTACCTATACTATCGCGGGTCAGGCGCTGCAGCAAAAAAATGTTCAATTTATGAAGGGTGTCAGCACGGTGGAGATACCTGCTGTGAATGCCCAGCCGGGAAGCATACAGGTGATTGCCGTCATGGTGAAGGGGCAGGTGGTTTATGTGCAGAAGGTAATGCTCTGATGCGTCCTGATGCACATGGGTGATCCTGGTGCTTAGAACTCTACGTGCGCCCTGGCTGCAAAAAGGTGTACGGGGCCTCTGTCGGGGTTGTAGGCGGGATGATCCACGAGCTGATAGTCGAGGGTGACCCAGCAATTGTAGAATACCCTGCATTGATAAAAGAGCTCCGCAATATTTTCACGGCTGTAATGAGGGAGCTGGCCGTCCCCGATCATGAACCCATATCCACCTGCTGCGAGGAAGTCGCGATGTGGTTTGGATAGCCCATTGGATACGAGCGCGATGCCGATGTTGTCGGCTGATCTCTTCCAGCTCTGTCCGTATATTCGAATGCCGCCGCTGGCGGTGTTATCAATTTCTGCGAATGCCCATGTGGCCGTCTTCCCATCATTCCATCCCAGCCGGAGAAAGGCGTTGACTGCGCTGGAAAGTTCCTGCTCGGTGTTGATGCCAAAACCGTATTTCTTTCCTCCGTATGCTTTTCCATACAATACATCCATGCTGGTGTCGGCGCCACTCAGTTTGGCAGCGATGACGTCTTCATAACGGGGGGCTTTGTTGACGTTGTAAAATGCCAGCAGGCGGAGCGCTCCCTTGTGTTTGTTGAGGGTATATCTTTTCTCCCATTCCAGGTTTTCGCTATTGGTATGGGTATAGTGTCCGTCGAGCTCGGGACCATTGGCGAACTTGGGCTCCAGGGCCGTACCCAGCCGCAGGGTCCATGAAGGCTTTACAAACTCCGCCACGAAGCCGTACGTATAGCCGCGGGTGTTAGCCGCATAATCATAGGATCCGTTGTTCATGAGCGACCAGTTCATAAAGTCTGAGCGGGGGTCGTGACTGACGTTGCTGTTGTCGAAGAAATCGCCTACGGAAAATTTTCCCGCGGTGAGGGTCAGGCGGGTGGTGGAGACGCGTTCTGTTACCTGGTTGGCGTCGTCGGTAAGGTTCTCATAGTGGTCTTTATCGAGATCGATGTGCTGACGGAGGAAGATGCGGGCTATGTATACCGTTGGCTGCGGATTGCCTATGCGAAAGGTTTCCCCGTTGGGGAAGCCTGCAATACCGAGGGTGCTGCCGACGCCCGCGCCGCCGGCCATTTCGGGATTGAAGTAAAGGGCTGCTCCTTTCCACAGGTGGCGGCCGAGGTAGAGGGTGGTGGTGACCGAGTAGGCTCTTTCATGCTCCGCTGACAGGCTGTTCTGCCCGCTGTAGGGGGAGTGGAAGGTGGGATGTGCCTGGATGATGCCTGTGAATTGAAGATGATAGTTCCAACCGGAGTCCTTAAAAAGCGGGTCGCCGGACTGGGCGGATGTGGTGAGGGTGACGAGCAGGATGAATACAGTCGATAGTGCGAACGATATAATGAGTCTTTTGCGCATAAATTTCCAATAACGTATAAAAGCCGCGCAAAGCTATATGGGAACGGGGGAGCGATAAAATAAATTAATGTTACATCGTTGCTTTTATCATCCTGTCCTTGCCCTGCATGTCCTGCCGTACTACAATATTTTGAAAGCCAGCCTTTTTAAAAGCGCTTACCACCTGGCCGGTCCGATCTTCGTGGATCTCGGCGTAGAGTGCGCCTGTGGGGGACAATCGCTCTCTACCCAATTGTGCGATGGCCTGGTAGAAGACGATGGGGTCTTCGTCCTTTACGAAGAGTGCGATATGGGGTTCGTATTCGACGACGTGGGGGGACATGGAAGATTTGTCCCTGAGGGGGATATAGGGAGGGTTGCTGACGATGAGGTCAAGGCTGGGCAGGGATTCCCGCTGGCGGCTGTCGAGGATATCCATCAGCTGAAAGTCTATCTCCGCCTGGAGGTCGGTGGCATTGCGACGCGCTACTGTCAGGGCGTCGGGGCTGATATCACAGGCATGCACAGTGGCAACGGGTAATTTTTTCTTGAGAGAGATGGCGATGCAGCCACTGCCTGTTCCAACGTCGAGGATAGAAAGGGAGGCAGTGGTAGATTCGGAGGCCACCCATTCCACGAGCTCTTCCGTCTCGGGGCGTGGGATAAGGACGTGCTGATCGACGTAAAACTTCATCCCGCAGAACCAGCTCTCACGAAGGACATACTGGACAGGCTGGTTTTTTGACAGGCCGAAGATATACTGATGAAAGATGTCTGTCTGGAAGGGGCTGAGCATGACGTCTTTGTTCAGCAGGCGATCGATCTTTCTCTTCCCTGTAATATTTTCCATTACGAGGTCGCCGATCTGTGCGGCTTCCCGTTCGCCATAAAGAGGGATGAGGCGGGCGAGCAGCTCCCTTTGTGCCTGTTGTATATCCATGCTTAAAAATAAGTAATTTTGCAGCTTGAATTTCTCCGAATTATACCTATATCGTTGTATAGAGCTGGCCCGGCTGGGAGCCGGCCATGTCGCCCCTAATCCTATGGTAGGGGCGGTGCTGGTACATGGGGGCAGGATCATCGGGGAGGGGTATCACCAAATTTATGGGCAGGCGCATGCCGAGGTGAACTGTATCGCCTCTGTGAAGGAGGAGGACAGGCCGCTGATCCGGGAGTCCACGATCTATGTCTCCCTGGAGCCCTGTGCGCATTTTGGCAAGACGCCGCCCTGTGCGGACCTTATCATACGGGAGGGTATACCCCGGGTGGTGGTGGGATGCAGGGACCCCTTTCCGGAGGTGGATGGGAAGGGGATCGAGAAATTGCGGGCGGCGGGGGTAGAGGTGACCGTAGGGGTGCTGGAGCAGGAGTGCCGGGAGCTGAACCGGCGGTTCTTTACTTTTCATACGAAGCATCGTCCTTATATCGTGCTGAAATGGGCGCAGAGCAGGAATGGGAAGATCGGGAGGAGGGGAGAACGGGTGCTGATCTCCAATGAATATACGAACAGGCTCGTGCATAAATGGAGGAGCGAGGAGGCGTCGATACTGGTGGGTACGAATACCGCGCTGGTGGATGATCCGTCCCTGACGGTGCGGCTATGGAAGGGGGATAATCCTATCCGGCTGGTGATGGACAAGGACCTGCGTCTTCCGGGGCATCTGCGGATTTTTGATGGGGAGGTGAGGACGATCGTGTTCAATGAGCTGCTGCATGAGCAGCGGGGGAAGCTGGAGTATTACCAGCTGGCGACGGACAGCAGCCTGGTGCATCAGGTATCGATAGCCTTATACCAATTAAAGATATCCAGCGTGCTGGTCGAGGGTGGCGCTGCGGTGCTGCAATCCTTTATCGATGAAGGGTACTGGGATGAGGCAAGGGTTATTACCAATGAGACATTAGAGATAGGGGATGGACTGGCATCGCCTGTATTGCAGGGCGGGGAGCTGGTGGGGCAGGAAAGAATTTTTTCAGATGTGATCAGCTATTACCGACCAGTGCCGGAGGATCTCGACGAACCGGGCGGGAAGGGCAGACATTAACTTAAAACATGGCGGAACAAGAATTTTACTATACCATCGAAAAAGAGGCTTCAGCCGAATTCAAGGACAGAGGCAGCAAGTTTATCGGCTATGCCATCCCAGTGAGCAGCGTGGAGGACTTTTCAGAAAAGCTGAAGGAGGTGAAGAAGCTGCATCCCAAAGCTACGCATCATTGTTTTGCCTACCGGCTGGGGCTGGATGGGAATGTATATCGTGTGAGCGATGATGGCGAGCCTTCGGGGTCGGCGGGGCGGCCTATACTGGGGCAGATAGACAGCAAGGAGCTGGTAAATGTGCTGGTGGTGGTGGTACGGTATTTTGGGGGGACGCTGCTGGGGGTGCCGGGGCTGATCAATGCCTATAAGTCGGCGGCGGCCCTGGCGTTGCAGACGACACCGCTGGTACAGAAGCAGGTGGAGCAGGAGCTGGTGGTACAATTCGACTATACGCAGCTGAATGAGATCATGCGGGTGGTGAAACAATACAATGGGCGGGTGATCCGGCAGGAGATGCAGCTGTTTTGCAGCATGACCATCGGGGTCCCTAAAAACCGCGGTACCGAGATCCAGTATTTGCTGAAGGAGCTGCGGAATGTGGAGGTGAGCCCTGTAAAGGCCATGGGGTGAGGGTGGTGGAATTAGGATAAAGTCTAATAGCAGGCGGGCCAAAAGACATTTCTTGCCGGTGGGCTATGGGAGCCCGGGGATTTTTCTTTTCTTTCGGTGTCGATCATCCTAACTCCTAAAGAAAACCCTTATGCTAAGAAAACTCCTACATCCGACCTATGCATGGCTGGTTCTTTTACTTGTACTGATCTTTTCCTGTAAGAAGGAGGCAGATGAAACGCCTCTTTCCCCGTCCAATTCATTGCCGGAAGAAAAGACCGTCGTTGCCAGTCTGCAAGGCAAAGTGATAGACGAGAACGGCGATCCTGTCGCCGGGGCCACCGTTGCCAGCGGTGCGGCCAGCACAACAACAGATGCGAATGGCATCTTTAATTTCAACAACATACATTTATCCAGCCGTTGGGGTTATGTAAAAGTAATCAAGGATGGCTATTTTGCCGGATCACGCAGTATAGTGACTGGCGATGGGGATGACCATTTCGTTTCCATCCGGCTGACACCGCGCAGTTCCAAAGGAACCTTTGCTGGGACGGCTGGTGGTGTTATTTCCGTGCAGGGAGGGGACAGTGTTGTTTTCGATGCTTCGTCGATCGTCAATGCAGCCACCGGCGCCGGCTATAGCGGTGTTGTACATGTATATGCCGCCTACCTGGACCCTATGGCGGAAGATGTGGCGCAGCGCATGCCTGGTGATCTCCGGGGTGTAGGCAGCGATGGGAAGGAGACGCTGCTGCAGTCCTTTGGGATGATGGTGGTGGAAATGGAAGGTGATGCGGGTGAAAGGCTGCAGATCGCCGGAGGGAAGACGGCTTCCATCCGAATGAAGATACCTGATGCATTGAAGGAGACTGCGCCTGCAACCATTCCTCTGTGGTATTTCAATGATACGACCGGGAGGTGGATACAGCAGGGATCGGCGGACAGGCATGGTAATTACTATGTGGGTCAGGTCCCACATTTCTCCTGGTGGAATTGCGATGCGCCCACCGGGTTGGTATCATTTCATGTACGTCTCAGGGACAGGCATGACAATCCACTGCCATTTACCTACCTGAAATGGAGCTCGGCTACCATGGGAACAAGGGGTGGATTTACGGATGCCGAAGGGAATGCGTCCGGACTGATACCCAAGGGACAGGTACTGCGAATGGAGGCGGTGAATAACTGTGGCAATGTCCTTGTTGGGCTCAATGCAGGACCGGCGTTGACCGACCTGGATATGGGCGTATTGACCGTTGCAGATGACAGGGCTATCCTTACCCTGACAGGCACTGCAGTCGATTGTGAAGGGGTGGCTGTGGACAGCGGCTATGTAAGTGTCATGGTGGAAGGACAAGTATACCGTGCACACTTGGTGAAGGGGGCTTTTTCTGTGGCTATAGCCAGGTGTAGCGACGCGGCTACCGATGCGGTCATCTTTTCAGGTAACTACAAGACCTCGCAGCAAAGTGATGCTGTTTTGTTGTCCGTGACCACGGGCAGTATGAATGTAGGTCAGCTGAAGGTCTGCGGCGGCAGCCTGGATCAATATTTCAATATTTCATTCAAAGGAAAGGATTACCATATTACTTTACCCTGGGATACGGAATGTTATGGTTACTCTGACAGATTCTACGGCATTGTACTTGACTCATCGGGCAACAGCGAGGGGGTAGATATGGCGTTTTTTATCCGTACATCGGAATTTGCCGGGGTGGGTACGTATAATCCGGTGGCAAGCACCATATCAATAAGCGGGGAGGCCTATTATCAGAAGCCCGATCCCGGCACAGATGCAATGAAGTGTGTCATTATGCAATTTGGGCCTTTGAATGGGGCCATTTTAGGGAGAGTGACCGGGATCATGTTTAACAACGGGGGAGCTTATCCATTCACCTGTGATTTCAAGGTGGCGAGGAGAGGTCAGTGACGGGTGATTTTCCCGAAAAGAATAAAAGGACCATACTTTGGGTCAGGGTTTAGCCGTTGTAGGTTGTTATAAAATCAATATCCCTTGAGAAACCTCCGTCTGACCCTGACCCTCATTGTATTGGCCTCTATTACGGCCTTTCTTGCCTGTAACAAATACGCGGATACTACTTCCTCTTATTCCAACAACCTTCCGGAAGATAAGCTTGTGACGGCCAGCCTGCAGGGACGGGTCCTGGACGAGAATGGGAGTCCTGTGCAGGGGGCTGCCGTGAGCAGCGGTACGGCGAGCACGACGACCGATGCCAATGGCGTTTTCTCCTTTACGGATATACAGATGTCTTCCCGATTTGGCTTTGTAAAAGCGGCCAAGGATGGCTATTTCACCGGATCGCGCAGCATACTGACCGATGCGGGCAGCTCGAACTTTGTTACGATCACCCTTCTGCCACGCACTTCCAAGGGCAGTTTTGCCGCGTCGACAGGCGGCTCCATCGTAGTGATACAGGGCGACACCGTAGCTTTTGACGGAGGGGCGGTTGTGACTGCATCCACCAATGCGGCCTATACCGGTACGGTGCATGTTTTTGCGGCCTACCTGGACCCAACGGATAAGGATATGTCCAGTCATATGCCGGGTGATCTGCGGGGCATCGGCACCGATGGGAAGGAAACATTATTGCAATCTTTTGGCATGATGGTGGTGGAACTGGAAGGTGATGCGGGAGAAAAGCTGCAGATAGCCAGCGGAAAAAAAGCAACGCTGCGGATGGCCATTCCTGCATCCCTGCAGGGAACCGCGCCTTCATCGATACCCTTATGGTATTTCAATGATACGACCGGTAAATGGATACAGCAGGGATCGGCTGACCGGCAGGGTAATAACTATGTAGGCCAGGTGGCTCACTTCTCCTGGTGGAACTGTGATGCTTCTTCGGGTACGGTGACGTTCAAGGTTTATGTCAAGGATCAATCCGGCAATCCGCTGGCCTATACATACATGCAATTTGTCTCTTCGGGCGGCTATGGCACGCGGGGCGGCTATACGGATGCCAATGGCTATGCCAGCGGTCTTATACCAAAGGGTCAGACGCTGTTGTTACAGATCATGAATCCTTGCGGCAGCCTGGTGGGCGGCGCCAATGCAGGTCCCGCGCTGACCGATCAGGACCTGGGAACGATCACGGTGTCGGATACGAGGTACTCGCTTGTCATATCGGGCAATGTGGTGGATTGCAACAATGCAGCCGTGGACAGCGGCTATGTCACCGCGTTAGTGGATAAAATGCCGTACTGGGCGAAGGTGTCGAAGGGCGCATTTTCATTCAAGGTGCAACGCTGTTCCTATGACATCACGTCGGTGTCGCTGGCGGCGGCGGACTATGTGAATCATGAGCAGGGCAGCGCTGTGGTATTGACAGCGGACACCGGTAAACTGGACGCGGGACAGCTCGCAGCCTGTGGAACTACTATCGAACAATATTTCAATATATCGGTGAACGGGCAGACCTATACGATGAACTATCCTGTGGACAGCATCGGCTACTGGGTCTCGGGTGGTATGAGCAATTTCAATTCCCTGCCTGTCACGGGGAGCGCGGGTAATTCGCTGCAATTCGGGGTGCCGACCCTTACCGGTACGGGTACTTTCTCCGTGAGCAGCTTTTGGCTCAATACGCCTAACCGTACCTACTTTCAAAATGGCGCTATGCAATGTACCATCTCCCAATTTGGAAATCTAAACGACTATATTTTGGGTGGACTCAGCGGGTCCTTGCGGGATACGATCAGCCAGACCAATTACCCTATGACGGGAACCTTCAAGGTGAAAAGGACGGAATAGGGGCTTAAAAATGAAGGAACTAGTGGTAAGTGGGTATTTTTAGTATCAGGCAGGTAAAATTAAAGACTTAGAGACAATAAATGAGTACTTATATATAGTAGGACCATTCGGGTGATTTTTCTGTCCTTATAGATGTAAATCCATATTTTATATTCTAAGAAAAATCATCATGTACTCATTAAAACCTTGCAATTTGACAGCATTCCTATGGGTAGGGATCCTGTCCCTTTCTATCGTATCCTGTAAAAAAGGTGATGTTGGTCCTGCTGGTGCTACCGGTCCTGCCGGCGCTACGGGGGCCACAGGTCCTGCCGGTCCTGCGGGGGCTGACGGATCTTCCGGAGCGGCCAATGTCATTTACTCCGATTGGTTCACGCCGGCGTCGTACACCAAGGATACAGTTTTCGGCATATGGGGGTTCAATGCTATCCAGGCTGCGACGGACATAACGCAAAATATCCTCGACAGCGGAACTGTCATCATATATGCGAAGCTGCTTCAATACAATACCACGCTTTGGCCTACTACGCAGGTCGCTCCTTTGCCTGTCACCCTTACCTATATGTCGGGTCCTACCACGGAGGTAGATACCTGGTCGGGGCTGGTTTCGCTGGGGCAGGTAAAGATCCGATTTGTCAACGACCAAAATGCGTACAAGAACTATACCTCC
>Ga0068860_100003960_pt1 | contig 15211 bp, 10 predicted proteins | sample KBSSwiS32_FD_66597 | JGI IMG/M metagenome (GOLD analysis project Ga0068860, IMG submission 66597) | Switchgrass rhizosphere microbial communities from Kellogg Biological Station, Michigan, USA - KBS Switchgrass S3-2 | ecosystem: Host-associated > Plants > Roots > Rhizosphere > Soil ... | reverse complement strand
GTCACGCGCGGCTGATGGGGATGCACGTCCGCAGGTTCCGTCGCCAGGATCGAACCGAGATTGAACAACTCATGCTGCACGCGGCGCAGAATCGCAGCCAGCGGCGCGAGTCTCGAATCTTCCGCGCAGGATATCGCGGCCAAGCCGACAAAAGCGTTCAGCTCATCCACCGTGCCGTAGGCTTCGATGCGCGGCGTGTCTTTGGGGACGCGCTGACCGCCCACCAATCCGGTTTCACCGGCGTCGCCGCGCTTGGTATAGATGCGATTGAGAGCGATGCGCGGTTTGTCGAATCTGTCAGGCACCTTTCCATAAAAACACAAATCAGGAGGCCGGCTCCGAGCTTGCCTCCCGTGAAGACTCGACAGGCCATGGCCTGTCCCACTTACTTCTCGACGATTTCGGGTTTCATGGGGCCCAGAGCACCCAATAAATCGCCCTTCTCTTTCTCCCCCACCTTGAATTTATCGAGCGCGCCCACGAGGTCCTCCACCAGCGCATCAAACTGCGGCCCGGTGATCCCCATGCCCACGTGCGCGGTCTTCATATCCTTGCCCAGGTACTTGCAAGGGCCGCCGCTGGCCTGGCAGATTTGATCCACCAGCTTCATCTTGAACGACGCCAGACGCTGCGGGTCGGCGGCCGTAGCGGCAAAGTAGCTGTTGATGCGCGTGTCGGCGGCGACGCGGCCGATGAATTCATCCACCACGGCGGTGATGGCTTTCTTGCCACCCAGGCGGTCATACAGAGTCTTCTCTTTGGCCTGCGCCACTGGCAGCAATGTGCAGACGGCCAGAGCCGCGAGTCCAGTCCAGTTTCGAATGGTCTTCATCATGTTAGGTTTCGCTCTCCTTCGATGATGTATACGCAAGCAGCGGAATTTTGGATTTGATAAGGTCACAAGTGAAATGTCTTCCTCCGATCTTCAATATCAGGCCGGCTTCGGCAATGAATTCGCCACGGAAGCACTGGCGGGCGCGCTGCCACGTGGGCAAAACTCGCCGCAGAAGAACCCCTTCGGGCTGTACGGGGAACAGGTAACGGGCAGCGCTTTCACCGCCGCGCGCGGGGTCACGCGATGGTCCTGGACATACCGCATCCGCCCCTCGGTTCTGCACGAACCTTTTCGGGAGATGTCAGCGGGACTGCTGCGCAGTGGACCTTTCAACGACGCGCCCCCGAATCCCAATCAAACGCGTTGGTCGCCGCTGCCCGTGCCCGCGAAGTCCACCGATTTTCTAGAAGGCATCATCACCATGGGCGGCAACGGCGACCCAGCGCTGCAAACGGGCGTCGGGATTCACCTCTACGCCGCGAACGCTTCCATGCAGGACCGTTTCTTCTATAACGCCGATGGCGAAATGCTGATCGTGCCGCAATTGGGCAAACTCCGATTTCATACCGAGATGGGGATTTTAGAAGTGACGCCGGGCGAGATCTGCGTGATCCCGCGCGGCGTCCGCTTTCGCGTGGAATTGTTGGAGCCCGCAGCGCGCGGCTATATCTGCGAAAACTACGGCCAGTATTTGCGTTTGCCGGAACTGGGAGTCATCGGCACCTCCGGCCTGGCGAATGCCCGTGACTTCCTGGCGCCCGTGGCGTCCTATGAAGATCGCGAAGGCGATTTCCGTCTGGTGGCCAAGTTCGGCGGCGGTTTGTGGGAAGCCGCGATCGATCATTCTCCGCTGGATGTTGTGGCCTGGCACGGCAATTTAACACCATATAAATACGATTTAGCCAAGTTTAATTGCATCAATACCGTGACTTGGGATCACCCCGACCCATCCATTTATTGCGCGCTGCTCTCGCCTTCGGCAATCCCCGGCACGGCCAATATGGAGCTGTCCGTTTTCGGCCCGCGCTGGAGTGTGGCGGATCACACCTTCCGGCCCCCGCCGTTCCATCGCAACATCGCCAGCGAGTTTATGGGTTTGATTTACGGGCAATACATCGGCAAAACCGAAGGCTTTGTGCCGGGCAGCGCGAGCCTACACAACTGCATGAGCGGGCACGGCCCGGATGCGGAGGCTTTCGAGCGCGGGGTTTCCGCGCAGCCGAAACCGGAGTATCTCGGCAACACCATGGCATTCATGTTCGAGACGCAGTTGCAAATCCGCCTGACTCAGTTCGCGCTCAAAACCGATTTGGTGGAGAGCAGCTATTACACCCACTGGCAAGGGATCAAGAAGCAGTTTAAGCCGGCCTAGTCGTCAAAATTGGCATCAGGATGCGGTTTACGCCAATCGAAAAATTGCAGGCGGCACGAGCTACAGCGGTTGACCGGCGCGCCCGTCACGGCTTGGAGCCACGCCAGGGGATCGTGCGAGAACCCGTCCACTTTGTCGCGTTTTTTGAGGCGCTGCACCGCGTGCGAGCCGCAGCGGATGCAACACGAATGGCGCGAAAAAAGGAAGCGGCAATGAGCGTACAGAAACGTGCGATACGCGCCCGACCTGCGGTTGCATTTCGGGCACTCGTACCTATCGGACCACAACAGTTTTTTGAGCCGTTTCCGGTGCACGCGAATCAAGCGCTTCCCGCATCCGTGGCAAGGCAGTATGTTGGAGGCAGTTTGCCCCAACATACTCCTGATTTGACCCTGAGCCGCCATTTGCCAGACAGAATGCATCGAATCGCGATAATGAATGCGCTATCTTTTGATGCTGCGTCGCCTTTGAAGGAGAAACCGAAGAAATGAAAAATATGTACTGGAGCGTGGTTGGACTGCTGTTCTGCGCAGCAAATTTCCTGTCTGCGCAGGACGGGGAGGGTTGGTACAAACAAGGCTGCGCGTCCTGCCATGACGGCGGCCTGGACCGCGCGCCCAGCCGCGAAGCCTTCAAACAAATGAGTCCAGCGGGCGTTTTAGCAGCCATGGAAAGCGGGCCCATGATTTCGATGGCGGTGCGCTTCTCGCAGCCGCAGCGGCGCGCGATTGCGGAATTCTTAACGGGCAAGTCCTTCGCGGATCCCATCGAAGTCGCGGCCTCGCCGAAAGCCATGTGCGCGAACAGTCCGAGTACTTTCTCGCTTCCGGCATCTGGGCCCGCCTGGAACGGCTGGGGCATGAACACTTCGAACACGCGCTTTCAAGATGCGGCCGCTGCCGGATTCACGGCCGCGCAGGTGCCGCGACTCAAGCTGAAGTGGGCCTTTGGGTTCCCCGGTGAACTGACGCGCATGGGCGCGCCCAATTTAGCGGGGGGACGCGTTTTCGTGGGCAGCGCGGATGGCAAAGTATATTCGCTCGACGCCGCGAGCGGCTGCGTTTACTGGGCGATTGATGCAGGTTCGGGAGTGCGCTCAGCCATCACCATTGCGCAGATCGGAACTCGCTACGCCGCGTTGTTCGGAGACGGCCGCGCTTTCGCGCACGCTGTCGACGCCGCGACGGGTCAGGAAATCTGGAAAACCAAGGTGGACGATTACCCGGTGGCGGGCATCACCGGCGGCTTGGTGTTTTATAAAGATCGAGTGTATATTCCTGTGAAATCGGGCGAAGAAGCCGCCGGTGGATCGGCAAAATACGAATGCTGCCGCTTCCGTGGATCGCTAGTGGCGCTGGATGCGTCGACGGGCAAACAGATCTGGAAAACCTACACCATCGAAGAACCCAAGAAGACCAAGGTCAACAAAGTCGGCACGCAATTGTGGGGACCGTCGGGCGCACCCATCTGGAGCACCCCGGCCGTCGATCCTCGGCGCAACACTATTTATGTCACGACGGGGGACAATTACAGCGATCCCAGTTCGAGCATGAGCGATGCTTTCATCGCGATGGACGCGGATACCGGCAAGATTTTGTGGTCGCGGCAGATGACCGCGAACGATGCCTACACTTCCGCTTGCCGGATGCCCGACAAGACGAATTGTCCGGAGGTCAACGGGCCCGATTTCGATTTCGGCGCGTCGCCGATTCTGGTCACGCTCGGCAACGGCAAACGGCTGGTCGTGGCGGGCCAGAAATCCGGCATGGTGCATGCGCTCGATCCGGATCAGGGTGGCGAACTGGTGTGGTCAACGCGCGTGGGCATCGGCGGAACCATGGGCGGCGTGCAATGGGGCTCGGCCGTGGATGCCAACAATATTTACGTGGCGAATTCCGATATTCTGCGCGTCATGCTGCCCTTTGCGAACAACACTGACGCCGATCCCAAGCGCGGCGGCGGCATGTATGCGCTGCGGCTCGATACAGGAAAGCAGGTGTGGTTCACGCCGCCTGTCGGCTGCGGCGAAAAGAAACGCTGCAGCCCCGCACAGTCGCAGGCAGTGACAGCCATTCCCGGCGTGGCGTTCTCGGGTTCCGTCGACGGGCACTTGCGCGCGTACGACGCCGCGAACGGCAAGGTGGTGTGGGACGTGGATACGGCCGTCGGCTACAAAACCGCCAACAGCGTTACCGCGCATGGCGGATCGCTCGACGGCGCGGGACCTGTCATCGGCGGCGGGATTCTGTACGTTAATTCAGGGTATTCGTCGGCGGGAGGAATGCCGGGCAATGTGCTGTTGGCTTTTTCGGTGGACGGGAAGTAGCGAGAGTTCAGATGAGCGGTGACGAACAAGCGATTCGCGAGCTGATCGCAACTTGGAACCGCGCAACATCCGCGGGAGACGCCGCGCCTCTAACGAAGCTAATGGCCGAGGGCGTCGTCTTCCTGACTCCCGGTCAGCCGCCGATGCTCGGCCGGGATGGTTTCGTAGCTGCATTTCAGGCGGCCTTGAAGCGCTTCCGCATCGACCCGGTTTCCCAGGTGCAGGAGATTCAGATCGCGGGCGACTTGGCATATTGTTGGACTCACATCACGGTTACAATGACACCCATCAATGGTGGAGCAGCCGCGCGGCGCAGCGGTCACGCGCTCACGATCTTGCGCAAGCAGGCCGGCTCATGGGTGATCGCGCGCGATGCGAATATGCTGACGGCGGATGCATGAAGACGGCGGCGTTACTCGCGTTTGCTGCTGGCGCCCTCTGCGCCCAGACGGTCCAGGTGTATTCGGAGTTCGCGCAAATCAATGATGCTGGCGAGGTGCTGGCGCCCGAGAATCCTCGCGAAATTCTGTCGCCGGCCGTCGCCCGCAACGCTTTCAGTTCGTTTCAGATTGCGATTCAGGTTGCGAAGGGCGCCAAGTTCCTGGTGTACATGGGCCAGAATCCGGATGACGCCGCGAAGGTGACCCTCTATCGCCGACGCGCCGGCAAGCTCGAGCCCGTGGAGCTGCCATATTCCAGCGATTCCTCACAAGTTTTGTGGATGGATCTATGGTTCGGCGCGAACGCGCCGGTGCGCCGGGTGAAAATCGAGCCTCAAGTGGGCATCGACGGCGACTGGGTGGCCTACCCGATGGAAGTGCGCGTAATGGAGCCCGTGGTACCGGATTCTGCGGCTCTCACACCGGGAGTCGCAAGCCCCTTCGAAGTCATGCGCGCTTTTCTGTGCGGGAGGAAAGTGCCACCTGTCGCGAACCCGATGCCCGTCGGCGCGGATCTGCTCTTCCGCAACGCGCAACAGGACATGGCGCTAGCCGCCGCAGGCTCCGTGCCGCTTCGCGACGAGATGAAGAAGGCCATGGGAGGGTGCAATGCCAACCCACCCGCCGATCCCGAATTCTACCTGCGCCTCCGCGATTATTTGTTCACGCCCCTATGGAAAAAGGTGCGCTGAAGCGGCCCGCCGCGCTAAACTTGGTATTCGCCCCCCGCGGAGAGATGGCCGAGTGGTTGAAGGCGCACGCTTGGAAAGCGTGTTTAGGGGAAACTCTAACGAGGGTTCGAATCCCTCTCTCTCCGCCATTTATTTTCAATAACTTAGAGAAAAGGTGTTAACATCACACTGGAGTCGCGACACGGCCCAACGGCTTCAACAAGGTTCCGGTGTCGGATTCACGCCGCCGCGGCCGTCTTCACTGATCCGTGCGGATCGATAACGAACTTTTTGGCAGCCCCTTTATCGAAGTCACTGTAGCCCTTGGGCGCGTCGTCTAGCGAGATCACCTTGACGTTACAGGCCTTAGCGATTTGCACCTTGTCGTAGAGAATCGCTTGCATCAGTTGCCGGTTGTAGCGCAGGACAGGGCATTGACCGGTGTGGAAGGAGTGCGACTTTGCCCAACCCAGACCTATGCGGATGCTCAGGGACCCGATCTTAGCAGCAGCATCCACTCCGCCTGGATCTCCAGTGACGTACAAGCCCGGAATGCCTAACGAGCCCCCCGCTCGAGTGATCTCCATGATCGAATTGAGTACCGTCGCCGGCCGTTCCACAATCGCGTCGTGGCCGTGTCCACGCGCTTCAAACCCTACGCAATCCACTGCGGCATCGACGACCGGTTCGTCCACGATTTGTGCAATCTGGTCAGCAAGTGAGGCATCCTTCCGCAGGTCGATTGTTTCGCACCCGAAGCTTCTCGCTTGCGCAAGGCGCTCCGGAATCATGTCTCCCACAATGACGACTGCGGCACCGAGTAAATGGCACGATGCTGCGCACGCGAGACCCACAGGGCCCGCACCGGCGACGTAGACAACACTGCCCGTGGTCACTCCCGCCGTAACTGCGCCATGATACCCAGTTGGGAAAATGTCCGATAACAGTGTCAGGTCACAAATCTTCGAAAGAGCTTTCGCCTTATTCGGGAACTTGATGAGATTGAAATCGGCGTAGGGAACCATTACGTATTCCGCCTGTCCACCGACCCAACCTCCCATGTCCACGTATCCATAGGCGGCTCCGGGACGCGCGGGATTCACGGTTAAGCAAATTCCCGTCTTTCCTTCGCGGCAGTTTCTGCATCGGCCACAAGCAATGTTGAATGGTACCGTTACCAGGTCCCCCATATTCAACATCTCCACATCTTTACCTTTTTCTACTATTTCTCCCGTAATCTCGTGCCCTAGAATAAGTCCTTGCGGAGCTGTTGTCCGCCCACGTACCATGTGTTGATCAGAACCGCAGATATTCGTGGTGACGATCTTTAAAATGACGCCATGAGGCGCATCCTTCCCGCCAAATGGATCGCTTTCGCTCTTTGGCATCCGGAGCTTCGGATAAGGAATCGATTGGACTTCCACGACTCCTGGCTTAATGTAGGCGACTCCGCGATTATTTGCCATACTATGACATGCCCTATGCTTGAATGAATTGGAGTCAATACGCAGCCGCACCAGCCTCGGCTACCGCGTGGTCCTGATCCCCGGACCCCCCACTGACTCCGATCGCGCCTACGACCACGCTACCCTTCTTTAAAGGGATTCCGCCGGCAAAGATCATAACCTTCCCGTTATTAGATGCGTGTATTCCAAAAAACTGCCCGCCTGATTGAGAATGGGACGCCAGATCTTTGGTGGAAATATCAAAAGCGCGAGACGTATACGCCTTTTTCTGCGAGATATCGATACTGCCGATCCACGCGCCGTCCATCCGGACATGCGCGATGATATTTCCACCTCCATCCGCGACGGCGATGTTCATCGGCTGTCCAATCTGCTGTGCCTTCTTCTCAGCAGCTGCAATTACTCTTCGGGCATCATCTAGACTAACCATTCGGTTTCTCCTCTCGATCTTCAAAAACTACGAACCAAGTAAATTGCTGACAGGTTACTGGCTGGCTCCGCTACGACGTGAATCTAAACGGGCCGTTTTAGCAGCGTTCAAGCTGCGAAGGTTTACACACACTTATGCGAGCAGTGGCTTGATCACTTCACCTTCGACGTCCGTGAGCCGAAAATTCCTACCGGCGGATTTATACGTAAGTTTTGTATGGTCGATTCCCAAGAGGTGTAGAGCCGTCGCGTTGATGTCATGCACCGAAACGGGATTCTCAGCGATGTTGTAGCCGAAATCATCAGTCGAGCCATATATCGTGCCGGATTTGATTCCACCGCCCGCCATCCAGATCGTATACGCTTTCGTGTGGTGATCACGACCCAAGTAAGGAGACTCCTGCCGCATGGGAGTTCGGCCAAATTCGCCAGCCCAGATGACCAACGTGCTGTCGAGAAGTCCGCGTTGTTTTAGATCCTGGATCAGAGCGGCGGATGGCTGATCCGTTTCGCGGCAAGCCGCGGGGGTCTTGTTGACCACGTCCTCATCGAACGTGGCGCCATGCATATCCCAACGGCGGTGCGTTAGCTGGATAAAGCGGACTCCGCGTTCCACCATACGGCGCGCCAGCAGGCAGTTGTTGGCGTAAGAGGACTGCCCAGGAGTGGTGCCGTAAAGCCTGTGAATCGCTTCCGGCTCACTGGCGATGTCCATCAATCCGGGGACGCTGGTTTGCATTTTGTACGCAAGCTCATACTGGACGATGCGGGTATTGATCTCCGGGTCGCCTTCTTCGTCCAGATGCTGGGAGTTCAATTTGCCGATGAGATCCAGTGCCCTGCGGCGAGTCTCCGGGAGCATCCCTTCCGGGTTGGATAAGAACTTAATCGGGTCTCCCTTCTTTTGGAGAGAGACACCTTGATGAACAGTTGGCAAAAATCCACTGGACCAGATTGCTGCTCCGCCACAGGGATTTGCATCCCCGGATAGCATCACTACGTAAGCAGGAAGATCCTTGCTCTCACTGCCGATTCCATAAGAAAGCCAAGATCCAAACGCTGGGCGTCCGGGAATCTGAAACCCAGTCATCTGAAAGATCTGTGCAGGACCATGATTGAACTGCGTGGTATGCATCGACCGCACAAAGGCGATATCGTCTACGACCTTGGCTGTGTGTGGAAGGAGATTGGAGAGCCACACCCCGGATTTCCCATATTGTTTAAAAGTAAATGGCGATTTTTGAATTTTGGGAACACCGCGAATGAACGCGAATCTCTCACCTTTGATCAAACTTTCCGGAATTGGTTCCTGATCCCGCTTTTCAAGCTCCCGCTTGTAATCGAACATATCGATATGCGGTGGACCTCCGTTCTGCTGGAGGTAAATGATGCTCTTGGCCTTAGGAGCGAAATCAAAAGCATGCGACCCTAGGCTTTGAGGCAAGCCCTGTGCGTCCAAGCGCGCCGGCATTAGTGTCGCCAGCGCGACCGAGCCAATGCCGATTCCTGCCGCTTTCCCAAAAGCCTCCTCGAAAAAATGCCTTCGAGTGAGACGTAGGATTTCCTGCTGAGTCATTCTCCCATTACTCCTTCGTAAGCGCCTCGTCCAGATTTAAGAGAGTGTTTGAAACCATCGTCCAGGCGGCGAGCTCTGGATCTTGCTTACCGCAAATCGCTTCGGCTTCCTTAGCGTTGCCGTTAAAGTATTTTCGTTCGCTTTCGTAGGTATCCAAGATAGCGGCGGCTTCCTTGTCACTGGGGCGGCGCGAGGTAACCAGACGGAAACCGTATACTACGCGCTCTGCGCTATCGCCCCCCCCTTCGCGTTGGATGCGAGCTGCCATGGCCCGGGCAGCCTCAAAAAACGCGGGGTCATTGAGAGTGGTTAGTGCCTGTAATGGCGTATTCGAGCGATTCCGTCTGCCATTTGTCGTTTCGCGCGAAGGCGCATCGAAGACAGTCAAGCTCGGATAGCGCACCGTGCGGCGGATGAAGATATACAGACCGCGACGATAACGGTCTTCACCTTGGCTGGTCACCCAGCGGTCGTCAGCCGCCCGGAAGGGTATGTCCCACATGCCTTCCGGTTGTGGCGGCATAATGGGCGGTCCGCCCAATTTCAGGCTCAGCAGTCCGCTCGTAGCAAGTGAAATGTCGCGTATCATCTCAGCCTCCACGCGGAAGCGAGGCCCCCGCGCCAGCAGCGCATTCTTGGGATCGCGCTCCAGCAGTTCTGGGCTTGCTTTAGAGGACTGGCGGTATGCGTTGGAAGTAACTATCAGCCGGACGAGAGCCTTCTGGTCCCATCCGCCGCTCATAAACTCCGTTGCCAGCCAGTCGAGTAGTTCGGGATGCGAAGGAGGGAATCCTTGGGTGCCGAAATCTTCCGATGTTTCGACGATGCCCATACCGAATATCATTTGCCATATTTGGTTGACCCTCACGCGGGCCGTAAGTGGGTTATCGCTACTCACCAGCCACCGAGCCAGGCTCAGACGATTCCCTTCCCCATCTTTTGGGAGCGAGCCCAGGAAAGAAGGAACATTAGCCTCCACTTCCTCGGTCTGTGCGGTGTAGGCGCCACGCTCATGCATGAACGCTTTGGGATGAGTTATCTCCATATTTTCACCAAGGACCAGCGTGCTGGTGATCTTCAGATCCGCGATCCGGCGCCGCAGATCTGCTATCTGCGCGCGTTGCGCCGCAAGCTCGGGAGCAACATTGCGCCATTGCACCACCAACGGATCCTCGGCATCCTCTTTGGGCCCATTTCGTCCGCCTGTCAGACTAATTACATTCTCGAGTTTCGCAATATACGAAGAGCGTTCCTCCCGCGGCATGGTCAACAAGGCCCGCAGGTGGCTGGAGACTTCCAGGAGCTTTCCGGGATCGGGCGAGCTCGTAACCGAGACACGGAATTTCCCCAGTCCGATTCCGAGATACTGCGACAACTGGGCCAAGCGGATCCGCAGCATGTCGTTAGGGCCGGCCCGGAACGGTTTCTCAAAAGTGAGAATGAGCGTCCCAGGCAATCGCGTGTTTTCGCGGCTAACATCCGATCGCCAGACTCGTCCGGCTCCTTCATATTGCTGGATGACGCTCTGGCGAAGATTATCCGCAGCCCATTGCTTGATTTCGATCTTCGACAGCTTGTCCGACGCAGATCCTGCCTCTATGTCTATCCCCGTAACAATAAAATTCCCGTAATAATCGCGGCCCGGGCCATCATGAGGCAAACTCTTGTCGGGCAATGCCTCAATCCGGATACCCGTGATTTCACCTGTCACCGGTGACTTCGCCTCTATGGTGTAGGCGTCTGTATCCGGGTTGGCTCCCGAGACCAGAATCGAGGCATCCGGCGCCGTCGTCAGAGTCGATCCGGCTTGAGAGGTCAGATGCGTCGGCTGTAACGGCCGCCATTGATTCTCGGCCGCGAGCAGCGATCGCTCCCAGTCCGCTTCCATCTTCTGTTTCTCGGGCGTGACCGTTTTCATTTCTGCATCGATCTTGGCGATTTGCGCGTTAAAATCGTCACGCTTCTTAGCCTGGTCCGCACTTGCTAAGTCGAATTTCGGTTCGTTATAAGACGATACGTATCCACCAGTCCTGCCGGCTTCGAATTTCGAATTATTGAAGAACGCCACCATCTGGTAAAACTGCTTCTGTGTAAATGGATCGTACTTGTGGTTGTGGCATTGCGAGCATTGAATCGTCGACCCCAGCCAAACATTACCAACGGTGATCGCGCGATCGGTCTGGGCCACCCAGTTCTGTTCCGCGGGATCCGTGCCACCTTCCGTATTGAGCATCGACGAGCGGACGAATCCAGTCGCGACTCTCTGATCAGAAGTTGCATTCGGCAGAAGATCACCCGCAAGCTGCTCGATCGTGAATTGATCGAAGCGCTTGTTCTCATTAAAGGACTTGATCACCCAATCGCGATAGGGCCACGCGACACGCTGAAAGTCTCGTTCATATCCATTCGAGTCGCCGTAACGACCTAGATCGAGCCATGGGGTGGCCATCCTCTCCCCGTATTGGGGTGACGCCAGGAGCTTATCTACCAGGCGTTCATAGGCATCAGGGCGCGAATCGCTCGCGAAAGCGTCGACTTCGGCCGGGCTAGGAGGTATCCCGATGACGTCCAAGTACAAACGGCGTGCCAGTTTCTGTTTTGTCGCCTCTGGGGACGGTCGCAGCCCCTCCTTTTCAAGGCGGGCAAGAATAAAGCTATCGATCGCGTTTCGTGCCCACTTGGAGTCCTTGACGGCGGGAACTGCGGGGCGCGCCGGCTTTACGTAGGACCAGTGCATCGCCTTTCCAATAGAATCCGGCCAATTGGCGCCCTGATCGATCCACTTCTCGATTAAGGCGATTTGCTCGTTGGTGAGAGGAGACCCCGCCAGAGGCATCCGCGGCTCACTGCCTTCCCCGCGTACCCGGTGCACCAAGCGGCTGTCCCTAGCATTCCCAGCCACAATAACCAGGCCGGACGCGGCACCCTTCAGAGCCAATGCTTTGCTGTCCAGGTGCAATTGGGATTTAGGGTCATTCCCGCTGTGACAGGTGTAACAGGAACTGCGGAAAATCGGTTGGATTTGACTGACAAAATCTACCGACGTGTCAGCTTTAGCTCCCTGATCGATCCATGTCTTAATCGCAGCAATCTGGCCTGCAGTCAGTTGGCTGCCGGGCGGCATACGATTATTCCCATTCGGGTCCGTAATGCGCGCAATGAGCAGGCTTTTCTCCGCCTCCCCGGGATTCAGAACTTTCCCCGACGTGCCGCCCTTTAGAAGACCTTCAGGCGTGTCCAGGCGCAACTCAGCAGGGGCCGCATTGCCTTGATGGCACTGGACGCAGTTTGCCGCCAGAATCGGCTGGATGTCTTTCCGGAAATCAACTTGCTGCGCACATAGAAAAGCCGGAACAAACAGACCGAAGGCTAGGGTTAGAGGAGCAATGAATCTATCAGTCATAATCGAATGATTTCCCACAATTCGCGCGGGTCCAAACTATCACTATTGTCCACTAGCCGGAACAAGCGCGGTAGTGACGGCACCGTGAATACTCACGTGAATCTATCCGCCCCAAGCACAAGTTATTTCCTTGGCAAATGTGCCGGAGCGGGAAGCCAGCGCACCGCAATTATCAGAAACTAAAAGACTAGCTTCAGCGCAAATTGGATTTGCCTGGGGGTGCCGACATAAGTCGTAATCTGTGTGGCGGATGTGTTCGGGACTCCACCACCTTTGAACAATGTGGCTCCCCCTTGGGCGCCTGCACCAAGACCGGGTAGCCCTAAGTTGGTGTGATTAAATATATTGAAAAACTCGGCGCGGAACTGCAGACTCAGGCTCTCCCGGATCTTCGTGGTCTTTAGAAGCGCGAAATCGGTGACCCAAAAACCGGGACCGCGCAGAGTATTGCGGCCCAGATTACCGAAGGTACCTGGCGCCTCCAGCGAAAAGCATGTTGGATTAAACCACTGGTTAATAGTGCCCACCTCCACTTTGCAACCCGGAACCACATCTGGACGGGGCGCGAGCGTGACACTGTTGCTTCCGCCGCTTGCTTCATCGTATCCGTCGCTAATGTTCTCCGGATAGCCTGAGTTAGCGGTCTCGATTCCACTGATCTGCCAACCCTCCACGAGCCTGTTCCCGTGGAAGGGCAAGGCCACCAACCCATTGATCCTGAATACGTGATTCAGATCCCAAGCACACGGCCCCCAATCTGTATTTCCGTTAAAAGGATTTGCGAAGTTGCCACTGCTATTGGCGTTGAGCGAGCCAAGATAGCCCCCGTTGTCCATGCACCGCGACCAAGTGTAGGAGGCCTGCGCTTGGAAGTTGCTGGAGAAACGACGGTTCACGGTTACTAGCCCGGAATTGTAGCGGGAACTAGCGAACGGGCCGAGCACAGCGAAACTGGCAAGATTGCTATTCCGGAGCGGATTCCCAACCACATTGCCCGGTGTGCCGGAACCAAAGTAGCCCCCTCCAGCGAATCCGTTCGCGTAAGTTGGATTCGAGCAGCCAGGTCCTTGTGCGAGCGTGCAGACGGTTGGAGGATTCTGCTGTTCCCCGGTGAGAAGATGAATTCCTCTTGCACCCACATAGCCGACGGTAAGAACGGTGTTGCGCGCGATTTCGCGCTGGATGTTAAAATTCCACTGCATTACATACGGATTTTGGTTCGTGGGATAGTACCATCCTGGAGCCGAACTAGGTTTTCCTCCCGCTGCAGTTGCTGGAATACTGGGATAAACAGCCCCCAGGACGCCCGGTACCGCGCTCAGTGACCACGGTGGCAAGGTCCAGAATCCGGGACCGTAATCGCCGGTCGAGATGAGTTGGTGAAAGATCCCGAAACCGCCGCGGACGGAAGTCTTATGGTCGGCAAATGGATCGTAAGCAAATCCAAATCGCGGATCGAAGTTCTTAACCGCCGGATTGGAGACCATGACATTGGGGACTTTCGTGAAACTGGTAGCGGTAGCGTAATCCAACACCTGATTGAGATTGCCGCGAACCTCGGTAGGGTTAGTTGAAAACTCGTAACGTATTCCCAGATTCAAGGCCAGCTTCGCCGAAACCTTCCAGTCATCCTGGAAATAGGGTTTGAACTCTATCGAGCGGAAATCGCGGTTCGGATAGGAACCCAGTGGCACCGAAATCAACACTGTAGGCACTCCCCCTAACAGCGGAAATGGACCACTCGACAAGCCCGTAAAGGAAAATTGCCCGCCGTCAAAGAAAGGCATGAAGGTATTGGCTTGAATCCTCGACACCTGCGCGCCAAATCTCATGCTGTGGGCTCCATGTGTCCACGTGATGTCATCCGCCTCGGTAAAGCGGTTCATGGTCGTATTGAAAGGAAGCTGCAGGGCGCTGCCGATCCCGGAAAGACCCGTTACGTTGACGATTCCATCGGGACGACCGCTGCCAGCAGGGAAAAACGCCAAGGGATCGACGCCGTTGACCAATCCGGCGGCTGTGGTTGGCGCCTGATATTCATTCGTCCATTGGCGTGAGAAGCTGGCGCGCGCCACATTGACCATATTGGGGCTGAGAATCCGCCGCCATTCGGTGGTGATGAATTGAAAATGAGAAAAGTCTAATTCCGGCCAGTTGGGAACTGGTCCACCGGCGAACCCGCCACCGCCAAAGGGTTCCGTGAAATCAGATTTGTCGGTAATGTAGCGGGCAAAGATCGCATTTTTTTCGGAGAGATTGTAGTCAAAGCGGCCTAACACATAGTTCTCGTTGGCTAACTGCGTTCCCTGAGTCAATGCTTCCGGCTGACCATTGACGATGATCGTTGCCGCCGGCCAAACCGCGAGTGTGTTGCGGATTGCCTGGGGATTCTTAGCCGTAGCCCGCGGGATACAGTTAACATTCGTCGGCCCAAGACCGGGCAAAGTCTCAGTCGGAGAACAGCCGGGAACCAATGCGATTCTGGTTTCACCAAGCACTTGCCGGGTGCCTTCGTAGTTCACGAAAAAGAAAGCCTTATCCTTCTTGACTGGCCCTCCCAGAGTTCCGCCGAACTGGTTCTTTCTAAAGGCGGGGATCTGCGATGGGTCGATGAAGCTACGCGAATCAAGCGCACTGTTGCGCAGGAATTCGTAGGCGGAACCATGGAAAGCGTTGGTTCCCGACTTACTCAC
>Ga0068860_100003957_pt1 | contig 15221 bp, 8 predicted proteins | sample KBSSwiS32_FD_66597 | JGI IMG/M metagenome (GOLD analysis project Ga0068860, IMG submission 66597) | Switchgrass rhizosphere microbial communities from Kellogg Biological Station, Michigan, USA - KBS Switchgrass S3-2 | ecosystem: Host-associated > Plants > Roots > Rhizosphere > Soil ... | reverse complement strand
GCGGCGGCGGCGGCGGCGGGCGCGGCGCCTCGGCGGCGTCGAGGAAGAGGTTGAGCATCTCCCCGTCCGGATCCAGCCGCACCGCGCGCAGCATCCCCGGCCCCGGATCGATCAGCTGCTCCTCGCCGGTCTCCAACTCGCGGACGGCCGCCAGCCGCTTGCCCTTCACCACCTTCACGTAGGCCAGGAGCTTCGCGTGCCGGTCGAAGGACGCGCTGGGCACCGCGTCCTCCAGGCGCCGGCGCTCGCTCGCCACCGAGTCGATGAGCGCCACCGACCCGTCCGGGAGCTGCGCCGCCATCCAGCGCCCGTCGTGCGAGGAGGCGAGCAGCGCGGCCAGCGGCTCCCCGAACCGGTCGCCGGTGGGTCCGAAGCGGAACAGGTAGGGCACCAGGTCGTCGCCCGCGAAGGTGCCGTCCTCCCGCACCCGCGCGTCGATCGCGCCCGAGCCGTCCGTGTCCTCGCGGGCCTGGCAGGCGACCACCCAGCGGCCGCCGGGCTCGCTGGCCAGGACGAAGAAGGGGGCGCTGGTGCCCACCGCCAAGGCGTTGGGGTCCGTTCGCTGGGGAACGTCCTCCGGCCGCGTTCGATCAAGTCGAGGGCAGCCGGAGACCAGGACCGCACAGAGCACGGCCAGGATGTGGTCAGTGATTCGCACCGTCGTTTGCGGGGTATGGCACCGGTGCGTACCTTGGGCGAACCGAAAAGTCCGAGGGGGGGGTCTTCATGGTCAGGCGGTTTGTCCCGCGAGCGTTCGCGGTCGTGGCGGCGTTGATCGCCGCGGGCTGCGATCGCGAGCGCTCGTCCGGCGCGGACGGGCACCTGCTCGCCTTCCCGGCGGCGCTCGGGTTCGGACGGGTAGCCATGTACGGCGATCACACGCTGGACGTGGACCTGCAGAACGCCGGGCGCACGCCCATCACCGTGGACGACATCGCGTTCGACGGCGCCCAGGGCGCGTATTCGGCGGACGTGACGGCCCCGGAGCCGAACCGCCTCTCGCCGGACGAGCATTCGGGCATCCGGGTGCACTTCCGCCCGCTCGCGCCGGGCGACCAGGCGGCCGCGCTGGTCATCCGCACCGACAGCCTGAACAGCCGCGAGGTGCGCATCCCGCTCGCGGGGGTGGGCGTGGACGCGCGCGCGAAGATCTCCGCCGACACGCTGGACTTCGGGCGGATCGAGGCCCAGTCGAGGAAGACGCGCACCCTCACGTTCGAGAACACCGCGGACATCGAGATCCAGGTGAACGCGCGCTTCATCGGCATGGACGCGGACGAGTTCCAGACCGGCAGCTTCACCATGGCCCCGTTCGAGCGCCGCGCCGCGGCCGTCACCTTCGCGCCCGAGCGGGTGGGGGTGAAGGCGGCGGGCCTGATGGTGGCCCCGTGCGACGGCTGCAAGGAGGTCCCGGTGAACCTCGTCGCCGAAGCGCTGGACCACGCGGTGGTGGCGGAGCCGTGGGAGGTGGACTTCGGGCCGGTGCCGATGGACCGCTACGCGGACGGGCAGGTGAAGCTGCACAACATCTCCACCGAGCCGATGCCGATGGACTCGATGAAGCTGGAGGCCGGGACCGACGTGGCCTTCACCGCCACCCCGGCCCGGTTCCCCACCGTCCTGCAGCCCGGCGAGGTGCGGATCTTCCCGGTGCGCTTCAGCCCCGGCCACCTGGGCGACAGCGGCGGCGCGGTGGTCTTCGCCGAGCAGAGCGTCCGCAACCCGCAGCTCAAGGTGCCCCTGCGCGGCTTCGGCGGCACGCCGGACATCTGCGTGACGCCGTCCAGCTACGACTTCGGGATGGTGCCGGTGGGCTCCAAGAGCTCGTTCACCGTCATGGTGAAGAACTGCGGCGCGAGCGCGCCGGTGGACGTGACGCGGGTCGCCTGGGGCGGCGACGGCGTGCCGGGCGAGGACGAGTACGCGGTCGCGCCGGGGACGCTGCCGCACACGCTGGCGGTGGGCGAAGAGATGCCGGTGAAGGTCTACTTCGAGCCCACCCGCGCCGGCGACGCGGGCGGGTACGTGCGCGTGTTCACCAGCGCGTACTCGGGCGCATTCCGGGTGGCCGTGAACGGGCGCGCGCGGGTGAGCGCCTCCTGCATCGTGAGCCTCACGCCGCCGGCGCTGGACTTCGGCACGGTGCCGCCCACCTACGGCGCGGTGCTGGGCGTGAAGGTCCGCAACCAGGGCACCGACGTGTGCGCGGTGAAGAACATCAAGCTCAACGCCGACGCCGGCGGGGCGTTCTCGCTGCCGGGCGGCGGCATCGAAGGGTTGATCCTGCAGCCGGGCGACTACTTCTCGTTCATGGTGGCGTTCCGGGCGCCGCCCGCGGGCGGCCCCAGCTCCGGCGTGCTGCAGGTCCAGTCCGCCGACCCGAACAACCCGCAGTTCCTGGTGCCGCTGATCGCCAACGCGCAGCAGTCGTGCGTGGTGGCCGCGCCGCGCTTCCTGGACTTCGGGGTGGCGCGGCCGGACTGCCCGCCGCCGCCGGGGAAGGTGACGCTGATCAACGGGTGCGCCACGCCGGCGGTGATCACCGGCATCGACATCGGGCCGGGGACGACGGACGGCGAGTTCGCCATCACCGCCGCGCCGCCGGCCCCGCTGACGCTCCAGCCGGGGCAGACCGCGAGCGTGTCGGTCCAGTACCACGCGCTGGTGGGCGGGCTGAACCTGTCGCCGCTCTTCGTCTCCGTGACCGGGCTGCCGGCGCCGTACCTGGTGCCGCTGATCGGCGAATCCTCCACCCGGGTGGACCAGATCGACCGCTTCACGCAGCAGGACGCGTCGAAGGTGGACGTGCTGTTCGTGGTGGACAACACCTCGTCCATGCTGGAGGAGCAGCCCAAGCTGGTGCAGGGCCTCCCGTCCTTCGTGAGCGCGGCGCTGAGCAAGGGCGTGGACCTGCACGTGGCGGTGACCACCACCGGCGTCGACGCGGCGAACCCGGCGTGCCCGGGCGGCGCGCAGGGCGGCGAGGCGGGGCGCTTCTTCCCGGCGGACAACTCGAACATCCGCCAGATGACCAACCTCACCCCGAACCTCTCCGCCGAGCTGCAGCAGAACGCGCAGGTGGGCCTGTGCGCGTACGTGGAGGAGGGGCTGGAGGCGATGCGGCGCGCGCTCTCCGACCCGCTGGTGAGCTCCGCGGACGACCCGCGCACGCCGCTGCCGTCGGACGGCAACCTGGGCTTCCTCCGCGAGGAGGCGGCGCTGGCGGTGGTGTTCGTGGGCGACGAGGACGACAACTCGCCCGACGACGTGGGGACGTACGTGCGGTTCCTCCAGTCGAAGAAGGGCCTCAGCCAACCGCAGCGCGCGGTGATCTACGCCATCGCGCCCACCGCGCAGCGCTGCCCCACCGCGGGCGGCGTGGGGACGCGGTACGCGGAGGCGGCGGCGAAGACCGGCGGCGCCGTGCTCAGCGCCTGCGCGCCGGATTACGGGCCGCTGCTGGCGGACGTGGCGAACAAGGCGTTCTCGCCGCAGGCGCGCTTCCCGCTCAGCGCCACGCCGGTGCAGGGGAGCCTGGCGGTGACGGTGAACGGGGTGGGGGCGTCAGGATGGACGTACGACGCCGCCGGCAACTCGGTGGTGTTCAACACCGCGCCGGCGCCGGGGGCGAGGATCGCCGTCTCCTACCGGCGCACCTGCCCGTAGCCGCTCACGGGCCCGGGGCACGCCCGAGCGCCTCCAGGCGCTGGCGGTTCCTCGGCTCCTGCGGGTCGAACTGGAGCGCCTCCTCGAGGCGCGCCCGGGCCTCCTCACGCCTCCCCTGGCCGGCGAGCAGATCCGACAGCAGGCCCAGGGACTCCACCTGGTAGGGCAACTCCCGCAGTCCCCGCTCCAGCTGGGTGATGGCGGGCCCCGCGCTCCCCTGGCGCGCCAGCACCGCTCCCAGCGCCAGGTGGGGCTTGGGGAGGGACTCGCTGTCCGGGGCGTCCGCCAGCCGCTGGAGGAGCGCGAGCCCGCGGGGATCGCCCACCGCGCCCAGGGCGTTCGACGCCGCCACGCGGACCCAGAGCGACCGGTCCGCCGCGAGGAGCGCCAGCCGGTCGGCGGCCCGGCGCGCCCTGGAGATCCCCAGCGCCTCGGCGCCGCGCGCGCGCAGCAGCTGCTCCGGCGAGTCGAGCAGCTCCAGGGCCGGGTCCACCGCCGCGGGCGGGAACCGCTGGGCCAACAGCGAGATGGCGGCGCCCCGGAGGAGCGGCGCCTCCTCCCGGTCGCGCACCACCCGCTCCAGCGCCGGCCCGCTGGAGCCCGCCGTCGCTTCGTCGATGGCGTCCGCCAGGCGGAGCCGTCGCTCGGTCCGGCGGCGCGCGTCCGGCCACAGCTTGGCCATCGCCTCGACCATCGCCTGGGGCGTCCGATCCTGGTGGCAGACGTTGCACGCGTTGGGGACCCCGTGGCGGACGGTGTTCTCCGGGGCCGGGACGTCCAGCGCGTGGTCGGCGAACTGGTCCAGCACCCCCGTCACCACCGGCGGCATGTGACAGGCGGCGCAGCGCTGGGCCCTGCCGTCCGCGTGGTGGGAGTGCGCGGCGGCCCTGGCGACCAGGTCGGCATGGCACGAGCCGCAGGTGGCGGCGTCCGAACCGGCCGCTCCCGCGGGCGCCCCGCGAGGCGGCGGCTTGACCTCGTCGGGCTGGTGGAGCTGGTGAGGCGCGGTGTGGCAGCTCACGCAGGTCGCGCCGCCCAGGCGGTAGCACCTGGACTGCACCAGCGCCTGGTACTCGAAGCTGGAGATCTTCGGCCGCCCGTCGGCGAAGAAGTCCCCCGACCGCCCGTTCCCGTCCACCACCTCCAGCGCCTGGTACCAGTCGTCGTACCGGTCGCCGGCGCGGAACCTATGGCGCGCGTCGAGGAGCGCGAAGAGCGGGACGCGCGGTCCGTGGCACTGGCCGCACACCGCGGCCGACAGCTCCGGGGAGGCCTTCCGCGGCTGGAAGATGTCCGCGGGGGACTGCGAGTCGGCGTGCCGCCCTCCCGGCCCGTGGCAGCTCTCGCACGCCACCCCGGGCTCCACGAAGCGGGTGGTCCAGCCGGCCGGGGAGCGCTGGTAGGCCGCGTCCAGCCCGGTGACGTGGCAATCCAGGCACTCGTGCACCGCCATCCGGCGGAAGTTCGCCCAGAAGAACGGGTGGTCCACCGTCAGCGCGCCCTGCTTGGACTCGGTGTAGTCCACCCAGTCCGGGTGGCCGGTGAGGTGGAAGTACACCGGCAGCACCTGCCACCGCCCGCCGGGGAGCACGGTGACGTAGTCCTGCATCCGCTTGCCGCCGATCACCCAGGAGACCGGAAAGTCCTCCTGCGCGCCGCGCGGGCTCAGCGTGCGCATCACGTAGGCGCCGTGGTCCCGGCGCATCCACGCCTCGCTGGAGGTGCCGTGGAAGTGGGCGCCGTCGAACCGGCCCTTCACGGTGGCGGGCGCCGGGGGCGAGAGGGCGCGCGCGTGCCAGTCGTGCTCCCAGGCGGCGTGCTCGTCCGGGTGGCACTCGCCGCACGCCTGGGAGCCGACGTACTTCGCCTCGTCGCGCGGGGGCGAGGGCGGCGGCGCCGGGGGAAGCGGGGGCGCGGAGGCCTGCGCCGGCCGCTCGGCGTTCGCCCGGCGTTCCGCGTGGAGCGCGCTCCAGCCGGCCGCGACGGCGCCCGCCAGCAGCAACGAGCCGGCCGCGCCCCAGGTCCACCGGGCGCGCCAGCTCGCCTGCGGCGGCGGTTTCCTCTGCCTGGCGTCCCTGCGTCGGCGCCCCATGCGCGCGTCGAGTATCACAAAAACGACTCCGGGCCGGCGCGTGGGAATGCGCCGGCCCGGAGCGAGAACCTCGGTGACGCCGAGCGACTACTGGGTGGTGACCGACGTGTCGTCGACGAAGAAGCTGGTCGCCAGCGACACGTCCTCGACGCCCAGGAAGTAGATGCGGACCGTCTGGCCCCTGTAGGCGGTGAGCGAGAAGGTCTTCTGGGAGTAGGCGCCCGCGTTGAGGTTGCTGTAGGTCGCCAGCGTCGCCAGCACCGTTCCGGCGGTGTTGCGGACCTGGACCTTCAGCGTGTCGTACGCGGTGGTGGTGGTGGTCTCGGAGGTGGTGATCTTCAGCCAGAAGGACAGCGAGGCCGAGGTCACGGTCGAGGGGATGGTCACGTCCTGGTAGACGGAGTCGGTGTGGGAGGTGCCGTAGCCGTCCAGCCAGGCCGCCCAGCTGCCGGCGTGCGCGTTGGTGGTGGAGCTGATGACGCCCGCGGTCTGCGTCCAGCTCACCGCGCCGCTTTCGAAGCCCGGGTTGGCCAGCAGGTTGGTGCCGCCGCCGCCGCCACCGCCGCCGCCCCCGTGGATAGCGCCGACGTTGATGCCTCCGAAGGCGTTCTCCACCGCCGCGTAGTCCGCGCCGGCCGTCCCGCCGTACAGGTCGCTCGCGGAGTTGAGGAAGGCGGTGCGGGCGCCGGCGTAGTTGGTGTTCGAGGTCATGTAGACGGTGAGGGCCCGGTAGGCGATGCGCGCGGCGTGGTCATTGCCGACGCCGGTCATGCCGTTCGGCAGGTACGAGCTATAGAAGTCGCTGGTGGAGGTGGCGCTGGAACCCTGGCTCAGGAAGTAGAACGCGCGGTTCATCGGGCCGCTGGAGTAGTGCACGTCCAGGCTGCCGATGCCGCTGGACCAGGCGTTCGGGCTGGTGCCGTCCTTGCTGGGCTTGTACATGTAGCGCAGCGGGTTGGTCGCGAGCTGCTCGCCGATGGTCCAGGTGCCGCCGGTGTTGCCGATGGTCGAACCGCTGCCGCCGCGCGAGTAGAACTCCACCATGGTGCCGTGGATGTCCGAGGTGGCCTCGTTGAGGCCGCCCGACTCGCCCGAGTAGACGAGGCCGGCGGTGCGCGAGGTCACGCCGTGCGTCATCTCGTGGCCGGCCACGTCAATGGCCGTCAGCACCTTGAACGAGGAGCCGTCACCGTAGGTCATGCAGAAGCAGGTGTCGTCCCAGAAGGCGTTGTCGTAGTTGCTGCTGTAGTGCACCCGGTTGTAGGTCGCACGGCCCGCGTTGTCGATGCCGTTCCGGCCGTGCACGTTCATGTAGTAATCGAAGGTCTTGGCGATCCCGAAGTGGGCGTCGACGCCGGCGGTCTGGCCGTTGGCCGAGGTGGTGGAGCCGCCGGAGACGTAGTTGGCGCCGTCACCCCAGGTGTTATCGGCGTCCGTGTAGATGGTGCCGGTGCCGGAGGTCCCGTGGTTCAGGTTGTAGGTGGCGAAGTTCATGCTGCGCGCCACGTCGCGCAACTCCCAGCCGCCGGTGATGCTGTTGGTGCCCAGCGAGACGGAGCCGCTGTACTCGCTGTTGCCCGTGCCGGTGGCGGCCGCCGTCTGGAGCGAGTCCCACTTCTGGATGATGGCCCCGGAGTGCGCGTCGAAGAGGTAGTCGGTGTGCGACGTCTCGCCCGTCCCGTTCTCCAGCTCCGCGTGGACGTGGTAGGCGAGGGTGTAGCCCACGACGACGTGCTCGATGTCCTCCGCGTTGAGCTCCCCGCCGGGACCGCGCATCGGCACGGCGCGCACCTGCGCCTCCGTCCGGGGGTAGACCACCAGCTCCACGTCCGGGGCCTGCTTGTAGGGCCCGCGGGGCTTGAGGTCGAAGTCGACGAGCGCGCGGGCCTCGCGCGCGGTCAGGGACGGCCGGACGTCGAGGTCGGCGGGCCCGCGGAGGTCGCCGGTGATGAAGGAGCCGCGGGCGGACGTGTGGACGACGAGGTCGCCGCCCCAGATCTTCACCCCGCGGTAGAGGTGATCGTAGCGGACGTTGAGCTGGAGCTCGTCCTGCGCCGCGTCGCGGGCGGCAAAGCCGTGGCTGGCGTCCAGCGCGGCGGACTTCTGGGCGCTTTGCAGGAAGTCATAGTTCTGCTGCAGCAGCGTCGCGTCCTGGGGAACGCTCTCTTGCGGAAGGGGCGTCCCGCAGCCGAGCGCCGCCAGGAGACCCGACAGCAGGAGGCCGTACCACGCCGCCGCGCGCATCTTCGTCCTCGACATTGTAGGCAAGTACCTTTCGCTGAGCGCCGTGATTGAAGGGGGCCGGCACCCAGTGCGGCGGGTAATAAGCAGGTTTCGTTGAAATTGTCTAAAGGCAAGTGTTAACGCGGCGCGCTGACACAGGCCGTTATCCGACGTTGTTACAGCACCTCGTCCCGAAAGCGGACGTTGAGCTCACGGCTTCATGACTTGGGGTGCGGCCCAAAGCCGCCTTCGCTCAGAGCCAGAGCAGCAGCGGCCGATCCCACCCGGGCTCCGCCGCCGAGGCCGCCGCCGCCAGCGCCAGCGCGTGCCCGGCGCGCCCCTGCAACAGCCCCGGCTCGCGGGGCGGCTCGGACGCCAGCGCCCGCGCGGCCCACAGCTGCGCGGCGGCCCGCGACGCGCCGTCGCCCGTGTGCTGGTACAGCCGCGCGTGCAGGTGCGCCGCGCCGGCCGGCCCGTGGCACAGGCCGCCGTCTTCGGACAGCCCGCCGGCCTCCAGCCCGCGCGCCGCGCTCGCCGACGCAATCTCCTTCGCCTGCTGCTGCAGCGCTTCGTCGCCCAGCGCCCGCGCCGCCGACAGCAGCGCCGCGCTCACCGCCGGCGCGCCGTGGCACCAGCTCCCGCGCGGCGGCTCGGGCTCTCCCGCCGTCGCCGGGGGCCCTCCGTGCGCGAGGATCGCCGAGCACGCCCCGCGCACCAGCCTCCTCCCGCGTTCAGCGTCCACGCCCGCGGCCACCACCCGCGCCACCGCCGCCGCGATGCCGGCCGCCCCGTGCGCCACGCCCAGGAAGTGCACCCCGTCCGGGGCGCGCGCCCGCTCGTCGTCCGTCAGCTCCGCGGGCGGGGTCCGCCACAAGAGGCCGTGCGGCGTCTGCTCCGCCGCGGTCTCCAGCCGCTGGAGCGCGATGGGCAGCGCGGCGGCGGCCGCCGGCCTGGGGAGCCGCTCCACCAGGTAGGCGATCACCCCCGCCAGCCCCGACACCACGTCCATCGACCGCCCCCAGCCGCGCGTCAGCCCGTTCGCCAGCGCGGTGTCGATCGCCGCCGCCGGGTCGTCCGCCGCGTCCAGCAGGCCGCAGTGCTGGAGGTAGGTGGCCGCCCACGCCACGCCGCAGATCCCGTCCCACAGGCCCGGCCAGAGCGGCTCGCCGGAGATCCCCTGCGCCGCCGCGTTCATCGCGTCCAGCGCCCGCTGGCCGTGCCCGCGGTCCGGCCGCAGCATGTGGAGCGCCGCGTGCGCCACCGCGAACCCCGCGCAGCCGGTGGCGAGGTCGGGCGATCCGCGGGAGGGGAGGGCGGCGGCGATCCGCTCGGCGGCGCCGATCGCCGCCTCGGCGTCGGGCCCGTCCAGCACCGGGGTGAAGGCGCGCGTCACCGGAGGCATGTGGCGCGCATCATAGCGGCGACTTCCCAACGGTTAGGCGAAAGACGCTCCCAGGCCGTAAAATCGGCCCCGGGCGCGATCCCCGGCGGGCGCCGTGCTACAGGTCTGCAGCAGTGATCTCGGGGAGATCGCGGGCGAGAAGCTGGCGGCGTCGGATCCGGCGGGTAAGGTCACGGCTCGTTCCCGGAGGGTGTCTGTGAGCAAGTCGCAGCGCGAGGGCCCGGTGCAGCTGGAGCTTCCGCTCACCTCGAGGCGCGCTCGGCCGGAGCCCGACCGGCTCGACGCCGATGCCGAGGCCGGCGCCGGCGAAGACCTCCCGCCCAAGCCGACCTTCCTGCGCGTCATCCAGGGGGGAGGGGAGCGCACCCGCGAACCGCTCACCTCGCGCGACGCGGTGGTGCGCGTCCTGGTGGAGGCCGGCGCGGACCTGCTCCTGCGCCGCATCTCCCCGGAGCGCGCCCAGCACATCGAGACCGAGGTCAACGAGATCCTCGACCTGTTCGACCGGGTGGACGCCACCCCGGGCCTGATGCCGGTCCTCCGCCGCCGCCTGGACGAGCTGGAGGCGCTCATGGGCGAGACCCGCGACCGCCGCCGCCGCCCCGGGTCTGCCAGCTAGCCCTGGGGCCGAGGGGCCTCCTTCACGTTGACCCCCCTCTGGGCGGCGCATACGATTTTTCGTCTTTGATCCTTTAGAAGCGTGACGGGCACGCCGCCCCCCGGCGACGCCGGCCGAATGGAAACCTACGGCAGCTACCAGCTGATCAAGCGACTCGCGACGGGCGGGATGGCCCAGATCTACCTGGCCCGCCAGAAGGGCCCGGAGGGCTTCGAGAAGCTGCTGGTGGTGAAGCGGATCCTCCCGCACCTGGCCGAGAACGCCGACTTCGTCCACATGTTCCTGGGCGAGGCCCGCATCGCCGCCCGGCTCACCCACCCCAACATCGTCCAGATCTTCAGCCTGGGCCAGGAGGGCGACAGCTACTTCATCGCCATGGAGTACATCCACGGCGAGGACGTGCGGCGGGTCTGGAAGCGGTCCGAGCAGAAGGGCACCGTGATGCCCACCCCCCTCGTCTGCCGGGTCATCATGGATGCCTGCAGCGGGCTGGACTACGCGCACAAGAAGACGGACCAGGGCAAGCCACTGGGCATCGTCCACCGCGACGTCTCGCCGCAGAACATCCTCGTCACCTTCGAGGGCGGGGTGAAGGTGGTGGACTTCGGGATCGCCAAGGCCGCCGACCAGGCGGTGGTGACCCGCTCCGGCGTGCTCAAGGGGAAGTATTCGTACATGTCCCCGGAGCAGGCGCTGGGGAGGAAGCTGGACCAGCGGAGCGACATCTTCGCGCTGGGGGTGGTGCTCTACGAGCTGCTCACCGGCACCCGCCTGTTCAAGCGCGCCAACGACATCCAGACCCTCAACGCGGTGACGGAGTGCAGCGTCCCGCCGCCGTCCGAGGTGGACGAGGACATCCCCAAGGACCTGGACGCGATCGTCCTCAAGGCGTTGGCCAAGGAGCCGCAGGACCGCTACGAGCACGCCATCGACCTGCAGATGGCGCTCGATCAGTGGCTGCTCAAGCACCAGCTCCCGTCCTCCTCCGCGCACCTGGCCACCTTCATGCAGGAGCTGTACGCCGAGCGCCTCGCCGAGGAGAAGGCCGCCGGCCAGGTGCTGGTGGACGAGATCGACTCGCTGGGCAAGAAGGTGGAGGGTGGCAGCGACGAGCTGGACCCGCTGGGGCCGCAGGCCAACTCGTCGCCGTCGATGAAGAAGTCGCGCTCCTTCAAGATGACGGACGCGGCGGCCGCCGCGGAGGCGGCCCCGCCGCTCCCCCCGCCGCCCGCCATGGACCGCAAGTCGCGCTCCATCGCCGCGCCGGTGCTGATGGCGCGCCCGGCCACCAAGGACCCGGAGCGCACCGAGGAGGTCCCCCCGGACCAGCCGGCGTACCTGGGCGACATGGTGAAGACCACCGCCACGCCGCCGGGGCGGTTCCTGGGGCTGGCCGAGGACCGCCGCGAGACGGGCGAGTCCGCCGCCTTCTCCGGCTCCGGCACCACCACCGACTCCGGCGCGCCATACACCATCGACGACCGCGGCCGGGGCGGCGGCAACCGCAAGGCGTCCGCCGCGGCCAGGGCGCCTCGCGTGCCCATCGTCCCCATCGCCGCGGTGGCGGCGGCGCTGGTGGTGATGGGCGGCGCGGTCTACTTCGCGGTGCGGCCGGGGAAGAGGGCGATGGGCGAGGCCATCGTCCACATCGTCTCCCAGCCCGAGGGCGCCACCGTCCTGTTCAACAACCGGCCGCTGCCGGAGCCGACGCCGTGCGTGCTCCCCAAGTCGCCGGCCGGGCAGTTCGCGCTGGTGGTGGGCAAGCGCGGGTACCTGGACCTGCACACCACGGTCACCATCCCGGAGACGGGCGAGCTGACCCTGGGGCCGTTGCGGCTGGAAGCGGACAGGAACCAGCAGACCTCCACCGGGCCGCAGGTCGCCGCCACCAGCGCGCAGACCGGCGACGGCGGCACGGGGGACGAGGCGCCCAAGGTGGAGCTGACCTTGCGGTCGGAGCCGTCCGGCGCGGCGATCTTCCTGGACGGCGAGCCGGCCGGGCGCACGCCGCGGACCTTCCTGCTGGTCTCCAGCTCCGACGTCTCGGTCCGGCTGGACTACCCGGGCTACGCCACGCTGAACGAGTCCGTGCACGTGGGGAAGGACGCGGCGCAGGAGGAATTGCTCCGGCTGGACCGGCTGGGCCCGAACACCAAGGTGGCCAAGGGGAAGGTCCGCTTCGCGGTGACGCCGTGGGCGAACGTCTCCTGCGGCCCCTACGACCTGGGCGCGACCCCGTTCGCGGACAAGGAGCTCCCGGTGGGCGTGTACAGCTGCAAGTTCACGCACCCCGAGCACGGCACCCGATTCGAGCGCGTGGAGGTCAAGGCGAACTCGGTGATCAAGGTGTCGGTGAAGTTCTGATGCTCGCGGAGGGCACGCCGATCGGGAAGTACGTCGTGCGCCGCAAGATCGCCGAGGGAGGGATGGCGGAGATCTACCTCGCCTCCTCGCGCGGGCCCGAGGGCTTCGAGAAGGACGTCGCCATCAAGCGGATCCGGCCCTTCCTGGCCGGGGACGAGCAGTTCGTGCAGATGTTCATCGCCGAGGCGCGCGTCGCCTCGCGGCTGAACCACGCCAACCTGGTGCAGGTGTTCGAGTTCGACAAGCACCAGGACACCTACTACCTGGCGATGGAGCTGGTCCGCGGCCACTCGCTGTGGGACGTGCGGCGGCGCGCCAAGGAGCTGATGGAGCCCATGCCGCCCACGCTGGTGGCGCACGTGGGCGCGGAGGTCGCGAGCGGGCTGGGGTACGCGCACCGCCTCTCCGACAAGGGGAAGCTGCTCAACCTCGTCCACCGCGACGTGACGCCGCACAACGTGCTGCTCTCCTTCGACGGCGCGGTGAAGCTCACCGACTTCGGGGTGGCCAAGCACAGCGCCAGCAGCACCGCCGCCGGCGTGCTCAAGGGGAAGTTCGCGTACATGTCCCCGGAGCAGGCGCGGGGCGACCCGCTGGACGGGCGGACCGACCTCTTCGCCCTGGGCATCGTCCTGTGGGAGAACCTCACCGGCGGGCGGCTGTTCGACGGGGACTCGGACGTGGCGGTGCTGCGCGCGGTCCAGTCCAGCGCCATCGCGCCGCCCGCCCGGCTCAACCCCGAGGTGCCGGAGGCGCTCAGCGCGGTGGTGATGAAGGCGCTGGAGCGGGACCCGGCCCAGCGCTACCAGAACGCCCAGGAGCTGGAGCGCGCGCTGGCGGGGTTCGTGCTGGCGCACGCCAAGTCGGTGGACGACACCGACCTGGGGGCCTACCTCCGCAAGCTCTACGCCGAGGAGCTGGACCAGGAGGCGGCGCGAGAGGGGCACGCCGCGCAGGAGGGTGGGGCGGAGCAGCCGCGGAGGGAGCCGACCGCGGTGATGGGCGCGGGGGAGGCGCCGAAGCTGAGCGCGTCGCCGGACGAGGACATGCACGCGGCGACGCACCGGGTGGAGCGCTCGCGGCCGAAGACGGAGGTGAAGAGCAACCCGTCGATGCGGGCGGCCTCTCCCACCGCGACCACGGACGCCGAGCCGCCCCCGGCGCCGGCGCGGAGATCGAGCTCCTCGCTGCCGAAGGTGATCGCGGATCTGCCCGCGCTGGACGCGCGGAGCTCCGGCCCCAAGGCGGCGCCGCCCATGCCGCCGGCGACCATGGCCATCCCGGCCACGCCGCGCGCCTCCCGCGCGACGGTGGGGATGCGGCGCGCGCTCGCCGCCGCCGGGCTGCTGGCGGTGGGGATTGGCGCCGCGGCGATCACCGTCGCGGTCTCCCGGTCCGTCTCGGGGCCGCCCGCGCCGGAGAAGGTCGCCGTCGCGCCGGCGCCGGACCCCGCGCCGGAGCCCGTCACCGCGCCCGCGCCGGAGAAGACGGACGCCCCCCCCGCGCCCACCACCGTCCCCGCGGCCGCGGCTCCCGCCCCGGACGCCGAAGCCAGCACCGGCACCCTGATCATCCGCGTCCGCCCCTACGCCACCGTCTCCATCGACGGCAAGCACAAGAAGGACGTCCAGGGCTCCGCCACGTTCAAGCTCCCCGCCGGCGTCCACAAGGTCCGCCTCGACCACCCCCGGCGGCCCTACGAGACCACGGTGAACATCCGCGCCGGCAAGGACGCGGTCGTGGAGCAGGACTTCCGCAAGTAGCGCCCCCGCGGTTCCCCTGGCGTTGACTCCCTGACGCGCCAGCTCGCCACTTTTCCGTGCACCTGTACGAGCGCTTGACTTCTCCACTCAATACAGAGTACTCATCCCCCGCCAGTCAATGGCAGCTATTCAATAGAACACTCGAATGGACATCCTGGGCCCTGAGGAGATCGCTCGGATCGAGGCGCAGCACGCCGGCGGGCTGCCGGCCAAGGCGATCCTGGAGATCTTCGCCCCGCGCGGCGTGGCCCTCTCCGAGGGGACCTTCCGCAAGTACGTGCAGGCCGGGCTGCTCCCTCGCAGCCGCCGCGTCGGCCGCAAGGGCAAGCACCGCGGGAGCCAGGGCCTCTACCCGGTGGAGGCGGTCCGCCGGATCAACGCGATCAAGAAGATGATGGCGGAGGGCCTCACCCTGGAGGAGATCCGCCGCTCCTTCGTCTTCTTCAAGAACTCCATCGACGAGATCGACCGCGGCCTGGACGGGGTGCTGGACGGCTTCCAGCACGAGCTGCGGTTCCGCGCCTTCGGCGACCGGCGCAAGCGGGAGCTGGAGACGGAGCTGACCGAGCTGCGCCGCCGCTCCGAGGACCTGCTCAAGGACATGGCCCGGCTGGGGAGCGCGGTCACCGTCGCGCCCGGCGGGGACGGGCATTCCGCGGTACCACTGAGGGAGGGGACATGAGCGAGCTGAAGGAAGAAGCAGAAGCGGAGGAGAGCCCGGCGCTCCAGGAGCGGAAGCGCTCCAAGACCATGTCGCGCAAGGAGATGGCGCGGGAGCTGCGGCGCCGCCGCCTCTCCGGCGACGTGGACCCGGAGGAGGAGGAGCTGCTCCGGTACATCGACGGCCAGCGGCCGAAGACCCGGGCGGACTGCATGAACGGCCCGCGCCCCTGCCTGTTCGTCTCCTGCAAGCACAACCTCTACCTGGACGTGAACCCGGAGACCGGCTCCATCAAGCTCAACTTCCCCGACAAGGAGATCTGGGAGCTGGAGTACACCTGCGCGCTCGACGTCGCGGAGAAGGGCGGGATCACGCTCGAGGAGGTGGGGGAGATCATGAACCTCACCCGCGAGCGCATCCGCCAGGTCGAG
>Ga0068860_100003953_pt1 | contig 15222 bp, 11 predicted proteins | sample KBSSwiS32_FD_66597 | JGI IMG/M metagenome (GOLD analysis project Ga0068860, IMG submission 66597) | Switchgrass rhizosphere microbial communities from Kellogg Biological Station, Michigan, USA - KBS Switchgrass S3-2 | ecosystem: Host-associated > Plants > Roots > Rhizosphere > Soil ... | reverse complement strand
GCTGGGTGGGGGTGATGTTTGGCATAGAGTTCGACGCCAAACATCACCCCCATCCAACTCCGACTAATTCGCTGCGCTCATAAGTCTCCGTATCCTTCCCCCATCAAGGGGGAAGGGTCGTATCAACTCCGCCGCAACGTCACGAAGCTATAGGCCGGCCGGCCATCCTCCGCCGCATGATCCTCGCGCGCGATCTCTTCCCACAGACCAGTATCGAACCCCTCCAGCCGCGTATCGCCCTCGGCCGCGACATGGACCTCGGTCAGCTCGACGCGGTCGGCGCGGTCGAGGAACAGGCGGTAGATTTCGGCGCCGCCGATCACCGACACGTGCGGCGCGTTGGCGAGCGCGAGGGCGTCGTCGACCGAGCGCGCGACTTCGGCGCCGTCCTCGGCCCAGTCGGGATCGCGGGTCAGCACGATGTGGCGGCGGCCCGGGAGCAGGCCCGGCAGGCTGTCGAAGGTCTTGCGGCCCATGATCATCGGCGCGCTTTGCGTCAGCGTCTTGAAGCGGCGGAGGTCGGACGGCAGCCGCCAGGGCAAGGCGCCGTTGCGGCCGATGATGCCGTTGTCGGCGCGGGCGACGACCAGCACGATCTCCGGATGCGCGGTCAAACCGCCACCGGCGCCTTGATGTGCGGATGCGCCTGATAGCCGGTGAATTCGAAATCCTCGAAGTCGTAACCGTCGATCGCATCGGGCCGGCGCAGGATGTGCAGCGTCGGCAAGGGCAGCGGTTCGCGCGTCAGTTGCAGCCGGGCCTGGTCGAGATGGTTGGCATAGAGGTGGCAGTCGCCGCCGGTCCAGACGAACCAGCCCGGCTCGAGCCCGCATTGCTGCGCCAGCATGTGCGTCAGCAGCGCATAGCTGGCGATGTTGAACGGCACGCCGAGGAAGAGGTCGGCGCTGCGCTGGTAGAGCTGCAGGCTCAGCCGGCCATTGGCGACGTGGGTCTGGAACAGGCAGTGGCACGGCGCCAGCGCCATCAGGTGGGTCTCGCCGGGGTTCCAGGCGGTGACGATCTGGCGGCGCGAGGCGGGATTGGTCCTGATCTGCGCGATCAGTTCGGCGATCTGGTCGACATGGCGGCCGTCGGCCGCCTCCCAGTCGCGCCACTGCTTGCCATAGACCGGGCCGAGCTCGCCCGCTTCGTCCGCCCATTCGTCCCAGATGCCGACGCGGCGCTCCTGCAGCCAGCGGACATTGGTGTCGCCGCGCAGGAACCACAGAAGCTCGATGATGATCGAGCGCAGGTGCAGCTTCTTGGTGGTCAGCAGCGGAAAGCCCTTCGCCAGGTCGAAGCGCATCTGGTGGCCGAACACCGACAGCGTGCCGACGCCGGTGCGGTCGTGCTGTTCGGTGCCCTCGTCGAGGATCAGCCGCATGAGATCGAGATATTGCCGCATGTCGCCGCGCCTTATGGCGATGCCGGCGGCGTTCGCCAAGCGCGCGCGGTCAGACCGTGCATGGCTTGATCGCCTTGGGTTCGGGCGCCGGCCCCTCGGCGCGAAAACGCGCGAGATAGCCGTTGACGGCGGGCATCGGCTGGCGCTCGATCAGCTGATAGCCGACCGCGGCGAACTCGCAGACCAGCAGCGCCTGCGGCGTGCCGTGCTGATTGGTCGGCCGGTCGGCATCGACCACGATCACTTCGCCGCCGGGCTTCAGCGCGGGCCGCAGCCGCCACAGGAATTCGTAGGGCGCGGCGATCTCGTGGTACATGTGGACCATCAGGATCCGGTCGAAGCTGTTTTCGGGCAGCTTGGGATCGGCCGGCTCGCCGAGCTTGACGCTGACATTGTCGAGCGCCTCGCGCGTCACCCGCTCCGCCAGACGGTCGCGCACCGCGGGCACGATGTCCTGCGCCAGCACGCGGCCATTTTCGCCCACCCGCGTGGCGAGGCGGGTGGTGTAATAGCCCTCGCCGGCGCCGATGTCGGCCACCGTCATGCCCGGCCTGATCCCCGAGCGATCCATCACGACGCTCGCCTCGTTGACGCGGTCGCGCGCTTCCTCGGTCGACCAGCGGCTCGACACGATCGCCGCCACCGGTCGCGAGGCGGCCGGGAAGTCGTGCGACTTGTATTCGCGCGGCGCATCGCCGCGGCACGCGGTCGCGAGCAGCAGGACGACGACACAGGCGAGCCTTTGCCTCAATCGACGTCCTCGACCTCGACCCGTTCGCCGGTCACGCGCTGCGACAATGCGGCCGCCATGAAGCGGTCGAGATCGCCGTCGAGCACGTCCGACGGCGCGGTGGAGGTCACGCCGGTGCGGAGGTCCTTCACCAGCTGATAGGGCTGGAGCACATAGGAGCGGATCTGGTGGCCCCAGCCGATGTCGGTCTTGCCGGCATTCTCGGCATTGGCGGCCTGCTCGCGGATCTGCAGCTCGCGCTCGTAGAGCCGCGCGCGCAGCTGGTTATAGGCCTCCGCCTTGTTCTTGTGCTGGCTGCGCTGGTTCTGGCACTGGACGACGATGTTGGTCGGCAGATGCGTGATGCGCACCGCCGAATCGGTGGTGTTGATGTGCTGGCCGCCGGCACCCGAGGCACGATAGGTGTCGATCCTGAGTTCGCTCTCGTTGATCTCGATATCGATATTCTCGTCGACGACGGGATAGACCCAGACGCTGGCGAAGCTGGTGTGGCGCCGCGCCGCGCTGTCATAGGGGCTGATCCGGACCAGCCGGTGGACGCCGCTCTCGGTCTTGGCATAGCCATAGGCATTCTCGCCCTTGAGCAGCAAGGTCGCGGACTTGATCCCGGCCTGCTCGCCCGAATGCTGGTCGACCAGTTCCACCTTGAGCCCGTGGCGTTCGCCCCAGCGCGAATACATGCGCTGGAGCATGTGCGCCCAGTCCTGGCTCTCGGTGCCGCCGGCGCCGGCATTGACCTCGATATAGGTGTCGTTGCCGTCGGCCTCGCCCGCCAGCAGCGCCTTGACCTTGTCGGTCTCGGCGCGTTCGGCGAGCGCGGCGAGGCCGGCGACGCCCTCGTCGACCATCGCGATGTCGCCCTCGGCCTCGGCCATCTCCATCAGCTCGACGGTGTCGCTGAGCTCGGTTTCGATCGCGCGCGTGGCGGTGATCGCCTCGTCGAGCCGCCGGCGTTCGCGCATGACCTCCTGCGCGGCCTTGGGATCGCTCCACAGCGACGCATCCTCGACGCGGGCATTGAGTTCGTCGAGACGCCGCAGCGCGCGGTCCCAGTCGAGGAAACGCCGCAGCAAGGCGAGCGCCTGGTTGATCTGGTCGACATGGGCTTGCGCTTCGGCGCGCATCGGAAATCTCCAAATACTGATCGACCGGCCCATGCAGCGATGACGGCGTGGTCGGTCGTCAACCGCACGGGCGGCCGACGGAAAACCCCGCCCACGGAAGACAGGGCGGACGAACGCCGGGGCTTAGTAGATTCCGCCCTCGCGCTGCAAGAAGTCAGTGTCGCGCGGTCCCTGGCGGCGCGGGGCGCCGGCCTCCGGCCTGGGCTTGGCGATCTCCTCCTTGCGGATCGTCCGGCGCGGCTCGCTCTCGGGCTTGAACGCTTCCCAGATCACCGCCGACTTGGGATCGGCGGTGGGCCAGGCACCATAGACCCGCCGGCCGGACTTGCGATCGATCCTGACCATGCGGATGCCCGCCGGCGCGCGGAACGGGATGATCTCCTTGTCCTTCAGCGCGACCAGCGCGAACTGCTTGAAGATCGGCGCGGCGATCCGGCCGCCCTGCGCATAGCCGCCGAGGCTGCGCGGCTGATCATAGCCGAGATAGACGCCGGCGATCACGTCGGGCGTGCCGCCGACGAACCACACATTGGTCGGGCCGTTGGTGGTGCCGGTCTTGCCGAACAGCGGCCGGTCGAGATCGCGCAGCACGGTCGCGGTGCCGCGCTGGACGACGCCTTCGAGGATGTGGACGACCTGGAAGGCGGTCATCGCATCCATCAGCTGCTTGCCGCGCACCGGCGGCCGCGGCATCGCCTGGCCGTTCCAGTCGGGCGCGTTGCAGCCGTTGCACGGGCGCGTATCGGCGCGGAAGATCGGCTTGCCGTTGCGATCCTGGACATAGTCGATCACGGTCGGCTTGAGTTCGCGGCCCTGGTTGGCGAGCATCGAATAGGCGTTGGTCAGCCGCAGCACGGTGGTGTCGCCGGCGCCCAGCGCGACCGACAGATAGGGCGCATATTCGCCGATCCCCATCGTCTTGATGGTCTTGACGACATTCTCCATGCCGGTCTGGCTGGCCGCGCGCACCGTCATCAGGTTGCGCGACTGCTCGACGCCCCAGCGCATCGTCTGCGGTCCGGCGCCGCCCGAGCCGCCGAAATTGCGAAAGCATTTCTGGCCGAGGCGCGACCCCTGATAGACGCAGAACGGACCGTCGACGATGATCGAGGCCGGCGTCATCCCGTTGTCGAGTGCGGCGGCATAGACGAACGGCTTGATCGTCGAGCCCGGCTGGCGCTCGGCCTGGGTGGCGCGGTTGAACGACTGCAGCCGCGCATCGAAGCCGCCCTGCATCGCCATGATCCGGCCGGTGTGCGGTTGTTCGGCGACCATCCCGCCCGACACTTCGGGCACGCTGCGCAGCGCCCAGCTGCCGCCGCTCGGGGCGACGACGATGACGTCGCCGGGTTTCAGCGACTCGAAGGCGGTGCCGCCGCCCTTGCGCACCATCTGCGCGCCCCAGCTGGGCAGCGCCCCGGTGGTGCCGTCGGTGAAGCCGATCGTCGCGCTGTCGCCGGCGCGGCTGACGACCACCGCGGTCCGCCAGTCCTGATAGTCGATGCCGATATTCGCTCCGGCGAAGATGTTCGCCCATTTGCCGGCCCAATCGTCGCCGGTCGCGATCGTCTTGACCGGTCCCGCCCAGGGCTTGCCGCGATCATAGTTGAGCAGCCCGGTCCTGAGCGCCGCGGTCGCCGCCTCCTGCAGCACCGGATCGAGCGAGGTGCGCACCCACAGGCCGCCGGCATAGACGCTGTAGGGCCCGTCCTTCTCCTGCTCGCCGAACATCTCGATCAGCTGGCGGCGGACCTCCTCGACGAAATAGCCGCCGGCGGCGAAGTCGCGCTGCGGCGCGGCGCGGCTGACCGTGCCGAGCGGATCGGCCAATGCATCGCGGTATTGTGCCTCGTCGATGAAATTGTTCCTGCGCATCTCGCCCAGCACCCAGTTGCGGCGCGAGAGCGCGCGATCGCCGAACCGTTCGGGGCTGTAGTTCGACGGCGCCTTGGGCAGGATCGCGAGATAGGCCATCTGCGACAGCTTCAGTTCGCCGACATCCTTGCCGAAATAGGCGCGCGCGGCGGACTGGACGCCATAGGCGTTGCGGCCGAGGAAGATCTGGTTGAGATAGAGTTCAAGGATCTGCTGCTTGGTCAGCGCGGCCTCGATCCGGTAGGCGAGGATCGCCTCGCGCACCTTGCGGCGATAGGACAGCTCGTTGGTCAGCAGCAGATTCTTGGCGACCTGCTGGGTGATCGTCGATGCGCCCTTCGGCCGGCCGCCGCTGGTGAGATTGGTGACGATCGCGGTCAGGATGCCGGGATAGTCGATGCCGCCATGTTCGAAGAAGGTGCGATCCTCCGCCGCCAGATAGGCGCGGACCAGCAATTGCGGATATTCGTCGTAGCGCAGCTGCACGCGGCGCTCGCGCGCGAACATGTGGACCGGCGCGCCGTCGATCGCGCGGACGTTGGTGGGCAAGGGCGGCTCATAGGTCTTGAGCGTATCGACCGACGGGAGATCGCGCGCGAACACGAACCAGATCGTGGCCCAGCCGATCAAGGCGAGGCCCAGCAGATAGAGCGGCCAGCGGACCCGCCGCATGCGCCACAACCGCCCCAGGGTCGCCATCGCGCCGGACGCCTCGCGGCGCAGGGTGAAACTGAGCTTCTGGGCTTCGGCGGGCGCTTCGGTCATAGGGCAAGCGCTCTAAGCAAGTTTCGCGGGCTTTGCCAGCCGGCGCGGTTGCGGTGCGGCCGGTTGCCGCAGCGTGCGGCCGCAGGGCCGGTCCGCCGCGCCGGCCGGACGGTTCGGTCGAGCGGCGTTTCGCTGTATTCCCGCTGTATTATCAGCGAAACCGGCACTCGCCGCACTGCTTCGACGAAGCCGGTCGGGCGACGCCCGAAACGCCGCGTGCTTGCCCGGCGCGCCGGGCGGCTCGGAATGGCGGTGACGCAGCGCGACCCGGGTGCGGGACCGGTTGCACCTGTATTGCCCTGTATTTTCGAAGATCGCTTCGCTGATCGCGGCCCCGGTCCGCAGCCGGCGCTGCTTGCGTCGAATCGCGCGATGCCGGCGTGACGGCGGGCGTCCAGCGATCCCGCGCCCGACATCCGGAAACAGCGGTCCCGCTGTTCTTTCGCTGTCTTTACAGCGGGCGCCGCACCATGCGCGCAACCGCCGTGCAGCCGATTGGAACCCCGACGGAATGATCGGCCGGCCGCCGACGCGAAGGACCGGTGGCGGGGGCAGGATGTCGCGTGCGTGCGGCGCGGCGCTTCCCCGCTCCGCTGTATTCCCGCTGTTTTTACAGCGAGCCGCCCGGACGTCGCAAAGGGGTAAATGTCCGCGACCGGGGACCGCTCGCCCCATCCGGCGCTCGTGCCGCGGGCCGGATGGCGACCGACGGCCGCGATGCGGAGGATGGAAGCGTCGGCGCGTTCGCTTCGGGCCCGTATTTTTCCCGTATCGACCGGGAAGCCTCCGCCGATTGCCATCGGGGTTCGCGGCGGGCGCGTCGGCCGGCCATCCGCGCGATGCGGACGTGACGGCGGCAGCGGCGTGGACCCTTCGCGCCGCCGCGACGTCGCATGGCGCGCCCGCCGTATTTCACCTGCTCGAAATTGCACTCGCGGCCCCTTCCTTGCGTGAAGAACATAGCACGAACATCAGGATGATGCAAGTTTTTGGACGCGATGGAAGCGACGCATCATGGCTGAGGTGCGGCAGGCCGGGGGAAGCCGGCGCAGCCGAGCCGGCCGGCGCTTGCCCGGTCGCATCCGGGAATGACAACGGTGACACGTGCAATGACCCCTTTATTCCGATGGGGGGTCTCGCCAGCTTTCGGCGATGGCCCGTCCTCCCACATATGTGCGCCCCGGCATCCCGCACCGTATCACGCAGCGCGGCAAACGGCGCGAGCCGGTGGTTTTTCGAAGACGGCGACCATGTGCTCCATCTCGACCCGCCGGCCGACGCGGCGGCGCGCGCAAGTTGCGATCTGGTGATATTGTTTGATGCCCAATCACGTTCAATTCGCCGCGGTACCTGGCGACGAGGACGGATTGCGGCGAACCTTTCACTATGGTCACCGTCATTTTGCCGGCTTCATCAACGCGCGCATGCGCGTGACCGGACATTTGTGGCAGGGCCGCTTCAGCTCGGTCGCGATGGACGAGGCGCATCCGATCGCAGCGCTGCGCTATGTGGCGCGCAATCCCGTCCGCGCCAGGCTCGTCGAGCGGGCAGAGGACTGGCGCTGGTCCGGTACGCGGACACAGAGTACCGGGGAAAGCGACAATCCTGTCGATGTTGTGCCGGCATATGAGCGCGTCGGCGACTTCGCCGCCTTTCCGGGCGAAGCCTTTGACGAAGCCATGACCTGTGCCGCGCTGCGAAAGGTCGAAGGCGTCGGCCGCCCCGCCGGATCGAAAGCGTGGCTGTCCCACATGGCGCGACGCACTGGCCTGACCCTCACCGCCGGCAAATGTGGCCGGCGGCCAAAGGCGCCATAATCGGGGATTACTGCGCGCGCGTCACCGCAATCCCATCGCGCATCGTCGTCCGATGGGGTCCATCAGTGGACTTTGGCGGACGGACAAACGATCCGCACTTCGGCCATGTCCTATGATCAGGGCGTGTTCGTTCCGCTTGAACCGAACAATGACTGGCACCGAACGATGACATCGGACCTTCCGCTGAAGAAACGGCGGCGGACACGCGCAATGAAGTACACAAAACGTGCCGGTCTGCCGCATTTGTTACGCCACCGATCCGTTGGCAGTGCGGCTGCTTGCGCGGCGTTCGAGCCAGCAGCGCACCCGATAAGCCGGTATGACAGATTTAATGTACTCCATTTCGGATACGATAGTTCTTGATTCGAAGGCGACACTCGGTCAGATGTCGCCGTTGGCTCGATCAGTCACGGGGGGGTGAAGGCAGACTTGATGGGGGAGCGATTCAAATCGCGTGAGACGCGGGAGGCGAGACCTGCATGGCTTCGGGCGATGCGGCAGCCATGATCCGTTTGCGGACTTGCGCCGTTGGATCGGGCGGCCTGCGCATGCTGTTCGACTGCCTGTGGTCGCTTGCCTACCGGTCGAGTTACCAATCGGCCCGGCAGACGGTCACGGCCGTGCGCGAGCGCTTGTGGCAAGGTCGCCGGGAAGGCGATGCGATTGATCCAGCGAATCGATCAGGCGGCGCGGCATTCGCTAAGTTTCGACCTTGCCGCAGTCTTCCAAATGATCCGAATGCCAACGATAGCGGTACATCTAGATGGGTACATTTCATAAAACTGTATTGTAACCCATCTCAGAAACAAGAGGAATGGCGATCCAACTTTCGCGAGCAGTGCGGCAATTCACGAAGCGCTCCTGTTGAGAAAGAATCATGCAGGATGAACCGTAACCGGAACATTCATTGCCATTCGCTTTCAACAAAAAACAATCGCCATATGAACCAAAGGCGTGTGATCCTCGTGCTCATGCTAGCCGCGAATGCACTTGCGGGTTGCAATCGCGAGCCGACTCCTGAGGAAAAATGGGAAAAAGCTGTCACGGCAGCAACTGGCGCCACGGCGATGTGGTATCGTTTCACATTTAGAGCCGAATATCAAGGCAAGGCTTTTGCCTTCGACCAGATGATCTATTGCCCAACCCAGGTATTCTCAGGCGGTCGTCTTGGCCAGTCGCCGAGTACGGTGATGCGCGAAGCAACTCCGATGACTATCGCGCAGAAAATGGAAGACGGCAGCCAAGTCCTCGTCCGTATTCCTAACATGTGCCAGCGCTACCGAAAATTCGGTAAGAATACGGTCGGCACTGCCTACATGTATTACCCGGGGTGGAGGTCTTCAGGGCCACATCCCATCCTCCCGCTGATCATCTGGTCGGATAAAATTCCGAGGCCGGAGCGGATCGAGAGCTACGTCTCAAGCGAATATTATAAAGACCCGCGAGCACGAATCAAGAATCCGGTAGGCGCTCTCGATCTATGGCCTGCGGGACGATATCCGAAAAACTACCAGGCAATTATGCGCCAGCAGCGAGCGCTCCCTCTTTACCCGGATCCCTGGGTCAACCCTTCGCTTGATCCAGCAAGGCACGGGGGAGGACGGGATGGCCGATATCACGGAAAAGGCGATCGGTTCGTAAGCTATGCAATTGTTCCGATTGTCAACTACAATGAATGGGTGGCCAAGTATGGTGGCTTGGTCAAAATCCCGTTCTCACGCGAAGCGGGTCAACCATCAACATCTATGGACGGCGTATTCATCGACGCGGGCAATTACCAAGAAACCGCAATGATTGAAGCAGACCCCAGTTTCAATCATGCCAGATTCCGTATGTACCGCCTGCCGCAAGACGAGCAACTCAAGGCGTTGCACTACGAACCAACTTTCCTGACGAGCCGGTGCGTGAGTGAAAGCTTGGGATTGCTGATGCAGGGTAGTCCTGGGATCAGTCAATTTCCCATCGATGCCAAGGATTGGGGATCGGCATATCCCGATCTTGTACGTCAGCGCCTGTACGAACACTATGCATCACCACAGCACTTAGAGCGGGTCAAAAACAGTGAGGCGCGCATGCGGAACTGCTATGCGCAGCTCGGCAAGCTCAAAAGTTTCGACGTCATAAATCGACGGCTGGATGCAACCGACGCAATATCCGGCGCAATCGTTTATCATAAGTGGTTGGCCGAGAGTGATGGATGGGGCTATATTCCACCATCTAAAAGATTTGTAAAATCTGGAGCCGTTGCGGGTACCACCTTCCGAATGCGCTTTCATGATCAGGAATTTGACTACGCCTTGAAAGGTTCGCGTGGCGAACTGTCTGTGAATGTCGCCCTTGAAGATAAGGGCACGCATCAGTGGTTCTACATCTATAGTAACAATATCATGTTCTCGGGTGAAACCGAGAGCAGCGGCTTCTAATAGAAAAACAAGATGACTGGCGTTAGCGAATACGTCCTACTTTGTGCCCAGTCGTACTTTTATTATCGGAATTACGGTGCCACTTGACTAAATACACTAATTAGCGAACAAGCCCGGTTATGGCTCGTCCGCCCCGTCTCGTCATTCCCGGTCTGCCCTATCACGTGACCCAGCGCGGCAACCGGCGTGCGCAGACATTCTTCGAAGAAAACGACTATGCGCTTTATCGGGATCTCCTGGCGGAGGCTGCAGCAAAAGCGGAGGTCGCGATCTGGTGCTACTGCCTGATGCCAAACCATGTACATCTGATCGTTGTGCCATCGGACGAAGATGGGCTTTGGCGGACCTTCGCCCTCGCGCATCGCCGTTACACCGGCTTCATCAACGCGCGCCACCGCTGGACCGGACATCTCTGGCAGGGGCGTTTCGGCGCCGTCGTGATGGACGAACCGCATCTGGCGCATGCCATGCGCTATGTTTCGCTCAACCCGGTCCGCGCCCGCCTGGTCGAGCGTCCCCAGGATTGGCACTGGTCGAGCGTGCGTGCACATCTTGCGGGACAGGATGACGAACTGGTCGACGTTGCACCGGCGCTGGAGCGCTATGGTGACTTCGCGGCATTCCTCGGTGAGACGACGGACGATGCCGGAGCCTGGCGCGCATTGCGACAATCGGAAACGTCGGGCCGTCCCATAGGCAGCGCCGACTGGCTGGCGTCGATCGAGCAGCAGACGGGCCGGGTGCTGGCGGCACAGAAACGCGGACCCAAACCGAAGGCGCAAATTTAGTGTATTTACGCGACTGGCACCGAATTCGATTCGATTCGGGGTATATCAGCCGCGCCACTCAATAGCCCTGCGCCGCGAGCCTCGCCGCTTCCAGTTCGAGTGACGCCCCCAATTCGTCGTCGCTACAGGCGCCACCGCGCTCGATCGACGCGTCGAGCGTGTCGCGGAGCGATTGCAATCTCGCCTCGCGTTCCTCGACCAGCCGCAAGCCCTCGCGCACGACTTCGCTCGCCGATCCGTAACGGCCCGTCTTCAGGACGGAGTCGACGAAGCCTTCCCAGCGCTTTCCGATCGATACGTTCATGGCGATCACCTTTCGTCTGGAGCGACGGAAGACTTATGTGCCGATGACAGAAACCGCGCAATAATCGTTATCGCTTCGCAGAGTGCCGAATCGCGGGTCCAGCTATTGCTGCGCCATCTTGCGCGCGAACTGGACCTCGACCGCGCGGGCGATGCCGTCGGCGATGCGGCGGCGGCCGTCGCGCGAGAACAGGAAGTCGACGTCGGTCGGGTTCGACATGAAGCCGGTCTCGAACAGCACCGACGGCACGTCGGGCGCCTTGAGCACGACGAAGCCGGCGAAGCGGTGATAGTCGGACCGGAACGGCACCAGCCCGGTGGCCTCGCGGTGCAGCAGCCTGGCGAAGTCGGCCGAGACGTTCATCGTCTCGCGCTGGGTGAGGTCGATCAGGATCGACGACACGTCGGGGCTCTGGCCGCCCAGATTGACGCCGTTGATGATGTCGGCGCGATTCTCGCGCGCCGCGAGCCTGGCCGCCTCGCGATCGGACGCGACCTCGGACAAGGTGTAGACGGTCGCGCCATTGGCGTCCTCCACGGTCGCGCTGTCGGCGTGGATCGAGATGAACAGGTCCGCCTTCAGCCGCCGCGCGATGCCATAGCGTTCCTCGAGGATCAGATAACGGTCGTCCTCGCGGGTCAGCGCGACGCGCACGCGGCCCGAGCGGATCAGCTCGTCGCGGATCGCGAGCGCGATGCTCAAGGTCGCATCCTTCTCGCGGCGCCCGGTGGTCTTGCTCAGCGAGCCCGGATCATGGCCGCCATGGCCGGCGTCGATCACCACCAGCGGCCGCCCCGCCGGGCCGCTGATGCGCGGCAGCGCGGGCATCCTGGTGGCCGGTTCGAGCGGGATGGTGAGGCTGTAGCGGCTGCGCGGGCGCGCGGCGCTGACCAGCTGGAGGAACGTCTGCCGGCCCTTGCGCGCGGCCGAGGCGAAGCGCCCGGCATCGACGCCGGCGAGCGACAGGGTCAGCATCTTGCCGCCATCGGAGAAGGCGCCTTTGGTCACGATCGCCGGGCGGACGAGATCGAACACGACGCGCGCGACGTCGGGCTTGAACTGCGCCTGGCGCGTGCGGCTGACGAGACCGCCGGCCGGCGTGTCGCGGCCCGGCTCGGCACCGGCGATGTCGAGCGCGATCCGCTGCGGTTCGTCGAGCACGAAGGCGGAGGCATCCTCGACCGCGTCGTCGAAGCGCAGGACGATCCGATCCGCGCCGACCGAGATCGCGGTCACGGTCGCGGCGCGCAGTCCCTGCGGAAAGATCGAAGCGGTCAGCAGCAGAAGCATCGCGAACATGCGCCTTCTGTGCCGTGCCGACGCCATGCCGGTCCAGCCAAAAATCATCGAACTGTGGTTTCCCGCTTGCCTGATTGCAGTCGGAACCTAGGCTTGCGGGCCTGTTAGCGCGGTAAAGAACCATGGTTAATGCGATATTCGCCATAAATTCGAGCGGCCTGCCGCGCGCCGCGGCGTGATTTTCGACGGACATGCCGCTCGCCCGCTCGTCATTTTCCAGGGGCAAGCCGCCGTAGGCGGCGGGGCGCCTGTTGCTCCCGTGCACGCCCGATGCTAGCACGTGCGATGGCGGGTTCGACCTCGTGTCGTGCCTTGCCGCAAACCGCCCTCGATGAAGAGGACGGCATTTCCAGGTTGACGCTGCATGATGCATTTCGAATCCACGCCGCAACGCTGCCACAGGCAGGACGTTGCCGCGACCTGGATGAAGGTTCCGGCGCGCCGCGCCGGACGTGCGCACGCAGCAGAGGCACTTCTATACCACGAAACCACGGCACGAACCGGGCACGGGAACGCCCCGGGGACCGTGCCGCCTTTTGATCGCGCGCCGCGCGCCTCCGACATGGAGGCCGGGCGCGCCCGGAGACTATCGAATGACAACGCGCATGCTGATCGACGCGCGCCACCGGGAAGAGACCCGCGTGGCCGTCGTCAAGGGAAACCGAATCGAGGAGTTTGACTTCGAGTCCGCCGAGCGGAAACAGCTCAAGGGCAATATCTATCTCGCCAAGGTGACAAGGGTCGAGCCGTCGCTCCAGGCGGCGTTCGTCGACTATGGCGGCAACCGCCATGGCTTCCTCGCCTTCAGCGAAATCCATCCCGATTATTACCAGATCCCGCGCGAGGACCGCGAAGCGCTGCTGCGCGAGGAGGCCGAGCACGCCGCCGAGGAAGAGGCGCTGCGCGCCGCCGACGACGAGGATGACGAGGATTATGAGGGCGCCGATTATGGCGGCGAAGGCGGCGGCGACGGCCGCCCGGACGACGGCTTCGTCGATGACGAGCACGACGACGAGCACCGCGCCGACTCTTCGGAGGATGCCGGCGAGGGCGATGACGCGCGCGAGGGCGATGACGGGCGCGAAGGCGACGAGGCGCGCCCCCCGCGCCCCGCGCGCAGCGGTTCGGGCGGCGACGACAATGCCGTCGAGGCGCTGCGCAAGCGCCGGATGGCGCTGCGCCGCCGCTACAAGATCCAGGACGTCATCCGCCGGCGGCAGGTGCTGCTGGTCCAGGTCGTCAAGGAGGAGCGCGGCAACAAGGGCGCGGCGCTGACCACCTATCTCAGCCTGGCGGGCCGTTATTGCGTGCTGATGCCCAACACGTCGCACGGCGGCGGGATCAGCCGGAAGATCAGCAATGCGGCCGATCGCAAGCGGCTGAAGGTGATCATGGCGGACATGAAGCTGCCGCCGTCGATGGGCTGCATCGTCCGCACCGCCGGCCTCCAGCGCACCAAGGTCGAGATCAAGCGCGACTTCGACTATCTCGCGCGGCTGTGGGACGGCATTCGCGAGAATACGCTGAAATCGGCGGCGCCGGCCCTGGTCTATGGCGACAGCGACCTGATCAAGCGGGCGATCCGCGACATCTATAATCGCGACATCGACGAGGTGATCGTCGAGGGCGAGGAGGGCTATCGCCTCGCCAAGGATTTCATGCGGCTGCTGATGCCCAGCCATGCCCGCCGCGTGCAGCCCTATGTCGATGCCGTGCCCTTGTTCCAGCGCTTCGGCGCCGAGGACCAGCTCAGCCAGATGTATTCGCCGCTCGTCCAGCTCAAATCGGGCGGCTATCTGGTCATCAACCCGACCGAGGCTTTGGTGTCGATCGACATCAACTCGGGCCGCTCGACGCGCGAGCACGGCATCGAGCAGACCGCGGTCGCGACCAACCTCGAGGCCGCGCACGAGATCGCCCGCCAGCTGCGCCTGCGCGACATGGCCGGTCTCGTCGTGATCGACTTCATCGACATGGAGAACGGCTCCAACGTCCGCAAGGTCGAGAAGGCGATGAAGGCGGCGCTCGCCAACGATCGCGCGCGCATCCAGGTCGGCCGGATCAGCTCGTTCGGGCTGATGGAGATGAGCCGCCAGCGCATCCGCACCGGCGTGCTCGAGGCGTCGACGCGCCAGTGCCCGCATTGCGAAGGCACCGGCCTCGTCCGCACCGCCTCGTCGGCGGCGCTGTCGGCGCTGCGCATGCTCGAGGACGAGGCGGCGCGCGGACGCGGTTCGCGGCTGACCTTGCGCGCCAGCCAGGAGGCGGCGTTCTACGTGCTCAACCGCAAGCGCGCCGAACTCGCCGAGATCGAGGAGCGCTATGGCGTGTTCATCGAGATCCTGCCCGACGGCGAGACCGAGGGCGCGCGCATGGGCGTCGAGGCGAGCGGTCCGCCGCCGGCCTATGCGCCGCGCTTCGATCCGCCGCCGCGCGAGATCGAGGAAGACGACTATATCGACGAGGAGATCGAAGAAGAGGAGGAGGCCGAAGTCGCGGCCGACGACGAGGCCGAGGAGGGCGCCGCCGAAGCGCGCGAACCGCGCGAGCAGCGTCCGCGTGGCGAAGAGGAGGATCGCGGCGATGGCCGGGGCGGTCGCCGTCGCCGTCGCCGTCGCCGCGGGCGTGGTCCGCGCGAGGAAGAGGGTGAGTCGCCCGCGGCGCAGGCCGA
>Ga0068860_100003946_pt1 | contig 15240 bp, 17 predicted proteins | sample KBSSwiS32_FD_66597 | JGI IMG/M metagenome (GOLD analysis project Ga0068860, IMG submission 66597) | Switchgrass rhizosphere microbial communities from Kellogg Biological Station, Michigan, USA - KBS Switchgrass S3-2 | ecosystem: Host-associated > Plants > Roots > Rhizosphere > Soil ... | reverse complement strand
CTCCTTCATTGCCGTCTCTCGTTCACCCGAAACCGTCGTTCGCGCAGCAGGGACACGAGGTGGATCAACGTAGTGGGCTGCTTGCTTCGAGCTGTCCGAGGAACCCCCGCACGCAGTCGGAGAAACCCTGACACGCGCCGCGGCCGCTGCGTCGCTGCAGCGAGCGCCGTAGAGGATCTTACGGCGCCATCGCCCGGGCGGCCACTGGGCCCAAGCGCAGTTTCGTTCAACGGTCGCGTTCACGACTCTCCGGTGCATAACGCCTAACTTCGCGATGCGAGGGACAACTGAACGCTTACTGAACACTTACCAGAGAGGCCTGTCATGGCAGAGCTCATAGTAGTGGGGTTCGAGGGAACCCATCGTGCAGCGGAGGTGCTCGACCAGCTGCAGCGGTTGAACGCGGACATTGCGTTCGACCTCCAGGACGCTGTCGCCGTCTACCGGTCGCGTGGCGGGAAGCTGCGCGTCGACCAGAGCATGTACCTGACGACGAAGGAAGAGATCGCATGGGGCGGCGTGGTGGGCGCCTTCGTCGGCGCCCTGCTCGCGCTGCCGGTTGCCGCGCTGGCGAGCGTGCCGGCCGCAGCCGCTGCACTCGGCATCGGGGGCGCGACGATCGGAGCGACCGGCGGCGCTGTGATGGCGTTCGATGATGTCACGACGTGGCGAGATCAGTTCGGCATCTCCGACGACTTCGTGACGCAAGTTGGCGGCATGGTGCAGCCGGGCTCCTCGGCGGTTTTTGCCCTGGCCCGCGCGACCGATCCGGCGGCCGTCGCCGAACGGTTCCGGGGCTATGGCGGCAAGGTCCTTCGTACGACGCTGCCGCCGGAGCAGACCCGGAAGCTCCAGGAAACGCTCGCGCGGCAGCACGAGCCGGTCGCTCGCTGACGAGCGCAGTTCCGTTCAACGGTTGCGTTCACGACGCGGGCCGCCGCGACGCGCATCATGCAGCCACGGCACCGCTGGCGGCGGCACCACGAAGGAGACGTTAGGCGCCGCAACTTTCTCGATACGCCGCGCATGCGCGGCAGGAGGCAACAATGGCTTCGGATCTCATCCAGTCCGCGTACCGGCGCACGTGGTGGGCCCTCGTGCTCCGCGGACTCTTCGGCATCGCGCTCGGCGCAATCATCCTCTGGCGACCGGTGGAATCCATCGCGTCGTTCGCGCTCGTGATCGCGCTCTGGGCGTCGTTCAGCGGCGTGGTACAGATCGTTCACGCCATCGATCTGCGCGAGGTCTTCTCGCAGTGGTGGGTGATGCTGCTCGGCGGTCTCGTGAGCGTCGCCTTCGGCGTCGCCGCGGTCTACTACTATCCGGTGCTCTCGCTCACGTTCGCCGTCGTGTGGGCCGCATGGTGGCTCCTCTTCACGGGGGCGCTCGGGATCTACATCGCGATGCAGGAGCGCAGTCTCGGCATGCCGTGGGGTTGGACGTTCGTCTTCGGTCTCTCGGGAATCGTGACCTCTGCGCTCGCGTTCATGAATCCGCCGGCCACGCTTGGCGCGATCATGGGCCTCATCGCGGCGTTCGCGATCGTGAGCGGCGTGGTGCTGCTCGTCGGCGCGTACAAGCTGTCCACGGCCAAGGACCGGATCAGCGCGGCTATTGGCGCGGCCCGACCGGTCTGACCGCGTTCCGGCAGGATGGCGGGAGAGACAATGTCGCTCACTGGCAGGTTTCACCGTCTGAAGCAGGACCGTGAGATCGAGCAGGACGTGCAGGCGGAGCTCGACGCGGAGCAGGGCAGCGCGGGTCACCATCTCGTCAGGGTCTTCGTGGACCGCGGGGTGGTGCACCTGACCGGCTCCGCGGACAGCTTCGCCCGGAAGTGGGCGATCGAGCGCGCGGTCGCTCGCGTCGCTGGCGTGAAAGACCTGCGAAACCATCTGGAGGTGAGCCCGTCCTCCGCCGATCAGCCCGAGGACGGGCACATCCAGGCCGCGGCGCGCCGCGCGCTGGAATGCGACGCGCGGGTGCCGGATGGCGTAGGCGTCGAGGTGACCGACGGAGTGGTGCGTCTCGGCGGCACGGTCGAGCGCTTCTCGCAGCGGGACGCCGCGGAGGACGCGGTCCGCAACATCATCGGCGTTCGCGATGTGGTGAACGAGGTCAAGGTGATGCCGGGCCGGTTACCCGTGCCGGCGGATGACCTCGCGATGGGGGTCGAGGCAGCGATCCGCCGGCGGCTCGGAACGGACACCGGATGCATCGCGATCGGAGTCGACAATGGCGTGGTCACGCTGAGTGGCGCCGTTCCGACGTTCGCGCTGCTCGACGACATCGAACGGGCCGTCCGGTCCGTACCGGGCGTCACGAGAATCAACAACGAGCTGTTGGTCGCCTGACCATCGGATGCCTAACGCGCCGCGGTCGGCGGGACGAGGCCGCTCTGGCGCTTCCATGACGGAGGAACCCATGCACGCACGCACCGGCACCATCACGCTCGCCGCGCTCTGTTCGCTCCTCGCGGCGAGCGCCTGCAAGGCAAAAGAGGAGGCTCGATCGACTATCGACACCGTCAAGCCGGCGGAGCCCGCGCCCGCTGCTCCTCCGACATCCACCGGTGAGGTCGGGCCGCTGGCGACTGCCGAGAAGCAGTGGCAAATCCTGCTCGACAGCGCTCGGACCGACGTCGGTCGCGACAGTGCCGCGGCCGCACGGAAGCTCCATTCCGCCGCCACCGCGGTGCGTCGCGAGGCCGACGAGGCGAGCGAAGCCGCCAGGACGGCGCTCACGCGCTCGGCGAATGAGCTGGACAGCCTCGGCGCGAGCATCGGAAGAGGGACCAAGCGTACGGCGCAAAGCGTGGACAGCGCGTTCGCGCGGCTGGAGCAGGCCGAGACGCTCAACCGGCTGGCGAAGGCGACGGACGCGTGGGCGAAGCAGCAGCGCGAGCGGGCGGGCGAGGAGCTGCAGGCGGCCGCCGACAGCTACCAACGTGCGGCGAACGACGCGCAGGCGAAGCTCGACGCCGACGCCACGAAAGTGCTCGCCGATGCGCGCAACATCAACGAACGCCTGAAGAAGGCTGCCAGTGTCACCGACGAAGAGTTTCGCAAGACGACCGCCGAGCTCGAGAAGCGCGCACGCAGCCTCGGCGAGCGGATCGCTGCGAAGTCCTCAGCAGCGCCGAAGTCCTGACACTGGGCGCAGGCGGCCGTTGCCATCCCTTCAACCGACGAAGCGAGGTCACATGCGGGATTTGGTGGTAGTAGGGTTCCAGGGAACCCATCGCGCAGCCCACGTCCTGAGCCAGGTCCTCGACCTGAACGCCGAGTGGGCCGCGGATCTTCATGTGAAGGACGCCGTCGCGGTCTATCGTACGGCGGACGGCCGGCTGCGGGTGGACCAGAGCGCCCAGCCGACGACGAAGGACGGCGTGGCGTTTGGCGGCGCGATGGGTGTATTGATCGGCAGTCTGCTCGCGCTGCCGTTCACCGCCGGGGCAAGTGTGGCGATCGCCGCGAACGCCATGGGTGCCGGCGCGCTCACGTTCGGCGCCGCCGGCGCGGTGGTCGGCGGCGAGCGGGCCGCCGACGAGAACGCGCGGTACGGGCTCTCCGACGACCTCGTTAGGCAGGTCAGCGGGATGGTCCAACCGGGCCAGTCGGCGCTGTTTCTCGTGGCCGACACCGAGAAGCCGGCGGAGGTGCTGGAGCACTTCCGCGGGTTCGGGGGAACGGTGCTGCGGACGACATTGCCGCCGGAGCAGGCGGCACGGCTGCAGCAGGTGATCGACGCCGATGGTCCGGTGGCGCGTTGATGCGGCTGCCGAGGTATCACGAGCGACGGCAGCGAGCGCTCAGTAGGCGTTCGCTGCCCGCGTAAGACCGCGCGGCCGCTTGCCGCCATCGAGCGCAGGCATCCCCGCGCTTCTGAACCCGGATTCCGGCAGCGCCGCGCGCGCGCGGGCCGCGCTCTATGCGGACGGGCGGTTTCGCGTTCAGGAGCTGACGCCGACACAGGTTGGCGACGCCGTGCGCGCGGAGGTCAGCCGCGGCACGCGCCGGCTCCTCGTTTCAGGCGGCGACGGCACGCTGTCGGCGGCGTTAGGCGCGGCAGCCGGTACCGGCCTGGAGATCGCGGTCTTCCCGGGCGGCACGCTCAACCACTTCGCGCGCGACGCGGGGATCCCGCTCGACGACCCGGCGGCCGCACTCGACATCGCGGCTACCGGGACGCCGCGTCCGGTAGACCTCGGGTATGTCAACGGGCACGCCATTCTGAACACGAGCTCGCTGGGGCTCTATACGGAATTCGTACGCCGACGCGAGTACCTCGAGCGATGGCTGAACTATCGGCTGGCGAGCGTAGCGGCCGCTGCCGCGGTGTGGCGTGACCGGCAGGTCGTCGACGTCGACATCGACACGGGCGGCGGGGCTCGTCGCCGCTTTCGCACCCCGCTCGTCTTCGTCGGCATCCACGAACGCATCCTCGTCCCGGCCGGGCTCGGGATGCGCCGCCCCGGCGGTGCCCGCGCGCTGCACGTCCTCGTCGTGCAGGCGCCCGCGCCACTGCGCATTCGGCGCCTCGCCTTCCAGCCGCCCGGGCGCGGCCTCCAGGGTCTGGTTCCGGAGAAGGCGGTCGAAACCTACCTAACGAGTAAGGCGACGGTCGAGATGGCGGGGGCGCCGGCCCTGATCGCGATCGACGGAGAGCTCGTGCAGGCCACCTCGCCCCTGCATTACGAGCTCGTGCCGGGGGCCGTGACGGTGGTTCACCGGTAACCGACCGGACCGAGCGCAGTTTCGTTCCTCATTCGCGTTCACGACCGCTCGTGGCAAGACGCCTAGCTTGAACGCCAGCGCGAAGAAGTACTTGGCGCCTAACTAGACAACAAGCGAAGGAGGTCACGATGCGGGATCTGACCGTAGTGGGGTTCCAGGGAACCCATCGGGCAGCGGAAGTGCTGAACCAGGTGCTCGATCTGAATGCGGACTGGGCCGCCGATCTGCATCTCGAGGATGCCGTCGCGGTGTACCGCACTGGGGACGGCAAGCTGCGGGTCGACAATTCCCTGCAGCCGACGAGCAAGGACGGCGCCGCGTGGGGCGGCGCGGTGGGCGCGCTGATCGGGAGCCTGATCGCGCTGCCGTTCACCGGCGGGGCCAGCGCGGCCGTCGCGGCCGCAGCCGTTGGCGCGAGCGCGGTGACGTTCGGCACGACCGGGGCGATGATCGGCAGCGACGACGCGGCCGACGACAAGGCGAAGTACGGGATCTCGGAGGACTTCGTCAAGCAGGTCGGCGGGATGGTGCAGCCCGGGCAGTCCGCGCTGTTCATCCTCGGGGAGAGCGACAAGCCGACGAAGATCGCGAAGCAATTCCAGGGGTACGGCGGGAAGATCCTGCACACCACGTTGCGGCCGGAGCAGGCCAGACAGGTGCAGCAGGTGATCGGCGCCGACCGCCCAGTGGCACGCTGATGTACCGCGCCGCCATGGGTCTCGCGCTCGGCGCGCTGGCGCTGACGGCTGGGTGCTCGGTCTCGGAGAGCGACGAGCGAGCGATCGGTGCCGAGGAGGCGGCGTCCGTCGACTCCCAGCTCCCGATCCTCCGCGACAGCGTGGTCACGGCGTTCGTCGCGAAGCTCGGGCAATCGATCGCGTCGCGGACGAGTCGCGCAGACCTGGAGTGGCGGTTCGCGGTCGTCAATACCGCCGACGTGAATGCCTTCTCCCTCCCGGGCGGCTACATCTACGTGAACCGGGGGTTGATCGAGAGCTCCGACAGCCTCGACGAGCTGGCGGGCGTCATGGGGCACGAGATCGGCCACGTCGTACGCCGGCACTCGGTGCGGCAGCTGCAGAAGGCCGCGAAGCGCGACGTCGGCGTGGTCCTGCTCTGCACCCTAACGAGAGCCTGTCACACGCTCGGCGGGGCCGTCGCGGTCCAGGTCGGCGCCGACGCGATGACGGCCCGGTACAGCCAGCACGATGAGACGGAGGCGGACTCGGAGGCCGTGGTCAACACCGTCCGCACCGGCTTCGATCCCGAGGGGCTGCCGGCCTTTCTGAAGTGGATGCTGGAGCACCGAACGGATCAGCCCACGCCGATCGACGCGTTCTTCGCGACGCATCCGACCGACGAGGCGAGGATCGCCGTCCTCGAGCGCCGGATCGCGAGGCTCGGCCCCTCGCAGCGAGCGCTGGTCCGCGACACACCGGAGTTTCAGGCGGTGCGGGAACACCTGCGGGCGCTGCCGCCACCGCCAGTGGACACGGTCGGCGCGACGCAGCGCAAACGATGACCATTACGGGAGCCGCCGCCCGATGGTCGCATTGGCCCGGGCGCGCTCCAGACGACGCACACTCACGCGCACACGCGCACACGCACAGTTGCACAACCATATGGAGGAGAACGAACAATGGCAGAGCTCATGGTAGTGGGGTTCGAGGGGAAGCACCGCGCCGCCGAGGTGCTGAACCAGCTGGAAGCGATGGACCTGTCCTACGAGGTCGACCTGCGGGACGCCGTCGCCGTCTATCGCACTGACGACGGCAAGCTGCGCGTCGACCAGAGCGCCCAGCCGACGACGAAGGAAGGCGCGACCTGGGGCGCCATGCTGGGCGGGCTCATTGGGGCCGCCCTCCTGGCTCCCTTCACCGTCGGCGCCAGCACGGCCGTCGCGGCGACGGCACTCGGGACCGGACTGTTCACCGGCGGCGTGACCGGCGCCGCGTTAGGCGGCGACGACGCCGACACCTGGAAGAAGACCTACGGCATCTCCGACGACTTCGTGAAAGAGGTCGGTGGGATGGTCCAGCCGGGGCAGTCGGCGGTGTTCGTCCTCGCGGGTGCCCGAAACCCCGTGGCGATCGCCGAGCGATTCCGCGGGTACGGCGGCAAGGTGCTCCGGACGACGCTGTCGGCGGAGTCCGCTGCCAAGTTCGAGAAGCTGATGACCCCCGCGACCCCGGCGCGTTAGGCCGCGCGGTCCGATCACCGATTGGAGGTATCACATGACGACGCCACAGACACCGAGAGACAACGACCCCGTCGCCGCGAAGTTCGAGGCCGAGGTCCGGGAGGTCGACGCGAGGCTGAAGGTGCTGAAAGCCCAGGCCGAAGCGAGGAAGGCCAAGTCCGACATGGACGAGATTTCCGGCCTGACGGCCACCAAGGAACGCGTGAAGAAGAACATCGCGGACCTCAAGCAGAAGGCCTCTGCCGAGTACGCGGCGACGAAACGCGAGGTGGAGAAGGAGATCAAGGACCTGCAGGCCGACATCGAGCGCGTGAACGAGCGCTTCACCACCTGGGACTCGGCCCGCGAGCGGCAGCTCTACGCGCGGCTCGACGAAGCGGACGCGCGGCTCAAGGTCTGGAAGGCACAGGCCGACCAGAAGCGCGCAGACCAGACGATGAAGCGGCACGACGATCTCGCGACGCTGGAGGAGCAGATCGCGCTCGCGCGGGCACAGAGCGCCGCGGCAAAACGGGAGAAGTACAGCGCCAAGGCCGTGGCGGCGCTCGAGGAATCGGAGCGCTACTTCGACCAGGCTTACGACGCCGCGGTCAAGCGGTACGGGAAAACGTGAGCGGTGGAGCGTCGCCCGGCAGGCCGCCGGGCGACGTCATCCCGCTGACTTTCAACCGCTTGGCGTTAGGCATCGGCTCGGCGGCGATCAGCGCAACCTGCGGCCCGGTCATGGCCGTTCGACGAGGCCGTCACCTGGAGGGAAGCGTACGGCATTACCGACGACTTCGTGAAGCAGGTTAGCGGCATGGTAGGACCGGGTCAGTCGGCGGTGTTCGTCCTCGCCAACACATCCGACTCGGCGACCATAGCAGAGCGGTTCCGCGGCTACGGCGGCACGATGCTCCGCACGACGCTGCCGGACGAGCAGGCGCGGAAGCTTCAGAAGACGCTGGCGATGCAGGCCGAGCCGGTTATTCGCTGGGGCGCCGAGCAACCGCCTTTCGGCGAATCGTGCGGCGCCTCGTGGCAGATCCCGAGACGGATGGCTGGCATCTCCTGCCACGCCGACCCAAAGGAATGCGACGTGTGACGTACTCCCGTTGGCGAATGCGCTGGGACTATCTGAGCGAGGTATACGAGCGCGACGCGGCTCGATTTCGCTCGTCGCTTCGGGCGCTGGCTGTAATCGGTGGCGTCGCCGACGTGGTGATGCTGCTCGGCATCGCGGTGCTCGCCCTCCTCGTGTGCGCGTGATTCAGCTCGTCCGATCTCAACCGGTGAGCTCCTTCCGTCGCGCGTCGATCGCACGCCGCACAGCCACGAGGCTTGCCCGGTCCCTAACGAATCGTCCTAACGCCCACGCTCTTGGAGAGAGCGCACGCGTTTCGTATCAGACCGTGCCGTGGGCACTGTCCACTGACGTCGGGAATCCGCGCGGACATCCCTGCGCTCCGAGCGCGGCGCATTGGACCCAAGGTCAACAAGGCAAGTGGGGGGCATCGAAATTACGTTCCCTCACCAGATGGTTAAACCGTCTGGGCAAGCTGAAACGGATACCAAGCAACGCATCCTGGACGCCGCCGACAAGATTTTTGTCCGGCGCGGCATCGACGGCGCGCGTATGCAGGAAATCGCCGACCACGCAGGCGTGAACAAGGCGCTCCTGCACTACTACTTCCGGTCGAAGGCGGATCTCGCTCGGGCAGTCTGGCTTCGCATCGCCTCGTCATTCGTTCCGGGCATCCTCGAGATGCTGGCGTCCGACCTTTCGCTCGACGAGAAGATCGACCGGTTCGTCGATGCCTACTACGCAAGGCTCACGCGCCACCCGTATCTCCTGGCGTATGTCATCAGTGAGGCGGCGCGACATCCGGATCTCGTCGATGACTTCTACTCCGCGGAGCGACGCCAGATCGCGCGCCGCATGGTCAACAAGCTGCGTGAGCAGATCGACGAGCACGTCAAGGCGAAAAAGCTCGCGCCCGTGTCGGCCGAGCAGTTCCTCGTCACGCTGACGAGCAGTTGCTTGTTCCCCTTCGCGGCGCGGCCAATGATCGCCGAGATCCTCGGTCTGGGCCCTACCGGCTTCCACGAATTCATGAAACGACGCCGAAGCGAGCTTCCCGCGTTTCTGAAGAGGGCGTTGCAACTGTGAGACGTCGCGTCACGCGACTGACGGCGTTCCTGGCGGCTGTCGCCTTGTCCGGGTCCGCGCGGGCAAACCTGCGGAGCACATGGTCGTGAATCGCGAGTATGCACAGGGCGTCGGAGACAGCCGGGGAGTCTATCTGAAGCTTGGCCACACATGGCGAGTCGGCGAGGTCGACAACAAAGGGGCGCCGCTAGCGGCGTATCTCTTCAGGCGCAACGTCCTCATTGGCCTCAGCTTCTGGGGATTGCTCTTCGCCAACGGACTTGTACACACCGCAGGAGGCGTCGCGGCGGGCGGTTACAACACCGGCCTATGGAGCGCCGCCTTCTTGTTTGTTCCGTTGTCCCTCTGGGTCATTTACGTCTGCGCGATTCGCGGACCGTACAGCGGCAAGGTCGTGGGCGTGGCGTACGCCGCTGGAGCCCTCACTCATGGATTGCTTTTCATCGGCTACGGATTTTTCAAGGCCGGGTTGATTGGCAGTGCGGGCCTGCTGGTCTATGCCGCCGTGATCGGTTTCACGCCGATCATCTTGGCGGCCATTGCGAGCCGGTTCTTCAAGCCTGATTTGTTGCGGCCAGTTCCGATGCAGTAGGCGATTTGCGCGACCGTGATGGAGACGCCGATGCGGCATCCGTGTGAAGCCGCTATCGGAACAGGAGCGGCGCGAACTCGTTCAGGTACGCGCGCCAGTTGGGCCACGTGTGCCCACCCTCGGTCTCCTTGTATGTGTACCGGATCTTGTGCTTGTCCAGCAACGCGAGCACCGCCTTGGTGCTCGGCATGACGAAGTCGTTCTTGCCGGTGGCGAACCAGAAGAGCTTGATCCGATCGTTGAGCTTCGGGTCGGCGAAGAGCGCTGGGTTATTGCGCTCGAAAGTCGCCGCGCCGTCCTGCCCGAACCACCCGGAGCTGAAGACGCCGAGCTGGCTGAACTTGTCGAGGTTCGTTAGGCTAATGTTGAGCGTCTGCTGCCCACCCATCGACAGCCCCGCCATCGCACGGTTCTCCCGCCCCGGCAGCGTGCGGTAGTTCTTCTCGACGTATGGTACGACGTCGGTGAGGAAGTCACGCGCGAAGGCGTCGGGCGCCGCTGGAGCGCCGTTCGCCCCCGGCGGCGTGTGGCCGGCCGGCATTACGACGATCATCGGTTTCGCTTTGCCAGCGGCGATGAGGTTGTCGAAGATGAAGTTCGCGCGCCCCGCCATGAGCCACGACAGATCGTTGTCGCCGGCGCCGTGAAGGAGGTAGAGCACCGGGTAGCGCTGACTGCTCGTCGCGTAGCCCGGAGGCGTGTACACGTGCATGCGCCGGGGCAGACCGAGCGCCTGAGATTGGTAGTGAACCGCCGCCACCTGCCCGTGCTGCACCGGCTTCTCGGCGAAGAACTCGGACGCGGCGCCCGGCACCTCCAGCAGGCTACGCACCGTGCTCATGTTGACGCGCGGCCGGTTGTTCCGCGGGTCGGCCACGAAGACACCGTCGACGTCGAACCAGTAGATGTACAGGTCCGCCGGCACCTGGACGGTGAGTGTCCAGACGCCGGAGTCCGCCTTCGCCAGCGGCTTGCCGGCGAACGGCGCCGGGCCCTCGCTGCGCATTGTGACCTCGGTCGCCCTCGGCGCATAGAGCTGGAACGTCACTTGCCCGTCGGCGCCCAACACCGGCGACTGTAGTGTATCCTGCACCCGCAGCGTTCGCGCGTTAGGTGGCTGCGCCCCCGCCCCCGCCGTCATCGCTAGCGCCAGCATTCCGGCCCCCACGGCCGCGCGGCACAATGTCCTCAGTTGCATCGCAGTGTTCTCCGGTGGTGGGTTGCTCGTTCGAGACGCCGTGTGGGCGTCAATCAAGGTAGCCTAACGATGGTCACAGCGCGCGTTCCACGCGGAGCGGATATGTTGCGTGTTCAGAAGTTGAAGCGATCGATGTTGGTCCGATTGAACACGAATGGAGCGCCTAACAGCACCTGGTCGCCATCGACAGCGAACGTCCCGAGCGAGCCTGCGTCGAACGTCGTGTCGCCCCGCTTGAGACGGCCGGACGCCACCGCGTCCGCCGTGACGACGGCAAGCGACCCGAGTTTCACGGTATCCCACAGCACGATGCTCTCGATGACGCCGTCCTTGATGTACGGGCGGCACATATTCGGCAGCGACAGGCCCGTGACCTTCACATCGGTGCGCCCCGACTGCTTCACCGCCTCTGCCGCGCCGGGCACCGCCGGCGCCGCGATGGCCATGATCACCTTCACGTTCGGGTGCACCTTCAGCACGGTCTGCGTCTCGGCGAACGCGCGGTCCCGGTCGCCGTCGCTCGGCTGGATCGCGACGAGCCTGAGCTCGGGATACTTCGCGGCGAGCCGCTGCCGGATGTACTTGATCCACTCGTTCTGGTTCGCGGCAGAGAGACTCGCGGTGATGATCGCGAACTCCCCCTTGCCGCCCATGATGCGCGCCGCCTCGTCGGTGAGTGTGTTCCCGATCCCTTGGGGGGTCGCCTGATTCACGAAGAAGTCGCGCGCGTCCGGCTCAGCGTCGGCGTCCCACGTGACGACTTTGATGCCGCGCCCGCGTGCCTTGCGCAACACGGTGGAGATAGCCGCCCGGTTCTCGACGCTGACGGCAATCGCGTCCACGCCGCGCGTGATCCATGCCTCGACGACCTCGTTCTGCTTCGCGGGGTCGAGGTCGGTGGGACCATCCCAGAGCAGCTCGACGCCTAACGCCTTCGCCGCCGCGTCGGCACCCTGGCGCGCGCTGATGAAGTACGGATCACCTTTCGCCTTGGGCATCATGGCAACCAGGTGGCGCTTGACGGTCGGTGCGGCGGCCGAGGTCGCCGCCGATTGACTGGAAGCAGTGGCGTTAGGCGCCCCGGCAAGCGCGGCCCGGAACGCGGTGACCAGATACCAGTTGCTGCCGGCGACGATGAGGGCGCCGGCGAGAATCACGGCGCTCAGGACGGCGACTTGGGAGTTCCGCACTTCGTCCCCTTCCTCTCTGATGGCGTGAGTGCGCCGGTCGCCCCCGATTCCGGCGCCCATGACGACGCCCGAACGGCGCGTCAGGCGGTCGAGCAGGATTGTGCCGACGAGCAGCACGCCCGTGAGGATGCCCGCCAGTTCCGTCGGCTCCCCCGTCAGGCGGAGCCCATTCTGCAGCACGACGATCGCGAACAAGCCGAGCAGCGTGCCAAGCACCGTGCCCCGGCCACCGAAGATCGACGCACCGCCCAACACGACGGCTGTGATTGCCGTCAGCTCGTAGCCCGTCCCGGCATCCGACTTCGCCTGCCCCAGGTGCGCCACGTAGATCACCGCCGCCCCGCTGGCGGCGAGCCCGGATACCACATACGCGAGCGTAAGGCGGCGCCCCACCGGAACGCCGGCGTAGCGCGCGCCCTCGGGCGAGTAGCCGATGGCGTAGAGCGTGCGCCCGTGCGCCGTGCGATGCAGCCACCACCAACAGCCAACCGCTGCCGCGACGAGGACAACAAGCTGCGTCGGCACCACGCCGCCCAGATACCCCTGCCCGAGGAACAGAAAGCCGGCCGGAAAGCCCGAGTAGTTCTCGATCCCTCGCGTGAGCCCCTCCGCGACGCCGCGGAAGAGGGAGTACGTGCCGAGTGTGACGATGAGCGGCGGGAAACCGAGGCGCGCGATCATCGCCGCGTTGAGAGCGCCGCCCAGCGCGCCTAACGACAGAGTGAGACCCGTCGCGATCCAGATCGGCACACCTCCGTCGCGCCAGAGGGCGCCGAGCACGACCGCCGAAAGCCCCATCATCGAGCCGACGGAGAGGTCGATGCCGCCCGCGATGATGATCGGCGTGAGCGCGAGAGCGAGTAGTCCGACCTCGACCGCGAGGCGAGTGATCTCGAAGGCGTTGGCCGTGCCGAGGAAGTTGTGTCCCGTGAGCCCGAAGACCGCGCACTCCAGCGCCACCACGGCGAGAAGCACCCACTCGCCGTTCGGGAAGAGCCGCTCGCGAAGCGGCGCATCCGTCTCAACCCGCAGCGGGCCGCGCGCGGCTGACGAAGCGGACATGCGATTCCAGACCTCCGATCACGGCGTCCGAGACGAGCGCGGCGAGGATGATGCCGCCCTGGATCGCCTTCTCCCAGAACGGGTTGATCCCCAGGAACGCGAGTCCAGTGCCGATGGTGCCTAACAGCGCGACGCCGAAAAGAGTTCCGAGCAGCCGACCGCGTCCGCCCGAGATCGCGGTACCACCGATGACGACCGCGGCGATCGCCTTCAACTCGAGGCCGACGCCGGCGTTGCTCGGCACCGACGTGAACCGCACTGCATTGAGCGTCGCCGCGAGACCCACCAGCGCGCCCAGGACGACGAACGCGCCGAGCAGGACGCGCGACGGCTCGATCCCCGCGAGGCGCGCCGCCTCCGCATCCGAGCCGACGGTGTACAGCGCGCGGCCGGCGCCTGACGAGCGAAGCCCCCACGCGAACAGGGCGAGCACGGCGAATGCAACGCCAACGATCACCGTCTGCGCGGGGGCCGGCGCGAGCCCGAGCCACTGGAAGTCGCGAGGCAGATCCTGCACCCACGCACCCTCCGTTGCCCACCGAAGCGCGTCACGCCACGCAACGAACATGGCGAGCGTGACGATGATCGACGGAAGCCGGAGCACCCCCACGAGCACGCCGTTGAGCGCCCCGAGAGCCGCGCCGAGCGCCACGATCGCGAGCGGCAGGAGTGTCATGGGCACGCCGGACCTTGCCAGCATCCCCGCCGCCACACTGCACACCGCAAACTGGGAGGCAACCGAGATGTCGACCTCGCCACCGAGGATGACCAGCGTCATCCCGACGGCGACGAGCAGCGTCGCGGCGTTGTTCAGCGCGACGTCGCGCAAGTTGCCGGCGGCGAAAAACGACGGCGCCGCGATGGCCACGGTCAGGAGGAGCCCGGCCAGTGCCGCCGCCGGTGGCAGTTCGCGTTTCAGCTGCGTGCGCCGCGCGGTGGTCATGCGGCCGGCGCCGCATGGCCGCCTAACGCCGCGGCGAGTAGGTGCTCCTGTGATGCCTCGTCGCGGCCGAGCACCTCGACCACGGTACCGCCCCGCATGACTGCCACGCGATCGCTCATGCCAAGAATCTCCGGGAGCTCCGACGAGATCATGACGATTGCTACTCCCTGCTCCGCGAGCCCTACCATCAGCGAGTGGATCTCCGCCTTTGCGCCGACGTCGATCCCCTGCGTCGGCTCATCGAGGATCAGCACCGACGGCTCGGTCAGCAGCCAGCGGCTCAGCGCCACCTTTTGCTGGTTGCCGCCGGACAGCGACCCCACGCGCGTGAAGATAGACGGCGTTCTGATGCCGAGGCGGCGTACGTAGTCTGCCGCCACCGACCGCTCGCGCGCGAAGTCGAACGCGCCAAGCGGGCGGCCGTCCGAGAATCGGTCGAGGGCGGCCAGGGTTACGTTCGCGCTCACCGGCATTTCCGGCACGATGCCGTGCTGGCGACGGTCTTCTGGACAGTACCCGATGCCTAACGCGATCGCCTCGGCCGGACTGCCGATGCTGACACGGCGCCCCCGCACGCGGATCTCGCCGGCGTCGGCCGGCGTGAGGCCGAACACGATGCGCGCGAGCGCCGTGCGTCCGGCGCCGACCAGCCCTGCCACACCGACGATCTCTCCGGCGCGCACGTCGAGCGTCACGTCGCGCACCCCGGCCGGCACGCACCCGACCCCGCGTAATTCGAGCATTGGCTCGCCGATCGCCACCGCGTGCTTCGGGAAGACGGCGGAGAGCTCGCGACCGACCATCATCTGGATGAGCTGGTCGCGGGTCACGTCGCGCATGTCGCGCGTACCGATCGTCTGCCCATCACGCAGCACGGTCACGCGGTCGGCGATCTCGGGTAGCTCCTCGAGCCGATGCGTGATGTAGATCAGGCCGACGCCGCGGGCTCGAAGCTCGCCGATGACGCGGAACAGGTTCCGCGCGTCGTCGTACGCGAGCGACGCCGTGGGCTCGTCGAGGATCAGCACCTTCGCATCGGCGCCTAACGCGCGCGCGATCTCCACGAGCTGCTGCTCCGGCATACTGAGGTCACCCGCCTCGGCATCCGGGTCGATGCGCGCGCCAACGCGCGCGAGAAGCTGCACGGCCCGCGCGCGGCGGGCGCCCCAG
>Ga0068860_100003945_pt1 | contig 15241 bp, 18 predicted proteins | sample KBSSwiS32_FD_66597 | JGI IMG/M metagenome (GOLD analysis project Ga0068860, IMG submission 66597) | Switchgrass rhizosphere microbial communities from Kellogg Biological Station, Michigan, USA - KBS Switchgrass S3-2 | ecosystem: Host-associated > Plants > Roots > Rhizosphere > Soil ... | reverse complement strand
AAAGGGCCCGGAGAATTCCGGCTCCCATATTCTGCCAAAAGGAAGTCCATCCTGCCAGCCAACGCATCATTATCATGCAACGTCTTCGTCATGCATGTTTGACCTACAAGAGCGCAAAGGGGGAAGGGATTTTCGTGAAGGGAGAACCAACTGTGCGCCTGTGGCGCTTATTTTTCTGTTTTAATCGCTGCGCTCCTTGTGACAATATTTGTGCCGGTGCTGCATTTCCCACAAAAGCCACCTGTGGTTCAATGAAACTATTAGGCAAGAAAACATATGTTTGATTCTCTCAAGCGGCTCTTTGGTGGCGGTGGGCTAAGAAAAGTGCCCGGTGCATTATCAGCTTCAGATTCCAGCGGGCGCGTCGTATATAACATGCTTGATCCGTTGATGCAGAAGTTTATGGGACAGTCTGTGGGGGCGCTGAAGAAAGCAGGGATCAAAGCCAAAGGCACGGGCCAATTTTCGATCCTGATTGGAGAAGAAGGAAAGCAGGAGATCAATCTTGTTCCATTTTGGTCACGCTATATTAAGAATCAAAGCGAGGCGGAGTTTGATGAAGTGGTTGCCAATGCAAAGCGCCTCCTCAAAAAATAATCGCGGACGCCTTCATTGAAGCCGCAATCAATTTGGGTGGAATCGGCGCCTTCTTTCCTTCGCGCTCTTCGCGTCCTTAGCGGTAAATTTTCTGCTCACCTCATACCCCTGAAAGATGCCTGTATTGCAGCGGCGTGCTGCCGAAGTGTTTCCGGAATGTGCGGTGGAAGTAGGACAAATCCTTGAACCCGCTGCTCAGCGAAATCTCGAGGATGGGTAGGGAGCTGTTGCGCAGTAATGAGGCCGCGGTGCGCAGGCGCATCTGGTTTACGAGCTTGATGTAGCTGCAGCCGAACAGCTCCTTCACGAGGTGGATCGTGCGGCTTTCGCCGAGGTGGAGATAGCGGGCGAGCCTCTTGATCGGCGCGGGGTTGGTGTGGTGCTCGTAGATGAAATGCTGGATCTGCTGGCGGCGCGTGGCGACGGTTTTTTCAGCGGGGTTGCGTTTGTTGTCCTCGATCTTGAGGACGCTTATGGCCTCCTCGTGCCATTGCAGCAGGCGCGAGCGGAGCTGGCGCAGTGATTCCAGTACGGGGTCGGCCTCCTCCTCGCGCACGGAGCGCATGGCTGGGGGGACGTGGCCGGTGCTGCGGCGGATGTCGCGCACGAGATGCGCGTGGTTTCCTTTCGGCAGCGCCTGCCCGGCGAAGAGGATCGCGGCGAGCTGGTCATGGATGAAAACGGGCATCACCCATTCCATGAATCCCGCGTGGCAGACGTGGCAGCGGCCCTCCGGGTGGTGCAAAATATCCGGGCGCAGGCGCGTGACCTCGAAATCCATGCACGCCCAGTCATGCGTCGCCTTTACCGCGATGCAGCAGGGGGCGCGGTGCTTGAAACGCTCGGGTTGCAGGAAGGGCCAGAGGTGAGCGCCGATGTCGTGCACCACGAGCTGGAGGCCTGTCAGTTTCTCAAAACATTGGATCGCCCATTCCGGCGTTTCGAAGAAATCGGGTTGATGCACGGGTCGAGAATAGCAGAAAAAGCCATGTCTTCAACGGGATTGCCCACGAGTGGTTTTCCAGGACCTGCCATATTTATCCACCTATGAGCATTGTCATCGACGCATCCACACGCCTTCAGAATCTTGTCGGCTCGAAAACCTACCATGAGCCGGACGGCACTTATTCGCTGAATCGCACCATTCCCGCCGAGAAAGGCTACGATCTCGTGGTGGCGGGCGGCGGCCCTGCTGGAGCTGCGGCGGCGATCTGCGCGGCGCGCCTCGGCGCGAAGGTGCTGCTCGTGGAAAGCACGGGCTGCCTGGGTGGAATGGGAAGCTCCGGGCTCGTGACGGCGTTCGACCCGATGGCCGACGGCGTGCGCATGCTCGTGGGGGGATTCATGCGCGAGCTCGTGGAGACGATGTTTAAACGCGGCCTCATGTCCCCCGGCATCGATCCCGATTGCTGGCGGAAAAAATTCCACACGTGGTCGCCATTCAAGGCGGAGGGGTTGAAGCTCATGCTCGATGAATTCGCGCTGGAGGCCGGCGTCGAGGTGCGCTTTTTCACGCGTGTGATCGATGTGGAATGCTCGCACGAATCGAAGACCGTGCAGGGCCTTGTGCTCTCGAACGTGGAGGGCTATCGCTTCGTGAAGGCGAAGACATTCATCGACGCCACGGGCGACGCGATCCTCGCCGACCTGTGCGGTATCCCGTGCTATGCGGCCGGGCACGACACGCCGCGCATCATGCCCACGACGCTTGCGTCGCTTTTCACGGGCATCGACTGGGAGAAAAGGCACTCCGCGCGGAAGGAGGGCGGCGGTTCCGACGAACGGGCGTTCCTGCCGAAGGCGCTGGCGGACGGGCATTTCACGCAGAACGACCGGCACCTGCCGGGCATGAGCAAGGTCGGGCACCAGGTCGGCTACCTGAACGGCGGCCACATGTTCAACCTCGATGCGCTCCGCTGCCGCGACCTGACGGACGGCGTAATGTGGGGGCGCAAGCTCGCGGTGGAGTACATGGAATTCTACCGCAAATACGTCCCCGGCTGCGAGAAGATCGAGCACGTCACCACGGCGTCGCTCATCGGCATCCGCGAGTCGCGCCGCGTGCAGGGGGAATACCAGCTCTGCCTGGACGATTACCTCGCGCGCCGCGAGTTCCCCGACCAGATCGGCGTGTTTAACAAATTCGTGGACGTCCATCCGTACGACACATCCGACGAGCAGTGGAACCGCTTCAACACGGAGCGGGAAAAAACCATGATCCTGAACCAGGGCGAATGTTTCGGCCTGCCGTACAGCATCCTCGTGCCGCAAGGCTGGAGCAATCTCTGGGTCGCGGGCCGTTGCGCCAGCGCCGACGTGAAAGTGCAGGGCTCGATCCGCGTCCAGCCCGCCGCATCGATGATGGGGCAGGCCGCCGGCACCGCCGCCGCGCAATCGCTCAAGACCGGCCAGCCCGCGTGCGATTTGAACACGGAGACGCTGGTGGAGACATTGCGCGAGGCAGGGGCGTACCTGCCGCAGAAGTCGGTGTCGGCGAAGATGACGCGGGGGTGAGGAAGAATACAAACCACTAAAAGCGCAAAGGTCGCGAAGGAAAGAAAGGGCCGGAGGCGCTACAAGAATTATGCAGAAAAAACTTCCTTTTTTTCTTGGCGACCTTTGCGCCTTTTGCGGTTAAAATATCCCATGCTCTCCGTAAACAAATACACCAGGGAATATATCGCGGGTTGCCGTGCGAAAATGGAAGCGCAGCTTGCCGCGTATGAGACGCTGATTGCCGCGAGCGGAAAAGGTGGCGCGGTTGGATCCGCGTCCGCGATCGATGCTTTCGAGCCGCTTTTCTTCAACAACATGGTCGTGGTGCTGGACAGCTATTTCGTCCATCGCAGCAGGACGCTGGAGTTGAAGGATGGCAATCCGCTGAACGAAGTCCGGATGCTGTGCCACTCAATCCTGCAAAACGACGGTGTTCTTGCCGCCGACAAAACGATCAGGTTCAAGGCTGAGAAATCCGTGCTGAAAATCCAGGTCGGGGGTGAAATCAAACTGACTGAATCCGATTTCGTGCACCTCTTCCGGGCATTCTTCGCGGAGATCGAGGCGAAGTTTGTGTGACTGTTGAGGTGGCATTGAGTTTCCTGGCTGTTAAACTCTGTTTAGCAACGCACCGGTCTTGAAAACTCCATTTCCATTTGAACTTTCGTTTATCGCTAGCACTATGTTAAATCGTATGAAGCGTGAAGGCGACTTCGCAAAACGGTGTTTCACCTGCCTGTGCTTTGACAAGTAAAGTTTGGTCACGGGGAAAAATTGAACGCTCTTATAATATGAATTTTCATCTTTTATCGCGATTGTTTGAGAGAAGTAAAAGTATAGAGGAACAACTCAAAGAGTATGGCGGAGAAGAGTCACCGTACAACCTGCTCCGGACAAATACGCCCGAAGAAAATGAACTCAGGGAAGGCGAGAAGCTTATAGTGGATGCCATTCCGTCTTACAGGGCGTTCGGTTCGCAGAAGCGCACCGTTCATCGCCCAATCAGCGGGAGATCAGCGGATGCGCTTAACGTGCGCATCACCTTGTTGGGAAATTCCTACTTCTGGAAAAGCCGTAAGAATACGCCTCTTGAATATCATTTTTCAGGGTCTTTCCATTACTTTACCACTCCCGGGGCTTACGTAAAAATTTGTCAAATTGGTTCAGACTCCCATTTTACCGAGCATTTTTCCTACAGCATGGTCACGTTCAGCCATTGGGGAAAATGTTCGTTGTTCGACATTTCAGCGTTGAAGTCGTCGCATAAATAGCGCGTTGCAAAAGCTGGTGCTCCTATTGCTATGTCATCCTTCAACTGCGCTCCGCAAGACCTCCGCTTCGCTCACGATGACTGAGCCGCGGAAATTGTCACTTCCCGGCTGCTTTCTCCGGCTTCAATGGCTTATCGAGCATGACGTGGTAGACGTTCAGCGTCATCCCCTCGACGAGGTAGAGTTGCACCTCGGAGACGTGGAGGTCGGCGATGGCGCGCAGCTCGTTGGTCTCGGCCTGGGCTACGTCGCGCTGCATCTGGAGGACGGTGTAGGTGGTGGTGGAGCCGGCGCTGAGTTTTTTTTGCTCGGCCTTGAGTGCATCCTTGGCGTAGGCGGTGGCGGTGCGGGAGACGCCGACGCGCTCCTGGTTGGTCATCACGCGGTTTGCGGCGTTGTTGACCTGGACGAGGATGTTTTGCTCGAGCTTTTTCAACTCGAGGAGGCGCTGGGCTTTTTGCAATTGCGCGGCGTTGCGCTGGCCGACCGCCTGGTGGTTGCCGAGGGGATACTGCACGGTCACGCCCACGTACCACTGGGGATAATCGCCGCCCGTCACGCGGCTGATGCTGTTCCCCAGGTTCGTGCCGAGGCCGCCGTAGCCGTAGCTGGCATTCAGGTTGAGTTGCGGGAGGACCTGGTTTTTACTGAAGACGAGCTGGATTTTGCTCTGCTCCGCGATCTCGATCGCCTGCCGGTAATCCGCGCGGTTTTTCAACGCAGCGGCCATGCTGGAAAGGGGAGGCTTGGCGGTGAGGTCCTCGGCGGGGCGGTCCACCGGCACGAGGCTCTGGCCGACCATGGCGGCGAAATCGTCGCTGATGAGGGCCTTCAGCGTGTTCTCCTGCTCGCGCAGGCTTTGGCGCGCCTGCAGCACGCCGTCCCGACGGGTGGCGACTTCCGAGGTGGCCTGCGAAATGTCGAGCGGGGTCATCACGCCGATCCGCACCCGGACCTTGTTGTCATCCAGGAGATTCTGCGCGAGGTCGAGCGAGGTCTGCTGGGAAACGAGGTTGTCGCGCGCGTAGATCAATTCGTAATAGGCCGAGACGACGTTCGAGATGATCTGCTCGACCTGCCCCTCGAACCCCGCGTCCGCCGCCGCCTCGCCGCGCCGCGCGATGCGGATCTGGGTTTGCGTGACGTCCGTGCCGAAACCGCGCAGCAACGGTTGTGTGACATTGAGGCCGGCAAAGGTCGAGTACTCGGCGAAAAGGTAGCCGAGGTTGTTTTGCGAGCTGGAGGAGTTGGCGGTGAGGCTGAACTGCGTGCCGGCCGGCGTGAGCTGGGTGAGGCCGAACTGGTAATTGCTCGTCTGCGCATCGAAGGACCCGGTGGACGTGGAGCTGGACTGGTAGGTGCCCATGCCGTACTGCGCCTGTAACCCGAGCGCGGGATCAAAAATTCCGCGCGCCGAGTATGTCTGCGTCGCCGCGAGCTGCGGGGCGATGCGCTGGATCGAGATATCGAGGTTTTTTGCCAGCGCGCGCGTGATGCACTCCGGGATCGTGAGGCGGATTTCCTGCGCGGTATCGACGGCATTCTGTGACGATGCGGAGTCATTCCCAGCATTCACACATGGCAAAAACAAAGCGCACAGCGACAACAAAACGATAAGACGTGGCAGCGTCATCCCGAACGCAGTGAGGGATCCCGCAAGCGACGACAGGGATAGTTTGGGAGATTTGCCGCCCTCGCCCCTCGGCCTCTCCAAGAGTCGAGTCTCACCAAGTTCGGGATGACGCGCGTGGTTTGAATGACGCGCGCTGTTTATGAGATGACTTCTATTCATAGCGGAGCGCTTCAATGGGGTCGAGTCTGGAAGCCTGGAACGCGGGATACAAGCCCGCAACCACGCCGATGAAAAGGCTGAAACAAAAACCGACCATGCCGGCGGTGATGGAAAACAAGGGGCTGAACATCGAGTTCGCCATCACGCTCTGGAGCACGGGGATCATGACCGCGCCGACGCCGACGCCCATGGCCCCGCCGATGGCGCTGAGGCAGATTGCCTCGGCGAGGATCTGGACGAAGATGTCGCCGCTGGTCGCGCCGACGGCCTTGCAGAGGCCGATCTCGCGCATGCGCTCGCTCACCGAGGCGAGCATGAGATTCGCAATGCCCACGCCGCCGATCAACAGCGTTACAAAGCCGATCGCCTGGCCGGTGATCTCGAAGCCGGACCTCATGGAGTTATATGATTCCAGCTCGCTGCCGCGCGTCTCGACGCGGAAATCCTTCATGCCGCGGTGGGTGTGGGTTATCACGTTTGCGATCTCCTGGGCGGTCTGGTCGATGATGTCCGCGTCCTTCACCTGCACGTTCAGCCATGTGAGCTTTTTCGTGGGTACGAAGCGGTCCTGCATCGTGGAAAGGGGGATGAAGACGATGCGGTTCTTGCTCTCGAGTCCGTCGTATTTGCCGCGCTTCATGGAATATTTTTTCAGCAGACCGACCACGGTGAAGCTCACGCCATTCACGCTGATCATTTTTCCCATCGGGTCCTGGTTCGGGCGGAAGAGCGCCTCCACGGCGGCGGTGCCGAGCACCGCCACGAGGGAGTGCTGTTGCACATCGCGGTCGGTGATCTCCCGTCCCTTCACGACCTCGTAGCGGTTTGTGATAAAAGTGCCGGGGCCGATGCCCTGGGTGCGGACGCCGTAGGTTTTCGCGTTCGCGATCACCGTGGTGTCGAGGTCGATCTCCGGCGAGACGGCGGTGAGATTGTGGCAGAATTTTTTGATCACATCGGCGTCCTCCTGCGTGCGGCCCTTGCTCATTGCCTTGAGGTGGCTCTGCTTTTTCGGCAGGATGTCGTCGGTGATCGCGATCTTCTCGATGCCGCCGGATTCGTAAATGCCGACCTGCCACCCCGTGAAAAGTCCCTGGATGAAGCCGAGGATCACGATGAGCGATGCCACGCCGAGGAAGACGCTGAAGAGGCTGAGCAGCGAGCGGAGCTTGTGGGCCCAGATCTGCCCGAGGCCGTGCCAGATGGCGTTCAGGAGATACATGCGTCGTCGCTGAGGATTTTGCCGTCGGCCACGTGGACCTGCCGCCGTGTGCGCGAGGCCACGTGGGCATCGTGTGTGACAATGATCACGGTGCGCCCCTGGCGGTTCAGCTCGGTGAAAAGATCGAGGATCGAGTTTGCGGTGACGCTGTCCAGGTTGCCCGTCGGCTCGTCGGCGAGGATGAGGCTGGGGCTGTTCGTGAGCGCGCGAGCGATCGCCACGCGCTGGCGCTGGCCGCCGGAGAGCTGGTTTGGCCGGTGATGCTCGCGGTCAACCATGCCCACGGTGGCGAGGGCTTCCTGCGCGCGCTCCTTCACCCCGGGATCGGGGCTTTTGCGGTAGTAATGCGGGAGCAGCACGTTCTGCCTCACGTTCAGGCGGGGGAGGAGGTTGAAGGACTGGAAGACGAAGCCGATCTTCTCGGAACGGATGCGCGCGCGCTCGTTCGCGCTGATCTTTGAGACGTCGCCGCCCTCGAAGAAAATCGTGCCGGCGGTGGGCTGGTCGAGGAAGCCGAGGAGATGCATGAGCGTCGATTTACCCGAGCCGGAGGGGCCGACCACGGCGACGAAATCCCCCGGAGGCACGGAGAGGTCCACGCCATTCAGCGCGCGGACGATGCCGCCGCCCATGCGGTAGTGCTTCGTCACCTGCTTCATTTCGAGGACGGGCGTCACAGCTTCTTGTCGTCCTTCTTTTCCGTCACGGGGTTGAGGAAGACGGCCTCACCTTCCTGGAGGCCGGACTTGATCTCGATGAAATCGGCGGCGTTGATGCCGACCTTCACGTTCCGGCGGGTGACGGTGCCCTTTTCCTTCACGAAAACATAGCTGGTGTCGTCGTCCTCAAAGACCATGGAGATGGGGAGCGTGAGCGCCTTCTCCACGCGGGTGACGGGGATGTTGAAATTCGCGGTGAGCCCCACCTTGAGCCGCGGGTCTGCCGTGTCGAGGCTGACCACGATCGGGAAAACGTGGATCGCCTTGTCGGTCTCCTTCGCCACCGCGAGCGGCGAGACAAACTTGATTTTTCCCTCGAGTTTCAAGTCGGGAGTCGAGTCGAGCGAGAGATGGACGGGCATTCCCACCTGGAGCGGGGCGACGTCGATCTCGTCGAGCTCGGCGTTCACTTCGAGCTTCGAAAGGTCGGCGACGGTCATGAGACTCGTGCCGCTGGAGACGGAGCCGGCGCCGATGATCACATTGCCCGCGAGCACGTCGATCTTCAGCACGGTGCCGGCGCGCGGGGCGACGATGGTTGTCTTCGCGAGCTGACGCCGGAGGGTCTCGGCGCGCGCGTTGTTGATCTCGAGCTGGTTTGTCGCGAGGTCGGCGTCGATGCGCACCTGGTCGTACTCTTTTTGCGAAACGAGCTTCGCCTCGATGAGTTGCTTCTCGCGGCCGAGGTCGAGTTTCATTTTCTCGGCGTTCAGGCGGGAGGCCTGGATCTGGTGCTCGGCTTCGTTGAGCTGGCTCTCGAGTTCGGATTTGTCGAGCTCCACGAGCAGGTCGCCCTTTTTCACGGAGTCGCCAGCGGCCACGTAAACACGGACGACCATGCCGTTCACCTCGGACTTCACCTCGGTGGTGAGCGGGGCCTTGATCTCGCCGCGGGCGCGCACGACTTTCTCGATGTCGCGGCGCTCGACTTTCGTCTTGGAAAGGGCCTCGTCGCTGAGGGCTGATTTCGCGGCGTTCGCGTGGGAACGCCAGTAGCGATAGCCGGGCACGGCGCACACCAGGAGGAGGATAATTGCAGCTAGTCCGAACCATTTCATATAAGTGGGAGCCATTCCAAGGGAGCGGGGTGGATTGTCAAGCGCGGTGTTGGAGGCGGAATATTTTACCGCAAAGGTTGCGAAGAGCGCGAAGGTGGGGAGAAGAAGCGCCGATGCCGGTTACAGGGTGCAACGTGCTTGATCCCGAACCGGGTTTTGCGGACGACGGTGAAATAGTTCCGGGGTGGCGGCGGAGGTTGTTCATGGGGCGATGGGGTAGTTTTTAGCTACTTTTCGGGATTTTGCGTCGGGGATGGGGGGCGGAGGCTGGTTTTTTGCTGATTTTGTGGCACTTATGCGAGACATGGGCATTTTTCGGCAGGTAAAAAGCTCCGGAAATGGGGATGTTTTTGTCTTTTTTTTGGTATTTTTGGCATACTGATGGGGCGAAAAGCGGCAGGTTTTCTGCAATGTGAACGCTGTATTCCGCGCGCGCTCTTCCTGCAATTCCGCGATGCTGGCGGGACTATGCATGATGTTTTCAGGTGATCTAATCATGCCCATGGTCGTTGGTGCCGCTGGCGGGAAAGTCAAGATCGATATTAAGGGGGAATATTTACCGCGAAGGCCGCCAAGGTCGCGAAGGGGGAAGAAGAAGAGATGGGACATATGCGACGAATAGGACATATGGGACGTATGCGGGTGGAATGATGGCCGCGAAGAGAAGCGGGGGATTTTTTTGACAGGATGAAGAGGATGGACAGGATATCGGAAAATCCCGATTACCGCAGGCAATAGGCTGTAGCCGGGGGGCTGAGACCCACTGGCGTCTAGTTAAGGGGATACCCTGTCAGCGGATTCCGGGGAGAACATCGAACACTGAATGGGGGTGAGGGGAGGAGAGGGCGGAGCCCTCGGGAAGGTTTTGCACGACGTCGGAGCCGTCGCGCGAGCGTGTTTGTTTTATTGAAGGGGAGTGGTTCCTTTTGGAATTCCAGGGTGCCGGGGCTTGCGCACGACGGGGGCGGGCTTGATCTTTCTGAGGCTTTCGATGGCGAAGGCGTGGTGCTCGACTTCGTTTCCGTCGAACCATGCGCACCATGCGCCGCGTTGTTTTGTCTTGGCGAGCAGTCCGGTTTTCTGGACGGTCATGGGCGGGCCGCCGGATTTCAATTCCACGATGTCGCCACAGACTATCCCTTTTCCCCTCATTTTGAATATCCGGCTCAGGCCCTGCGCGGGCTCAAATCATGTGACCTTGACGCCCCGGTCGCTCCGGTGGCGGACGAGGGAGGAGATGTACATGCTCACTGCGGATTTCGCCGAGAACACCGGCGGAATATCGAGCGCGGTGACGAAGTGGGTCTCGCCGTCCTCGTCGTACGACCAGGCGTAGCAGAGTTTTGTGTCCGGATGCGAGGTGAGTTCAAAAACCTCGACCGGCCCCTCCCAGAGGATGCGTTTGCGGAATGTTTCGACCACCGGGACGGTCTTCTGGTGGGTGGCGGCGCAGCCCGTTTGCTCTTCAACCACCTTCTTGATTTTGTCAATTTGGTCGTTCATACCCGGGCGGGGAATGTACAGGCGGCCGGATCGGGATTGCAAGGAAATATGGGCCGGGAGAAAATTGGTAACGATGCAATTTGAACCACCAAGACACCAAGGCACAAAGAGGGGAAATACGGGGCGGGGCGCGGAAACCAGTAGTTTCATGGTTTCTATGAGAACGACAACGTCGCGCGTCTGTCCGGCCCAGCGGAGTGGATTTTACAGGAGGTCTGCTGATATATTTTACTAGTCTTACAATCCGTCGACGAAACACGTAAAAAAGGGTCTCTCGCGATAAATCATTTCTATTCTTGGTTTTTCGCCTCTGACCGCTGGAATAATCCGCACGATATCGGAGGAAGTGTAGCCCTGTGGCATACTGAAAAACTCTGTAAGGAATGTCGTGCCAAAGCGAAATTCCTTCCCGTCCCGCATGATGGCATAAAACTCAGTCCAATTCATAGATGTCTCCCCGCGAACTTCCATTATTCTCGCTAGCGGGATTGCAAAAGGACTTAAGGATACCTCACTCAAATCGTAATAATTTACGGCATTTCCTCCGGTCACGAACGATTTCACAATAATTCGATAACCCATCATCGGATCTTCAGATTGTCGGGTCTCATCGAATCGCTTGATTGCCAGATCCACGGTGCGCGTAGCGCTCTCGACAATGACGCATGGCAAGTAGCTGCCATCAGTCAAGGTCGCAGAGATCCGATACCGCTCTCCATAGGGTGGGTGAGGCGGTAAGGGCTCGACCTCTTTCTTCACAAACGCGACGATATCCTCCTGGCGCATTCCAACCGAGTAATTTGCCGGAGTACTATTGAACAGAACTTTCTTTTTTCGCTACAGACAAACTCTATACTGCCGGTTCATGAAAAAGGCGTTTCTGTTCCTTGTGCTGTACATCTTTGCCGTGTACGGGATTGCGGCGGATGTGCCGGAGACTGATCAAAAGCAGATCGAGTCGCTCATCGCGGCGATTCCCACGGCGCGCGAGTTCCAAATGTGGACATCGATGCCTGCCAAGGCGAAGAAGTCGCCACCGGACAAGGAGCTTGCGGCGAAGGTCAAGGCTGCGCCGGGGAATTGCAAGAAGCTCGAGTCCCTGCTCACGGTCGGCAAGCCGGTTTCCGATTACCCCGGGCTGCTGGCGATCGGCATCATAAAATGGGACGAAAAGGAAAGACGCTACGCACTGTGGGTGCTGATACCGGGAATGGAGGAGTTCGGATACAGTGGGTTCATGTGCAAGTTTGACAGTGCAATGGTCATCACGGAAAAGCACACGGAGATTCCCACTCTTTAGAGGTGACGATGGGATTTTAACCACCAAGACACCAAGGCACAAAGAGGGGGCCGGTACGGTAGCCGCCGACGAGAATACATTGTAATTTTAACGCAAAACTCGACTCATGGAGAGGTCGTAGGGGACAGGGGCGACAATCGCAAAGGCCGCGAAGGAAAGAGTGCGCGTGCATGGGGCTTCGGGCGCCTTGCAGGGCTGGCGCGAAAGGTTATAGGATGACGGTCTTATGAACAAGGCATGCCGGGAGATTCCAGATCTTTAATATGGGCGATTTCATGGAAAACCTGATCTGCGATGTTATCCTCATTGGATTCTACCAGGTGATTTTTGCGATCCTGTTTGCCGGGCCTGTTTTGCTTGTGTGCATGCGTTTCTTTCATGCGAACGGCCCTCGCGTCCTGCGGCGATATGCTCTCTTTCATCTTTTTCTCCTCGGTTGGGGCGTGGCTGGCAATGCGGCATGGCTCCAACTCACCGCGGGCCGGCTGGCAGTTCGCGACGATGCTCCCGTATGGGCGTCCTTTATTCCTTTCGGCAGGTTCATGCTTTACAATGCCACGGGTTTCGCGGGTGGCTGGGAACTTCGCGGCGGCACTACAATGGGACAGTTGCAGGGATTGTGGGCGGCGACGGCTGTTCCGGTATGGATTCTGGCCGGTGTGTGCATGTACATCTACCTGCGGCTGCGCGGCGCGACCGGTGGGGAATGTGTACAGCCTTCCACGCCTTTGAACGAACATTTATGAAAGCCGCGATTTTCATTCTGGCGTTGGTTTGCTTCATTGCGCTGCCTGTACACGCGGCCACGGAGGAATCGTTCCGTGTACAGATTCTTTCTATGGAGGCGGTGGCGGATGTTCCGGATGCGTACACGATCAAGCTCCGGCAGTTCGAGGACCCGTATTCGAGCCACGCGCTGAAGCAGCCGCGCGAGGTGATCTGGCATGTGAGGTATGATGAAAGGTTTGCGCGCGACCCGTTCCTAACCCGCGAGGAATATCTGCACGCGATCGGGCTGCTGAAGGAATGCCTTGCGCATGACGGTGGGCGTTTCCAGCTTGCTGTCGCTTCCGGTGGTTTCTTTGTGTCGCGTCCGGAGGGCAGGCCGCGCGAATGGACTTCCGGCACGCTCAGCCGCCCGCCCGCAAAGTGGGATTTGCCCAAGGGGGCGAACCGGAAGGAGTTGCTGATCTATACCTGGGCGAAGCTTCCGTGAGATGAGACGGGAGAGCTATTGCAATCCTTGGAAGACAGAGCGCATACTCAGTCAGGTTTTCAGAACTACTTTTTCCATGTCACGGACGTTCCTTCGAATTTTGACCGGCGTTCTTCTGGCAGTCGCACTTTTGGCGGGTGTGTTTCTCTGGATGCGCAGTTTTGCAGTTTTTGAAAACCGTTCGGAGGCATTCATGGCGGGCGGGAATACTCCGCAGCCCGTGTCTTTCCGCATACGGTCGATGGGCGGGGGGTCTGAGACCGTGATTGACTCGCCGGCGGAGGTCGCATTCCTGGCATCGCTCTTTCACTCAAGCTACACGTTTACGAAAAACGAGGCGCCGGGAGCCATCGGGAGGAGTTATGAGATGGAGATTTTCTTCGCGGACGGAGTCCACACTTCCCATGCCCTGTATGCGGGTGGAAACGGCGCGCCGATGCTGACTGTGACTTACTACGCGACGAACAATGCCGGCGATCCCGGCGTGAAGGGCGTGCGTGTGGATGCCAATGTGATGCCCGGCCCGCTCAGGGCCAGGTTGAACGGGATCGGGCTGCTTTCAATCCCGCCTGCGCAAATGGAGAGTCTCCGCTGACGTGATCCCTAATAAAAAGGACTCAATAGAATGCAACAGACTGTAACCTTGATCGTCGTTTGCAACGCGCCGGGGCGGGAACTTTTCCGCACGGCGAAGCGGCGCTTGTTCCCGACGGGATTTACGTTTGATCCTGTGCCTCTGCTCAAGGGCAGCCAGCTTGCGTTTTATCTCACCTATATCGATGTGTGGTCGATGGGTGATTCGTTCGAGAAGTTCCTGTATCCGAAGTCAGAGGTGAAATATCATGAGAATGGCAGGACGATGCTATGGGCGGTCCGCCGGGAAAAACTCAGGCTGCGCAGCAAGCCGAGGAGTGTAGAGCAGGCAACGTTGTTTTCACTGCTTCAGCACGCCAAGAACACATACCGGCGGGCTACGGATGAATCTTATCTTTTCATGGTCAGGTCGGTTTTCGCCGGGTCAATCGGGTTTAATCCGGCACCAGGCTGGATTGACACATGAGTGCAGATTCCGGCGACCAATAAGGTCGGGCCCGAACTCCGTACACATTCCGGGGCTGCATAGGCATTTTCTCTGTAATAACAAGAAAATGATAATATTTTCTTGAAGATACGCGACATGTTTGTAGTGTATTTTACTACAGGATTTGTTCCCGCGTTTTCCCCACCCCCAAATGTACATCCGTATTTCCATCCTAGCTGTCGCCGCGTTATTGCTCGCGCTCGAGGTCATTTTTCTGCCGTGCGATTATCAGAATCCCGGCCTGCGCCCCGATCTGGATGCCGGGTATCACACCGTGGCCGGCATGAGCAACGAAATGATCCTCGACCTGGACGCCCTGGTTTGTGAAATCAGTTTTACACTGCTTGCGGCGGCTGCCGCGCTGGTGCTGGCGCAGTTCATTTCAAAAAAACTCCAGGCATTCCGTGAGCAAGAGAATGCGGTGATGGATAAGTGACGGGTCAGGACGTCCCCACGGGAAATTTCCAGAAAGCGGCTTTACCCGCGAAACGCGCTGGATTAACCAGATCGGATGCAATTCACGCCCCCGTACACGATGTTCACGGCAATTCGAAAATTTACGGCGTTTTTGCTTTTTACCTCGTTCCGAAACTCCGTTTCGCAAAGTTGATGAAATATGCTGGCTTTGGGGAAACAGAGTGGCAGTTAAGCCGCCCACCTCCGCCCACGGCTTCATCTCGCAAAGCCTCGATTTCCAAGATCGGTGGGTTACGAAACAGAGTTTCGCAACCAGGAAAATGGTTTAACCGTAGTGGATTCCCAGATACGGCTTTACCCGCGAAACGCGCTGGATTAACCAAATCGAATGCAATTCACGCCCCCGTCCCAGAAATTTACCCTCATTCGAAAACTCGCAGCGTTGCTCGCAAGCGCGCTTGCCCCGATGTGGGCATCCACGGCCCATGCTGAGCAGAGCAAGCCGGAGAGCTACGACATCGTCGTGTACGGGGGGACGAGCGGGGGGGTGATTGCGGCGGTGCAGGCGG
>Ga0068860_100003940_pt1 | contig 15245 bp, 18 predicted proteins | sample KBSSwiS32_FD_66597 | JGI IMG/M metagenome (GOLD analysis project Ga0068860, IMG submission 66597) | Switchgrass rhizosphere microbial communities from Kellogg Biological Station, Michigan, USA - KBS Switchgrass S3-2 | ecosystem: Host-associated > Plants > Roots > Rhizosphere > Soil ... | reverse complement strand
TATGGAAATTTTGCACGTGTGCTCGGAAAATATTGCCGCGATGAAAAACTGTTGCCGTTGCAGGCCGCCATTAAAAAATTAGCCAACCTTCCCGCAAAACATTTAAAATTGCTGAAAAGAGGTGAATTAAAAACGGGCAATTATGCAGACATTGCTATTTTTGATCCGGCAACCATTGCAGATCATGCAACATTTGAAAAACCACACCAGTATGCAACCGGGGTATTGGATGTTTTTGTAAACGGTGTGCAGGTGCTAAAAGACGGAGATCATACAAATGCAAAACCAGGAAGATTTGTAAAACCATCCAAACCTTAAATGGGAAATACCAGCACTACTAACAGACAATGGAAATAAAAATACGCAGAGCCGTTAAAGAAGATTGCCGCCGGCTATTGGAATTGGTGCGGGAATTAGCTGTTTATGAAAAAGCGCCCCAGGAAGTGACCGTCACTTTGCAACATTTTGAAGACAGTGGATTTGGTGAAAACCCGGTATGGTGGGCTTTTGTGGCAGAGTCAGATGGCATTGTAGAAGGATTTGCGTTGTATTATATCCGCTATTCAACCTGGAAAGGGCAGCGCATGTACCTGGAAGACATTATCGTTACGGAAAAAATGCGCGGCAAGGGACTGGGCAAATTATTGTTTGATGCATTGATTGCGGAAACAAAAGAAAAAAAATTCAGCGGCATGGTATGGCAGGTGCTCGACTGGAACGAACCCGCCATCAATTTCTATAAAAAATATTATAATGCCAGTTTTGATCCGGAATGGATCAACTGCTCCATTAATGTATAGCAGCTTTACAACTAACTGATTCCTTCTACCTGCATCGTCTTATCAATCTTTAATACCAACCCCTGCAATACCTTACCGGGTCCTACTTCTGTAAAACGGGTGGCTCCTTCTTTAATCATAGATTGTACGCTTTGTGTCCACCGCACGGCACTGGTTAATTGATCAATCAGGTTTTGCTTTATTTCTTCCCTGTCGTATACCGCTTTTGCCACCACGTTCTGGTATACATGCGCAGTGGGCTGATGAAAAGTTGTTTTCTCGATGGCCTCTTTTAGTTCCTTTTTGGCGGGTTCCATTAAAGGTGAGTGAAATGCGCCGCCAACGGGAAGTATTAATGCCCTTCTGGCGCCGGCAGCTTTCATACGTTCGCAGGCCATTTCAATACCCTTTATGCTGCCGCTGATAACAAGTTGGCCCGGGCAATTATAATTGGCGGGCACCACAATCTCGCCGGTTTCTTCCTGCACCTGCCGGCATATTTCCTCCACTTTTTCATCGGCCAATGAAAGCACGGCAGCCATCGTAGAAGGACGTTGTTCACAGGCTTTGTGCATGGCTTCTGCGCGTATGCTTACCAGTTGCAACCCATCTTCAAAACTCAGGGTGCCATTGGCTACAAGGGCAGAGAACTCGCCCAGCGAATGGCCAGCCACCATATCCGGTTTCACATTGTCGATGCTTTTATATGCAATAACAGAATGCAAAAAAATGCCCGGCTGTGTTACATTGGTTTTCCGCAGGTCTTCTTCCGAACCGTTAAACATAATGTCTGATATCCGGAATTTCAGGATTTCATTGGCCTGTTCAAATAATTTTTTTGCAAAGGCGCTTTTGTCATAATGTTCTTTGCCCATACCTGCAAATTGCGAGCCCTGCCCCGGGAATACGTATGCGTGCTTCATATAAGTCTCATTAATGTTCCAAATATAAAAGCTTTATCCGAAGCAAATAAAACTTTCAGCTAAACCTTTGCAGAAACGATTAATGAAGATGGGAGCCAATCAGGCGAATGAACTCGCTTCTTGTTTCATTTTTCTCAAACTGGCCGCAGAAGGCCGAGGTAGTGGTTACCGAGTTCTGCTTTTGTACGCCGCGCATCATCATGCACAGGTGCGATGCTTCAATTACAACGGCAACACCCAGCGGGTTCAGGCTATCGCGCAACACATCCATAATCTGGTGCGTTAAACGTTCCTGCACCTGCAGGCGGCGCGAATATACGTCTACCACCCTCGCAATTTTGCTGAGACCTGTGATATATCCATTGGGAATATAAGCAACATGAGCCTTGCCATAAAAAGGAAGCATATGGTGTTCACACATGCTGTATAGCTCAATGTCCTTCACAATGATCATTTCACTTATATCTTCGTGAAATTTAGCAGATTCCAGTATTGCCTTTGCGTCCAGTTGATAGCCCTGGGTAAGAAACTGCATGGCTTTGGCTATTCTCTCGGGGGTTTTTAATAGACCCTCACGGTTAGCATCTTCGCCCAGCAGTGTAAGACTGTCTTTGTAATTTTCTATTAGTTTTGCAGTTACTTTCTCATCATACTGCTCAATTTTTTTATATGGCATCTGGATGGTTTTAGGAGTTGTTTACGCTGAAGAATGCTGTATGAATTATTTGGTTCAGGCCGGGTATTCAACAAAATTCCGCTCTGTTTCATACAGCCTTACCTGCAATTCAAGAGAGGCATCAACGTGCGGCCGCAGCAACTGGTAAATAACAATAGCTATGTTTTCTGCAGTTGGGTTCAAGTCTTTAAATTCTGTGGTATCCAGGTTCAGGTTCTTATGATCAAACCTGATGAGCACTTTGTCCTGTACCAAATCGCTCAGTACTTTCAAATCCATTACAAAACCGGTTACCGGGTCCGGCACGCCGGTCAGTTTAACAATCAGATCATAGTTGTGGCCATGGTAATGAGGCAGGTTGCATTTTCCAAAGACCTGCTTATTTTTTTCTGCATCCCACGCGGGGTTATTCAAACGATGGGCAGCGTTAAAATGCTCTTTACGGTATACAGCAACTTTGTTACTCATGGTATGTATAATAAATAGTCAATACATTGAACCAACCCGAAACCATAATCTGCAGGCGGCAACCTCCGCAATCAACAAACAAATATCGGCATCCCCGGGTTCTAAAGAATGTCAGCTAAATGACCTATTACAAAAACGATCGCTAAAGGTTTGCTTCAACCGATTTTTATTAGTCACCGTAGTACTCAACGTAGATCCTGGGTGTTTCATACAATTTAATGCAATGCAATAAAACATCTTTTGGTAAATGGGGCAGCAGCTGCTGCCAGATGCCTATAGCCAGGTTCTCGGTTGAACACATGGTACCCTGCAAAAACGGCACATCCAGGTTCAGGTTCTTATGATCCAGTATTTCCAGCACATGTTCTTTAATAATATCGCTTAGTTTTTTTACATCAAATAAGAATCCCGTGTCTTTGTTCGGTATTCCCTTTACCGTTACATACAATTCATAATTATGGCCATGCCAGTTTTCATTGGCGCACTTGCCAAATACAGCTTCGTTTTGTTCAACGCTCCACGCGTGATTGAACAATTTATGTGCCGCGTTAAAATGCTCGATTCTTGTAAGGTAAACCATCCCCGATAAAAATTTCGGCAAAGTTACTATATCAGCAGATTAGTACCTATTTACCGACATTTGCATCTCAAACGCACCTATTAACTATGGATTACTTACTGGCGGCCGCAACTACCAAAGAGATAGCGCCCTTCCTTTCCTGGATAAAATCGGTTCCGGCAGCGGGCCGGAAAATTTTACCTGATATATTGATAACCGGTATCGGATTAACGGCCACTACCTATCATCTCACAAAGCAACTCAGGCTAAAAAATTATGGGCTGGTACTACAAGCCGGTGTGGCGGGCTGTTTTAATAAACAACTGTCACTGGGCTCCGTTGTTGCCGTTAAAAAGGATGCCATTGCCGACCAGAGTGTAATTGAACTGAAACAGCTAAAAACACTGTTTGATTTACAACTTGTGCCGGCCGACCAATTCCCCTATACCAAAAGCTGGCTGGTAAATCCTCACAATGATTTACTAAAAAGCGTAAAACTGAAGCAGGTGAAAGGAATTTCCGTAAATGAAATCACCACCAGCAGGCAGAAAATCAATTTTTACGAAAAAAATTTTAGTGCCGTAACAGAATCAATGGAAGGAGCGGCCCTGCATTATACCTGTTTGATGGAAAAAATTCCTTTCCTGCAAATAAGAAGCATGTCAAATTACATTGGTGAAAGAAATAAGAATAACTGGAATATGAAGGAATCCATTATCAACCTTAACAATGAACTTATTAAAATAGTGCAAAGTATATGAAACTGACGCTTGGTTTTTCTCCCTGTCCCAACGACACTTTTATTTTTGATGCACTGGTCAATAATAAGATTGATACAGGTGAACTTTCTTTTGAAGTGGTGCTGGAAGATGTGCAAACCCTGAACAAATGGGCAATCGAGGGAAGGCTGGATGCCAGTAAAATCAGCTATGGCGTACTGCCACTGGTATTGGATAGTTATTTGGTGCTGAATGCGGGCGGTGCCCTTGGCAAAGGGGTGGGTCCATTGTTAATCGCCAAAGAGGAAGGCATTACTCCTGCGTCGATAGCGGGTAAAAAAATTGCTTTACCCGGAGAAAATACTACCGCACATTTACTGTTTTCGCTTGCCTATCCACAGGCCAAAAACAAACAGTTCATGATTTTTTCGGACATAGAGAAGGCCGTGATTGACAATAAGGTTGATCTTGGCGTTATCATTCATGAGAACCGTTTTACCTACATGCAAAAGGGTTTAAAAAAAATAACTGACCTGGGTGAATATTGGGAAAATGAAACGCATAGCCCCATTCCGCTGGGAGGTATTGTAATGAAAAGAACTATTGATGCGGCGATTCAAAAAAAGCTGGACGCTTTGATCACGGAAAGTGTTGAATACGCTTTTAGTAACTATCCTTTGCTGGGCGATTTTGTAAAACAACATTCACAGGAAATGGAGGAGCAGGTAATGCGGCAGCACATAGATTTATATGTGAATAATTACAGCATCCAGCTGGGTATGGAGGGCAAACAGGCCGTAAAAAAATTATTATCGGTTTACGAACAACAGCATCCAGGCACATTTACGGCGGAGGATCGTTTATTCGTGGAATAACCATTCAGCATATTTTCAAGATTCGCTTTTCAATGCCTTTGCATACACGTCCAGGCATCGTTTACGGGCGAATTCATGATCAACAATGGGTTTCGGGTAGCTCAATTCATCCAGCTCGGGTACCCATTTCCGTATATATTTTAATTGCCTGTCAAAATTTTCAGTCTGCCTTGCCGGGCTGAATATGCGAAAATAGGGAGCCGCATCACAACCGCTGCCGGCCGACCATTGCCAACCTCCGTTATTGGCAGCCAGGTCGTAGTCGAGCAATTTTTGTGCAAAATAAGCTTCACCCCAGCGCCAGTCGATCAACAAATGTTTAGCCAGGAAGGAAGCGGTGATCATTCTTACCCGGTTATGCATAAAGCCCGTTTCATTCAGTTCACGCATGCCCGCATCTACTATTGGATAACCCGTCATGCCAATACACCACTGTTCAAATTCTTTTTCGTTATTGCGCCATTTAATAAGATCGTATTCGGCTTTAAATGCCTTGCCTTTCCCCATTTCCGGGAAATGCCATAGTATCATTTGGTAAAAATCCCGCCATATCAATTCATTCAGGAATGTTTCATTCAGTTCTTTTGCGGCGCAGGCCAACTTGCGGATGCTAATAGTCCCGAAACGGAGGTGTACACCGATCCTTGACGTGCCGTGAATAGCCGGATAATCTCTCTGTTGGCTGTATTTCAATATAATTTCTTTATCCGGTAGCAATGAAGGAAAAGGCTTATCAACGGCTGTAAAACCAATACTTCTCAATGAAGGGATAGCCATCTCGTTCTGGCGGAAAAGATTGAAAAAATATTTTTTTGCGGGAAAGCTTTTTAAATAGAAATCGTTCAGCGTTGCTTTCCATTTCCTGCTGTAGGGCGTAAAAACAGTATACGGCTTGCCGCTATCCTTTACAATTTCATCTTTTTCAAAAATCACCTGGTCTTTATAGCTATGTAACAAAGCGCTATGCTGCCGCAGCAGTTTTTCTATTTTGCCATCACGCTCTGTAGTATAGGGTTCATAATCTGTATTAGTGAATACTTTTTCTATTTTATATTTCTTTAACAAACGCCGATAGGCATTCTCCGGCGTATCATAATATATTTCCATGGTGCTTCCCAGCGCAACCAATTGCTTCTGCATGTCCATTATTGCGGCATGAATAAACTCAACCCGGCGGTCGGCCTTTTCTTTCAGATCATCTAAAATATTTTTATCAAAAATGAATACCGGCACTACCGGACGCCTGTTTCTTAATGCATGGTACAGGGCGGCATTATCATCGAGGCGCAGATCCCTCCTGAACCAACAAATATTAACGGTATGCATAGCGGTTTGAAAAAATTTCCGGTCAACTTCAGTAACACGCGAGCAATAATATTGTTGAACATTAATCGATATTCTTCAACAAGCTTTCGTATATAGCGGTGCTGAGTTTGCGGCTATAGCTTGCACCGTCGCAACTTTGCACACATCGCATACCGCGAATGCTATTGGTGAGAAAAACTTCATCGGCAGCCAATATATCCTGAACAGCAATGGTGTTTTCCCGAAATTTAAAGCCCTGCAGGGGTAGATTCTCAACCAGGTATCTTCTCATAATTCCTGCAATACAGCCGTCAGTAAGCGGGGGGGTTAGTACTATTTCATTTTTGATAATAAAAATATTGGCTACAGTGGCATCGCAGATATTTCCCTCGCTATTCAACAGCAGTGCATCGTTCCATTGTTGCTTTTTGGCATACAGTGCAGCCATCAAATAGGGCAGGTAGTTATTGCTTTTAAGGTTGGAGAAATTGTCTATTGATTTTTTAGCGCCGTGGTAAATGCCGGTGAGCAATCCGTTTTCAGAAAGACGATATTCGCTTTCCGGTAAGGGCCATGACTGGATGATACAATTGGGAAAATGGTTTTCAGGATCGTACAAGCCGCCATTACCACGAACAATATTCATGCGTACCCGAGCATTGATATGGCCATTTTTTCTGCATAATTCGTTCACCTGGTTAAGCAGGTATTCCGGGGTAAAATAGGCGGGCGGTTCAAAGCCCAGCATTTGCATGCCATGAAAAAGCCGCTCGAAGTGCCAGTTGCTAAAGCAAATTTTTTTGCCTTTTACTTTCATTGTTTCAAACAAGCCATCGCCATACCGAAGGCCGCGGTTATCTGCTGCAATCAGCGGTTTATCGCTTTTATAAAAAGACCCGTTGTATAACAAGTATTCATGCATAGGCATTCCGAAAATAAAACAGTCCCGGTGAATATCGCCGGGACTGTTAAAAAAATAAAAAGCGTTTATGAAGCTCCTTCCTCCAATAGTTTGTTTTTTACTGCATACATCACCAGTCCGGCCATGCTTTTAGCGCCTGTTTTGGTTTTTAACTTGTCGCGTATTGCTTCAACGGTCCGGGGGCTAATATCCACGATGTCGGCGATTTCCTTGGTAGTTTTTTCTTCGCACATCAGTTTCAGGATGCGAAGTTCTTTATCATTTAACTGGATGTCTTCCGGGGTATGATCTGTTTTTTTAGTGCGGAGGCCGGAAAGAAGCGCCTTGTTGGTAAGATCATTGAAAAAGAATTCCTGTTCAAAGCAGGTTTTAATGGCCTGGTAGATCGTTTCGCTGTCGGAATTCTTGGTAAGGTATGAATTTGCGCCAACCTCCATCAATTTTGAGATCATGGAATGGTCGTTGTGCATAGACAGGATAATCACCTTTATATCCGGGTATAGTTTTCGTATTTCTGGCAGGGTAGTAATCCCATCCATCAGGGGCATCTGTATATCCAGTAGAATTACGTCGGGCTCGATATGTTTCAGCAGGTTGAGTAATTGCATACCATTATCGGCTTCGGCAATCATCTCAATATCTTTACGAACCGACAATGCGGTTTTTACGCCCGCACGGAAAAGTGCGTGATCATCTGCGATGGCTACTTTGATGGGCCGGGAGGGGTCATACTGTTTCATAAGGTATCATTTGAGACTTTAGAAGGCATCGGATTTTAAATGCCTTAGTGTAAAAAGAATAAAAATCTGTCATATTTACCATAGTATAAGTACGAAATTATGCTATTTCGGAATATACTAAAAACGATAAAGTAAAGTAATTTTCCGGTTTTTGGAATAGTAGTAACACAAGTGATGATAGTTTATTTACGATATCAGGGGTAAATACCGAAGAAATAAAATAGGGTGGATTCGCTCTTGTCCACATAGTTGTCCACATGTAAATTTGTGTTAAGTTGATTGACGGGATTAGCAACCTCACAAGACCATCCAATGTCCTGAAATAACCGTCCAGTAACTTTGTTCAATATCCAATGAATGCCAGCGAAGTCCAATGTCAATCAACTTATTTTTCCAATCCAGCCCCTACGAAATCCAGGCGCTTAACCAGCGGTAACCGGCCACTGCCAGGACAAACCGGGTTTTGAAAACCTGCCCGATGCCTTACAATAATGCCTTTTTTACCCAATCCGTTGAAAGACAAGGGGAATTAATTTCCAACACCTGTCCCGTTTTTAAAAATGTGCACCTGAAAATGCGAAATCCTTGAAGAATCTTATCCTGCCTGCCAGTTCTTTTATTACCATATTTGCCTGCTTTTAAAAGCAACGTAAAAATATAGTAGCGAAAGCTGCTGTTGCCTAAACAGCCTGCTTCCTTGGCTTACTAAAGCGTTGTATAAAAAAGCAGGCTTTTTTTGTCCCTAAGCAATCTCCATCAGGTTTGTTCCACTCATAATTAAAAAAATGGGTAAGAGAAGAATCTCTTACCCTGCATTTACTGTCACATCACCATTAGAAACAGCAGCCAGATAGGCCAGAAGCAATCCGATAGGGAATTTGCGTATTAAAAGGATAAGGTTTAATGGCTATTGGTTCCGGTAATAAAATTACTCAGCCACCAAAACCAGCAAGGGGAAAAACAACAGAAAAAAAGTGTTTTTTTCTGGTTATAAAAATCTGTGGAAAACATAATTTAGACAATCGCTAGCAAGTTCATAGATTTCTCGTTTATCAAATCGAATACACTCAATACACTGCCGCACGATGCTCAATTCGCTAACAACCATAAGCGCTACTATTTTGGGGCTGATTGCTTTTTTGTGTTTTTGCGTGGCAATCACGCACAGAAAAAAACATAAAGAACTGAGTCATTTGTTTGTTTATCCTTTATTGTCTTTTTTGCAGACAATATTGTACTTTTTCTTTACGCACATTCACAAAAGCAAAACTATATCAAGTGCCTTAACTCTCACTTTTTCAATCCATTTCTTTATTATAGTTGAGACAATTTGTATTTTCTTTTTCTTTTATAAGATACAATTGTTGTCAAAGAAGACAAAAGCCTTCTTATTAGTTCTTTATAGCTTGTTAATAGTTCTTTACATTTTCAACTTATCAACAAATAATGTTCTTTCGTCAAATGCAAACTACATGTATTACATCCAATCCTTAGTAATCCTAATACCTTGTTTTATTTATTTATATCAATTGTTTCTAAACCCACCAATTTTAAACTTGTTGGAAGAACCATCATTTTGGTTTAATTCGGGCTTGTTAATTTATTTTACCTCAATTCTGCCAATTTATTTCATGCTAAACTATTTTAACAAAGCCCCAATTCCGATGGTGATTGATTTTATAAATATCAATGGATACATTATTATTTTTCTTTTCTTAATTAAAGGTTATAAATGCAGAGTCAAAACGACTACGTAATACTTCTAGCGATAGCAAGTACTATTATGCTTTTGTTTCTATTGTCTTTCATAGCTGCAATCCTTTTTTTGTACCAAAAAAAACATATCCTCTACAATAAGCAGCTGGAAGATTTTAAAAATACATACGAGACTTCAATACTGCAAACTCAGCTCGAAATTCAAGAGCAGACATTTCAAGATATTTCTAGAGAGATACACGATAATATTGGGCTTTCTCTTACTTTGGCCAAGCTGCAATTAAACACAATAAATTACGTCGAAAGGAAAAAAACAACAGAAAACGTGGACTCGTCTATAGACCTGATAAGTAAGGCTATCCAGGATCTTAGCGATATTTCTAAAAGTTTAAATTCGGAACTTATCAAGTGTAATGGTTTATACAACACATTAAAAATATCGATTGAAAAAATCCGTAGCGCGGCGACTTACAAAATCGAGTTTATAGAGGAAGGCGACGTTGTTTTCTTAAGTGCCCATAAAGAATTAATCCTTTACCGAATAGCACAGGAAGCTTTAAATAATATTCTAAAGCATGCGTTTGGAAATTTGATTTGGATAAAACTAAAATATGAAACTACACATATCAGTTTAACAATTAAAGACAATGGTCGTGGCTTTAACAAACATGAAATCGAAAAATACCGTTCGGGAAAAACAAACAATGGGTTGACTAATATGCGTACACGAGCCCTAATGTTAGATGGCACACTCGTAATCGAAAGCGCACCCAGCGAAGGGACCAGTATTTATGTTACAGCGCCTTATCAATAAACTAAATGTAAGCAAATGGTAAAAATTGCCCTTGCAGATGATCATGTATTATTGCGCAATGCACTCGCCAGGTTGATTGCCGGGTTCGATAACTGTGAAGTAATCCTGGAAGTGGCCAATGGAAAAGAATTGATGAGCCAACTGAAAACAAATCACCTGCCCGATGTTCTTTTACTTGATCTGAATATGCCGGGTATGGATGGTTTTGAAACGGCAGCCTGGATTAGGGATACCCACCCTTCCGTACATATCTTAATGCTCACTATGTACGATAGCGACCAGGCCCTGATACGGCTTTTGCAATGCGGTGTGAAAGGGTTTCTGAAAAAAGATATCCATCCGGCAGAACTGAAATTTGCCATACAGGCTGTGGTTCAATCGGGGTTCTATTATTCCCAGCAGGTATCGGGAAAGATGGCCAACCTGTTTCGCAGCAGCGATGGTAATACCACCGATTTGGAACGGGTAATGCTCACCAACCAGGAAATTTCCTTTTTAAGGCTGGCGTCCACCGACAAAACTTATAAAGAGATTGCCATGGAAATGAAATTAAATCCGAGGGCCATCGATAGCCTGCGTGATCATTTATTTGAAAAACTGGATATTAAGAGCCGGGTAGGCCTGGCCATGTATGCCATCCGGCAGGGGATCGTAGCCTTATAAAATGAACCGGTAATCAATCAATCAATTTGTTGCGCATTCCATACATGATCAGGCCGGCAATGGTTTTTGCCCCTACCTTGGTTTTCATGTTTTGGCGTATGGTTTCCACCGTTCTTGGACTCAAAAAAACCTCTTTGGATATCTCTTCAGTTGTTTTATCCTCCGCGAGCAGTTTCAAAATCCTTACTTCCTTTTCGGAAAACTTTACCGGGTTTGGATAGAACTGGCGCACCTGGCGTTTGGTCTGCAGTTTGGAGAGTACTGCTTTGTTGACCAATTCATTGAAATAAAAATCATCGTTCATGCAGGAGAGTATGGCCTGGTAAATTTCCTCTGGGTCTGTGGTCTTGGTCAGGTAGGCATTCGCCCCCATCTCCATCATTTTGCTAATCATTTCCTGGTCATCGTACATCGTAAGTACAATGATTTTTACATCTTCATATTCCTTGCGCAGGAGGGGTATAGCGTTAATACCATCAATTTCGGGCATCCTGATATCCATCAGCAGCACATCGGGCTTTTTTATCTGCATTTTGTGCATCAGGTCCTTGCCATCCTCGGCTTCCCATAGAATTTTCAGGTATTCCTTATTTTTCAAGGCCATCCGAATACCATCCCTGAAAATCTTATGATCATCTGCAATGGACACTTTAATTTGTAGATCTGGAGTCATAAGGGCATTGGTTTTGTAAAGGGTTATTGGTTTAGAGACTTGCGTTCATCATTTAAAAATCTGGAAAACAAATAATTATAAATTACACTAAGCGGTTGTTTAAATCTGTATTCTTTGCTCTAAACCCTCCCTACTTTGGCAAATACGGCTCAAATACCAGCCATAGACCTCATTAAATTGCCCTAAAAAGCTCTGTAGAACGATAAAACGGTACCAAAATTGCTGATATCCAAAAGCCGCTGCATGCCATCAATTCTTCATAATATACCGCAGTTCCGGCTTCCGGCAATGCCCCATTTTTAATTTTATTGATTAATTATTTTTCTTTCTGTAATTTTTTTGCGTAAAATTACTATTTTCATGTCGTGATATTTCGTAACTTTACGAAGTACAATTACCATAAAAATCGGCTGAAACCCTTATCCTGCTTAACTTTCAGCAATTTATAACATTTTGGTAAAACTACGTGCGCCTTGTCCATTCTTTTTTTTTAAAGGTATTTCGTATCGCATTTATGTCTCCAAACATCCCAAAAACTTACTATTATGATGAACACTGAACTCACCCAAAGAAACATCGCCCAGGTAGGCGAGGCAATTTCTCACGAACTTGGTACCCAAATGATTATGGATTATCAGTCAGCTAACCCTACTGATGCAAAAAATTACACCATTGGTCGTGACATTTTGGATCAAATACTAGCCCAGCCGGGTTGTGTAGGTCTTCGTTTTTATAACGCTTACAATGAAATTGGAGAAAAAACCCTGGTTTATGTTGGAGTCGATAATGCAGGTAAATCCTTGATTGAATACGTTGTGGTACATCAAGACGGAAATCTCGGCGCGGAAAAAGCAATAGTTGCTGACAGAACCGTTAACAACGATAACGATCTGTTTACTGAATGGGAATGGCTCACTGCATAATTCTTTCTAATGATGTAACGGTTTCTTATATTTGAAGAAACTAAGGCTTTTGGATGCTTCTTTATCTAATTTAAGCACATTTTCTTCACTTCTACCTATTGCCGCTTGTTTATTTAAATTGAGAAAAATAAACAGGCGGCTTTATGCTATAGCTGTTTATTGCGCGTATTCACTATGTTCAGATCTGTCTTTGAAATATCTCCATCTCAAGGCATATCCCCACTCACAATACTTTATTTTAACTCTCTTCACAATTGTCGAGTATAGCACCTTCTCCCTATATATATACTATTCCTTGTCAAGCAAAATATTGCGGCTTTGCATTTTATTTACAAGCATCCTATTTATTTCTTTTTCGATAATATATTATTTTCGAAATAATGATAATGCGTTCGATTTATCCGCATCGATAGAGAGTCTGCTCATTATTGTATTTTGCTTGTTTTATTTTTTTGAGCAGATAAACACTCCCACCACATCAATTATCTATTCAACTTCTGCTTTTTGGATAATAGTAGGCATGTTATTTTATCTTTCAGGAAGTCTATTTTTATTTTTGTACGTGACAAGTCTACCTAAAAATGAAGCTTTTCATTATTGGTATATAAACAACATATTTAATATCTTAAATAAGATTTTGTTTCTTATCGCATTTATCCTGAATAAGGATGATTTATCTAAACCCTTACCACTACAAAAACATAGTTATAGTTAACCCTATTAATTGGAATTAATTTAAACCCCTAACCCTACAGTTTATACACATGTTTTTATTACAGGCTAACACCCAAAACGGCATACCGCAGGTCATTTTCTTTGGCACTATCGGCATGCTTACGCTTGCAGTAGGCCTGATTGTATTTATCATCTTCCACCAGCGAAAGGTGATCCGCTACCAGGGAACATTGCAGCGCATGGAACAGGATCAGCAGCGCATGTTGCTAAACGCATCCATACGACTGCAGGAAGAAGAACGCCAGCGACTGGCAGCCGATCTGCACGATGATGCCGGACCCTTGCTTGCTACGGCCCGCCTGTACCTGAATGAAAACCTGGTCAATATGGATAAGGTCTCTCAACTGCAAAGCATCTATAATGCCAAACAGATAATTGATGACACCATCCAGCTGATCCGGAATATCTCGCATAGCCTGATGCCCCCCACCCTTAAAAATTTCGGGCTTGAATCTGCGGTAAATGACCTGTTTCAAAAAATCAGCGGTTCGGGAAGCCTGAATGCAAGCTGCCGCTTCCACGACTACAAAGAACGACTTAAAACGGAGGATGAGCTTATCCTGTTCAGGGTATTGCAGGAGCTTGTTAACAATATTCTCAAGCATAGCAACGCCAGTTTCATCCACGTAACACAGAATATCAACGGCGACCGCTTTTTCCTGCGGCTGCACCACGACGGAAGGGGCCTCACCCAGTCAGATTTTGAAAAACTGAATAAAAGCCCGGTCGGACTTGGCCTAAAAAACATTCAAAGCCGGTTGAAATTATTAAGTGGAAATATATATTTTGAAAAAGATGTTTCCCAGACCTATTACAAAGTAACCATTGAGTTATCTAAAGAAGAAATCAGCTGAGCAAAATGAAACGGCAAAATAAGCGTTTAGATCCTGAAAATTTGTAATTTAGCTTTTTCCAATATCACCTGAACCCATGAGCCTGATTAAAGTAGCCATAGCCGATGATCACAAGATATTCCGCAAGGGGGTCATTCTATCCCTACGGCCCTACGCCAATATCAAATTTGTGATGGAAGCTGAAAATGGCCAGGAGTTAATTGATAACCTGCCCGGAGAAGAGATACCCGAGGTCATCCTGATGGATCTGCGCATGCCCCGTAAAGACGGTATAGAAGCCACTAAATATGTAGCCAAACATTTCCCACAGATACATGTCATTTGCCTTACCATGTTTGAAGATGAGCGTTTTGTGAGCCACATGATGGAAGTTGGCGCCAACGGTTATCTCCTGAAAAGTGCTGAACCCCAGGAAATCAAAAAAGCCATTATGGAAGTGGTGGCAAAGGGGTATTATCTAAATAATTTTGTAAACCGTATCCTGCTCAAAAAATCACATTCCAAACAAAAAGTGGCCCCTAACCTCAGCCAGGAAATTACCATCAGCGAGCGCGAAAGAGATGTTATTAAGTATATCTGTATGGAATTTACCGCCCAGGAAATTGCTCAAAAACTGGAAGTAAGCCCGCGCACAGTAGAAGCTATCAAAGACAGGCTCATGGAACGGTTTGGCTCAAAAAATACAGCAGGACTGGTATTCTTTGCCGTTAAGAACAACCTGATCGATTAGTAGGAGCGAATGCTAAAATCTCATTTCAGGTATATTCTTTCCTATTATTAGCCGACCCGCAGTTTTGCTTTTTATCTCTTCAACACTTACGCCGGGCGCCCGCTCAATCAGCTCAAACCCTTTATCGGTTATATCCAGCACAGCCAGTTCGGTAACAACGCGCTTCACACA
>Ga0068860_100003939_pt1 | contig 15245 bp, 11 predicted proteins | sample KBSSwiS32_FD_66597 | JGI IMG/M metagenome (GOLD analysis project Ga0068860, IMG submission 66597) | Switchgrass rhizosphere microbial communities from Kellogg Biological Station, Michigan, USA - KBS Switchgrass S3-2 | ecosystem: Host-associated > Plants > Roots > Rhizosphere > Soil ... | reverse complement strand
TTCAACTGACGGTCAAGGACGTCGATCCGGTCTTCTCGCTCGGTCATCTCGAACGGCGCCGGCGCGAGACGCTCGCCGCGCTCGAAGCCGCCGGGCTGCTCGAAAAGAACCGCGCGCTGTCGCTTGCCGACCTGCCGCTCCGCCTCGCGCTGATCACCTCGGACGGCAGCGCCGCGTACCACGATTTCCTCTCCGGTCTCACCGAGAGCGGCTACGGCTTCCAGGTGCTGTTCTTCCACGCCGCGGTTCAAGGCAAAGAGGCGGAACGCGAGATCGTCTCGGCGCTCGGCGCACTCGCCGGGCTCGATCTGGATGCCGTCGTGCTGATTCGCGGCGGCGGCTCGCGCTCGGACCTCGCCGTGTTCGACGGCCGGGCGGTGGCCGAAGCGGTGGCGCGTTCCGCCGTGCCGGTGCTCTCCGGCCTTGGCCACGAGATCGACCAGTCGATCGCCGATCTGGTCGCCCATACCGCTCTCAAGACCCCGACCAAGGTGGCGGAGTTCCTGATCGAGCGGATCGCCCGCCAGGAGCAGCGCCTGATCGACGCGGAGCGCCGGTTGATCCGCGAAGCCGAAGAGCCGCTCCGCCGGGCGCGCGAAAGCATCGGCCGCGCCGAGCGGGGGATCGCCCTCGGCAAGATGCGCCTCGCCGCCGCCTCCCGCCGATTGGACGAGATCGCCCGAACGCTCGCCGGGTTCGCCCGCGGCGTGCTTCGGGTGGCCGGCCGCCGCCGCCGCGCGGCGGAGACGGCCCTCGTGCAGGCCGCACCCGTGCGCCTCGCGCGCGCCGAGGCGCGTCGCGCGGGAATCGCCGAACGCACCGTGGCGGGCGCCAAGGGCCGGCTGCGGGAAGTGACCGCGCGGCTCCAAGGGCTCGATCGCCTGTGCGCGAGCCTCGGTCCCGAGCGGACGCTCGAACGGGGCTTCGGCATCACCCGCGACGCCGTGGGCCGCTTGGTGCGCGATCCGGCGCAAGTGACACCTGGAACTCTACTTTCTACCCGACTCGCCCGCGGTACGCTGAAGAGCCGCGCGGAGGAACCATGATCCCGTTCAACGAAGAAACCCCGGCCGCCTCGACCCCAGAGGCCGCCGAGCCCCTTAGCTTCCGCGTCGCGATGGAAGAGCTGGAAGCGATCCTCGAACGGATCGAAGGCGAAGAGATCGACGTCGACGAGCTCGCCGCCGAGCTTCGCCGTGCCACGCAGCTCTTGGAATTGTGCCGCGGGAAGATCCGGAAGGCGGAGGTCGAAGTTACTCAGATTGTTCAGAGTCTGGAAGCCCCCCTCGATTGACACACCGCGGCATCGATCCTACGATCTGTTTCGATTTATGCCGCGAAGCGGCATTTCGAGACTTCCGGAGGATCGCCCGTGTCCATCTCCCTTGGTTCTTCTGATACCCCTGTAGGACGAGCCGCTCCGGGCCGGCTGATCGTCGAGGACGGTCTCGCCTGGCTGGTGTTGGACGAGCCGGAAAAGAAGGTCAACGTCCTGTCGTCGCGCGCGATGGGGTGGTTGGGAGAGCAGATCGGCCGCCTGCGCGACGATCCTCCCGCCGGTCTGGTGATCCTGTCGGGCAAGGCGGATTCTTTCGTGGTCGGGGCCGATCTCGAAGAGCTCGCGACCCTCAATGATTCGGAATCCGTGGTCGAGCTGCTGCAAAAAGGGCACGAGCTGATCGGCCGGCTCGTCGACCTGCCGTTCCCGACCGTCGCCGCGATCCATGGTTCTTGCCTGGGCGGTGGGCTGGAGCTGGCGCTCGCCTGCAAATTCCGCGTGGCGACTCAAGCTTCGAAGACCAAGCTCGGCCTGCCCGAAGTGCAGCTCGGATTGATCCCCGGCCTCGGCGGCACCCAGCGCCTGCCGCGGTTGATCGGCGTGCCGGCCGCGCTCGACCTGATCCTCACCGGACGCCAGCTCGACGCGAAGCGGGCGCAGAAGCTCGGCCTGGTTGATGAGATCTGCCATCCGGCCGATCTGCGCGCGGCGGCCGAGAAGCTCGCCCGCGCCCCGGGTGTGCTGCGGTTGGGCATCGAAAAGCGGCGCGGCCAGGGCCAAGGGTTCGCCGCGCGCGCCGCGGGTTGGCTGGCGAAAATTCCGTTCGCCGCCGATGCGCTGGTCTACGGCAAAGCCCGCGCGGGCGTGCTCAAAAAGACCGGCGGCCACTATCCGGCGCCGCTGGTGGCGATCGACATCGTGCGCGAAGGGATGCGGCGGCCGTTGCCCCGGGCGCTCGATCTCGAAGCCGGAGCGTTCGCCGAGCTGGTGGTCTCCGAGGTGGCGAAAAGCCTCATCGGCCTGTTCTTCCTGAAGACCCGCGGAGAGGCGCGTGCCGCGACCATCGCGCGCGGCGCTCTGCCGGTCGAGACGATCGGTGTTCTGGGCGCCGGATTCATGGGCTCCGGCGTCGCCCAGCTCGCGGCCGAGAAGGGGTACCGCGTCGTGCTCAAGGATCAGAACCCGGCGGCGGTCGGCCGCGGCTTGGGTTTCTGCCGCGAGCGCTTCCGCGAGCGGGTGGCCCGGCGGCGGATGACCGAGCCCGAGATGCGGCTCGCGATGGGGCGGATCCAGGGGACGGTCGACGATCGGCCGTTCGCGCGGGTCGACCTGGTGATCGAGGCGGTGTTCGAGGATCTCGAAGTGAAGCGGAAGGTCGTCCAGGCGGTCGAGGCGGTGGCGCCCGAGACGTTGATCTTCGCCTCGAACACGTCGACCCTGCCGATCGCCCAGATCGCCGCCACCAGCGCGCGCCCGGAGCGGGTGGTGGGCATGCACTTCTTCAGCCCGGTGCACAAAATGCCGCTGCTCGAAGTGATCCGCCACCCGGGCACGTCGGATGTGGCGCTCGCGACCGCGGTCGCGGTCGGCCGAAAGTTGGGAAAGACCCTGATCGTGGTCGCCGACGGCCCGGGGTTCTACACCAGCCGCATCCTCGCGACGTTTTTGAACGAAGCGGCGTGGCTGCTGGTCGAAGGGGCGACGATCGAACAGGTCGACGCGGCGCTCTCCGATTGGGGTTTCCCGGTCGGGCCGTTCACCCTGCTCGACGAGGTGGGTTTGGACGTCGCGGCGCACGCGGGGCGGACGATGGCCGAGGCCTTCTCCGACCGGATCGAGACCCCGGAGGTGTTCGCCAAGATGCTCGCCGACGGTCGGCTGGGCCGCAAGGCGGGCAAGGGATTCCACACCTACGGCAAGGGGCCGAAGCGGGTCGACCCGGCCGTCTACGACCTGCTCGGCTGGCGCCGGAAGGAGATCCCGACCGCGGAGATCACCGAGCGCTGCGTGCTCCAAATGCTCAACGAGGCCGTCCGCTGTCTGGAGGAGGGCATCCTCGAAAGCCCGGAAGACGGCGACATCGGCGCGATCTTCGGCCTCGGCTTTCCGCCGTTCCGCGGCGGCCTGTTCCGCACCGCCGACCGGTGGGGCGCGGGGACCTGCGTCGGCTTGCTCGAAGGGCTCGCCGCGCGCCACGGGCGCCGTTTCGCTCCGGCCGCGCGCCTGATCGAGATGGCGGAGAAGGGGGAGCGCTTCTACCCGGGCGGATAGAGACCGGACGGCGATGTAGACTTGAAGCCGGCTCATGTGGCTGCCCACGACCCTCTTCGTCGTCTTTTCCCTGCTCTCCGTCGTGGGCGCCTATCTAATCGGCCGTCCGAAAAGCCAGAAAGTCGCACTGACCTTTGCATTTCTCACCCTGCTGTTTTTCGTCGCGCTCGCCGCGGGGCTGATCACTCTGTTTCGGACGGCTCCGAATGTCTGAGCCGGAGAACGATTCGGAGTGGGAGGTGCAGCACCTCCAGATCATCGAGACGTTCGCCAATCCGTGGGAGGCCGAGCTGGCGCGCGCCCGTCTGGAAGGCGAAGGGATCGCCGCGGTGATCGCCGACATGCATCTGATCGGGATGGATTGGATGCTGTCGAGCGCGATCGGCGGGGTGAAGCTGAAAGTCCCGATCGAGGACGTCGAGCGGGCCAAGGAGCTGCTCGGGAAAGAGGCGCCGCTTCCGGGGCTGCGCCTGGTCACGGCCGAGGACGAAACCCAGCCGCGCTGCCCGGCCTGCCGGAGCGAGGATCTCTACCGCCAGAGCTGGTCGCGCGAAGGCTTCTTTCTCGGCGCGATCTTCCTCGGCTTTCCGTTCCCCGTGCTGCGAAGGCGCTGGCTTTGCCGCAACTGCGGCGCGGTCTGGAAGCGGGCCCAATTGACGCCCGCGCTCCGGGAGGTCTCGACCGCCGACGAGGATGCCGAAGCCGATCGCCAGGCGGCGCTTGGAGGAGGGGGTGTGAAACCGCGCTGAAGAGCCTACCCGGGCGACATGCGACGTTCGCGCCGGCCGCCGAAAAGCAACCGGTCTCCGGCGAGGCGGAAGAGCGTGCGCGAGGCGAGCCAAATCTCCTTGCGGCTCATCTTGCTCTGGGCGTGGACCCGGTTGTCGAAGCGGATCGGCACCTCGCACAGGCGATAGCCCAACCGCTGGGCGTAGTACGACATTTCGAGCAGATAGGAGTAGCCGTTCGAGCGGATGTCGCGCCGGTCGAGATCGGCCAGCAGGTCGCGCCGGTAGCAGCGGAAACCGGCGGTCGCGTCGCGCAGGGTGAGGCCGAGCAGCAGCCGGGCTCCCGCGTTCGCGGTATGCGACAGTGCGCGCCGCGCGGCGGAGCAGTGTTGGGTGCCGCCCCCCGCGACGTAGCGGCTGCCGACCACCAGGTCGGCCTCCTCGCTCGCCCTGAGCAGCGCGGGGATCGATTCGGGCGCGTGGGAGAGGTCGGCGTCCATCGACAGCAGCCGGTCGTACCCCTCGGCGAGCAGCTGGCGAAACGCGGTGCGGTACGCGGTGCCGAGGCCGAGCTTGCCCGGCCGATGCAGAACGCGTAGGTTCGGGACATCGGCGCGCATGGATTCGAGCAGTTGCCCGGTGCCGTCCGGGGAGTTGTCGTCGACGAAGAACAGGTCGAGCGGCATCGTCAGGCCGCCCGGCCCCCCGGGACCTCCGAGCGCGATCAGGCGGGCAACGAGGGGCGCGATGTTGTCTCGCTCGTTGTAGGTCGGGATGACGACGACGGCACGCATGGCGATGGCTCGAACGCAATAGTCTCGGCGAAAGTTGTTCGGAGGAATGCTCGGGGTGACGTTTCCGAGCCCTAAGATCATACCATTGAGGAGAAAACGCTTGAGCGAGTCACACGGGAGCGAGAGAGTCAAGTACAGGGAAGGCGCCGCGGAGGCGCGCGAGGGGCCGGGTCGACGAACCGTGCTCGCCGCCGCCGCGCTCTACCTCGCGACCCTGGGGGTGATCGGATACCGGGTGTTCGCCCGGTTCGGCAGCGCGCTGCCCGCGACGCTCGCCGATCCGCTTCAGCACCTGTGGATTCTCCGTTGGTACGAGGGCTGTCTGAAAGCCGGGCGCCTGCCGTACCTCGCGCCCGACGTGATGTATCCGATCGGCGCGCCGCTCGGATTGTTCTCGCCCTTGCACTTGCAAGCGGTGGTCTGGAACCTCGTGGGCTGGGCCTTGCCCACGGACCTCGCCCGCTACAACCTGCTCTGGGCGCTCGGTTTTCTGCTCACCGCGGCGGGGGGCTTCTACCTGTCGTGGCGCCTCTTGCGCGACCGCCCTGCCGCCGTGTTCGGCGGCCTGCTTTGCATGCTCGCCACTCCGGTGACGCTCCACGCGTTGGCCCACCTGGAGCTGATCTACGTCGGCGTGCTCGGGTTTTTCCTGCTCGGCTGGACCGAATTCGTCGAGCGCCCGCGGCGCCGGTCGCTGGGCGTCGCGCTCGGCACCTACCTGCTGGTCTCGGCGAGCGCGGCGTATTTCGCGGTGATGGCCACCATCCCCGCCGCCCTGTTCGTGATCTGGAGCGGAGTGCGCGCCCTGCGCACGGGTTTCCGGGCCTGGTTTCGCGCGCGCTGGAAGTGGCTGCTCGCGTTTGCCGGGTTGGCGGCCGTGGCGCTCGCGATTCTGTTTTCGAGCCAGTTGTGGGCGAAGAGCCACGGCCTGGAAGGGCAGCGCGGGCGGATCGAGTTCGCCCGCTATTGGGCTCCCTTGTGGGGCTACTTCATGCCCACCCTGCAACAGCCCGTGGAACCGCTGCTCCCCTGGCACCCGTACCGGGGCGCCGAGTTCGGCCAGTCCGGAATGGAGCGCTCGTCCTACCTCGGGATCGTGCCGCTGCTCCTGATCGCCTACGCCGCGGCGCGCCGGGTCCGGTTCGCCGACGCGGGCTTCTATTGGGCGGCGTTCGCCTTGGCGGTGGTGCTCTCGCTGGGGGCGTTTCGCCCCTATCATCTGGAGCCGGTTTCGCTGCCCGCCGACTGGCTCTGGCGGATCTTTCCGCCGATGCGCGATTTGCGCGTTCCGGCGCGCTTCAATCTGTTCGCCGCGGTGCTCGCTTCGCTGTTCGCCGCGAGCGGCCTTTCCTTGCTGCTCAAAAAGATCGAGCGGCCGCGGTTGCGGCAGCTCACGGTCGTCGGCCTGTTCGCCGTGACGATCCTCGACCTCGCGCCGCCCGCCTATCCGGGCGTCGTTCCTCCGCCGATGCCCGATCTCTATCGCCGGATCGTCGCGCGCGACCCCAAGGCGACGTTTCACGAGGCGCCGTTCTTTGGCACCCGCGGACTGTTTCTTCCTTCCGCGACCGCGTATTGGCAGCTCGCGCACGGCGGCCGGACCAGCGGCGGCTACAGCGGCATGATCAACGCCGCTCTGGAAGAAAAGGTGGGTTTCCCCTCGCCGTTTTTCGCCCGCAACCTGTCGTTCAGCACCTATCTCGCGGACCCGGAGCACCAGTTCTTCGACTTGGTGCGCGCCGACGCGCGCGACTACACCTGGGCGTTTCTCCACTACAACGGCTTCCGTTATGCGGTCGTCTTTACCGATCGGGCCTATTTCTCCGACCTGCGCGGCAGCGTCGATGCCCTTCCCCCGTTGCTCGCGCCGGCCGAGATCGACCGCGATCCCGCGGCGATCGCCTACGCGGCGGACCGGCTGCCGGCGCCGAAACGGGCGGTCCTGGTGCCTGCCGGCGGCCTGCGCAACCGCCAGCCCTGGCGCTGGCGTTGGTCCGCGCGGATGGGACGGCACGCGACGTTCGCCCTCTACAACCCGACGCCCGAGGTGCCGATCGTCTTCCGCCTGGGGGCGACGAGTTTCGTCACGTCCCATTCGGCGCGCGTGACCCTGCTCCGATCCGAGGCTCGGGGAGTGGGCGGCGGAGCCCCGGTCGCTCCCGAGCCGCCCGGCGGGGAGGTTTTGATCCGCCTGCGCGCGAACCCCGTCTTCTATCGCTGGTTTACGAGCGAGCCGTTTCGCGCCCCCGCCGGCTGGAGCGAGATCCGGATCGATGCCGCGGACGAGACCCCGCAAGATCCGGAGCTCGCCCAGTGGGGGACCGACCGGTTGCCGATCAGTCTGTTGATCTCCGCGGTCGAAATCGTCGGCGAACACGAGGCGCTTAAGCCGGACCGACCGGCCGAGCGCCTCGTGGCGCCGGGAGAGTCTCAGCGGCGCTGATCTTCCGTTAAGACCCTCAGACCGCGGCCAGCTCGGTTTTCTCGGCGGCCGGTGCCACCGGCTTCCTGCCGAGCTGCACCGCGAGCTCGGCGAAGCCTTCGAAGGTCAGGCTTTGGGCGCCGTCCGAGAGCGCGTGGTCGGGATCGGGATGGACTTCGACGATCACCCCTTGGGCGCCCGCGGCGAGGCCGGCGTGGGTGAGCGCCGGCACGATCGAGCGCAGGCCGGCGGCGTGGCTCGGATCGACGATCACGGGTAAGTGGGTCCGTTCGCGCACGATCGCCACGGCGTTCAGATCGAGCGTGTGACGGGTCGCCCGCTCGAACGTGCGAATGCCGCGCTCGCACAGGACGACCTGATCGTTGCCGTGGGCGAGGATGTACTCGGCCGCGTGCAGCCACTCGTCGATCGTGGCGCCCGCGCCGCGCTTGAGCATCACGGGCTTGCCGCTCCGGCCGGCGGCGCGGAGCAGCGCGAAGTTCTGCATGTTGCGGGCGCCGATCTGGAGCATGTCGGCATAGCGCGAAACCAGCGGCACCTCCTCCCAGCTCATCACCTCGGTGACCACCGGCAGGCCGGAGATCCGGCGCGCCTCGGCGAGGATTTTCAGGCCGCGCACGCCGAGGCCTTGAAAATCGTAGGGCGAGGTGCGCGGCTTGAACGCGCCGCCGCGGAGCATGTCGGCCCCGGCCTCTGCGACCGCGCGCGCGGTCTCGAGCAGCATCTCCTCGCTCTCGACCGAGCAGGGGCCGGCGATCAGAATGGGCGTGCCGCCGCCGATTTCGAGCGAGCCGATGCGGACGATCGAGTCCTCCGCCTGATAGCGGCGGTCGAACAGGGGAAACGCCGGTTTCGGGCGATGGTTCGGTCCCGAGCCGGTCGCTCCGTGAACGCTGGAATCGACGCCCGCGGAGGCCGGCCCCTGCCAGGCGAGATAGCTGCCGAGCACGACCAACTGGTTGGCCAGCGCTTCGATCGCCTCGATCGCTTCGGCGACCAGCGGCTCGTGCGCCGCGCCGGCGATGTCGATGTAGAACCGATAGGTCCAAGGGGCGGAACGCTCCGGCCGCGACTGGAGCGCGGTCAGGTTGATGCCGCGGGTCGCGAACGCCTGCAGCACCGCGGCGAGCATGCCCGGCCGATGGTCGGTCCAGACCACCAGCGAGGTCTTGCGCGGCCGGTCGTCGAGCACCTCGGGCTGCGGCTCGCGGGTGAAGGTGAGGAAACGGGTCTGATTGGTCGGGTCGTCCTCGATCCGATCTTCGAGCACCTTCAAACCGTACAGCTCGGCGGCCAACAGCGAGCCGATCGCCGCTTCGGAAGGGTCGGCGTCGCGCGCCACGATCTCGGCGCCGCCCGCCGTATCCCATTCGCTCACCCGCTGCACTCCCGGCAGGTTCTTGCCCAGCCAGATCCTGCACTGATCGAGCGCCACCGGGTGCGACAGGACGCGGCGAATCTGGGTCAACGTAGCGCCCGGAACGCCGAGCAGGGCATGCTGGACCGGCAGCAGGATCTCGCGGTCGAGATGGAGCGCGTGATCGCGGAACGCCTGCTGCAAGATGTCTTCGGTGGTCTCGACCAGGCCGACCAGGGAGTTTTCAAACGGCAGGCAGCCGGCGTCGGCCTTGCCGTCGCGCACCGCTTCGACGACGTCCGCGACCGTGCGGAGGGGGAGCAGCTCCAAATCGGGCCACTGTTTGCGTGCCGCGGCTTCGCTGAATGATCCGCGGGTACCCTGAATCGCTACTCGCATCCGATCTCTCCTCGGCTGGCCTAATTTGTAGGTCGAGGCCAAAAACAAAAGCGCCCCGCCGTTTCCGGCGGGGCGCTTTCGGGTTCGAATCTCGCGGGCGCTACTACCCAGAGCCGAACGCGGAAGTCCCCGCGCGACGGTACGTAAAGGAGTAGTGCCAGCGGAACGTGCTCATGGGACGGGGAGTATTGGAGCAGCGAGAGCGGGTTGTCAAGTCGGCAATGTTTCCGCCCGGGCTTTCGGACCTGGCCCGCTATTCGCAATCGGACGCTTTCGGCTGGGCCTTGTAAGGCGAGCCAGGAGCGATCAGATGTCCGAGAATCCCATACGTCCCTTCCGGCCGGATCCACTCAGGAGTGCCGGGCCCGCCGTGGTGATGGTGCAGAACGACTCCCGGCGCCTGGTCGTCATTCTGTTCTCGGTCGCCTTGCTGCTCGGTGCGGGCATCGGCATTCTGGGGTTTCTCGCCGGGCGGCGATCGGAGGTCGGAAAGATTCGCCCGCCGGATTTCGCGCCATTTCCACCGGTCCAGGCGGCAAAACCTCCGCCTCCGCCTCTGCAGATTGTGCCGATGCCAGAGGGGGCGCTCGTCAGGGAAGAGCCTCCCCTCACGCCGGGTTCGCCGGTGATCGGATTCGACGGGCAACCCATTTCAATCGAGGGAAACGGCGCTCCTGTAGAAGAAAAGCCCGCGATCGAAATTCGACGCCACGAGCCGAGCCGTTATCGGAATCCATCGGCTCGTGTTCTTCTCGCACCTCCGGTTGAACCTGTTCGGGTCGCCGCGCCGATTCCCGCCGAGCCGGTTCCCGCACCTCCGGCTCCTTCCGCCGCGCCTGCGCCGACTCCCGCGGAGCCTGCTCCCGCTACCCCGCCTTCTCCTCCCCTCGCTTCCGCCCCACCGGCCGGAGTCGATTCTTCCTTGGACTCCTCTCTCGACTCTGCTCTCGAACCGCCGCCGCCTCCTCCTTGACAGGAGACATGACCGGCGAGGAAGATCCGCGCCGGGCGGATCGGCCTGCGCGATCTGCGGGCGGCGGCGATAGCGTTCCTCGGCGACTGCCATTCTTACGTTTTTCTTCACCGCGTATTGACGATTCAAGACCTCCCTATCCGCTCGACCGCTAGATCGACACGTTGATCGAGCTGTGGACCCGCGGCGCGATCGTCCCTCTCTCGGGCGCCGCGGCGCGAAAGGAATCCTGATGCGCAAGGCGATCGTTCTCCTGGTTCTCGTCGGTGCCGCCGCCGGGGGCTATTTCTATTGGCAGCGGCGGCCGAAGCCGACCGAGCTGGTGCTCGCCGGATCGCTCGAAGCGCGGACGGTGGAAGTGGGCTCGCTGATCGGTGGGCGAGTCGCGCGGGTGCTGGTCGACGAGGGCGACCGAGTGCAGGCGGGACAGGTCTTGATCGAGCTCGAAGGCGACCTGCTGGAGCTCCAGATCGCTCAGCAAAGAGCGGCGATTGCGGAGGGGCAGGCGAACCTCGCGAAGACCACCAAGGGGCCGCGCAACGAAGAGGTCCGCCGCGCCGAGATCGACTGGCAGGCCGCCAAGACCGACCGGGAGCGCTTCGAAGCGTTGTGGAAATCCGGCGTCATCGCCAAGCGCGATTTCGATACCGCGGCCGTGCGCGAAGCGAATACCTTGGAGACCCTCCGCCAAGCCCAGCGCGGCGGCCGAAGCGAAGACCGCGCGGCCGGGCGCGCGGCGGTCGAGCGTTTGAACCAGCAACTGGGCTATCTCGAACGGCAGAAGCAAGAGCTCACGATCGTCGCGCCAGCGGCGGGGGAGATCGAAGCGCTCGACCTGCGTCCGGGCGATCTGGTCAACCCGAACCAGGCGGCGTTGACGCTGCTCGAAAACGGCCAGCTCTGGGTGCGCGTCTACGTGCCCGAGCCCGATCTCGGTCTGGTGCATGTTGGCCAGGAAATGCGTGTCTCGATCGACAGCTTTCCGGATCGGACGTTCCGCGGCCGGGTGGTCGAAATCCGCGATCAGGGCGAATACACGCCGAGGAACCTGCAAACCCTCGATCAACGCAGCGACCTCGTGTTCGGCACCAAGATCGAGGTCGAGCCCGCCCCCGAGCTGAAAGCGGGGATGACCGCGATCGCGAAGCTGCCTCTGCCTCCCGCCGCGGCGAAGGCCAAACGATGATCTCGGCGCCTCCGACGACCGCCAAAAACGCGACGAGCGCGGGGGAGGCGGTCTCGGAATTCGGCATCGAGGCCGATCACGTCACGCGTGACTTCGGCACCGTGCGGGCGCTCGACGACGTCTCGTTGCGGGTCAAGCGCGGCGAGATCTACGGCCTGTTGGGACCGAACGGCTCGGGCAAATCGACGCTGATCCGCATCCTCTGCGGCCTGCTCGCCCCTTCGCAAGGAAAAGCCGCGGTCGACGGCCTCGACGTCGTCTCGCACGGCGAGGAGATCCGTCGCCGGATCGGCTACGTGCCGCAGAAATTCTCGCTCTACACCGATCTTTCGGTCACCGAGAACCTCGATTTCTTCGGCTCGGTCTACGGTCTCGAAGGAGCCGAGAAGCGCGAGCGGCGCGACTGGGCGGTGGGCTTGACCGGCATCGGCCCGTACCTCGACCGCCTCGCCGGCGAGCTCTCGGGCGGTTGGAAACAGCGCCTGTCGCTCGCCGCCGCGGTCATGCACGGGCCGCGCGTCCTGTTCCTCGACGAGCCGACCGCGGGCATCGATCCGGTCGCCCGGCGCGAGCTGTGGAACCTGCTGTTCGACCTCGCCGCCTCGGGCGTCACCCTGCTGGTCACCACCCACTACATGGACGAGGCCGAGCGGTGCGGCACGGTCGGCTATCTCTACCTGTCGCACATGCTGGTCGAGGGGAAGCCCGACGACCTGGTCGAGCTGCCCGAGGTAACTCCGCAGGGCATGCGCCGGGTCGAGGTCGAGTGCGAGCACGGGGCGGCGGCGGTGATGGGGCTCGCGCGCGAACGGCCGTACGTCGAGGAGGTCACGATCTTCGGCAACGCCCTCCATCTGCTGATCAAAGGCGAGGTGAGCGACGAGGAGATCGCTTCGGACCTGTCGGAGCGCGCGGGAGCGGGCGTGCAAATCCGCCCGATCGCGGCGTCGCTCGAAGACGTTTTCGTCCGCCTGACGCGGCTGCAAGTGGGGCTGGCGGAGAAGGCAGAGAAGAAGCTGGCGGAGCAAGCGTCGGAAAAGAGCAAGGCTGGTAAGCGAGGGGTAGGGCGTTGAGAGGGTTCGGCGCGATCCTGAAGAAGGAGTTCCTGCAGATGGTGCGCGACACGGGGACGCTCCGTTTCGCGATCATGGTGCCGGTCTTCCAGCTCGTCCTGTTCGGCCTGATCGACACCAACGTCCGGCGGGTGCCGACCGTGGTCTACGACCAGAGCCGCACCCAGGAGAGCCGCGCGCTGCTCGACGAGTTCACCAACACCAGCTATTTCCTGGTCACCCGCTTCGTCGAGTCGCGCGCCGACCTGCGCGAGGAGATCGTCGCGGCGCATGCTCAGGTGGGGATCGAGATCCCTCCCGATTACGCGCGCAAGAGGCTCGCGGAAAAATCCGCGGACGTGCTGGTGCTGATCGACGGGTCGGATTCGAGCATCTCGGCCCAAGCGCTCGGCGCGGCCAACGGCGTCGCACTCTCCCGCTCGCTCCAGGAGATCCGCAAACGCGCCGCGGTGACCGGCCTGCCGGTCGAGGTCCGGCCGACGCTCCTGTTCAATCCGGATTCGAGGAGCGCGAACCTGCTGATCCCCGGCCTGGTGGCGATCCTCCTCACCTTTTCGGGCACGCTGCTCTCGTCGTTCGCGATCGTCCGCGAACGCGAGCGCGGCACGCTCGAACAGCTGATGGTGACCCCCGCCACCCCCGTCGCCGTGGTGCTCGGCAAGCTCCTGCCCTACCTGCTGCTCGCGTTCGTCCAGCTCCTGCTGATTCTGGTGCTGATGACCACGGTGTTCGGCGTGCCGATCCACGGCAGCATCCCGCTGCTCCTGGGGCTCGCGACGATCTATCTGTTTGCCCTTCTCTCGCTCGGGCTGCTGGTCTCGTCGCGCGCCAAGACCCAGATGGAGGCGGTGCAGCTCGCCCAGATGCTGCTGCTCCCCTCGATCATGCTCTCGGGCTACATCTTCCCGCTCTCCTCGCTCCCGACGATCCTGCGCTACGTCGCCCAGATCCTCCCCGCCACCCACTTCATCGCCATCTCGCGCGGCATCATCATCCGCGGCGCCTCGTTCTCCGACCTCTGGGAGCACGTTGCCGCCCTCCTCGCGATCGCCGTCGTCCTAGTCGCCGCGAGCGCCCGAGCGTTTAGGAAGACGGTGGAGTAGGCCTCACCCCCTTCCCCTCTCCCATCCGCACTCCCGCCCTCCCGGGAGAGGGGCGCCCCCGCCCATGGCTTTTCTCCCCTCTCCCTTGGGAGAGGGGCCGGGGGTGAGGGTCGAAGCGATATGCTCCGGGCTCGCGGTGCGGCCCGGCCGCACCCTCTATTCCACGATCCCAAGGAGTCTCTCGAATGGCGTACGGACAGTCGAATGCGGCGCGGTGGCCTCGCCGGATCTTGTTTTTGCTGGTGGTGGCGCTCGTGCTCTTCGGCGGGTTGTCGTTCTGGTCGGGCCGCGCGCCCGGGGTGGAGCTGGTCCCGAAGCTCAAGGGGATCGGCAAACGCACGCCGATCGAGGTGAAGATCGACGACGTCTCCCACGTCCAGCGGGTGCGGATCGAGGTGGTCCAAGGGGCGGACAAGATCGCTGTCTCCGAGAAGGAGTACACCCCCTCGCCGAACTGGGCGTTCTGGCGCAGCCGGCGGCCCGAGACGTTCACCGTCGAGATCGGTCGCGACACCGTGAAAGGCCTGCGGGCGGGCGAAGCGATCATCCGCGCGACGGCCGAGCGGGCAGGAAACATGGTGCGTACGCCACGCCCGACGATCGCCGAGGTGAAGCTGCCGGTCCGGCTCTCGCCTCCCGTGCTGTCGCTCCTTTCGACCCAGCACTACACGGCGCAGGGCGGATGCGAAGTCGTGGTCTACCAGGTGGGGGAGAGCGCGGCGCGCGACGGCGTCGCCGTCGGCTCCTGGTGGTTCCCGGGCTTTCGGCTCCCCGGGGCGCCCGACGCCCGCACCCACTTCGCCTTCTTCGCCGTGCCATACGATCACTCGACGGCCGAAGAAGTCCGTTTGGTCGCGACCGACGAAGTGGGCAACGAATCGACCCAAAGCTTCGTCGACCAATTCAAGCCCCGGCCGATCCACACCGACACGATTCCCTTGGACGACGCGTTCCTCGCGCGCGTGGTTCCGGCGATCCTCTCGCAATCGCCCGAGGTGAGCGATCAGGGCGACCTGTTGAAGAGCTACCTGGAGATCAACCGCAACCTGCGGAAGAAGAACGCCGCCACGCTCAAGGAGCTGGCGAGGAAGAGCGAGCCGAAATTCCTCTGGAGCGAGCCCTTCATCCCGATGAAGAACGCCAAGATCACCGCCGCCTTCGCCGACCGCCGCACCTACATGTACCAGGGCAAGCCGGTCGATCAGCAGGATCACCTGGGTTTCGACATGGCCTCCACCGAGCACGACTCGATCCTCGCCTCCAACCGCGGCAAGATCGCACTAGCCCGCTACTTCGGGATCTACGGCAACGCGATCGTCATCGACCACGGCTACGGCCTGATGAGCCTCTACGGCCACCTCTCCCAAATCGGTGTCCAGCCCGGCCAAATGGTAGAGCGCAACCAAGAGATCGGCCGCTCCGGCAAAACCGGCCTCGCCGGCGGCGACCACCTGCACTTCACCCTCTTGCTCCAAGGCCTCCCCGTCAACCCGGTCGAGTGGTGGGACCCCCACTGGATCCGCGACCGGATCGTGCGGAAGCTGGGGGCGGCGCTGCCGTTTACGGGGTAGGCGGGGGAGCCCGGTAAGCCGCCGGAATTCGAATTCGAGTCCGATAAATTCGAATTCCAGTCCGATTT
>Ga0068860_100003937_pt1 | contig 15253 bp, 14 predicted proteins | sample KBSSwiS32_FD_66597 | JGI IMG/M metagenome (GOLD analysis project Ga0068860, IMG submission 66597) | Switchgrass rhizosphere microbial communities from Kellogg Biological Station, Michigan, USA - KBS Switchgrass S3-2 | ecosystem: Host-associated > Plants > Roots > Rhizosphere > Soil ... | reverse complement strand
CACGTCCGTCACGCGAACACCGACAAAAATCTGCACCCCCGCCGCGCGACACTCCTCCAGCAACATCTCGACAATCTCCTCAGCCGACCCATCGCAGAACAACTGCCCCGCCGCCGCCCCCGCATAAGGTCGCTTCTCGTGCCAGGCAATCCCATGCCGTTCCACCAAAGCCACAAAATCCCCAGGCGTAAACCGCGCCAAAGCCGACCGGCAAAAATCCGCATTCCCCGAAATAAAACTCTCCGCCGCACAATACAAATTCGTGAAGTTGCACCGCCCCCCACCCGAAATCAAAATCTTCTTGCCCACCCTCTCGGCCCGCTCCAAAACCACAACGCTCCTGCCGCGCCTCCCCGCCTCCAAAGCACACATCAACCCCGCCGCCCCTGCTCCCAACACCACCACATCGATGTCCTGTCCCATGTAGTGGCGGGTCTTCAGACCCGTGCATTTGCCTTTCGTCTTCTCTTTAAAATATATCTATCGTTATATAGTATCCTTGATATCATTATGACCATTCACCGCCGCTCTACCCGCCTTCCACCCCCAAACTACACCGGCCGGCAAACCTATTTCATCACCATCTGCGGCCACAAACGCCTGCCACACCTGCAATCCACCGCCACCATCCGCGGTGAGCCCTACATCGGGTGCGGTACATTTGGCCTCAATAATGCCACGCGCCGGCATTTGCGGTGGGCCTTTGCGTTCGCCCCGCTTTGTCTTGAGTTGATCTTTGGTGAGGAGACCGATATCCGGCTGACCAGCACCGCGATTTTTCAACTGAAGGACACCGCAGAACCTTGGGTTTGAGGGTTTTGCCGATCTCGTTGAAGAAGTGTTCGAGGGCGCCGTAGTAGGAGGTTTCGTCGACCGCTTCGCCGCTGGAACGGATTTCGCGCCGAGAGGTGAGGTAGGTTTCGAAAGGAGTTACGGGCTCTCTTATCGCCAACTGCGATCTTGCAACCTGAGAACCACACGCAAAATCCGGCCGAATCAACCGCCTCCAGCCTCTTTGCAAATTGACGGGGGTACCCGTTCGGGTCTTTGGTTCCCGATGCTTTCGCTGTGTCACCGCACGTGTCACGAATCAAGGGTCGCGGGCCACAGGTCGCGGTCCTTGCTATACCCCTAAAGCTTTTCCCCGACGCCTCCTTAGGTTACGATGGGTCATCCCAAGCCCGGCGTTTCATGAGGAGATCCATGCCAGAAAAATCTGGGCCGGCGGCCGAAAAATCCGCCACCACCCTGCCGGGGACCGTTCAGAAAATAATTCATTCTCCCGATCCCGGCATTCCGGAAAAGGCGGAGATCGCGGTGGAAGGCGCCGACGATCTCTACAAGGAAATTCGCATTGAGAACACCCTGACCGACGAAAAAGGCAACGAGGTCAAGCTCAAACCCGGCGCCGAAGTGGAAGTCACCGTGGAAGCACCGCCCGAAGCCACCGAACCAAAGAAAGATGAGGCCCAGGGCAAAGAGCGCCCGGCCACAATGCAAAATCACAAAGCGAAAGGCAACGGCAAGTAACCGAAGCAGTCCGGAGAGACTAGACGCCGCCATCGGGCAAGGCGGCAGAGCCAAACGCAGCACCTGGTTGTAATGGCGACTACCGTATCGCGACGAACGTAGCGTGACGAAGGCATCGTGACGCGATAGATTCCGGCACCGGGGCGCGATCTTCGCCCGGCCAAATCATGATTTCGTCGCCGCTAAAGATATGAACGGCAACTCCAACGCCCCAAGCGTTTCCCGCATGCGCCTTCGCCCCATTGCGGCACTCAGCGCCATTCTCACTCTCTGTTCACTACTTTCCGCGCCCACCGCACCCGCATCCGCGGAACCAGTACAAAATCTCACCATCGCGCAAGTGCTCGCCAGGGCGTACACCGCGCGCGGGGGACTGGTGAAACTCCGCGCCCTGCAGGGACAGCGCATTACCGGCACGATTTCGTTCGGGAATGACGCTTCCGGTCCCTTTTTTGTCGAATTCCGGCGTCCACTGAAAATGCACATGGAGCTGACGGTGCAGAATCAGACCATGGTGCGCATCTTCGACGGCAAGGAAGGCTGGGCCAATAATCCGTTCACGGGAAAAGCAAGTCTCGAGGCCATGAGCGAAGAGGATTTGAAAAATATCAACGAAGAAGCCGATTTCGACGGGCCGCTGGTGGACTACCGCAAAAAGGGCAACAAGGTGGAACTGGTCGGCAAAGACAAAGTCGAAGACAAAGACGTGTGGCGCGTCAAGATGACCACGAAAAACGGCGACATTCGCTACTACCTTTTAGATGCCACCACGTTTCTGCTGCTGAAGTGGGAAGGCAAGCGTCAGGCTCAGGGCAAGGAAATCCCGATGCAGTCGTACTTTCGCGACTACCGCGAAGTCGGCGGCATGAAGTTCGCCTTCGCGATCGACTCGGGTAGCTCGGCGACCGACCTGACGCAAAAAATCATCATCGAAAGGATCGAGCTGAACCCGCAAGTCCCGGAATCAGAATTTGCCAAGCCGGCGGTCCCCGGCGAAACCGCCGCGCCAGCGTCGCCCGGTCACTAGGATGCGAAGCTGATCGCAGACAAGGCTGCAGCAATTACCGAGACAGAAGAAGGAACACCGCGAGATTTCTTAGCGCCATGGCAAAGTCAGAAATCGCCGCTGAAAGCAAAGCCGCGAGACCTGGTCGAGCGACAGCGAGCACCAACAAAGGAAGGCAGCGAGCAGCAACAAAGCAAGCGACCGAGCCAGCGACAAAGCAAGGCAGCAGGGAGCAACAAAGAAGCGAGCGAGGCAGTGACAAAGTAAGGAAGCGAAACAGCGAAACAAGAAATGAGCGCTACTTCGAAATCAACCGAGCCCGGCGAGAGGAGCGCGGACCGCGAAACGAATCGCCCGCGCGCGACGGTTGGCCTCTGCGCCACTTGCACGCATGCGCGAAGAATCGAATCCGAGCGCGGCTCGAAATTTTGGCTCTGCCAGCTTTCCGCCATCGACGCGCGCTTCCCGAAATATCCGCGCCTCCCGATCCTCACCTGCCCCGGCTACGCGCCCTCAAGCAGCGGAGATCCAACGGCGGCTTAACACCCCCACAACGGTTTTCGTCCGACGAAAATAGCCTCCCGGAAATCTTTTGCCAGTGGGCGGAAGTTGCGGTGACAAAACGGAAGAGGGGATCGCGTTTTGCCTTGAGCGCGAGTGACCTCTTATTCGTATTGCACCGCTTCTACACCAACGAGGAGCAGGAGAAGCAGAAAGAGCAGAAGGAAAAGGAACACTCAAGAACTCGGCGCACCAATTGAAAGATCGAAAGAGGGCGCGAGTCTCAAGCCTGAAACGGCATTTGGAACGATAACGATCTCCGAGCCGGGCGGAGCTGAAATTTGGATCGACAAGAACCTGGTGGGGCACGCTCGTTCCAAGTACAAGGTAGCACCAGGCCTCCATCCGTGTTTTGATCAAGATCGGGCAAGTCTACGACCCTGGCAAAGTCGTTGTTCTTCAGATACAGCGAAATTTCCATAAACCGCGGCGATGGCCGCAGCCCTAAACCTACGGTACCGGCGTGATTGCGGCGGTATGGGTGGTATGCTAGCATCCGCTCGCTGAAGGATGGACCAGGGATTTGTTTGACCTTCGCCCTCGCGCCATGCGAGGACCCAGGTAGAGGCCACGTCCTTCTCCCGTGTCATGTCGATCGCTGTGGTCGCCGATGTCGGCGGCTGCGGAAGCGTCGGCTCTCACATCAGGCGCAGGCCCGCGCCTACCATCCGCAGGGCGGACCTTCGCCAGTTCGATCGCAACCTTGATGTTGCGACCAACCGGAAAACAGGAGGTCTGTATGAAGAGCTATCTCACTAAGGACATTCGAAACGTGGGCATTGTAGGCCACGGCGGCACTGGGAAGACGCAACTGGTGTCGTCGTTGTTGTATACCGCGGGGATGACGCAGCGCTGGGGCAAGGTGGTGGAAGGAAGCACGACGACGGATTGGGATGAAGAAGAGGTGGCGCGGAAAATTTCGATTCAGACGGGGCTGGCTTACGCCGAGTGGCCGTGCACTTTGTGCGGCGGCAGTAACGTAAAAATCAATTTCATCGATCTGCCTGGATATTCCACATTCATTACCGAAGCGAAGGCTTCGCTGATCGCCGCAGATGCGGCGCTGATCACCGTGGATGCGCACGTGGGGGCGCAGGTGACTACCGAAAAAGTCTGGGATTACTGCACGGAGTACGACATTCCGCGGGCATTCGTGCTGACCTGGATGGATCGCGAATTGTCGAGCTTCGAACGGTCGATGGAATCGTTGCAGGACGTTTTTGGACGCAATGTAGTGGCGCTGCAATTGCCGATCGGCACGGAACGCGGGTTTCGCGGGGTGATCGATCTGGTGGGCATGAAAGCGCACATGTACAAACCGGACGGCGACGGGAAGCCGACTATCGAGGAAATTCCGGCGGCGCTGGCCGAGGAAGCGAAGGAAGCGCACGAGAAACTGGTGGAGATGATCGCGGAAGGCGACGACGAGTTGATGGAGGAATTTTTCCGCGAGGGAACGATTCCGATCGAGGATCTGATTCCCGGCGTGCGCAAGGCGATCGTGGCGGAGAAGATTTTTCCCGTTTTGATGGTCTCGTCGCTGCACAACGTGGGCACCGCGAGCCTGCTGACGTTTATCGCCGACGTGTTTCCGCATCCGGACGAGCATTCGCAGGTGGGATTCAAGGAGCCGGGGGGGAAGGGCGATCGTATGGAGCGGAAGTACGACGACGATCAGCCGTTTTCGCTGTTTGTGTTCAAGACGCTGGCCGATCCTTTTGCCGGGCGGATCAACTATTTCAAGGTGAAGAGCGGCGTACTGAAAAATGATGCCATGGTGATGAACTACAACCGTTCGCTACCCGAGCGGTTTCAGCACGTACAGGTGGTGCAGGGAAAGCAGTTGAGCGAAGTGCCAGAATTGCACGCCGGCGATATCGGCGCGATTGCGAAACTGAAAGAGACCACCACCGGCGAAACGCTTGGCGACAAGGCGGGACAGATTTTCTACACGCCGGCGCAGATTCCAGAGCCTTCGATTACTTTTGCGGTGGAACCGAAGACGCGCGCGGACGAGGACAAAATCGGCGTGTCGATCCACAAGATTCTGGAAGAAGATGCCGCGCTGCGGTTTTCACGCGACCCGCAGACAAAGGAGTTTTTGCTCGCGGGGTCGGGACAGCAGCACATTGAGGTGGTGGTGGCGAAGCTGCACAAGCGCTATCACGTAGATCTGACGCTGAAGCCGCCGAAGGTGCCGTATCGCGAGACGATTCGCGGGAAGGCGGATGCCGAAGGCAAGCACAAGAAACAATCGGGCGGACACGGGCAATTCGGTGTATGCCGAGTGAAGTTCGAGCCGGTGGAACGCGGTAAGGGCATCGAGTTTGTCGACGATGTGTTCGGTGGGGCGATACCGCGAAACTGGATTCCCTCGGTGGAGCGAGGGATTCGGGAGGCAGCAGTCCGCGGATATCTCGCGGGATTTCCGATGGTCGATTTCCGCGCGACTTTGTATGACGGCAAGTATCACGACGTGGATTCGTCGGATATCGCCTTCAAGATTGCGGGGTCGCTGGCGTTCAAGGAAGCGATGAAGCAGGCCAAGCCGAGTCTGCTGGAACCGGTGATGCATGTGGAGGTGTACGCACCGGATCAGTACTCGGGCGATCTGATGGGCGACCTGAGCGGCCGGCGCGGGCGCATCGCGGGAAGCGAAGTGCGCGGGCACAACGTCGTCATCAAGGCGCAGGTGCCGCTGTCGGAGATGCTGACGTACGCCAACGATTTGATTTCCAAGACGCAGGGGCGAGCGACGTATTCGATGGAGTTTTCGCACTACGATTACGTACCGAACGAGCTGGCCCAGAAGGTGATCGACGCGCACAAGGCCGCGCATGGCGACCTGGTGCATGCGGAGGAAGAGGCGTAACACCGCTGCACTTGCCAGGGAGGTCTTTCAAGGCTCTACGTTGAGGTCCTTCGGCGATCCTTGCCCGATCGCCTCCCGGATGAAATTTCAAGCCTCTCCCTTCGTGCCTAGTGGGAGGACAGGAGCCTTTCGCGAGCGGTTGCGATTTCCAGGCGGGAATCGTTGATGCGCGTGAGGGACGGCGCCAGGGATTTGTAGAAGGGATGCAAGGATTGGAGAGCTTCCTGAATGGATTTGAGCTTTTGAGCGGCTTGATCTGGCGAGAGGCGCAGAGCCGCCTCTGCTGAATTCATCAGTTTGTGAAATGCAGCGACTTCCGGAGCGTTGGGCGGGACGAAATTCTGCGGCGCCGCGTTCCCAGTCAATTCCTGAAAATAGGTCCGCGGATTTGGTGCGTCGGCAAGGTGTTTGGCGGCGAGGTCCAGAGACTCCTGCTCCCGGGCAAGCGCCTGAGACCAATCGAAGGCGCTCTTGGGCAGCGCTCGGACCGCCACGGAGATTTGGTTTCGTTGGGCAGGGTCGAGCTGGCCGCTCTGGATGGCCTGCGCAATGGCGTGAAAGTTGGAGAGCAGCGCGGTCTTGGCCACGAGCAAGAAAATCAAGCTGCCTCCCTGCGACAAATGCTGCGAGAAGCGCATTCCGTCGAGCCATGTTTCGACGGCGGTTTTTGAGTCGCCTTTCGACGCGGCCCGCATCCCATGGAGCGTGTTTAGTCTGGCGAGAACGCGGGCCCGCGGAACATAGGCGATGGATGCCGCCGGACCCAGCTCGTATTCCAAACCCCAATCGCATTCCGGAAGTCTGCTGGCGCGCTGCATCCGCTGGATGGCGTCCGAGTTCTTGCGGACCCGCGCTACAAAAGCTTCCCGCCTGGTGACAATGGCCAAGCTTCAGCCTAGGCACGAACGACATCAAGGGTTGAGGCTGGCGAGGAATTTCTGGAGAGCGGGGCAGTACTGGTTTGGCGCGATTAGCGAGGATTCTTCGTGGCAGTAGCCGTTGATGGTGAGGAATTGTTTGGGTTGATTCGCTGCGGCGTAGGTTGCTTGGCCTAACTCGAACGGAATCACGGGATCCTGCGTGCAGTGGACAATGAGAAGCGGTACGGTGATGTGTCTCAGTCGTGCGGCGGTATCCAGCTGGCCATGAACGAGCAGGTGCATGCCTGGGAGAAACCAAAAGAATCTGCGTGCGAGAACCGAGGCTGATGGGAACGGCGCTTCAAGGACTACGGCCCCGACTTCTTTGCGGGCCGCTAGATTCGCGGCCACTGCGGTGCCCAGTGACTGACCGAAGGAGATGATGGACCTGGGATGAGTACCCAAATGGTTCAACAGGTATTGGTACGCAGCGTCAGCGTCCTGATAGATGCCAGACTCGCTGGGTGATCCTTCGCTACGTCCGTAGCCGCGATATTCCAACGCAAATACGTTTGCCGGTAAGCCTCGGAGAAATTCGTAGGTCGGGATGCGGTTTGTGATGTTGGCGGCGTTTCCGTGGAAGGCGAGGAAAGTGAAAGAGGCGTCGTTGTTGGGAATCCACCAGGCGTGGAGTTTGGTGCCGTCGGCGGCGGTTAACGAGATGTCTTGGACGGGAAGAGTGCGTGGATGCCAGTCGCCGTCCAGGCGGGACGGAGTATTGGGAAAGAAGATGAAGTGCGACTCGAAGATGCGGACGACGACGAGGACGACAGCGTAGGCGATCAGGATAGTTAAGAGGAGGTTCACGAGTCGCGCGCCCAGAGCCTTTTTTTCCCGATTGGAAGTTTCCATTGGTGGGTATTGTAGCGGAGATGGAATTAGCGGTTGGCACCATGAGGTTGCTTCAAACCGCGGTCTGAAGAGCGCCGCTAGAGGAGTTTTACGCGCCGCACTCGCCAGTTACGAGAAGCGGGGTAGGAACATGCCGGTGTGCTGCTGGTGGTCAGTGAACTTGGCGCCGAATTCCTTGGCGAGAAACGACTCTTCACGGCGGGCTTTGGTGTAAAAAGAAGCGTAGGCGATGGCTAGAGCGATGATGGCGCGGACTTCCCCGACGGCGATTGCGGTGCCCAGAAGCGCCAGTAAAATGCCGGTGTAGATCGGGTGGCGGATGTTCCTGTAGGGACCGGTGCGGATCAGTTCGTGGTTCTCTTTCAAGGTGACCGTGCCGCTCCAGTTTTCGCCGAGGTGGTAGCGGGCCCAGCAGGCGATGGCTATACCAGCGGCGGTAAGAGCGGTACCGGTCCAAGCTGCTGCAGCTGTGTCTGGAACAAAGCGAATATTGAGCCAGGGAAATTGAGCGCTCCCGCGGAAGAGCAGCATCCACATCAGCCAAAGAGGAACGACGTAACTCAGGCGCTGCAGCACAGATTCGCGAGATTTGGTTCGTTTGCGCTTGAATGCGGAGATGAGCCAGTACGCGACGAAGATCAGCCAGAGAGCATTGATCGTGGTTGAGGGGCTGAAGACGTTGCGGAGGTCGGCCTGAGCCACGGTGGCGGCTAGCACGGTCATGTGAGAGCTCCTGTTGTCATACGTAGAGGCGGGGTGGATTCTATCGCTTCCTGCTCAGCCACCAAATTGGTGCTTTGCGACGGGCGATTTGCAGGCAAAATGGCGGCACTATGAAAAAACCATCATCGCGGAAGCGTTCCACGACAAGGACGGCGCTGGGGTCACAAACGCTGGCCATTCATGCGGGTGAAGGGGTGCGGCATGGTGTGGGCGTGGCGGTGGGGGCGCCGATCTGCCGCACGTCGACGTTTACGTTCGAGTCGACGGCGGAGATGAAGCGGTGGGCGGAGGGGAAGAGCAAGGCATACATCTATACGCGATATGGAAATCCGACGCTGGCGATCGTGGAGAGGAAGATTGCGGCGATGGAGGGAGCGGAAGCGGCGGTGGTGACCGCTTCGGGGATGGCGGCGATTTCGGGCGCGTTGATCGGAACGCTGCAACAGGGCGATGAGCTGATTTCGACGGCACAGACGTACGGCGGCACGTACCGGTTGATGCGCGATATGTTTCCGGGGATGGGGATCAAAGTGCATCACGTGGGCGTCGATCTGAAGGGCATCGAGGACTTGGTTACCCCGCGGACGAAAGTTTTGTACGTGGAGACGCCGACGAATCCGACGGTGCGGCTGGTGGATTTGCCGAAAGCCATCGCGTTTGCGAACAAGCACAAATTGATTTCGATCATGGACAATACATTTGCGACGCCAGTGCTGCAGAACCCGATCGCAATGGGATTCGATATTGTGGTGCACAGCGCGACCAAGGGTTTGGCGGGGCACTCGGACGTGATCGCGGGCGTGGCGGCAGGTAGCGCGAAGTGGATGCATCGTATGCAGGAGATGGTGATTCATTTTGGCGGGTCGATGGATCCGGAGGCAGCGTATCTGCTGAATCGCGGGATTAAGACGGTGGCGCTGCGCGTGAAGAGGCAGTGCGAGAATGCTTTGGCGGTAGCGAAATTTCTGGAGTCGCATCCGCAAGTGGCGCGGGTGCACTATCCGGGATTGAAATCGCATCCGGATCACGCGCTGGCGAAGCGGCAGATGCGCGGGTTTGGGTCGATGCTGGCGTTCGATCTGAAGGGCGGACTGGCGGCAGCGCGGCGGGTATGCGACCGGGTGCGATTGTTTTTGCTGGCGGTGAGTTTGGGTGGCGTGGAGTCGCTGGTGGTGTTGCCGGCGTACACGTCGCACTACAACATGTCGGCGGCGGAACAGGCGAAGTCGGGGATAACCGCGGGGACGATTCGCGTGTCGATAGGGATTGAGGATGCGGTGGATTTGATCGCCGATTTGAAACAGGCGCTGGCGTAAGGCAGAATAGCGCGGCACAAGGCCGTTGCGCGAACGCCGGTCTGAAGACGGCCAGTACACGGGAAAAAAACAATGCAAATTTCGCTGAACCACAAAGTCGCGATTGTTACCGGTGCGTCGCGTGGGATCGGGCGGGCGATCGCGGAGAGTCTGGCGGAGGCTGGTGCCGCGGTGGTGGTGAATCATCGGGCTAGCGAGAAGCAAGCTGCGGAGACGGTGGCGGCGATTGAGCGGCGCGGGGGGCGAGCGGTGGCGAGCGCGGCGGATATGGGCGTCGTTGTGGATGCGAAAAGGCTTGTGGACGCGACGGTCGAGCGATTCGGGCGGTTGGATGTTCTGGTGAACAATGCCGGTGTGGGGAATCGCACGGCAATGGCGGACATGACGGAGAAAGAGTTCGATTGGACTCTGTCGGTCAATGCGCGGGGGCCATTTTTCATGATACAGGCGGCGGTGCCGCGGATGAGCGATGGCGGGCGCATCATCAGTATTTCGTCGTGCGGTTCGCACATCGCGCAGGTGACCGGGTTGCTGGCGGTGTATCAGATGTCGAAGGGGGCGCTGGAGCAGCTGGCGCGGTGCTATATGAAGGAGCTGGGGGAGCGCGGGATTACGATCAACTCGGTGTTGCCGGGATTTGTGGAGACGGAGCTGGCCAGCGACACGCCTGCCGAATATAAGGATGCGCTGGTGAAACGGACGGCGCTGCGGAGGTTGGGGACGCCGGAGGATATCGCGGATGTGGTTTGCTTTCTGGCGAGCGATGCAGCGCGGTGGGTTACCGGCGAAGCGATCATGGTGAGCGGCGGTTTGGCTTAGCGAGGAGTCAGTAGAGAGTAGCTGGTGGTGAGCAGCGCGTGGCCAGTGACAGAAAATGTGACGCCGTGCTGCAGCCCGGCGCCTACACAACACCGTACAAAAACAAAACGGGCGGGGCGCTTGCGCGCTCCGCCCGAAATTGTTGAATTGTGAAGTGGCTTAGAGGGGTTGGACGTTCGAGGCCTGCAGGCCCTTGGGGCCCTTGGTCACTTCGAATTCAACCGCTTGGCCATCGTTCAACGACTTATAGCCATCAGCCATGATGGCGGAGAAGTGTACGAAAACATCTTCGCCGCTCTGGCGCTGGATGAATCCAAAGCCCTTGCTCGCGTTGAACCACTTCACTGTTCCTTGTTCTTTACTCACTGCATCTACTCTTTTCTGTTGACCGCTTCGCGATCACACTTTTGAGCCCGGCCGGGTTAGGGTCGTGCTCGGTTTTGTTGAGCTATCTGGTGCCTCGTCTCCGAACCCCTCAACAGAGTTACGGGCCGTCTTCGGCGTGTGCTTGCTGACCGTAGAATGGGCAACAAAAAAGGCCGCAAGTTTGACCTTGCGACCGCTTTCACATTGGAGAAGACGATACAAGAGCAACAAACGCATCCCTAAAGTACCAGAAAAGTACCCGGGTGTCTAGTGCTTTTTTCGGCGGAGGTGCGCGTCCCGGCGGTGGCGCTTTCCGGTTTGGTACGGCGCAAGGAGGGCTTCGAGGTCACGACGGACCCAGGCGGCGACGGAGCCTTCGCGGTACACGGCCCAAGAAACCATCGCGCCGTCATTGATGTGCTGGATGAGGCACGCGAGTTTGGCGGTGTCGCAGGGGCGGAGTTCACGGGCAGAGACGGCTTCATCGAGGAGCTTTTTCGTTTCGGCGCGGATGGCGCGGAATTGTGCCAGGGTGATGGCGTGGAAGTCGGGATCGGTGAGGTCAATTTGCAGGTAGGCGAGGCCGTTGGCTACGGCTTCGGGGGTGGGGGCGAAGCCGGAGCAGTCGGCGTAGAGTTCGATGAGGGCTTTAAGCGGCGAGGAGTGTTTCGCGCGGCCGGCGGCGAATTGTTGCGGGGCGGATGCGGGGGCGGTACCACACACGGCAAGCAGCAGACCGCGCTTAGTGCCGAAGCGCGGGATTAGCGTTGCGGGGACGACGCCGGGTTCCTTGGCGACTTCGGCGAGGGTGAGTTGCGTGGGGCTGAGGCGCTGCATGACGCGCATCGTAGCGGCGAGGATTTGTTCGTCGGAAGTTTCGCGGGGGCGCGGGCTCATCTTAGTTGAGTTTGGCGCTCTGGATTATAACTGAATGGCCGTTCACTTTTCGCTTGACATTAGTAAATGACCATTTACAATCGGTGCGTTCTTCGAGGAGGCGCCGCTATGACCGTTGCGACCTCACCCCGCAAAGACCAAACCGAACCCCAAGCGAATCCTTCGGCTCGGAGCGTGGTCCTTTGTGTAGCCGTCAGCTTGGACGGCTATATCGCTCGACCGGATGGAGCTGCGGACTGGCTGATCATGGACCCCGAGATCGATCTGGGCGCCTATGCAAAAGCCTTCGACGTTATCGTGGCGGGACGCAAGACGCTGCCGCCGGGGAAGACGTCAGGCAACTCCAAGAGTTCGGGCCAAGTAGCCCGCTACGTATTCTCGCGAACGCTCCCTGTGGGAAAACGCGGCGGCGTGGAGTATGTCAACCAACCACCATCCGAGCTGATCTTCCAACTGAAAGCGCAGCCCGGAAAGGACATCTGGTTGTTTGGCGGAGGCGAGTTGACCCGGGAGTTTCTGAAAGAAGACCTGGTCGATCGAATGGATTTGGGAATCATGCCCGTGCTTCTCGGTGCAGGGATTCCGCTTTTCCCGCAGGGCTTTCCGCAGCGCAACTTCACCCTCGTTAAATTTCAGGCGTACAAGAGTGGTGTGGTCATGGCCAGTTACGCGCGAGCGGCCGCGAAGCCGCTCGGAAGGCACTGATTTCCGTGGAGCGCCCCACGGCGAACGCCGACACCTATCGCCCGCCGGATCTGACAGGCAGGGTCGCGTTGGTTGCTGGGGCCACGCGCGGGGTGGGCCGCGGCGCGGCGTTGGCTTTGGGTGAGGCGGGAGCGACCGTCTACTGCACCGGGCGCAGCACTCGCGCGAACCGCTTGCCGCGAAACGGTGCGACGAAGACTTCTCCGTTCGACTACGCGCGTAGACCGGAGACGGTGGAGGAAACGGCGGAAATGGTGGCGGCGCGGGGCGGGCGCAGCATCGCCGCTGTGCTGGATCATACGGATGCGAAACAGGTCGAGGAGCTGGTCGCGCGCATTCGCAAAGAGCAAGGCCGGCTGGATATCCTGGTGAACGACATCTCCGAGACTATTCCGCAGGACCTGGGAAAGACGTTCTGGGACCTCAATCTGGAGAATGGCTTCGCCAATTTTCGCAACGCGATTCATACCCACATCATCACCAATCATTACGCCGCGCCATTGATGATGGAGTCGGCGAAAGACTCGGCGCAGCCGGGCCTGATCGTGGAAATCGGCGACGGCGATTCCTATACCTATCGCGGGCATTTGTTCTACGACTTGGTGAAGACGACGGTGATTCGGATGGCGTTTGCGATGGCGCGAGAACTGCGGCGGAAAAATGTGGCCGCGGTGGCGTTGACGCCGGGATTCTTGCGCTCCGAGGCGATGCTGGAGCATTTCGGCGTGACCGAAGCGAACTGGCAGGATGCGGTGAAGAAGGAGGCCGATTACGCGATCTCCGAAACACCGATGTACGCTGGTCGGGCGATTGCGGCGCTGGCGGCGGATGCGGATTTGATGAAGAAGTCGGGGCGGGTGTTCAGCTCGTGGAATCTGTCGGATGAATACGGATTCTGCGACGCGGATGGGCAACGTCCGCACTGGGGCCGGCACTTTCTGGCGAAATATGGCGACTGTATGAAGCCGTGCGGCGATGCGTTCTATGAGCATTGGTTCGGCGGGCCGATCGACGTCTTGTACGCAAACTGGCCGTAGAGACTATCGGTAGCACCAATCCAGCGGTCACGACCTCGCTATTCATCGCGGAGGGCGACGATTGGATCGACGCTGGTGGCGCGCCAGGCGGGAATTACGGTGGCGGCGCAAGCTACCGCGACCAGGATAGCGGGAACGGCGAGAAAGGTGAGGGCATCCTTTGTGGAGATGCCGAAGAGCATGCTGGCCAAGACGCGGGTTAACATCAGCGCTCCGATCACGCCGGCGACGATTCCGATCGCGACTAGCTCCATTCCATGGCGGACAACCATTCCGATGATATCGCCTGGGCGAGCCCCGAGGGCGACTCGAACGCCAATGTCCCGCGTGCTTTGGGTTACGAGGTAGGAGAGCACACCGTACAAACCGATCGCGGCCAACGCCAGCGCAAATAATGCCAATGCTCCCAACATCGTGCTGGAAAACCGCTGGCGTGCGAGCGATTCATAGAGCCGATCCCGCATCGTGCGCACTTCGTAGACCGGCACGGTCGGATCCACGGCGTGGATTTCGCGAGTGACGGCTGAAGGAAGTCCGGCCACATCCGAAGCTGTGCGAACCACCAAAAAGCCGCTGCCTACGAACTGCTGCTGCGGAAGGTAGGTCACAATCTTTCCGTCAACGTCCAACCCATACTGCTTCACCACGCCGACGACGCCGACGATCGTGAACGGCTTTTCCCGTCTGAACCACATGTGCCGGCCGATGGGGCTGTTATTCGGCCAGAAGCGCTGGGCGAATTTCTGATCGATGATCACAACGCGGGGCGCGTCCAGGTTATCGTGCTCGGAAAAGAAGCGCCCTTCGATCAGCGGAATCTGCATGGCCCGAAAATAGTCCTCGCTGGCCAAGCGAATATCCACTTGAAGTTCCTGGCCCGGCGGCGGATTGTAGCCCTCGACGCCGATCGCGCCCCACCCGACTGAGCCGGTTAACGGAAGGACAGAAACCATGCCCTGGGCAACGACGCCCGGCAAATGGGCAACGTGCGCTTCGATTTCGCGAAAGAACCCCGCGAGCGATTTGTCGTCGCGATAGTTGGTCTCGTTCGCGGCAAGCTGCATGGTCAATACATGATCGACGGCAAAGCCCGGCGGCACGCTCTGCAAGCTTACAAAACTCCGAATCAATAATCCCGCTCCGACGAGCAGCACTAGTGAAAATGCAAGCTCGGAGATTACGAGCAAACCTCGCAACCGGTGCCGCCGCAATTGCAGGCCGCCGTCGCCCTGTCCACTACGCCCGCCCCCTTTCAGCGACGTATGGAGATCGATCTTGATGGCACGCCAAACCGGCACCAGACCAAACAGAGTCCCGGAGACGAGCGATACGACAAACGTAAAGGTGAGAACCGCGCCGTTGATTGATATGTCTTCGAGACGCGGAATATTTCCTGGATTCATTACGCGAACAGCCGAAAGGCTAGCGCTCGCCACCAGAAGTCCGCAGGCCCCGCCGAGTAACGCCAGCAAAATGCTCTCGGTAAGAAGTTGTCGTGCGATGCGTTGCCACCCCGCTCCTAGAGCCGCGCGAATGGCGACTTCTTTCTCACGCCCGGCCGCGCGCGTGAGCAGCAAATTCGCGACATTGGCGCAGGCGATTAGCAGGACCAACCCGACGGCGCCGAGCAGCATGAGCAGCATCGTGCG
>Ga0068860_100003936_pt1 | contig 15254 bp, 14 predicted proteins | sample KBSSwiS32_FD_66597 | JGI IMG/M metagenome (GOLD analysis project Ga0068860, IMG submission 66597) | Switchgrass rhizosphere microbial communities from Kellogg Biological Station, Michigan, USA - KBS Switchgrass S3-2 | ecosystem: Host-associated > Plants > Roots > Rhizosphere > Soil ... | reverse complement strand
GCTGCGGTACTCGAGCGCACCGCCGGAAGCTGCAGACGCGCCGTTCGTGCTGGCCCTGGCAGCCGTCGCAGGGGAGATGCCGGAAGCGGCGATAAGAGGTTGGGCGCCGGCGATCCCGGCCCAGCCGCCACCGACCACCGCCGCGGCCCGGGCGAGCAGCGCACGGCGCGCCGGATCGAGCGTCATCGCTTCGCCTCCGCAGGGCAGGTCTGTCGGGCGGCTCACCGGGTGTCGAGTCTGCGACCGCCGGGCCGCTGCGCCGTGGTCGACGCCGCTGGCCGCGTCGCCGATCGCTTTGCCAGAAACGTCTGCCCCGGATCGAACGTCGAGCGCACGCCGATGTCGTCGCGATGCCGCGCCAGCCAGGCGTGCGCCGCAGCGCAGCCGAGCTCGAAGAGCGCCTGGAGGAAGCGGCGGTCGGTGTTGAGCTTGCTCGACGGGTGCAGCTGCGCCAGGTGGCGCTCGTCGGCGATCATGTGCAGTCGCAGATCCTTGTACTCGCCTTCGCTCAGGCGCCCTTCGCGCACGAGCCGCTGCACGAACGCGATCGCCCGCATCTCCGAGACGAGCGAAGCGTTGAAGGTGATCTCGTTGACGCGATCGGCGATCTCGCCGCTGGTGTCGGGAATCTCCGGCCGCACGAGGGGATCGATCTTCACCAGCAGCACGTCAAGCGCCGGGGTCTCGTAGATAAGCGGCCAGATCGCCGGATTGCCGCTGTAGCCGCCGTCCCAGTACGGCTCGCCGTCGACGACGACGGCGCGGAAGAGCTGCGGCAGGCACGCCGACGCGAGCAGCGCGTCGATCGTCACGTCGTCGCGATGAAAGACGCGCGGCTGGCCGGTGCGGACCGCCGTCGCGGTGACGAAGACCGCCAACGGGCCGGTGCGGAGCGCTCCTTCCTGGACGTGGCGCCTGAGCACGTCGCGAAGCGGGTTGATGTCGAGCGGGTTGAACTGGTAGGGACTGAACGTGCGCAGGAACTGCTGCGACCAGAAGAAGAGCGGGTTGCCCTCGAGGCTGGACCCGACCAACCCCGCTTGCTCGGGCCCGCCGCTGCCGGCACCGAAGCAGCCGCCTTGCTCGGCGACGTCGAGCCAGAACGCACGCAGCGCCGACCTGGCACCCGCGCGGCCGCCGCCGGCCCAGCCCGTTGCCATGACGGCGGCGTTGAGCGCGCCCGCGCTCGTGCCACAGACGCCGTCGATCGCGAGCGTCTCGTCGTCCAGCAGACGGTCGAGCACGCCCCACGTGAACGCGCCGTGCGAGCCGCCGCCCTGCAGCGCGAGGTCGAGCGGCGCGCCCGGACCCGGGCGCGGAATCGGCTTTCTTCGCGTCGCCATCGCGCGCGAGGGTAGCGCAGCGCCGCCCGGGCGCAAAGGAGCGCGCGACGCGTGTCCGGCCGAGGCCAGAGGCCAGGACCGATCACGGATCCGATCTGGATGGCTTCTTGAACGCGTTCTGCAGCTCGGCCGGCAGCGTTTGCAGGTCTTGCTCGCTGACCTCGACTCCTTGGCCGACGTACCCGGACGCGCCGTCGATCATCTCGTCCGCACGCGATACCAGGCGCGTGGGTGCGAAGTCGTCGACCGTGTCTTCGAACTCCTTCGATGCGGTGAGACGCCGCCAGATCGTGCGCAGATCCGCAGCGCCAAGCGGGCGTCCGAAGAGGACGCGGAGCCAAGATCGCAAGTCGGTCATGGCGAAACTCTGGCGTTGCCGGCTCAGGGTGCGACCTGGATCGCCTCAGGGGAACGGGCAGCCCGGCCACATCGCGACGAATGGCCGTGTGAGCCAGACGGGCGGAATCCGAGCCAGGACGGGAGCTGCGGCCGACGACCTCAGTCCTCAGGCTTCGCGTCCCATTTCGGCTTCGTCTCACGGCCCCATTTCTTGGGGTCTTCGTTGTGCATCTTCTCCATCGCCTTCGCCGTCTCGGGGTGCTTCGCCATCACGTGGCGGGTCATGGCGTCGACCATCGCCTCCCAGGTTTCGGCCGAAAGCCGCTGCTCGCAGGGGCCCCCGAGTTCACGGCAAGTCATCGTCTTCATGGCTGCATCGGTGAAGTGCGGTCGAGCGGCCGCCGTGCAATCGGCATGCCCGCGTGCCCGCAGCACGAGCGGACGTGCACCAGAGGCGCGCGCCGTGCGCGAGCGAGGCTTCGAGGGGAAGAGAGCGCCGTGGTCTGCTCGACGCAGTCACGGTCGGCGTTTCGACGCCCTCGCCGCGAGCGAATGCGCGCGACGGACGCCGTCGCCCGCCGCCGCACCGAACGCCGAATCCGCGGCGAACTCGGGATTGAGCTCGCGCATCTCCAGGTAGCGCCCGTTGGCCTCGTCGTAGACCGAGTCGGGATCCGTCGCGCGACCGTGCCGCAAGGCGCGCCCGACGAACGCAGCGATCCATGAGTGGCGAGACATCATGCGAGCCATCGTAGACGGCGGCCCGGCCTCCGGCCATCCCTCCGGGTGTGGTGCCGTTCGCAGCGTACGTCTGGGCTTGCATGGCCGTCGCAAGGCGACTCCCGCTTGAATTCGCCGGGTGAATCGGTGCGCTGAGGCCCGCACCGCTCAGGCCGTTCGCAGCGTCCGCCTCAGCGCCTCGAAGAACAGCTCGGACTGCAGCCGCTCGCCGAGCGTCTGATCGCGCACGCGCTGCGCGATCGCGGAAGCGACCGGCGCGAGCGCGCGCCCCGTCGACCGTGCGATCACCTCGGCCATGCACGCGCGCTCGAGGTAATAGAGGTCGTCGTAGGCGTGCGCCATCCGCTCGCCGCAGACGACGACGCCGTGGTTGCCGAGGAAGACGACGTCGGCGCCGCCCATCGCCCCGGCGATCCGTTCGCCTTCGGAGGCGTCGAGCGCGAGGCCGTTGTAGTCGGCATCGGCGGCGACGCGGCCGTGAAAGCGCATCGCGTTCTGCGACAGGGCGGTGTCGAGCGAGCGCTCGGCGATGAGCGTCAGCGCGCTCGCGTATGGCATGTGCGTGTGCAGGACGCACGCCTTCGCGCACAGGCGATGGATCGCGGCGTGGATGAACATCGCCGTCGGCTCGACGGCGTGGTCGCCAGCGAGCCTTTCGCCGGCGCCGTCGACCATCACGATGTCGCCGCCGCGGACCTCGCTCCAGAGCAGGCCGCGCGGGTTGAGCAGGAACCGGCCCGAGCGATCGGGCAGCTCGACGCTGAAGTGGTTGCAGACGCCTTCGGCGAGGCCATGGTGCGCGGCGGCGCGCAGCGCGAGGGCGAGGTCCTCGCGCAGCTGCAGCACCGGCTCGGATGCGTAGTCCCTTGCGTGCGCCGTCGTGGTCATGAAGGGCTCCGGGCTGCTCGCGACGCGGCCCATCGTACGGCAACCGCGAGCGGCGATTCGTGCTGCCGGGCAGTGCCTTCGCGCACGACGGTCTGGAACGGCGCGCACACGTGCGCGATACTTTCACCGCTTCGCTTCGCGGCCCGCCCGTCTCGGCGCCGGGCCCGTCCTTGTCCAAGGAGGGAGCAGATGCGCAGCCTCCGTTCCGCCGTCGCGAGCTTCACGTCGCTCGCACTCGCACTGCAGGCTCCTCTCGCCGCCGACGCAGCGGACAGCGCTCCGAGGGATCTGGCCGCGCAATGGTGCGACCGCTACACCGCACCGCTGCTCGACACCGACTACAGCGGCCCGCGCGAGCCGCTGAGCACGGACAACCGCGACCAGGCGCTCGAGGCGTGTCGGCAGGCCGCGGCCGCGCAGCCGCCGCGGCCGCGCTACGCCTACCTGTACGGAAGAGTGCTGTGGAACGGCTTCCAGCGCTACGACGAGGCGGCGAAGCAGTTCGCCGCAGCGCGCGAAGCCGGCAATCCCTGGGGCGCGCTCGGCCTCGGCGTGGCGTATTCGTCGGGCTACGGCGTCGCCCAGGACGGTGCGCGCGCGATGCGCCTGTACCGCGAGGCCGAAGCCGCCGGCGTGAAGCCGGCGTGGCAGAACATCGGCTGGCTCTACGAGTCGGGCACCGGCGTCGCGGCCGACGCGAACGAAGCGGCGAAGTGGTATCGGCGCGCCGCCGACAACGGCGACATCAACGTCTACCCCGGGCTGATGCGGCTCGCGTTCAAGGCGACGCCGGTGAACCTGCCCGAGGCGCTCGGCTGGGCACGCAAGGCAGCCGACGCCGGCTGGGCCGAGGGCGAGTTCGCGCTCGGCTGGGCGTACCTCACCGGATCGGGCGTCGCCAAGGACGAGGCGACCGCGGCACGCTGGTACGAGAAGGCGGCGCGGCAGGGCCTCACCGACGCGATGTACCAGCTCGGCATCCTCTACTGGACCGGTCGCGGCGTCGCCAGGGACGTTCCCGCTGCGTTCCAGTGGCTCCGCGCGGCCGCGGAGCAGGGCGACCCGTCGGCGCAGTACGAAGTCGCGCGGATGCTCTACTCGGGCTGGGGCACGGCGCGCGACCCGAAGGCCGCGTTCGCCTCGGCGCTGCAGGCGGCGCGGGCGGACGTCGCGCTCGCGCAGGCGATGGTCGGCGCGATGTACTACGACGGCGACGGCACCGCGCGCGACCACGCGACGGCGGCGAACTGGTTCCGCCACGCCGCCGCCTACGGCCACGTGTTCTCGATGTGGCGGCTCGGCTGGCAGCTGCGCACCGGCGACGGCGTCGCGCGCAGCGAGGCCGAGGCGGTGCAGTGGTTCGGCAAGGGTGCCCAGCAGGGCGACGCCCGATGCGAGGCGGCGCTCGGCCAGGGCTACATGAGCGGCCTCGGCGGTCGGGTCGACTACCGGTCGGCGGCGTACTGGTACGAGCGCGCGGCGAGCAAGGGCGAGGAGTCGGCGCTGATCAACCTCGGCACGCTCTACGCGAACGGCTGGGGCGTGCCGCGCGATCCGCAGCGCGCGCGCTCTCTCTACGTGCAGGCATCGCGCAGCCCCGACCCGTACTACGCGCGCGCCGCGCGCGAGCGGCTCGGCGAATCGTCGGGCGGCGGCGGCAACAGCAACAGCAACAGCAATGGCGACGCGGCGCTCGGCGCGGCGCTGGTCGCGCTGCTGCTGTACTCGGCGTTCAGCGGCGGCGGCTCGGGCGGCGGCGGCGGCGGCATGTCGATGGCGGGCGGCGGCAGCCCGACGACCTCGGCCGGCGGTTCGTCGACGATGGCGCCCATGCAGTCGCCGATGAAGATGTCGACGCCGATGAGCGGCAACACGACGACGATCATGCATGGCATGGGTGCGTACGGCGGGACGGTGAACCGGCGCTGACAGGCGCACGGGTCATCGATGCAAGGCCGCGACCGTCAGGAGCCACGATGAGCGATGCCGAGCCACCCCGCCCTCCGCTGCCTCCCTTCGACAGCGACAGCGCCGCACGGAAGGTCCGGATGGCCGAGGACGCATGGAACACGCGCGATCCTGAGCGCGTCGCGCTGGCGTACTCGCCCGCCAGCGAATGGCGCAACCGCGCCGAGTTCTTCTCCGGCCGCGACGCGATCCGCGCGTTTCTCGTCCGCAAGTGGAGCCGGGAACTCGACTACCGGCTGATCAAGGAGCTCTGGGCCTGCCACGGCAACCGCATCGCCGTCCGGTTCGCCTACGAGTGGCACGACGATTCGGGCAGCTGGTTTCGTTCGTACGGCAACGAGAACTGGGAGTTCGACGAGCGCGGCTACATGCGACGGCGGATCGCGAGCATCAACGACCTGCCCATCGCCGTGGCGGGCCGCAAGTACCACTGGCCGCTCGGCCGTCGGCCGGACGACCACCCGGGACTTTCCGCGCTCGGCCTCTAGCGACGCGGCGTTCACCGTGGAGACAGCCGCTCGATGAGCAAGTCGGCCCTCGTGCTCACCCTCTTCATCGCCTGGGCGCTGCTCCTGCTCGTGGTCATGGAAATCCTGCGCAGCCATCTCGTCCTGACCGGGCGCGCCCGGTCGAACGAATTCAAGCCCGACAACTCGAACATCTCTCCGTTCATGCAGAGGCTCGCGCGCGCGCACGCCAATTGCGTCGAGAGCCTGCCGCTGTTCGGCGGTCTTCTCCTGGTCGCGCTCGTGACCGGCCGCACGGCGGCGACCGACCCGTTGGCGCCCTGGCTGCTGGGCGCTCGCGTGCTGCAGTCGAGCATCCACCTCGCGTCGACGAGCGTGGTCGCCGTCAACGCCCGCTTCGCTGCCTTCATGCTGCAGGTCGCGATTGCGGTGTACTGGGTCTGGGCGCTGCTCGGCTAGCGCGCACAGCCGCGTCGGCGTCGAACCGTCGACGCGCGGGCTAGAGCTCTCCGCCGGAGACCGACGCATTCGACGGCGACGCTGGCGCACGAATGGTGCGCTCGGAGCTGCTTCCGATCCGTCCCAGCATGGGAAGCTTCACGCCGTTCGCACTCGCGCCGAAGTTCAGGCCGAGCACGTTGAACTCGACGCCGTCGACTCCGCTGACGGCCAGGCCGAGCACGCCAGCGAGCGACAGCTGGTAGCCGCTGCCGCTCGGCGCAGCGCCGACGATCGAGCTGCCGAGGTAGTCCTTGCCGATGGCGGTGGCCGGGAGATCGACTTTCAACTCCGGCACCGCGCGTGCGATCCAGGCGGTGAACGTGTTCGAGTTCGGGCCGGGCCATGCCCGATATTCGGCGCCATAGGGATACGCGCGAGCCGCCTTGTCGATGCGCTTGATCAGTTCGTCGACACCCGGCCCGCGTCGGTCCGCATACAGCTCCGGCGCCGCGCCGAACCAGCGCGCATCGGGTGGCCGGCTGTGCACGACCATGGCGCTTTCAGACGATCGCAGTCGCCAGCCGACCACCTCGTACACCGTCCACTCCTCGGCGGCGGCCGGCTTGACCGCGACCCAGGTGTGGACGCCGAAGAGGCCCTTGGCCCCGACGGTGCGAGCGCCGTACACCTGGACCACCGCTTCCTTCACCTCGGCAGGATCGGGCGCGAGGCCCACCGGCTCTCGGCTGGCGGTGCGCCAGTCCGACCGCGTGTGCATGCACGAGGCGGTGGTGACGGCGGTCACGACGACCGCGTGGAGGACGAATCGGGAAGGACGAGGCATGGCTTGTCGTGACGGCAGCGCGGGCGTGCGGTGCACGCTGGCGGATCGCGATCGTACGTCGGCGCGGGCGGTTCCTCGCCGCGCGCCAGCGCGACTCGCGCAGGGCGCGATCGCGATGTCGCGGCGGACGCATCTGCGGCGATCGAGACACAACGTGTGTCCGTGGGACGCCATCTCCCCTCCACTTCGTTGCGAGCGGTCCAACTGGCGTGCCAAACAGCACCGGCATCCCTACACTGCCGGGATGCTGAAGCAGGTCGACCGCCTTCCCGAGGCCGAGCGCCGCTCGCAGGTCGTGGTGCGGCATCTGCGCCAGGTGCTGCTCTGGCCGCTGCGCCTGATCACGACCGGCGTCAGCGAGGACGACCCGCGCCGCCGCGCGCCGTGGCAGGCGCTGCGCGCGATGGGCGATGCCTCGCCGTGGCGTGAGCACTTCGACGAGTACGCGGGCAGCGCCGGCGGCTTCCACGAACGTCACTACAACGAGTTCGTCAGCTTCCTGCCGTACGTGCAGCGCTTCCTCTACGGCGAAGGCCGCGCGCAGCGCGGCGAAGGCGACGCGACGACGGGATCGCCGATGCGGGTCTTTCGCCGCCGCGACCTCGCCGCGGTGCGCGTCGTGCCGCGCGCGGGCGACGCGCCGGTGACGCTGCAGGTCCAGCACGTCGACCTCTACTTCTTCTACGGCGTCGACATCGTGCTGCTCAACGTCGAGGTCGCTGCCGACGACGTCGCGCTGCCGCTCGCACAGGAGCTGATGTACCGCTTCGGCCGCGCCTACCCGGCGGGCTGGGACGCGCAAGGCGACGCTCAGCACTGCCTCGCGACGGTCGAATGGCTCGACGCCGCCGGCCGCGTCGTCTCGCGCAGCGACGTGCACGAGCGCGAGGCGTTCCTCGCGCACCTCGCCGAGCACCGCGCGCCGCGCATCTCCGAGCACTGGGAGCACGTGCTCGCGCCGCTCGTCCACCACCACTCCGGCAAGAGCGGGGCGCTGCGTTTCCGCCAGATCGAGTACTACCGCATGCCGATGATGGCGTACCTGGCCGTCGACGAGCCGCGGCTGCTGACGCGCAGCGACTTCATCCGCCTCGGCCTCGTCACCGGCGGCGGCGAGGCGCTGCCGGGCAGCGAGGTGCCGCTGCCGTACGCCGAGACGCACGTCGCCGACTTCGAGTCGCAGTTCTGCTACGACCGCTTCTGGGCCGAGTCGGGCGCGGCGCCGAACACGCGCTATCTCTGCTCGGGGCTCGCGCTGATCGCCGTCGGCGATGCGAAGAGCGACTTCTACCGCTGCGGCGAGCGCGGCGTGCTCGCCCAGTTCCGCCACCAGCACTTCCTGCTGTTCCTGATCGCGCACTTCCAGAAGGCGACGCTGCTGATGGTCTCCGACCAGCTCGCCGAGGCGCTCAACGCGCTCGACATCGCGAGCCCGGAGAGCGTCAAGCGCTTCAAGCGGCAGATCCGGCTCAGCTACGTCAGCTTTCTCGGCTTCACCCACCGCTACTGGTTCCACGAAGTGAGCGAGCAGGCGCAGGTGAAGGCACTGTTCCATCTCTGCACGCGGCACTTGGCGATCGACACGCTCTACGACGAAGTCAAGGAGCGCATCCACGACATGAACGCGTACCTCGATGCCGACGCACTCAGGCGGCAGGCGAACACGGTCGTGCGATTGACGGTGGTGACGGTGTTCGGGCTGATCGGCACAATCACGACCGGCTTTCTCGGCATGAACCTGATCGCCGCGGCCGATGCGCCGCTGGCGTCGCGGACGGTGTTCTTCCTCGTCGTCCTCGCGCTCACGGTCGCGCTGACCGTCTACACGATCGTCAAGTCGAAGCGGCTGTCGGACTTTCTCGACGCGGTGTCGGACGAGCGGTTGCCGGCCGGCGTGAAGCTGCGCGCGTTCGTCGAGGTCTGGCGCGGGCGGTGATTGCGCGTTGCGGCTGCAGTGCCGCGTCAGCGCGGAGCCAGCTGCGCCAGCTGCACACGTTCGTCCGGTCGCAGCTGCGGCTCGGGCACCGTCTCCGCCAGCTGGGCTACGACATTGCGCATTCGCAGCGCAAGCCGCACCAAGGTATCGGCGGACCACGTTCGAGGCTCGAGCGCCTCGTTCATGGCGGCGCGCAGCCACGCATCGGCGAGCACAGGCGCGACCCCGCTCATGTTCTCGACCAACGCATCGGCGGCGACGCCCCCGCCGGCCGGTCGCGCCAGCGTCACCAACACCGGTCCGCTGCCAGCGATGTGCAATGACAACCTCGCCGCCAAGGCCTGCGCGCGCGCATGGTCGTAGGCCTCCAGCAGCTTCGCTGCCGCAGCGAGCAATGTCTCGTCGCTCGCCGCCCGCAGCGGCTGCAGCGCTGGTTCGTAGCGAACCGGCAGTTGAACGAGGCTAATCTCGCTCGGCTTCACCTTGTTCTGCAGGAACTCGTCGACGGTCGAGTACTGGCGCAACCAGGCCGCGAGAACGCTGACGTGGCGGGCGCGTTCGCTGTCGCGCGGCGGCGCGAGCAGCAGCAGGTAACCGTACGCGCCGAAGCCGGGCGGTTCGTCCTTGCCAGCAAGCAGGAAGCCGCGCGCAGCGAGCAATCGAGGCGTGACGACCGCAGCGCCAATCGCCCCAACCACGGCCCCGACCGACGGGATCGCCTGAGGCCGTGGCGGGCTGCTCGCCGCCGCTCTCGGCGCCGGGCCGCTTGCCGGCACGCCACCCTCCGCCCCCGACGCAGTGCCGAGGTGTGACGACAGCGACGCCGCAATCCAGGCGGCGAGTGCGCGCACCGCGAGCCGCCGTGCGCGCCTCATATGAGTGCGCGCACCACGAGCCGCCGTGCGCGCCTCATATACGCGTGCGGACGCGCTGCCACAGCAGGCGCGTACCGAAGGTCGCGCACAGCGCGACGACGAGCACGATGACGAGCTCAGTCGGATCCAGGTCGAGCGAGGCCATCGAAGACGCGGTCGCCGCGACCGCCGTCAGCGCGAGCGCGGCCGCGGTCGGCGCCAGCCAGCCGCCGCGACGCGCGGCCGGCGCGGCGGCCTCGACGCCGGCGAAACGCTCAATGGCAGCGAGGAGCCGCGCTCGATCGGCGGCACGGTGGCGTGCGCTGTCGTCCCAGGTGTAGGCCTGCTGGGCCGCCAGCGCGTGCAGCGGAGTCGGCAGATCCTCGGCGGCGGGCAGCGCAGCACCATCGACGAGCAGCGGCAGAACGGTGACGCCGCTCGTCTCGAGGGCAAGTGCGACTTCGTGACGATGCACGTCGTCGGCATCGTCGAGGCGGCGCGCTCCCCTGGCGTCGCGCGCGCCGAGCCAGCCGGGGCCAATGACGACCACGAACACCCGACAGCTCGTGATTCCCACCTCGAGTTGCGGCGCCCACGCGCCGGCGATCAGCGTGTCCCTATCGAGGAACACCGCACCTTCGCCGAAGGCGGCCTCGAGCGCATCGCGCACGGCGATCGCGTACGCCTTGGCGTCCGATTCGCGGTAGGCGATGAAGATGGCGGCCATGCCGGAGCGTCGATGCACGCGCATGATCGCAGATGTGCTGCACGTCGAGAGTCAAAGCCGGGGTCTCGAATTGAAGAGCGCGGCCCCGGAGTGCTGAGCGTCACTCGGCGCCCTTCGGCTCCGGCTGCGGCCCGGGCGATTTCGGCACGCCGTGGTCGGCAGGCCCGTGCTCGTGGTGCGGCCGGGGCTTCCTCGCAAGGAGCGTGAAGAAGAGCGGAACGAAGATCGGTGCGATGAAGGTCGCGACGATCATGCCGCCGAAGACGCCGGTGCCCATCGACTGCCGCGCCGCCGCGCCCGCGCCGGTCGCGGTGACCAGCGGCACGACGCCGAACACGAACGCGAGCGAGGTCATTACGATCGGCCGGAAACGAAGGCGCGCGGCGTCGCGCGCCGCATCGGCCGCGCCCTTGCCGGCTTCCATCCCCTGCATCGCGAACTCGGCGATCAGGATCGCGTTCTTCGCCGCCAGGCCGATCAGCACGATCAGGCCGATCTGGAAGTAGATGTCGTTCTCCATGTTGCGCAGCCAGACGAAGAGCAGCGCTCCGGTCAGCGCGAACGGCACCGCGAGCACGACCGCGAACGGCACGCCCCAGCGCTCGTAGAGCGCCGACAGGATCAAGTAGACCATCACGATCGCGAAGCCGAACGCGAACAGCGACGCGTTGCCGGTGCGCTTTTCCTGGTACGCCTGGCCCGTCCACGCCATGTCGTAGCCGGGCGGAAGCGCGCTCTTCGCGGTCTCCTCGACCGCGCGGATCGCCTGCCCCGAGCTGTAGCCTTCCTTGGCGCCGCCGAGGATGCGAGCGCCGACGAAGCCGTTGTAGCGCTGCAGCTGCTCGGGGCCGATCACGTTGTCGACCCGGATCAGCGCCTTCAGCGGGATCATCTGGCCGGTCGTGTTCGAGCGCACGTAGATCGCGCCGAGGTCCTCGGGCTTCGAGCGGAACTGCGCGTCGGCCTGCATCGTGACGCGGTACGTCCGACCCGACTTGTTGAAGTCGTTGACGTAGAGCGACCCCATCTGCGCCTGCAGCGCGGCGTAGATGTCGTCGGTGCTGACGCCGAGCGTCAGCGCCTTCTCACGGTCGACGTCCACCTGCAGCTGCGGCACGGTCGGGCGGAAGAACGTGTTGACCATGCCGATCTCGGGGCGCTTCTGCAGCGCCTGCATGAACTGGCCGGTGACCTGCGCGAGGCGCTGCGGATCGGGGTCGGTGCGCGCCTGCACGAAGACCTCGAAGCCGCCCGCCTGGCTGAGGCCCTGGATGGCAGGCGGGTTGAACGCGAACGCGATGCCGTCGTTGAGTGCGAAGCCCTTGCCGCTGACCTCGCCGGTGAGCTGCTCGGAGGTCTGGTGGCGCTTCTCCCACGGCACCATCGGCAGGAACATCGTCGCCGAGTTGGCCTTGCTGCCGCCGCCGATGAAGTCGAAGCCGTTGACGCTGAAGAAGTTCTCGACCGCCTTGTTGCCGTCCATCATCCGGCGCAGCTGCTCGGTCGTCCGCGTCGTCCGCTCGAGCGTGGCGCCGTCGGGCAGCACCGCGATCGCGACGATGTAGCCCTGGTCCTCGGGCGGCACGAAGCTGCTCGGCACGCGCCAGAGCAGCACCGCAGCGATCGCGAGGATCGCGACGAAGCCGAGCAGCGCGAGCAGCCGGTGGTGCAGCACGACGCCCACGCCGCGCACGAAATGCTCGGTGATCCACGCGAACGTGCGGTTGAACGGCCGGAACATGCGCTCCTGCCAGCCGCCGCCCTGGTGGTGCCCGGCGGGCTTGAGCAGCAGCGCGCACAGCGCCGGCGTCAGCGTCAGCGCGACGAGGCCCGAGAGCAGCACGGCGACCGTCACCGTCACCGCGAACTGGCGGTAGAGCTGGCCGGCGATGCCGCCGAGAAACGCGACCGGGATGAACACCGCGCAGAGGGCGAGGACGATGCCGATCACGGCGTTCTGCACCTCGCGCATCGCCTCGATCGCCGCCGCCATCGGCGTCATCTTCTCGGTGGTGATCAGCCGCTCGACGTTCTCGAGGACGACGATCGCGTCGTCGACGACGATGCCGATCGCGAGCACCATCGCGAACAGCGTCAGCGTGTTGATCGAGAAGCCGAACAGCCAGAGCCCGGCGAACGTGCCGATCAGCGAGACCGGCACGGCGAGCATCGGGATCAGCGTCGCGCGCCAGGTCTGCAGGAAGACGAACACGACGATCAGCACGATCACCGCCGCCTCGAGGATGGTGAACATCACCTCCTTGATCGACGCCGAGACGAAGCGCGTCGTGTCGTACGGGATCGAGTAGTCGAGGTCCGGCGGGAAGCGGTCGGCCTTGAGCTCGGCCATCCGCGCCTTGACCGCGTCGCCGACCTGCAGCGCGTTCGCGCCGGAGGCGAGGAAGACCGCGATCGCGATCGCCGGCTGGCCGTTGATCGTGTTGGTCGCCTCGTAGCTCTGCGCGCCGAGCTCGACGCGCGCGACGTCCTTGACGCGCAGCACGCCGTTCGGCCCGCTGGCGCGCAGCACGATGTCGCCGAACTGCTCGGCCTCGAGCAGCCGGCCGCGCGTCGTCACCGTGTATTCGAGCTGCTGGCCCTTCGGCGCCGGCTCGGCGCCGATCTTGCCGGCCGCGAACTGCGCGTTCTGCGCCGAGACCGCCGCCTGGATGTCGCGCGTCGTGACGCCCAGGCGCGCCATCCGGTCGGGTTGCAGCCACAACCGCATCGAATAGTCGCGCGCGCCGAAGATGAAGACGTCGGCGACGCCGGTGACGCGCTTGATGTCGTCGACGACGTTCTGCGTCGCGTAGTTGGAGATGTAGATCTGGTCGTACGTGCTCTTCGGCGAGCTCAGCGCCATCACGAGCAGGAAGTTGTTCGAGCTCTTGCGCACCGTGACGCCCTGGCGCCGGACCTCGTCGGGCAGGCGCGGCAACGCGAGCTGGACTCGGTTGTTGACGTCGAACGTCGCCTTGTCGATGTCGGTGCCGACCTCGAAGGTCACGGTGATGTCGCTCTGTCCGTTCGACGCCGACGTCGAGCTGTAGTACAGCAGGCTCTCGATTCCCGAGAGTTGCTCCTCGATCGGCGCGGCGACGGTCGCAGCGAGCGTCTGCGCCGACGCGCCGGGATAGATCGCCGTCACGTTGACGGTCGGCGGCGCGATCTCCGGGTACTGCGCGATCGGCAGGATCTTCAGCGAGACCGCGCCGGCCATCAGGATGATGATCGACAGCACCGCGGCGAACACCGGCCGCTCGATGAAGAAGCGCGAGAACACTGGCGCGACCTTCAGCGTGCGGGCGCGGAAGCTGCCGCCGCGGACGCAGGAGATGCCGCAGCAGGCGCCGACGCCGGATGCGGTGCGACCGGCGCGCCGGGGCGAAGCTTCAGCAGGTTGTCGACGATCACCGAATCGCCTTCGTTCAGCCCCTTGCGCACCGCCCAGCCGTCGCCGACCCAGGCGCCGACCTCGACCGGCGCGGGCAGCGCCTTGCCGTCCTTCACCGTCCAGACCGCCTTGCCGCGCTCGCCGTTGAAGACCGCGGCCTGCGGCACGACGACCGCGCGCTCCTCGCCGACGTGGACCTGCGCGCGAACGAACTGCCCCGGCAGCACGAGCAGCTCGGGGTTCGCGAATTCGGCGCGCAGCTGCACGGTGCCGAGCTGCTGGTCGACCGTCGAGCCGGCGAAGTTGAGCTTGCCGGCGTCGCCGAGCTGCTTGCCGTCGGCCGAGAGCAGCGTCACCGCGGCGGCGCTGCCGCCGCGCAGTTGCGCGAGCTCGCGCTCGGAGAACGAGAAGCGCACCCAGATCGGATCGGTCTGCGTCACGCGGGTGAGCAGGCCGTCGCTCGGGCTGACGAGGCTGCCCTGCGATTTCTCCGCGCGCCCGGTGATGCCGGTGATCGGCGAGACGACGCGCGTGTACGACAAATTCAACTCGGCTTGCCGCAGCTGCGCCTGCGCCTGCGCGACGCTCGCCTCGGACACGCGCTGCGCCGAGCCGGCGTCGTCGAACTCGCGCTGGCTGACCGCGTGCTGCTCGACGAGCGGCCCGAGCCGCTTCGCCTCGCGCCGCGCCTGCTCGAGCCTGGCGGTTTCCTGCAGCAGCGTCGCCTTCGCCTGCGCAAGCGCGATCTCGAACGGCGCCTGCTCGATCACGAACAGCGGCGCGTTCGCCTTGACGCGATCGCCTTCGTGGTAGCGCTGCTGCTCGATCAGGCCGGTGACGCGCGCACGCACCTCGACCTCCTTCGAGCCCTCGGCGCGGCCGACCGACTCGATCATCACCGGCACGTTGCTGACGCGCGCCGTGACCACCGCGACCGGCATCGCGGGCGGCGGACCGCCGCCGCCGGGACCGTGCCCACCTGCCTGGGCATCGTCCTTGCGGCCGCAGCCCGCCAGGACTGCCGCCACCATCGGCAGCAGCCCGCAAAGAGTCAGGAGCAACCGTGCGTGCCTTGTCTGCGCCATGAATCGTTCTTTCCTGCCAACGCGCTCGGCCGCGGGGCTCGCTGCAACGAGCTTCGGTTCACTGCCTCTGGCCTGCCGGCGCGACCCGCTGTTGTAGCCGGAAACGTCCTACGCGGCGCGACGGCATCTCCCGTCGCCGCGCCGACGCGTCCCGGCCCATCCTGCGGCATTCCAACGACGGGAGTACCGAGATGACCCATGAGCCGAGTCCCGTGAAGTACATGGGC
>Ga0068860_100003935_pt1 | contig 15256 bp, 17 predicted proteins | sample KBSSwiS32_FD_66597 | JGI IMG/M metagenome (GOLD analysis project Ga0068860, IMG submission 66597) | Switchgrass rhizosphere microbial communities from Kellogg Biological Station, Michigan, USA - KBS Switchgrass S3-2 | ecosystem: Host-associated > Plants > Roots > Rhizosphere > Soil ... | reverse complement strand
CGGCGCTCCGGCGCAGGCGGCGAGGAGGGCGGTGAGCGTGGCGAGGGCGGCGGGGATGCGCATGGGTGGACTCCGGAGTGGAAGTTGGCCCAAACTTCGCGCCCGGGCGGGTTGGCCGCCAGGACGATGAGGCCGCACTTTCAGCCATGAGCGCTCCGAGGACCGTCGCGGTGGTCGCGTTCGAGGGGGTGCAGGCGCTGGACGTCACCGGGCCGGCGAGCGTGTTCACCACCGCCAGCCGCCACCGGCCCGGCGCGTACCGGGTGATGGTCGCCTCTCCGCGCGGCGGCGAGGTGACCTCCAGCTCCGGCGTGACGTTCGGGCGGACGGTGGCGCTGGCGGCGCTGCTGCGGGAGCCGCTGGACACGGTGCTGGTGGCGGGCGGAGAGGAGGAAGCGCTCACCCAGGCGATCCTCGAGGGCGGATTGGCGGAGTGGCTGCGGGAGGTGGCGAGGAGCGCGCGGCGGGTGGGCAGCGTGTGCACGGGGGCGTTCGCGCTGGGGGTGGCGGGGCTGCTGGACGGGCGGCGGGCGACGACGCACTGGCGGGCGTGCGGGATGCTCCAGGAGATGATCCCGGCGGCGAAGGTGGAGCCGGACGCGCTCCACACGTTCGACGGGAGCGTGTGCACGTCGGCGGGGGTGACGGCGGGGATCGACCTCTCGCTGGCGCTGCTGGAGCAGGACCACGGGCGGGAGGTGGCGGCGCAGGTGGCGCGCGACCTGGTGGTGTTCCTGCGGCGGCCGGGCGGCCAGTCGCAGTTCAGCGCCGGGCTGGCCGCGCAGGCGGAGGCGTCCGACCGGATGTCGGACCTGATCGCGTGGATGGTGGAGCACCCGGAGCGGGAGCTGAGCGTGCCCGCGCTGGCGAAGCGGGTGGCGATGAGCGAGCGGAACTTCAGCCGCGTGTTCGCGCGCGAGGCGGGGATGACGCCGGCCCGCTTCGCCGAGCGCGCCCGGATCGACCGCGCGCGGGTGTACCTGGAGGACAGCGACTGGCCGCTGAAGCAGGTCGCCGAGCGCAGCGGCTTCGGATCCATCGACGGCCTGCAGCGCGCGTTCAAGCGGCTGCTGGGCGTGACGCCGGCGGAGTACCGCGGGCGGTTCACCTGAGCGGCCGTCTCCCGGCGGTCCGGTCCAGATGGCTCAATGCCACGCCGGGCAAGCCCTCACCGCTCGCGCCTCGGAGAGGTAGTCTCCCGGCCGTCCACGCCCCTGGAGCGCCGCGCCCTGGCCTTGGAGAAAGTCGGCAAGTACGAGCTGGTCCGGAAGCTCGCCCGGGGCGGGATGGCGGAGGTGTTCCTCGCCCGCGTCGAGTGGGCGCGCGGGCTGGACAAGACGGTGGTGGTGAAGCGGATCCTCCCGCAGTGGGCGTCGGAGCCGCGCTTCGTCGAGATGTTCTTCTCGGAGGCGAAGCTGGCCTCGCAGCTCAGTCATCCGAACATCGCCCAGATCATCGAGTTCGGCGAAGCGGACGGGGCGAGCTTCCTGGCCATGGAGTACGTGGACGGGCCCAGCCTGCGGGCGCTGTACAAGGCCGTGCGCGCGCGCGGCGAGCGCATGCCGTTCGGCCACTGCGCGCGCATCATCGCCTGCGCGTGCGAGGCGCTGGCCTACGCGCACGACCTCACCGATTCGAAGACCGGGCAGGCGCTTCGGCTGGTGCACCGCGACGTGAGCCCCGACAACATCCTCATCTCCCGCGCGGGGGCGGTGAAGCTGGCCGACTTCGGGATCGCCAAGGCGGTGACGCAGACGCACCACACCAAGACCGGGGTGGTGAAGGGCAAGCTGCCGTACCTCTCCCCGGAGCAGGTCCGCGCCGAGACGCTGGACCGGCGGGCGGACATCTTCTCGCTCGGGGTGGTCCTCTACGAGTTGCTCGCCGGCGCCAAGCCGTACGACACCGCCAACGAATTGGAGCTGATCCGCGCCATCGGCCACCAGGATCGGGTTCCCCTCTCGACGCGGCGTCCGGAGACGCCACCCCAGTTGGAGCGCATCGTTGCCAGGGCGATGGAGCGGAACCGCGATCACCGGTATCCCGACTGCCGCGAGATGCACGCAGAGCTGGAGAAGTTCCTGATTTCGAACCGCCAGCCGGTGAGCGCGTTCCAGATCGCGGAGATGGTCGAGCGGTACACGCCTGCGGACGGGGTGACGGCGGAGGAACGGCCGCGCAAGACGGATGAGGCGCGCGCGTTGGATCCCACGGACGCGCCGGCCGGCTCGCCGGAGACGTCGACTCGGAGCGCCCCGCGGGTGATGGCGCTCGCGGGCGCCGTCGTCGGCCTGGTGGTCCTGGCCTCCGCGGCCGTGCTGCTGTGGCCGGGCTCCAGCGCGCCGCCGCCGCCGCCCGCCGCGGTTCCGGTCCCCATCCAGGCGCCGCCTGCCCCTGCGCCGGGGCCAACGCAGGAGGAGTTGGAAGCGGCCGAGGAGTCCTCCTACAAGAAGAAGATCGACTGGGCCGCCGAGGAGCTGAAGTCCGGTCACTACGAGGCGGCGGAGGAGCTGCTGGCCGAGTCGAAGCGCACCACCCGGTACGCGGCGGAGTGGAAGGCGCTCCGCGCGCTCCTGGACAGCCACGCCGTGAAAGCTCCTTCCAGCGCGCCCAGGTACGCGTCCAACCCCAAGGAGGAGGAGGCCAACCAGTACTACGAGCAAGCCAGGAGCCTGCTCAAGAAGCGGCAGTACGACGCGGCCCAGGCGCTCCTTCTGAAGTGCCTCGAGGCGGACCGCAACAGCGCCGAATGCCACCTTGCCCTCGGCTCCACCTACGCGCGGCTGCGGCAACCCGAGAAAGGGGCCGCGCAGTTCCGCGAGTTCCTCCGTCTGGCGCCCAACCACATGCAGGCTGACGAGGTGCGGAAGCTCCTCGAGGACTACGAGGACCAGCGCACCAAGCAGCGATGAGCGTTCAACCGCGCCCTCTCTTTTGGGCGGGTCGGCGGTGTGGCGCATTCGCCGTCCGGGACTCGGCGGCGGAGCGCGCGCGGAACCACTCGGCGATCCCCTCCATCTCCGGCTCGAAGTCGCCGGGCACGTGGAAGTTGAGCGCGCCGGCCCGCTTGGCGGTGCGGTTCTCGAAGTCGTGTGGCGTGCCTCCGGGCGCGATCACCAGCGAGCCCTTGGGCGCGTCGATCCAGGCGCCGCCCAGGAAGAAGCACATTGTCCCCTCGAGCACGAAGAAGACGTCGTCTTCCTCGTGCTGGTGCGCGCCGGGGCCGCGCGTGTAGGGGTCGAGCCACCACTCCGAGACCGCGTACCGCCCCCGCGTCTCGGCGCCGTCCGCCTTGAAGACGGCGCGCAGGGAGCCCATCGGGAACACGCGGCCTGCGCCGGGAGGCTGATGGACGGGAGTACGTTTCTTCTCGCGCGACATGGCGCGCGAACGTAACCACTCGGTGAGAGGACCGCCAGCGCCTGCTCCTCCTAGAAGCCGGGCTTGAGCGGGTCGTGCTCGGCGATCAGCTTGGAGACGCGCGCATCGTCGATCCGCTTGGTGAGGCGTTCGGCCTCGTGCTGGTCGCGGACGGTCTTGGCCAGGGTGATGGACGAGCCGACGGTGAAGACCAGGCCCATGGCCATGAAGCCCTTCACCCAGAGGTCCACCGGCAGCGCCCAGATGCCCAGGGCGGTCACGCCGAAGGAGAGGACGAAGGAGACCCAGGACTGGATGGTCCAGGCGGCGGAGTGGGAGGCGGGGAGATCGGCGGCGTGGGTGCTCACGTGTGGCTCCTTGCGTTCGTTCGTGATGCGCAAGGTTGTACGCCCGTCGAGTGGTAAAGTGTTGGAACTAATCAAGCCATGATTACTAACCAGGAGTAACTGATGGCGACCGTGCAGATCCAGCGGCTGGAGGGCTTCTACTGGGTGGCCAGGCACCAGGGATACGCGCGGGCGGCGCGGGCATTCCCGTATCCGATCACCGAGCCTGGCGTGCACCAACAGGTCCGGCGCCTGGAGGAGGAGCTGGGGATGAAGCTGTTCGAGCGCGTGGGAAAGGACCGGGTGGCGCTCACCCCGGCGGGTCGGGCGCTGCACGCCTTCGTGGCCCCTTTCCTGGAGCAGCTCCCGCTGGTGGTGGCGTCGTTGAGGGAGGGTTCGTTCGCGGGGACGCTGCGGATCGGCGCCTCGGGGCTGGCGCTCCGGCACCTCCTGCCGCCCTGGCTCCGGCGGCTGAAGGCGAAGCGGCCGGAGATCGACATTGCCCTCTCCGAGCTGAAGGTGGCGGACCTGCCGCTCCTCCGCTCGGGCGAGGTGGACTGCCTGGTGGACCACCTCCCGGACGTCCCGGAGGACGTGGCGGTCCGTCGGGTGGGCGAGGCCCACGCCTTCATCGCCATCCCCTCGGACCACCCGCTGGCCTCCAGGGTGTCGCTGCGCCTGCCGGACCTCACCGGCGAACCCTTCGTGGCGTACCACGCGGACCTCAAGAGCCGGGAGCTGCAGCTCCGCGCGCTGGAGCTGCACGGCGGCCCACCCGGGCGGTTGCACTCGGCGGACTCCGCGGAGTCCATCCTGGGGCTCGTGGCGGCAGGGCTGGGATGGTCGCTCATCCCGTGGCTGGGTGAGACCGGCCCGCGCGTGGCCGGCGTGGTGACCCGGCGCCTGGACGTCCCCGGCTCCTCGTTTCCTCTCTACGCCGCCTGGCGGAAGGCCGGGCCGCCCAATCCGTTCGTCCAGGCGGCGCTGGAGTTGGCGCCTGGGTAGCTTCGCAAGGTGGCCAGAGCGAAACAGGAGGAATGGCCTACTCGATTTCGAGGACGCTCGAGTTGAAAACGTCGGGACGCTTGCTCGTCCAGTAGATGAACCCACCCGTCGCTGTCTCAACGAACACGGCTACTTCGTAGTCAGCCTCGGTTCGCGCTCGTTCCAGAGCGAGATCGATGTCCTCGGTCGCGAACGTCTTCGTCCAGGGAGCGCCTCTCTTCTCCTTCCGAGACACGTAGAAACGGAGTTGCCGCCTACGCGCGATGTCGACATCCTCGTTGGGTCGCATGATCACCTTCAGTGGGAGAGCGTCCCGTCCGGGGCAACGTCGATATAGCCCTTCTCGCCCAACCCAAACTCCGATCGGATGAGGCTGAACCCGCTGGCCGGCGGCGAGTGGGCTCTGGCTCGCGGGCTACTGCAGATCGTCCGTAAAGAGGAGCTGGGCGAGAGTGGCGCGCCCCAGCGACGTGTGGAAGGTGGACACGTCGGGGACGGGGGTGTCGAGCAGGGACCAGTCGACGCGCGAGGTGCCCAGGTGCGCGTGGGCCATGCGGTCGAGGTCAGAGTCCAGGGAGGCGGTCTCGGGCTGGGGCCCACGCTCCACGCGCGTGGGTTGCGAATTCCCGGGTTGGTGGCGTTCATGGACTGTGTAGGTCGCGTGTAGGGGGGTGAGCACGCTGGCCATGAGAACCACCGCCGGGGCGTCGGGTCCCGGCCGCAGGTACACCCTGAGCTTGAAGCAGTTGTCCAGGCCGGGGTGGGTCGTGTCCCAGACGTTGGCCTCTCCGGCCAAGGCAATGACCTCCTTGACGAGGCGCTGCCAGGACGCTTCGGCCCTGCTTCGTGCGTCCGCGCGATCGGCGAGGAGCCGCTGGTATTCCGGCGACTCCTGGAAGCCGGGCTCGAAGGCATCCCTGCCCGCCGGATAGTACCGGTGGACGAGCTGCATGAGGTCGGACGGGGAGAGTTCGCTCATGGCCACTTGGTCGGCGACAGGCCGGCGGTGATGAACGGGGACACGCGTGCTCCCTCGATCTCGGCTGCGAGCCGTCTCTGCATCTCGTCGATGAAGGTCCGACAAATGACCGCGGAGAACCGGGGTCCGCCCCCAAGCGCCACACGGGCTGCGGAATCCGCTGCCGCGGCGGCGGCAAGCTGAGCGTCGATGTCTGACACGGGTCCTACACGGTTGCGTTCCGGTACACCAACTTCGATCTGGCAGACCGCGACCCCGTACCTACTTCCAAGCGTGATAATGACCTGCGCGGCCTTCCAGCCCCCCGGTTGTGCTCCGGTCTCTAGCTTGACGGTGTTCTTGAATTGAAATTGCGAGGGTGGGATGGCGCCCACCACATTGCCAGTGCAGGCGGCGAGCGCGAGAGTGAGGCCGATGCGACGGAATCGGGCCTGCATCGCGTGCATGCTAGCACTGGTGCTCTTCGCCACACGCTGCAGGCCGGGGCCGACGGAACCGCCTCCGGAACCATACGGTGGCGATCCCGACTACCTGGCGTGCCCGCGAGGGACTATCCCCTGGGGCTGGCAGCCGGTGAACCCTGTCCGCTGGTGGTGCGAACTACCAGATGGAGGGCTTCACGGTCCCTACCTGGAGTCCTGGCCCTCGGACACGGTGAGGGGCTCCCTCGGGCCGCGCCCCGAAGGCCTTCGCGTGAAGGGGTGGTACGAGAACGGAGAGCGCGTGGGGCTCTGGCAATACTGGTATCCGGACGGGGGTCTGGAGCGAACGGAGCGCCTCCGCCCCCGCGAGGTCCAGAGGCCATCTCCTTCGGGATGCCGACTGTTCCGGTTCGGCGGCGATGATTGAACGCTCTGTGGCTGTGCTACCGGTCTCGATCAGCCACTCGAAGGGCCCCTGTTGCCCATTATCGCGCCGATGCCGAGATGATTCGAATCATCTCGGCACGAAAAACCAATCGCCGCGAGCGCACCCTTTATACCCAAAGGTGGCACCCATGAGAAAGCACTACGACTTCACCGGCGCCAAGCGCAATCCCTACGCAAAACAGCTCAAGAGGCAAGTCACCATTCGACTTGAAGAAGGGACCTTGTCTTACTTCAAGGGACTGGCAGCCGAGACCGGCGTCCCATATCAAACCCTCATCAACATGTACCTGAGAGACTGCGCCGCCCGTCGCAAACAACTTCGGATGGAGTGGCGTCCTCCAGCACCTGGCTCGGCCCGCTAAGCATGCCGAGCGGTACCCGCCACCTGCATCATCCAGGGGGTGGGGCGGTGGCTGGGACCTGGAGGAACCTCCGCGCCGGCCTCGACCGGATCTCCATCCCGGAGGTTTTGGTCCTCGCCATGTCCCCGGGCCCGCACCTGGGAAAAACGAAGGCCCTGACCCTCGGAGCAGGTTTGGCGTACGTCGCTTGGCCGAGGTCGTGGCCCGAGTTGTCGGTTCATAGCAACGGAGACGCGCTCACGTGCCACCACGATCACAGCAAAAGACGGGCCGTAGCATTGCCTCGAGCCCACCCAGGGCCGAAGGATCCAATTGCCCCTTTAGCCAGCCCTATATAGCAATAGGCTCCTCGGTATCGAGAGCACGCCGAACGGCCGCAATCCACGTTCCGAATCCATCGATCGGCAGCACAGCAACACTAGGGGCTATCTCCGCCCATCGTTCGCGCGCTTCACGACGAGACACACCCTCGTGCAAGCAATAACTCGTGGCCAACGGACCTGGGCCATCCAATCCCGCCCGCAGACAAGGCGGTGCCGTCACAAGCTCAATCGATGGCGACAAACCCTCCCCCGCCTCGCTCCGCGCGCGCAAGAGCCCCAAGATAACTCCAGCCGCGAAGGACAGTTCGGGCATGAACCTGAGCGCAAACTTTCGCGCGTATCGCAACCCGCCAATCTTACGCTTTCTCTGGAACAACTTATCGATTGCCGACAATGGTTCGCCACGCAACCACGCCTGAGTTGCAGTTCGCAGTGAAGCTCTCAACGTCGGCCATTCATTCTCCCACTTCTGCGTCCGACCATCCGGGGCATTGCCAGGCACTAGATCCTCAAACACCCGGGACCTCATTATCGCCCTGGCACGGCCAGGATTATTACACCAGTCGAGAATCCAGTCAGCAAGCTCCGCAACAGAGCTCTGTTCGACGTCCGCAGACCCCACCGCATTCATCAACTCAACCAGCACGCTAACCGACGTACCAGTCTTACTAGAGACGTCGTCAACCCATGGAGGATGAGATGTGGCAGTCTGGCGTTCTTGCCCGGCAACAACAATGGCCTTCTCAATCTTCGCCTCAAAGTCAGGCCGATCCGTCGCGCTCGTTCGAAAGGACCTGAACGTTCGCCTCAGGAACCGTCTTGTTACATCTGAGTCCGTGGGCAACCTGTTCACAAAATACGCTAAATTGACCAGACTTGCGGGCGCGACGGTCTCCAACAAGTCGAGCAGGATCCCAATTGGATCTTTGATCTCGACGCATCGATCGCCGCCACGGAACAATGCCTGAACATCAAACCAGTGACTGCCGAGCCTGGGCCCCTCCTGCGCCAGCTCAACTCCAACCAATTCGCTGGGGATAACAATGACGGCTCCGTGAGCCGACAAGCCAGCACGACCAGCACGACCAGCGGCATTTATTAGTTCGTGCGCCTCCAAGCTCTCCTGAAATCCAGTGTCGGCGTCGAAGCGTGAGTCCCCAACCAACACAACCAATTCCGCAGGCAGATTCATTCCTTGCGCAAGAGTCGGCGTCGCCACCAAAATGCCTGGCCCATCCACGCGAGAAAATGCGCTCTCTGCAAGCCTGCGTTCCGCGGGCAACAACAGAGCATGATGGTAAGCAACGGCAACCCCCGGCCACCTGACATGCTCTACGCCGCCCAAGTCATCAGCGGCGGATTCGGCCAAATATCGCTCATTTGCAGTTAACCCAGCAAGATCAGTCCTGTCAAGTTCATCCGCCAAGCTATGAGCTACGGCCTCGCACTCAACAGTACTCTGGGTAAATGCAATGGCACGCATCCCAGCACTTGAAGCTCTAGACAAGATCGCAACGGCGGAATCATTCTTATTGGTCGTAAGGCGCCAATCATCATTGGCCCCCAGCAGTACCTTCCTGGTTCCGAAGTCCAACCTTCGATAATCCGCATAATTTTCGCTATCCCACGAATGCTTTAACCCAAAGAGGCATGTGGGATCGGCATTCAGAGCACGCTTGACCACAGAACCCGGCGTCGGGGGTTTTACCTTGCCGTTCTTATCCTTCTTGAGTGGTCGAGAATAAGCCTCCTGCTTCGCATGGAATAATTGTTGGCTCAATTCATTCAACCTGGCCTGATCGAACACCACGCAACCGCGAGCCTGTCTCGTTGGCTTCCAGTCGATTTCCAGGGCACGACACGGTCGTTCGGTTACCGAGCCTAGCCACGCAGCAAGTTCGCCCGCATTGCTTATCATTGCCGACATGAGCAAGAACTCTGCCTTCGGGGCACCCTCCATCACGGTTAGGAGGGTCAACATCGCATCGATGCTCCTTCTATCCTTCTCGATCTCTCTCGCACTCAGGATATGACATTCATCAAACACAACTAGGCCGACGTTCTCCAAAAACTCGAGGTCGGCGGTCGCCAGAGTAAGGCAGCGCTCCGGCGTCATCACCACTATGTCAGCCACTGCAATGGTCTCAAGCTGCTCCGCTTCTACAAATGTTTTGCCGATGCTTCGTCCGGGGAATACGCGCTTTAGCGCGGCGGCTACCTGCGAGACCAGCGCAAGAGTGGTGCACAGATAAATGACACGACGGCCACACAAGAGGCTGGCGAGAATTTTGAGCTCGGCCAGCACCGACTTACCGGCTCCTGTCGGCAAGGACAGAACCGCAGAAGAACCTTCATTCAAGAATCCACTGGCAATAGCTTCCCGATGGTTGGGCCAGAGAAGCGGTCGCCTCTGAGAAATAGCGATCCTCCTCATCTCCTTGAACCAGTCCGCCGGCTGCGGTCCCAATGGGCAAGGAGTTCGCGCAGCGGAGTCGGGAAGAAGGCGGGCGGCAGCCCTCAGAAGCAATGTCGCCAAATGATGCGGGCCCGCAAAAACGCTAACCAAAGCAGCCTGCCACGCGCCCCCGGCAGAGCCAGTTACAGTCGGACCCTGTAGCGTCTCCATTGCATCGGCACGAACACCCTCAAGCAAATCAATTACAGCCGAGTCACCTGAATTGTTCTCGCGCAGGATGCTTTCCGCCAGCGCCCGCAACGCCGTTAAGACGCGCCGGTAGAGTTGATCGGAGGCTGCCGAAGCACTGGCCTCCTCGGCAGGCTCGAGTGCCGCTGGCAACGCGATATCGAGAGACTCAAAAACACGCCCTTGGCCCAACAACCGTAGCGCCTTCAGAACAGCTTGACGTACGCCTACCCCATCGGCGGCAATGGTCGAGGCGGCCTCCGCAGCCTCGGCGCTTTGACCTGCAATGAGATAAAGCAACAGTGCGGCTATATTATCTCCAATTGATTGATTGCCCAAATGAGAATGTGGCACCGACTTGAGCACGTCCGAGTCGAAACGATGCGCCAAGCGATAGGCAGTCGCAGCCACAAAGGCTACAGCCTCTCGATCGTGTCCTGGAGATGCGAGCGCCACAAATGCTTCGTATGTACGAGCCAATCGTCTGAGGCGTGCGACCTCGGCAGGCAAGTCATCGAAGTTTCCGCCCTGCGCGCGGAGGCGTGCGGCCGCGATGGTTGCGAACGCAGCCGTCAACTCCTGAGGCAAATTATTAACATCCAAACCCTCAAGGGGCGTTGCTCGACGGATTAAGGCTTCTGTCGTTCGATCGAACATAATTGGAGCTAGAGCGTTTGCACCTTAACGCACACCGCCGAACAAAAGGCATCCATCCAAGCGCGCAAGTTCGTGCCAATAGGGAGGAAGAGTTCTGCTTGGCGGCGGATGATGTCCCCGGCCACTTTTGTCTCGTATCCGTCGAAGATGGCCGACGCCGCCAGGGTCGGCGAATTGCTCGTGGCTATGGATATGCGATATCGCTTGTCATTGCGCCAAAAACCAGTGGTGATGAGTTGATCCGCATGACCCGGCGCGAAGCGTTCGGCTAGTGCGGTTACCTCGGCGGCAATCTCATGGTCGCGCTCACCCGATTCGAACTTGCGGAGCTCTGGCCAAACCTTGGATGTGATTGTTTTTCGTGGGTTATCCGTAGCCTTGTCCTCGCAGATGGTTATTGCTGGAGTGCTTGAGAGGTTGCTGAGTATTATGGCGTCGCAACCTTTTTCAGCCGGCTGCGAGTGCGGAATTGTAATCACCAGAGGAACACCCGTCGACCCGATATGTGCGGCGACCCAGGAGATTAATTGAAAGACCCAGCCATCACGGAGCGACCGGTGACCCTCGTCAGCGACTGGGCCAAGATGCTTCAACACAAGAGCTGATGCGGAAGTTGGCGCTTGGGCAACTGCGGGTGAACCCGAGAGAATCTTTGCAACGTGCCGATAGTGCCCCAGCGCGAGCCGCGCCGTAAGGTCGACGAGAAGGTTATAATCCGCAACATTCCAAGCGTTTCCATAGAAGCTTGGCTGATTGTTGTGTGGGACAAACTGAAGAGGGCTCACCACTCCTCCTGGGCCGTCAGGATCGGCGCCGGCGCCATGCGAATCTTGAATCGTCCGGTTGTGATCCAGATGAAGTTCGGTGTGCGCTCCCAGGTGGGAGGAACATCTTCCGCCTTAGCAACCCCAGGCCCGTGCCCAACGAGTGGGCCTTTGCCGCGTCGATAGATTCGCGCCATGGCGACTTCCTCTCCGGAGCCTAGCCTTCTTCTCCTGGCCCAGCTTCGTCCACCTCTTCTACGCTTCCTCAGGCCACCATCGCCCCCGAGGAAGACTGATGAGCACCTTGCCGCCCTTGCTGGAGTCCTACGAGGAAGCCCGACTGCTGTTGGAAGCAAAGGGCTGGGGGGTAGCGAAGGCGGCGGAGCACCTCTCCGAGATGCGGGAGCTGGCCCGCTTCCACATCTCGCACCCCAAGCTCTCCAAGAGGACGGCACCGGGAAGCAAGTTCCCCTTTGAGCCCGAAGTTGCTGCCGCCGTGGAGGGCATGGAGACGCGGATCGGGTACGAGCGGCAGACGGAGATCGTCACCGCTGGGCTGCTGGCCGCCCATAGCGACCAGCCAGCGGCCGGAGTGCGGGCGTGTCTGCCAGCCGGCCAGCGCGTCTCCAAGTTCATCCGGAAGTTCGCGGTACGGTTCGGCCGCTCCGCCTGGAATCCGATCGCCATCGCTGGGTCCGGGGCGCTGGTGGGCTGCCTCGCCCTCCTGGTGGCGCCGCTCCTGGCGGGCGCCGCCCAGCCCGACCCGCTCATGGTCATCATCGCGGATGCTGGACCGGACGGCCCTGCGATGCCGGCCTGGGCCAGGTAGAGATCAACGGCAACTGCTGGGCTCTCCGGTGCGGTTCGACCCCGGAGCCATCCTCGCCATGCCCGTGGCGTGGGGTGAGAAGCCGCTGGTGCTCCGGCCAGAAGGTCCGTTCACTCTGAGGAACGCACGGGCCACGAGACCGGGGCTTACCGTCCGTTACTCCCCTCCAGAAGCGGGCCCATGCGCATCCGGGGGCATGGCCAAGCCGACCAAGAGGAAGCGTTCGGCGTCGGAGGTTGCTGAAGAGAGAGTCGCGGCTTCCGAGGTGATGCTCCGCAGGGCCGCGCTCGCCTACGCCGAGGTGGCCGACCCGGACCCCTCCGATCCGCGCTGGCGGCGCTGCTGGCGCGCGCTGCAACTTGCGGCATTCCGGCTGGCCGAGGCGCTCTAAACCCGGGCAGACCACCAAGCCGCCTTTCCGCGCCTCCCCAGACGCCGGTCCGGATCGTCCATGCGCGTCCGGTACGTCCCCATCTCCACCATGGGCACGCTCATGAAGGATAGAATCCGCCGTGATGCGAGCGCCAAGGTCGATGGTCTTGGTGGCCTTTCTGCTGGCCTGCGCCGCAGTACGTCCAGCCGAGCGCGACGAGGGAGGGGCTGGGGGCGACTCGATTCGATGGAAGACCTTACAACTTCTGGTCGCGGGCGATCTGGAGGGAGCGGGCGAGTACTACCTGCTCGCGACCGGCGCCTCCCAACTTCCCCGGTGGCTGGTCGCGTTTCAGGGGGCCTTCAGCACAGCCAATCGAGTGGCCGGCGCTTGCCAGCAAGTAGCGGACGACATCCTGGAGGGGTTCAAGCGCCTCGACCAGAACCCGACCCTCGTGCGCTTCACCACGGGCAACTCGGAGGGCGCCGCGGGGATCATCGGGTTCGACTTTGGAGGCGGCCAGGTTCAGCAGGTATCCATGAACGGGTTTCACTTGGCGGTGCGTTGCGGCGACCGGATCTACGACGCATTCACAGGCCCCACCGGGATGTTGGTCGCCGAGTACCTGAGGCACTTGATTCCCGGGATGCAGCGTTTCCCAATCGTCATGCAATGAGGAGTTGAGTGACCACCGAGGGCACACTGTTCGAGTACCTGGCCGACATGCGCAAATGGTTCGGCCAGGACTTCAACCCTCACCTCCCCGAGCTCAAGCTGAGCCGTCTGGCCGGGTACATCGACGGTTACCTGGCCGCGAGGATTCAGCTCGGCACGCCCGACGTGCTCGCGAATGAGTTCTTCCGCTGGCTCACCGACCGAGGCGATCACCCACAGGAGGGTTGGGAGGCGAAGCTCCTGCGGGACTTCAAGGGCGATGAGACCGCCGTGATCCGTAAACTCCTCGACCTTGCCGCCGAGTTCACTCGCCTCAAGAGACTTGCCGGCAAAAACGAAGGCCCTGATCCCCGCCAGTAAGCCGGCGGGAGATCAGGGCCCCCTACTGGTCGGGGCGACTGGATTTGAACCAGCGACCACCTGCACCCCAAGCAGGTGCGCTACCAGGCTGCGCTACGCCCCGAGAAAGCACTCACGACAACGACCAGGGTGGCGACGGTTATGCCCGCTTCCCCTGCGGCGATCAATCCTCCGCTTCGTCGCCCTCGTCGTCATCGTCCTCCAGATCATCATTGTCCCCGTCATCCGCCCCCGCCGACCCTGCCGACCCCTCCAGCTCGTCGCGGTCCACGCCCTCGCCGTTGCCGAAGCCCGCGTTGAGGGCGGTCTTCAGCACCTGGCTGGGCCGGAACGTCAGCACCCGCCGCGCGGAGATCTCGATCTCCTTGCCCGTCTGGGGATTCCGCCCCACCCGCGCCTTCTTCTGCCGGACCTGGAAGTTGCCGAAGCCGGAGATCTTGATCTTGTCCCCCCGCTCCAGCGTCTCCTTCACCGTGTCGAACACCAACTCCACGATCTCGGCCGACTCCTTCTTCGAGAAGCCGACCTTCTCGTAGACACCCTCGATGATGTCCGCCTTCGTCATGCCGACTCCCTGGGGAAACGGGCCAGCCGCGCCGCGCCCAGCGAATGTGCCAGGTTGCCCGAATCCTTGTCAACCATTCGGATTCACTGAAGGATTTGCCTAGGAGCGCAACGCGCTCTGCAGCCGCTTCTCCAGCTCCGCCACGATCCTTCCGTGCGCCTCGTTCACCTCCGCGTCGGTGAGCGTGCGGTCGGGCGCCCGGTACCGCAGCGCGTACGCCACGTTCTTCTTCCCCTCGGGGATCTGCTTGCCCGCGTACGCGTCGAACACGGTCGCCTCCTCCAGCAGCGCCCCGCCCACCTCCCGGATCACCGCCCGCAGCGCCTCCTGCGGCATCGCCGCGTCCACCACCACCGCCAGGTCCCGCAGCACCGCCGGGTACTTCCCGAACTCCTGGAACGCCGGCGTCAGCCGCGCGCGCCTCCCCAGCGCGTCCACGTCCAGCTCGAACAGGTACAGCGCCTGCGGGACGTTCATCGCCTTCGCCGCCTTCGGGTGCAGCTCCCCCAGCGTCCCCACCTCCTCGCCCCCGACCTTCACCACCGCCGACGCCCGAGGGTGGTACGGCGCGCCCTCCCTCGGCTCGTACGTCGCCCCGCGGATCCCCAGGGCCGCCAGCACCGCCTCCACCGCCCCCTTGGCGTCATAGAAGTCCACCGCCGCGTCCTTCGACGTCCACGTCCGCCCTTCCCTCAGCCCCCACAGCGCGCCCGCCACGTGCAGCGGCTCCCTCGCCACCGGCCGCCGCTTCCTCCCGCCCTCCGCGTCCGCCCAGTAGACGCGCCCCAGCTCGTACAGCCGCAGCATCTCCGGCTGGTGCCGCAGGTTGCGCGCCACGTTCTGCAAGAGCCCCGCGTACAAGGATTCCCGCATCACCGACTGCTCGAGCGAGAGCGGGTTGGACACCGCGATCCACTGCTCGTACCGCTCCTGCCCCATCTGGGACAGCGGCCCGGGCGCCACCCACGGCTGCTCCTTGGGCGAGATGAACGAATAGTTCAGCACCTCGTCGAACCCGTGCCCGCCCAGCGCCTCCCGCACCCGCGCGTCGCGCTCGAACGACTCCGGCTCCGGCAGCAGCTGCGCCACGGCCCGGGGCATCTGCACCGGGATCTCCTCGTAGCCGTGGATCCGCCCGACCTCC
>Ga0068860_100003934_pt1 | contig 15258 bp, 12 predicted proteins | sample KBSSwiS32_FD_66597 | JGI IMG/M metagenome (GOLD analysis project Ga0068860, IMG submission 66597) | Switchgrass rhizosphere microbial communities from Kellogg Biological Station, Michigan, USA - KBS Switchgrass S3-2 | ecosystem: Host-associated > Plants > Roots > Rhizosphere > Soil ... | reverse complement strand
TGGCACTGAATCTGTTCCTGCTGATTGTCGGCTGCCTGATGGAGATCTACGCCGCCATCGTGATCCAGGCGCCCCTGCTGGTGACCATCGGCCATGCCTTCGGCATCGATCCCGTGCACCTGGGCATCATTTTCTTGGCCAACCTTGAACTTGGCTATCTAACCCCGCCGGTGGGACTGAACCTTCTGTTATCGTCTTACCGGTTTAAGAAGTCCGTCCCCGAGGTCTTGCGGGCGGTGACGCCGTTGACCCTGGTGATGTCCGCCGGCGTTTTGCTGATCACGTATATCCCGGCGCTCACGACGACGCTGCCGCGATGGTTTGGGCGATGAACACTAACTCTCTGGATGTCGCAGCTGCTTTACTTGTATCCCGAGCTGCGTGCATTTCTTATAAAGATGGCTGCGCTCCAAGCCCAACGCCTTGGCCGTTTCCGTCATATTGTGGCGCGTGCGTTCGAGCTCAGCGCGAATCATCGCGCCCTCGAACGCCTCCACCCGTGAGGAGAGCGGCCCCGCACCATTGACAAACACATCCGCCGAGCCCGCCGCAGTCCTGGGTAGTGCTTCTCGCACCAAATCGTCGTCGACTTCGCCATCGGCCAAGAGCAGGAGGCGCTCCACTGCATTCCGCAACTCGCGGATGTTACCCGGCCATGCATACTTTTCTAAGAGCGCCACCGCCGCCGTGCTGAACTTCTTGGCCTTCCAGCCATTCACTTCGCAGATTCGCTGGCTGAAATGTTCGATCAGCACCGGAATGTCACCCGGCCGCTCGCGGAGAGGCGGCAAAATAACCGGGAACACGTAGATGCGATGGAACAGATCCTGACGAAAAGCGCCCGTGCGCACCTGTTCCTCCAAGTTCCGGTGCGTAGCAACCACCACCCGCACATCGACGCGCGTGGTTCCTGATCCGCCCACCCTTTCCACCTCGCCCTCCTCCAGTACGCGCAGGAGTTTCGCTTGCATCACTGCCGGCATATCGCCGATTTCGTCCAGAAACAGCGTTCCCCGGTGCGCCTGCTCGAATTTGCCGGTGTGCCGCGCGGCCGCGCCCGTGAAAGCTCCCTTTTCGTGCCCGAATAACTCGGATTCGATCAGCTCGGCCGGTATCGCCGCGCAATTCAGCGTGATGAAAGGCCCGCCGCGGCGCGCACTTCCCTCGTGAACGGCGCGGGCGATCAGTTCCTTGCCTGTCCCGGTTTCACCCAAAATACAAACGCGCGACTCACCCGCCGCGACGCGTGTCACTTGCGCCATCACCCGTCGCATCGCCTCGCTCTGCCACACGATTTCATGCCGCCCGACCCGCGCCCGCAGCTCGCGATTTTCCTGTTCCAGCCGTCGGATGCGCAATGCATTCTCCACCGTCAGCAACAAGCGTTCCGTGGAAAGCGGCTTTTCCAGAAAATCGATGGCCCCGAGCTTGGTCGCGCGCACCGCCATGTCCACAGTCGCCTGCCCCGACATCATCACCACAGGTGAAGTCACTCCCGCCGCACGCATCTCCTCGAGCAACGTGACCCCATCTTTATCGGGCATCACGACATCCGAAAAGATCAGGTCGAAGGTGTTCGAGCGCGCCAGCTCCAGAGCGCGTGCCGCACGGTCCGCCACCGTCACCTCGTATCCTTCCATGCGAAAAGCCCGCGACAAAGACGCGAGTGTATTGGCATCGTCGTCAATGACTAAGAGGTGACTCAAGCGGATTCTCCTGGCAGCACCGGCAGTTCAATCATAAAGGTAGCGCCGTTGCCGGGTGAGCTCACGACGCTGATTTTGCCTCCATGGTCGCTCACCACGCTCTGCACAATCGCCAAGCCGAGCCCGGTGCCGTGCTGCTTGGTCGTGTAGTACGGTGTGAACAATCGAGCGCATTCCTCCTCCGTGAGCCCCATGCCCGTATCGGAAACCGACAACCGCACATGCCCGTCCTCGCGCGAACTCGCAATGCGCAGAACTCCACCGTGAGGCATGGCGTCGATCGCGTTCAAGACCAGATTCCCGATCGCGCGCCGCAATTGCTCTCCGTCAGCCTGAATCCGCAGACCAACTGCGGCGAGATTAAGCTGCGCGTCAATTTTCGATCCTCCCTTGTCCTTCAGCTGCGCGTCGTACAGCCGCATCACGTTTTGCACGATCTCATTGAGATCGACCGCCTCGAAGTTCGGCGGCGGCATTTTTGCGAAATCGCTAAACCGCCCGATGATGGTCTTCAAGTTGCCGACCTCTGCCAAAAGAGTGCCCGTGCTCTCTTGAAACACTTCTTCAAATTCGCTCTCCGACCGCTTCCGCGCCTTGCGCAGATTTTCGATGGTGATTTGCAGCGGGAACAGAGGATTCTTCAGCTCATGCGCCAGGCGGCGCGCCAATTCCCGCCACGCGGCTACACGTTCCGCTTGAATGGCGCGGTCACGCTGCTCGGCAAGCTGTTCCGTCATGCGATTGAAGGCAGCGGCTAACTCACCGATCTCATCTTTGGAGATGACCTCCACGCGAGCCGTCCAGTCCCCGCCAGCCACCGCACGCGCACCCCGCGCAAGCTGGGTCACCGGCCGCGTCACGCGCTCCGTTGTCCACCAGCCCAGCAGGATACCAATCAAGATGCCGGATACCGCCGCCACCACGCCGATCCACAGGATTTCGTTTTCCAGCGCGAACTGCGCCGCCAGAGATGTCCCCGCCAGCAACACGCCTGCGATCTGTCCGCGATGCTCCAACGGAAATGCCAGAAACGCCTCCGCACTCGAGCGCGCCGAAGTCCATTGCACCGTACCGGTCGCTTCCGCGTCCCTGCCGCGCGCTGCATTTACCAGACCCGCTAACTTAGTGATGTCCGGATTCCCGCCCTGCGCATCCACTACTTCTCCCGGCGGCAGCCACAAGAGCGCCCGCATTCCCGGTGCATCGCCTAACGACTTGAGAAACGTTGGATCGACCAGCCTGCCACCGGCCACCAGCGCTTTCTTGTCCGCCGTCGGCCGCACCGCCACCAGCGCCACCACGGAGGCGCCATCAGGCGCCGGAATCCGCGCGAAAAAGGCCGCGCCGGCTGCATGCCAATCGTCCGCCGCGATCTCCCAATCGTTTTTGTAGCCGAAGCGTGCCGGCCAATGCGCTGAAGACAAGATCGTCAAATCCGGCTGAACCACATCCAGGAAACCCAGATCCTGCGCTGCACTTTCCTGCTGCGCCTGATCGAATTCTGCGCTACCCGCGGTGATGCGCTGCACGCCCGCCGACGCCGCCGCGCGCTCCACTTGCCGCGCCACTTCCATTCCCCGAGCATCTAGTTCGCGCTGCAACTGGGCGAGCAAATCCCTGCGCCGCTGTCCGTCAGCGCGTTCAAACCCTTGACGCGCCGCGATCGACACCGCTCCAGTCACCAGCGCCACCGCGCCCGCTACCGTGATCGAAGACAGCAGCAGAAGCTTAGTGCGAAAGGTCACGGCTGCCCGATCCAGGCATTCGGCAAATCCGGCCACGATCGCACACGCGGCGCCAGACTCCAGTTCCGCACGAAGTGAAATAGCGGGACCACGCGGAAACCGTCGAGCAGCGCGCGTTCCGCTTCATACGGCGCCGCGGCAAAAGAGAACGGCGCTTTGAGCACCACCGCGATGTCGGCCAGCGCCGCCAGTTCATCGCGCGACGTAACGGGGATCATGACCAGACGCACGTCCGCGGCGCCATTGCCCGGCCGCAGTGTGATGCCGGCCTCCATGGCATTGACAGAAATCCTTTCGCCAATCGACCGCAGCACCGCATCTTGGCGGTCGTAAGCGAAGGTGAGCGGCGACGAACCTGCCGCGAGCTGACGAGCCCGGGCCACATCCCTCTTGCCGTCGAATAAGAACGAATAACCACTGAGCCACTGCGGCAGAAGTGCTCCCGAAATATCTCCATGCCCCTTGAGCAGAACCCTGCGAATGACAACTTTGTCGATCGAGAGCGCGACGGCTTCGCGCACGGCTGGCGTAGAGCGCGGTGTATCGAAAACCAGCGCCAGCGTCTCCTCCGTCCTGCCTTCATCCGAGGCGCCAACCGAAGCATCGCTAACGTCGGCCTTACCAAGTTGCACATCCTGCGTCTGCTCGCGAAGGTCGCGTCCCATCTGAATTTCAACGGAATCCAAATACGGTCTGCCCTTCCAGTGTGCTTCATTCGCAACCAGTGTCGCGGCTTTCCCTGTCTCCCAGCGGGCGACGCGAAACGGCCCCGTACCCGTCAGCGTCCCATCCGCCTCGCGCACCACGATCGCGTTCCAGGGCCTAGCCATTTCACGCAGGATCTGCTCGATCGGCCGGTCATCCGCAGCTTCCAGAGAGTTAGCGTTAGGCGTCCACATCATGCCGTTGTGCAAGCGCACGTGAGGACGCGCCGTGAAAACCCATCGTTTGCGAGCCGCGTCATGCGTCCAGGATGTTGCCAGCCACGGCTGTGGCTTCCCGCTCTCATCCAAACGAACCAGTGTTTCAAACACCGCCGGCACCAGTCGCGCCTTGGCCTCGAGAGCGACAGGATCGCCCGGGATCTCCGCCGGATCGAGATTATTCAGAGCCGCGCCCATTTCAACCCGCAGCGTGCCTCCATAGCGAGGGCGGCTTTCCGCCTTCAGGATCACCAACGCGAAAAGCGCGCTAGCGGCTGCAATCCACGGCGATGCTGTACGCCTCATACCTGTTTGTATCCCTATTCCGTACCACGGCCAGCACAGCACTTCCCGCCGGCCACATCGCCGCAACGGGCCCCGGCACTTCCAACGCGTCACTCACCCGCACCGGGCTATGATTCACCACATCAAAAGTCGCCAGTGAATTGCTAGCGGTGTATGCCGCAATAATCTTCGTGTTCGCGCAGGAGCTTGAGACCACCGCGAAATCACTCCAAACATCGGAAGCACTCAGTTGCTTGCGAGCGGCATCGTACATATAAGTGCGTCCGTCAGTCTCTCCCACCACGTGATCGCCGCCGATTTCGGCGTGAGTGAAGTAGGGCGGCCACCCAGCTTCTTCGATAGTGTTACGCCCTGCTGTAAAACGCCCACCCGCCTGGCATTCGACCGCTACGGCTGGTTTCCACATACCCCGGCACGTCACTCCCGCAGCTTCCGCGATCAGCGAATTTTCGTTCACGGTCAGGCGCCCGCGAGGGTCCCGGACGGCTGGCATATCCAACGCCACAGCCTCCGCCTTCTGCCACTTTGAGTCGCGTTGTTCGTATCGCGCTAGGCCGGCTGTATCGAGAACCAGCATCTGGTCGCCCACCACGATGACATCTAGAATGGGCGCTTCCTGCTCCCACAACAATCGCCGGTCGAGACGGAGTCCCACCGCCGTTTCTGGTATTGGAATCGGACGAGGCACGCTCGCCATTTCCACGATATTTTCATTTTCGCGGTGCATTTCGGCGATGAATAGGTAGCCCTTAAGATTCTGCGACAACGTAGCCGTGATTTCGACGGATTTCGGGTTTCTCAACCTCCGCTGCAGCGCCCGCGCCAGCAACGTCCTGGCCCGGCTAGAGTAGTCATTTTCCACAGCCGCACCGTTCCACGTAACATGCGCGATCTCATCCGGTGTTAAATGCGAAGCGATCTTCTTTCCCCATTGGTTCACCGCATCGTCCAGCGCGTCGCCGCGCACCAAAAGTGCCGCGAAAACCAACCCAAGAATTCGCCCCGTCACGGCAAAAATGATAACAAAATGGGGACCGGTCCTAAGGCCGGTCCCTCGTCCAGTTTTCTTCTCTCTAGTGTTCAGTGTTCAACCGCTGCGCTGTTCATCCCCTTGATGACGTCATTCGCGAAGAAGAACTTCCCATCGCTCGGCACCATCATGATCTGTACCTTATCGGAAAGTTTTTCCGCGATGATCTTCTGGATCAAGAGCGGATTGTCTTTGAGCGCAGAAGCCTCCAGCTTCATGCGCTCGGCGTCAGCGTTAGCCACGCGCCGAATTCGGTACTCCTCGCTTTCGCTCATTAGATTGCGCTTCTGCAGTTCCGCTTTGCTATCGATCACCTTGGATTCCGCCAGCGCTTCGGCGTTCTTAACCGTTGCTTCTTTCCGCGCTTGCGCTTCCAATCGCGATTGCTCGATTTGCTTCTGCTTCAGAGGCAGCGTGTGCTGCATCGCATCCGCCTGCGCTTTCGCTTGCAGCACCAATACCTCCGCCTGCGCCTCGGCTTCCTTCACCTCGCGTGCTTTCTGCGCCTCTGCTTCTAAGTTCGCCGTCAGGACCATTTTCTTCTTCACTTCGAGTTCGATGTTGTAGCGCTCGTTTTCCTGTTCCTTGACCAACAAACCCTCCAGGCCCTTGGCATATTCATCAGGAAGCTGAACATCCTTCAGCACCAGCTCTTTCACGACGATGCCATCGGGGCCCAGCCGCGCCGTGATACGTCCCGCGGCAACCTGGCGGAAGGTTTCACGTTTCGTCGAAAATAGCTCGCGCACCAGGTACTCCGGCGCCAGATCACGAAACGCGCTGGCGATCGCCGGCGCGATCATTTCTTCCTCCACCGGCTGCGGCAGGTTGGCTTGAATGTAAGCCAGCTTCGACGGGTCCAACCGGTAGCGGACCGATACCGCCAGTCCCACCGATAGCCCTTCGCGAGTTTGCACCTGCAAGCCCTGCTGTTTTTTCTTGGGATCGTCGAACGCCGAAGTGCTGAACATGCTGTCGCGCGTCGCGTACAGTTCCACTTTCTCGATCAATGGGACGATCAAATGCACGCCGGAATAGAGCGTCCCCGGCCGCGTTCCCAGGAATTGATTCACCCGCACCCCGGCCCATCCGCTGGGCACCACCGCAATGCTCAAGCCCGCCAGCCAGGGAAGTACGCACAGCGTAGCCAGCCGACGAGAAGTGTACCAGCGTATGCCGGGTTGGGGTTCCCCCGCCGAGTTTTTCCTCCACTTCAAGATCTGGTATAGATCCCAGACCAGGATGGTCATCGCGCCAGCCAGCAGCCCGATTCCCGTAAAGATCAGCAAATACCTAAGCAACGTCATGTGATTTCTCCTTCTTCTTCGCGGCCTGTTTTAGTTTGCAGATGGGGTCGCGAGAACTTGTGCTAACAGGTCGGTGCGCGTGCCGCGCAACTCAACCGCCGTGCCCACCTTCACCAGGTCGAAGAGTTCTTCGAGATCCTGCTGCCGCATCCGAATGCAGCCGTGCGAGGCGGCCTTGCCAATCGAGCTCGGAACATTGGTCCCGTGAATGCCGTAGCCCTTTACGCTTAAACCCATCCAGCGAGTGCCCAGCGGGTTGCCATTCCCGGGTCCGATGACAACGCCCGTGCCGTAGTACGTCGGATTCTGAATGTGATTGATGATCTGGAATTCGCCTTCGGGCGTTGGCGTCGAGACTTTACCGACCGCGACGTCGTAGCTCTTCACCACGCGGTCGCCCTCGAGCAGCACCAGTTTCCGGTCCGCGATCGACACCACGATCCTTTGCTGCCCTTGGCGCCGTTCCTCGGCAGCCACATCCACCGCCGCAATCGCCAGGACCGCGGCCAACTTCGTCATCGTGTTCAGTGTTTGGCGTTTCATGCCCTGCTAAATTGCAGGGCTCGCTCCAGGTTCTAACTAATTGATACAAAAGTCCTTAATGGTCAAGATCGACGTGTCAGATTTGACGCGCCGTGTCTGCATGGACACATCAAGGGCAGTCGAGCGTTACAATAGAACCGCCATGAAACAGCATCGCCGTGAATTCTTTCATAGCCTCGCTGCCGCCACGGCAGCCCTAAGTTCGTCGCGCCCGCTTTTCGCGCAGACGAGCCTCGCGGCGGCGAAGCTAACCGATAAGGTGACGCTGATTACCGGAGCCGGCAACAACATCGTCGTCCTGGCAAGCGACGGCGGAAGTCTACTAGTGGATTGTGGCGACGCCGCGCATGCGCAGGATGTCTTGGCGCTCGCTGGTAGTGTCAAAATCGTCATCAACACCCACTGGCACCTCGAATCGACCGGAGCGAATGAGGCCATGGCCAAGGCCGGCGCGAAAATTGCCTCGCACGTGAACACGGAACTGTGGATGACACAAGAGATCATCCACGATTGGGAAAAGAAAGTCTTCTCGCCGCGTGCCAAAGAGGCCCTGCCCACCGACACCTTCTACACCGCCACCCGCAAGACCACGTTCGCCGGTGAGCCAATCGAATACGGTCTGCTGCCCATGGCGCACACCGATGGCGATATCTATGTGTACTTCAAACAGTCAAACGTCCTAATGGCTGGCGACGCCGTGCAACCCGGCAAGCTTCCCCTGCTCGATTGGCCCACCGGCGGTTGGATCGGCGGCATGCAGGACGCCCAGCGCACATTGCTGAGTCTGGCCAACGATTCAACCAAGATCGTACCCGCCAGCGGACCAGTAATGACAAAGGCCGAGCTGCAAATGAGTCTCGATCTGGTAACCAAAGTCCGCGAGCATCTGGTAAAGCTGGTGAAGCAAGGCATGGGCCCGCAGGACCTGATCGCGGCGAAAGCCATGAAGGACTTCGAAGGCCAGTTGGCAGGCGACCCCGAACCGTTCCTTTACACCGCCTACCGCGGCCTTTATGCGCATGCCCGGGAGCTCGGCGGCGTCATCTAAGCGCCATTTGGGTCTTCCTGCCCACGCATCCAAGTTATATACTTATCTATGTCAAAATGCGTAACTTATGGGTCGCCATATTTGCGGCATGCGCACTGAAAGCAGCCCCTCAACCGGCCGCTATTCCGAACCTTAGTCCCAATAAAGCGCTGGTCAATCGTTATTGCACCACTTGCCATAATCAGAAGCTCCGGACCGCCAAATTAGCGCTCGATATCCTGGATCTGGACCATCCCGAAAAGGACGCCGGGACCTGGGAGCGGGCCATCCGCAAGCTGCGTGGAGGCATGATGCCGCCCCCGGGAGCGCCCAAGCCTCCCCTCGATGCCGTAAACACCCTGGCCACCTATCTGGAAGACTCCTTGGACAAGGCCAGCGCCGCGAATTTGAACCCCGGCAGCGTCCGTATTCACCGCCTGAATCGTGCCGAGTACGCAAACGCGGTGCGCGATCTGCTCGGCATGGATGTGAATGCCGCCGCGTTGCTGCCGAGCGACGATATCAGCGATGGCTTCGACAACATCGCCAGCGCTTTGAAGGCGTCGCCCTCGTTCCTGGATCAATACATCATGGCCGCACGCGCAGTCTCGAAGCAGGCCGTGGGAAAGCCGCTCACCGGCAAAGAAGTGATGACGACCATACGCGGGATCAACGCGAAGGTTCATCTGCCTCCCGGATCTCGCGGCGGGGTCACGACGCAATTCCTGGCTCCCTACGAAGGCGATTATGAGCTTCGTGCGGATGGAAATCCGCTGGTCTTTACGGTGGACGGCGCACGCGTCGACGCCACGGGACGCACGCACTTGAAGGCGGGTCCGCACACGATGGTCGCGGCGTTTGCGGGCCGCAGTTTCGTCGAGAGTGAAGGCGTTTTGTATGGATTTGTTCCCGGCGCGGCAGGAACCGGCTACTCCAGCGCAGGCTTGATTGTGGGCGGCGTGATTGCCGACGGCAGCGCGGCCGGCAAGCCCCCAGGGCCGGGGCCAGCCATCACGGTGAATGGCCCGTTCAACCCCACCGGCGATCCCATCGACACCCCTAGTCGTACGCGAATCTTTGTGTGCCGCGCTCCGGACCCCCGCGAAGAAACGGCATGCGCCTCACGCATCCTCTCTAACCTTGCGAAAAAAGCTTACCGGCGTCCCGTGACCGATCAGGATCTCGCGCCTCTCATGCGTTTCTACAGCGATGGCAGAAAGGCCAGCAACTTTGAAGGCGGCATCGAGAACGCGATGGTCGCGATGCTCGCAAGCGTCAAGTTCCTGTATCGCGCAGAGCCGCCGCCGGCCAAAGCCGAACCCGGCAGCATCCACCGGCTCAACGGGAACGAACTGGCCTCGCGCCTGTCCTTCTTCTTGTGGAGCAGCATCCCCGACGACGAACTGCTGGCCGCCGCCCAACAAGGCAAGCTGAGCGACCCCGCTGGGCTGACGCTGCAAGTCAAGCGCATGCTGGCCGACCCGCGCTCGAAGACGCTCACCACCAACTTCGCGTTCGAATGGCTGAAAGTCCGCGACATGGACGCTCTGGAGCCAGATCCCATTGTTTATCCCAGCTTCAACGCCACGCTGCGGACAGCGCTGCATCGCGAGATGGAGATGTTCGTCGACAGCGTGTTTCACGAAGACCGTAGCGTGGTGGATCTACTGAGCGCCAACTATACCTTCGTCAATGAACGTCTGGCCGCGCACTACGGCATCCAGAATGTCCGCGGCGATCAGTTCCGGCGCGTGACCCTCAGTGATCCCAACCGCTTTGGCCTGCTGGGCAAGGGCGCCGTACTGATGGTGACCGCGTATCCCAACCGCACCTCGCCAGTTCTGCGGGGCGCTTACATTCTCGAAAATATCGCCGGCACGCCGCCGTCTCCGCCGCCGCCGAACGTGGAAGCGTTTAAGGAAAACAAAGACGGAGAGCAGCCCAAGACGGTGCGCGAGATCATGGAGACGCACCGCGCGAATCCAACCTGCAACGCCTGCCATGGCGTGATGGATCCGCTGGGATTCTCGCTGGAGAATTTCGATACCATTGGCGCCTATCGCTCCATCGACCGCTACACCCGCACCAAGATCGACACCAGCGGCAAGCTGGTGGACGGAACGGCAGTGAACGGCCCCAGCGATCTGCGCAACGCACTGCTGAAGCGCCCGGAGCAGTTCGCGCAAACCTTCACGGAAAAAATGATGACGTACGCGCTAGGCCGCGGCGTCGAGTACTACGACATGCCCAGTGTCCGCAAGATTGTAAAAGATGCCAAGCGCGACAACTATAAATTCTCGTCGATTGTGATGGGCATCGTGAACGCGCCGGCCTTCCAGTCGAGCGCTGTCGAGCCGCCGGCCGCGACGCAGTTGGCAGCCAAATAGGGAGTCATTCATGTTTGTTACCAAAAAGCATCTGACGCGACGCTCGGTACTGCGCGGCGTAGGCACCGCACTTGCGTTACCGCTCCTCGACGCCATGATTCCGGCCCACACCGCACTAGCGCAGACCTCTGCCAAGCCCACGCCGCACATGGGATTCATTTACTTCCCGCACGGCGCAGTCATGAACCGCTGGACCCCCACCGGCGAAGACAAAATCGGCGAGTTCGGCGACATTTTGAAGCCCCTCGAGAAATACAAGTCGATGACCACCGTATTCAGCAACATCGACAATCAGGCTCCGCTCGGCCCGGTGCACGCGCTCGCCCCCGGAACCTGGCTCTCCTGCGTTCATCCCGCCGTCAGCCAGCAAGCGCACGCCGGAACCACGGCGGACCAGATCGCCGCCCTGCACATCGGCCAGGATACGCCGCTGCCTTCGCTCGAAGTCGCCACAGACAACCGCGGTGGAGGCGGCTTCTGTGACCGCGATTACGGCTGCTCCTACGCCGGCACGATTTCGTTCCGCACGCCGACAACGCCTCTCCCCATGGAGACCGATCCGCGCAAACTCTTCACCCGTTTGTTCGGGCAAGGCGACAACGCGGTCGAGCGGGCGCGGTTAACCAAGCAGTATGTGTCGCTGCTCGATCTGGTGGGCGAGGAATCCAAGAACTTGCAGCGCACACTGGGGCCGTCCGATAAGGCCATGCTCTCCGATTACCTTGAAAGCGTCCGTGAAATCGAGCGGCGCATTCAGAAAATGGAAGCGCGCGACCTTTCGAAGGTGGAGATCCCCGACGCTCCGGCGGACAAGACCTATCCCTTCGAACAGCGCATCACGCTCATGTTCGACCTGGTGGCGCTGGCTTACCAGGCCAACATGACGCGCATCTTTTCCTTTATGGTCGCGGCGGAAGTCAGCGGCCAGACCTATAACTTCATCGGCGTCCCGGATGCTTTCCATCCGCTGTCGCACCACAACAACGAACAAGCCAAGCTGGATCGCCTCACGAAAGTGCAGGCGTATCACACGCAGGAGTTCGCAAAGTTCCTCGACAAACTGGCCAAGATGCCGGATGGCGACGGCACCATGCTCGAGCACTCGCTGTTCCTCTACGGCAGCAACATGAGTAACAGCAACGCGCACAACCACTATCCGCTGCCGATTTCGATCGTCGGCGGCTGGAAGACCGTGAAGGGCGGACAGCATCTGGTGTTGCCGGAGCACACGCCGCTCGCCAACGTATTGCTGACCATGCTCGACCGCGCCGGCGTTCCGCAGGACAAACTGGGCGACAGCACCGGGAAGCTGGTGGATCTCTGATGAAGACTTTGCTGATTGCGGCGCTCGCCGCGGCGCCCGTATTTGCCGGGAACGCCGAGCTGGCCGACGCGATTCAGTCGGGCCGGCGCGCCGCCGCGATCGAGATGATCGCGAAAAAGTCGGCCAATGTGAATGCGGCGGATGCCGATGGCACCACTCCGCTCCTGTGGGCCGCCAATATCAACGACACGGATCTGGTGTCGCGCCTGTTGAAGGCGGGCGCGAATCCCAACCAGCGCAATCAACTCGGAGCCACACCACTCGCCGAAGCCGCTCTCAACTCCAATACCGAGATGATCCAGACCCTGCTGGGCGCGGGCGCCGATCCCAATGCCGCCGGGGCCGACGGCCAGACACCGCTGATGCTGGTGGCGCGCACGGCGAATGTCGCAGCCGCGAAGCTCTTGCTCGACAAGGGCGCGAACGTCAACGTCAAGGAAGCGCAGCGCGGACAGACGGCGCTCATGTGGGCGGCCGCTTCAAGCCAGGGTCCGATGATGCGCGAGTTGCTCGCCCATGGTGCGGAAGTCGATGCCAAGTCCGCCACCGATATGATGACGCCCTTGATCAGCAAGGAGCCTCGCTCGCAGCCGCGTCCCCCCGGAGCAATGACGGCCATGTTGTTCAGCACCCGCGAAGGCTGCATGGATTGCGTACAGGCCCTGATCGAAAAAGGCGCGAAGGTCGACTTGCCTGACCCCGAAGGCGTGACTCCTCTAATCTCGGCGATCTTCAACGCGCATTTCGACGTTGCGAAGTTCCTGATCGAGAAGGGCGCGAACATCAACCGCTGGGATTGGTGGGGCCGCAGCCCCCTGTATCTCGCCGTCGACTACAACACGCTGCCTCACGGCGGACGCCCCGATCAACCGTCGATCGATGAAACCCTGCCCATCGACATCGTCAGAATTCTGCTCGAAAAGGGAGCGAACCCCAACCTGCAGTTGAAGCTGTTTCCCCCCTACCGCGCCACCGGCGCCGATCGCGGCGTGGACACCATGCTGACTGTGGGCACCACGCCCTTGCTGCGCGCGGCCAAAGCGCAGGACGTTGCCGCCATCAAGCTCCTCCTGGACCACGGAGCCATCGTCGATCTGCCCAATAACCAGGGCATGACGCCCATCGTAGCCGCCGCGGGCATGGGATCAGTCGATGCCGACACGCGCGGCAACTACTATGCCGCCGATATCCAGGACCGCGCCATCGCATCGCTTGATCTGCTGCTCGCGCACGGCGCAGAATTGAATGGCCGCGCGGGCCGCCTGGACCAAGCGCCGCTTCATGGAGCCGCCTTCTGGGGATGGAACAAGGTGGTGGGGCACCTATTGGCGAAAGGCGCCGACATCAACCTCAAAGACTCACGCGGTTTTACAGCCCTCGATTACGCGATGGGCCGCGCCGGCGGCAATAGCCGCGGCGGTCAGCGCATCGATGTCCACAAGGAAACGGGCGACCTGCTGATTGCCAAAGGCGGCGTCGCGGGAACGCCAGCCCAACAGAGCGCTCGCCCGCGCGGCCCCGGCGCGCCTTGAGAAACGCAACTAGTTGCTGCCCGTAGCGAAAAGCGGCGCTGATATTTGCTCCTTCGCTTGCTGGTTCTGCGTAGACTTGAATTGTCGGACCCTGAGCCTTTCGTCCAACCGGCATGTTGAGCGTCCACAGCGCCTTGGCTGCGTCAAAACTTACCTCAGGAACATCGCTGTCCAACGAATCCACCAGACTCGCGATGCCAGCGAGGCGCACTTCAACGTCTTTGTCATCGAGCCTAGCTTCAAGCTGCGAAAGACAGGCTCCCGCAGGCTGACTAGCTCGATAGCTTGCACCTCCTGTTTGCGGCTATCCGAGGGCCTAGCTGTTCCGAATCAGCGCGCGTAAACCCTTGGTGGCCTTGCGGTAGGCGTGCCGGGTTTCCTTTTCTTTTGAAGATCCGCTTTTGAACTCTTTCTTCGTTTCCTTGGAAGGCTGGTGGATGGCGGCCAGGAGTGCCTCTTTTTTATGCTGAATGGCCGCGAGATAGGCGCGCAGAGCCGCATCAAAGTCGCGTCTTGGCTTCATTTTAGTGGGCGGCATAAATTGGGTTACGGCTTGACCTCCGCAGCCCTGTGGATGGCCCCGGAATCGACGGTGACCCCAGTCCGCGAGATCGCCTGGAAAAACAGATCGTCACCGCTAATCTCAACCGACAGGAAAGAGCGGTCCTTGTCGTAGCCTGCTGCTGTTAAATCTGTCTTCCTGAGGTTGCCGAGGCGCAGCTCTCCCGATGCGCCTTCCGTGAAATAGTAAATCCCTTTTTGCGGCTTGAGACGCTCATACACGTGCTCGTGTCCTGCAAATACGACTTGAACACCGTATTTCAAAAAGAGCGGCTCCAGCACCACCCGCAGCTCGGTCGATGAGCCGTGAAACGCTCCCGATGAATATAAGGGGTGATGAAAGTAACAGATCTTCCAGTCCGTTCCGGCACTGGCCAGTTCCTTCTCAAGCCATGCCAGCTGTTGCGGATCGAGGTAAGTGCTATCGATCGCGAAGAAATGGACATTGCTCTTTTTGAAGGAATGATACCGCTCGCCATTCATGTTGAAGAATTTGTAGAAGCGCTCATTGGTATCGTCGTGGTTCCCCAGGGACGCGTAAAATTGCACCCCCGCATCGAGCAGCGGCTTGTAAGGAATTTCAAACTTCTTCTGTAACTCGGCCGGGCTCTTTCCGCCGTAGACGTTATCGCCCAGCATGATCACAAAATTGAAAGGAAACTTCTGGTGAAACTCCAGCATGCGCTGCGCGACTTCGTACTGGGCGGGTTCTCCGGTTCCCATATCTCCAATGGCCGCGAAGCGAACCGAGCCGGCCTTGAGCGGCAGGGTGACATCCTGCCCCCGCAACCACCAGCCTGGCACGCTGAAAAATAGCAGCAGGAACAGCAGACGTCGCATCGGCCGCGGCATTTAAGGTAGTGCCCC
>Ga0068860_100003931_pt1 | contig 15263 bp, 10 predicted proteins | sample KBSSwiS32_FD_66597 | JGI IMG/M metagenome (GOLD analysis project Ga0068860, IMG submission 66597) | Switchgrass rhizosphere microbial communities from Kellogg Biological Station, Michigan, USA - KBS Switchgrass S3-2 | ecosystem: Host-associated > Plants > Roots > Rhizosphere > Soil ... | reverse complement strand
TGATTTATATTAGTAAATGATTGCGTTGGTTATATAAAACATCATTTGATTACCTTATATTATTTGAACACTTAATTCCTGTCAGTCAAAAATAATCCACCTAAATGCCCCGTTCAGACTATTCTGTTCTCAAACTCTTCACCGGGTTTGCAATCGCCGCTTTTATTGCCTGGAAACTAATGGTGAATAATGCGATGGCAATTGCTATAATTCCGGCGATTGCAAACATCCACCATCCAATATTTATTCGATAGGCAAAATCCTGCAACCAGTTATTGATGAAATAATATGCCACAGGAATGGCAATTACAAACGCTATAGCAAGCTAGCGTCAACGGTTGTGCCAATGTGCAAAGGCTTTCTGAATAAGACTTTTAGAGAATAAATAAAACCACCGATGTACGGAAACGGACACATTGTGTACGAAATCGTTCGGAGAAACTTTGATACATTATGATGAGCAAAAGCAATTGCAGGTAAATTTTCGCCTTATTTGTGCCAGATTATTGTAGTATAAAATCCTGACTTTTACACTTTTACTTGACTGATTAAAATACTGAGTTATACACACTTCATGAATGTTCGCTCTTAAAATGATCACATATTCCTCAGCTCATTCACACGCTCATCAAAACTTATGTTTAACCCTATCGGATCTTCGAATGGCCTGAAAATATTAAGCAGGTCATCAGCGTGTCTTTCGGGCTTTTGAGTTCGCATATTGATGTGTACAAAATTGCTCCATAAAACAGACTTTAGTTTATCCCTGCCTTCATTCCACATCTTCATTTCAACCAACAGGTCTGTTTCTCCTAATCTTAATAATGCAGAATCTATAACAACAGTCTCCATAAGAAAAGCTGGTTTAAGATAAGCAATTTGATTCTTACTTACCACCCAACCCAATCCATGCTGTGCTGCAAAATGATAAATATTAAAATTCATATTGGCAATGATGTGGTCTTCACGGGCATTGATAAAATAGTCAATGTACCGGGCATTGTTTAAATGATTGAAAGGGTCGCAATCGGGAAAGCGAATAAGTACTTTGCTTTCCCAAAGTTTTGAGATTGTATTCATATCTGCAAGTTAGGCAGGAACGAAATAAAAACGTCCTAAGTTTATTGCTTAGGACGTTGTTTAAGAACAAAGAAAAATTATCATTCTCTATGTACAATGTATTCCTGTTAATTATTTAAGGCGCTCATAAACTTCAATGCCCTTAGCTCCATCCGGATTAGTGATTGTCTGTGTAAATCCGTCTGCACCATTCATTTCAATATCTACGTTAAAGTTATGTCCCCTTACCTCGGAAAAATTAGATGCTATCATTGATTCTTTTACTTTATTACCACTCATTGTAAATGTGCCAAACCCAATTCCTGTATGAATTTTATTGGTAGAATCAGCATAGGTATTTCCCCAAATAACATTACCCTGGTAATACGTTTTGTATTGAGTTCCCTTGGGTACTGTCGTATCTTTTCCATTTATATAATATGATTTTGTTTGTTTCCATGCACCGTCTAAAGCAGTTGTGCCGGTTGCCGCTGCTGAATCATATTCCTCAGTAAGTTTAATGTGTTGCCCCTGCGATTCAATATCCGGGATAACCTGTTTGTAACCATTTGCGTTTTTTTCTATTATTAGTTTAAAAGAACCGGAATTGTTTACTGACGTATCATTGGCGCCGTAGATGAGGTTTTCAATCACGGTATCTTTATCAGAAGTATAAGATGCAATTCCAAAACTGCTCACTGAATCTGCCGGGTTAACATTGGCATACATCATGTACTTATCCGTATAAATTTTCATTTGCTGTAACGCCGTGTACGTGGTGTCCTTCTTGCCATCATCTACGCTTTGAGACAGCATTTTATATGCACCCTGCATGTTTACATTTTCTTTTTTATCAGAAGAATTACAGCTGATAACAAATAGCATTGCTGCTATCAATAACATTTTCATTTTGTTTATTTTAAGAATGAATAAATAAGTGATGGTATAATCCAGGATGCGGGCAACACGCTAAATATACACAAACTTACTACCAATAGCTTTTATATATTTTTTGGTACCTGGAGGGAACGAGTTTATTATAACTTCTTCAACCCCTTAACCGCACTCTTATCACCCTCCACAAAACTAATAGCATAACCACCTCCCGGTGCAACAAACTGAGATAGTTTAGACTTACTCGTCACAGCTACTTTTCTAATAATATAGGATTGTGGATTCGTTTTATAATGAGCATCCTTGCCGTCGCCATAAATAGTGGCTATATAAGTTTTGCCTGGCTCAAGAAAATCAAATGCAATAGATGATGTTCGTGGAGTTTCTCCGTTTACACTTCCTAAAAACCACTTGCCTGTGCCCTTTGCTTTGCGTGCAACGGTAATGTAGCGGCCGGGTTCTGCTTCTATGTACTTACTGTCGTCCCAGTCAACAGCTACATCTTTTATAAACTGGAAAGCATCCGGGAACCTCGTATAATTTTCAGGAAGGTCAGCGGCCATTTGCAGCGGGCTGTACATAGTGAGGTATAAGGCCAACTGGTTTGCAAGTGTACTGTTACAATGAGATTTATTACCTGGATTAAGTTTACTGATATCCATTTCAAAAACCCCGGGAGTGTAATCCATCGGGCCACCGAGTAAACGGGTGAATGGAAGTATGGTAACATGGTTTGGCTTCGAGCCACCAAATGCCTGGAACTCTGTTCCTCTTGCAGCTTCATTACCGATCATGTTTGGCCAGGTTCGTGCAATGCCCGTAGGACGCACCGCCTCATGGGCATTCAGCATAATGTGATATGCTGCTGCCTTCTCCACTGCATACTGGTAATGATTTATGATGAATTGACTATAGTGATGTTCGCCTCTTGGAATGATGTTTCCAACGTAACCGGTTTTCACCGCATCATAACCGTTCTCTTTCATAAACTTAAATGCTGTATCCATGTGACGCTCATAATTTCTTGTAGAACCGGAAGTCTCATGATGCATAATAATTTTTACACCTTTGCTTTTTGCATAATCCCTTAATTCCAGTAAATGAAAATCAGGGTAAGGCGTTACAAAATCAAACACATAATCTTTTGAATTTCCAAACCAGTCTTCCCATCCCGTATTCCAGCCTTCAACTAATACAGCATCAAAACCGTTTGCTGCTGCAAAGTCAATCAGCTCTTTTACATGGGCGGTGTTTGCGCCATGTGTTCCATTGGGTTTTGCTTGTGAATAATCAGTAATGCCCAACTTCACACTTGGGAAATCATTTGTATAAGACCATGAACTTTTTCCCGTAATCATCTCCCACCAAACGCCTACATACTTAACAGGTTTTATCCAACCTGTTTCTTTTATTTTACAGGGTTCATTAAGGTTGTACGTCATTTTTGAAGCGATGATATCGCGGGCATCATCACTCACCATAATTGTGCGCCATGGCGAGGTGCAGGGTGCCTGCATATAACCTTTGTCACCATTGGCATCAGGCGTAAGCCACGATTCAAAAATCATGTTCTTATCATCAAGGTTTAAACTCATGCATGAATAATTGATGAGCGCCGCTTCATGCAGGTTGATGTAAATGCCGTCAGCAGTCTTCAGCATTAATGATGTTTGCACACCCGTTGGTGAGAATTGTGTTTGCGAAGCATTCGATGTTATGGCTTTCGCCATCAGTCCTCTCACTTCCGAAAGCTTTGATTCTGTATAATCATATTCCTGCGTATCATAATCGCCGGGAATCCAGAAAGCAGTATGATCACCCGTCATGGCAAACTGCGTTCTTTCTTCTTTTATAACAAAGTAAATGAGGTTCTTCTGTTGAGGGAATTCATAGCGGAAACCTAACCCATCATCAAACAGGCGAAAGCGAATGATCATACGCCTGTCGTTGCCTTTTTGATCAAGCGTTACGGCCATTTCATTATAATGGTTGCGAATCGTTTTAACCTCACCCCACACGGGGTTCCAGCTTTCATCAAAGGAAGAAGTTTTGGTATCAGCAATCGCAAAATTGTCAAACAAAGATGCTTTTGCATTCACTGATTTCTGCACCATATCCTCAGCCTTATCCATGCCTGGCTTTTTTGGACCAGATTTTAATTCAAGACCTAATTTGCTCGGCTTAATTACCAATTTGCCTTTATAGGCAAGCGTATAGGATGGAGTTCCGTTTTCCAGCAACGAGAAGCTCATTACAAATTTTCCATCAGGGCTCTTTAACTCCTGGGCAATACAAATATTAAACAGGGTCAGGCCAAAGAATGTTAATAAAACAAGTTTCCGCATTTTTATTGTTTTTATTTTTTATAAAGATAGGTTGGAGTTTTGCAATAAAAATATTTGTGGAGTTTATCCTGATAAATCCAAGGGGTCACTTACTTGTTACGAATATTGGCGAAAATTGAATTATTGTGGAGATAAAGGACACACTTTTTTCTATGCTGCCATCCCAATTTGCAACATGGGGTTTAAATACTTCAGTTTAATAATTTGCTCCATTTCTAAGCGATAACTAATATTTTTTACAGCAAGAGGTTACGTATATTTATGATTAGCTGCATGCATATTGAACCCTCGGCTATCCGTAGAATGTTAAATAATAAAAGTACTGCTGTCCTTAGTTTGTAACTAAGGACATTTAGGATTTAATATCTAACCTTAACGGTTTATGTTGGCTCGATTAATGCAGCCTAATAAAATTGGATTTTTGTTATAGATTTATTGTTTGTAAGTCCTTAGTTACAAACTAAGGACAGCGCAGGAACCTACATCACAATCCTGTAACTGGCGGATTAAGTAAGTTGCCTGAAGAATATTATTATTCATCAGCAAAGTTTTACTTGATGGAACTGATAATTTTAAAATGCTTAAACATTATTCAGATAATTGAGGATGGTGCTTACAAGCCGTTGATCAGTCCAAAGGACTCCTATGGAGAGACCAGACGGCAGCAGTACACTCATAACCGCAATGTCACGAGATAGAAACACCTGCAAGAGGCGTAAAATAACATCGCTAGCCGTAAATCTCTTTGGCTAACGATATCTTTTAAAGCGGAAAGTCAAAATCAAACGCAAATCTTTCAGGTTTTGGTAATGGTTTACGTGGAAGCAACTCATCACGCATGGCAGTATTGTAAACAAATGCAGCAATAATTACTGCAGCTTGCTTAAGATCATCAATTGCTAAATGGTCATAGGTATCCATATTGCTGTGATGCGTTCTTGTTTCATACTCCAACGGATCTTGTATAAACTCGAAACCAGGAATACCTACAGCATCGAATGAAATATGATCTGTAGAACCGCTGTTATTAATTGCAACTGTTGTAGCACCCAGGCCGGCAAATGGTTCAAGCCATACTTTAAATATATCTTTCGCAGCCTCGTTATTTTGTAAAAAGATTCCACGAATTTTTCCAGACCCGTTATCAAGATTGTAATATGCTGAAATATTTTTTTGCTCAGGTTTCAATACCATATCCTTTGGATCGCCAAAATGTTTTTTTACATAGCCAAATGAACCATACAGGCCCTGTTCTTCTCCACCCCATAAAGCAATACGAATAGTACGACGTGGCCGTATATCCAATGCTTTAAGAATACGTAAAGCTTCTAATGTTGCAATACATCCTGCTCCATTATCAGTTGCACCCGTACCACTGTGCCATGAATCAAGATGGCCTCCAAGCATTACTACCTGGCTTTTAAGGTTAGGGTCGGTTCCGGCAATTTCTCCCACCACATTATATCCTGTAAGATCATTTGTATAAAATTTATTTTGAACATTTATCTCCAACTCCACAGGTTTATTATCGGCCATGAGCCTTTGCAACAACAAGTAATGTTCTCTTGCTACAATCAATTCAGGTAAACTGGCCTCATAGCCTTTGACATAACCAAAAAAGCCATCAACAAATACAGTTCCATCTCTCGACCCGCCTGTACTTACCAGCAAAGCAACGGCGCCTTTTGATTGCAGGTAAAGTTTTGTCTTGTACATTTTTTCAAGAAAGGGAACCACCTGTTCTATTTCTTTTCTGCCATACATATGTTCATCATGCATTTTAATTAAAGAAGAATCTGTATGTCGTATAGCCTGGGTATTAAACGCACTTTTTATAGCAGGATAACCTGATTTTATCAATACAATTTTTCCTTTAACAGTGTCCCCAAGTTTATCAATGTTTGCAGAATCAAGATTCTCAATAACGACTACTTTTGCCTTTATCATTTTCGCAGTACCTTTTGTCCACGCAGCGGGGTAAGCAATGAATGGCTGATAATATGGCGCTTTCATTGCTACATTGCAATTTTCATTATTCCAACCTTTACCAAATTCACCCCAGGCTTCACGCCCGGCGTTCACCATGCCCCAATCTTTTAGTGTTTCTGTTATCCAGTCTAATGCCCTGTTATAACCTGGCGAATTTGTTAACCGTGAGCCGCACACATCGGTAATATTATGAGCAATTGTAGTTATCTGTGAATTATTTTTCTCCTCATCCTTTATTCTCTGCATCATTAGCGTATCAATTTTTTCCTGCGAAAAAACCAATGCCGTGCTAAGTAGCATTAGATGTATTACTAATAATTGTTTCATCTATAAAATTTTATCAGGCCAAGTTATTTAATACCTGACAGATAATCAAAATGCATTTTTTGCAAATGATAAAAAAGATGACTTATTGACCCAATAGATGAGATTCTATTTATTGTAGAACCCACGGAAGTAAGTTTATTATGCCATACAACAAGTATAAATTCAGCCTCCGTCGGTGTTGATCCGGCACGAACCGCCGTCCTGGTTTTCTCCATAGGGGTCCTTTGGACTGGGCAACGTCAAAACAGCACAAGGCAACCACCACAATTTTTATAGATTAGTGTAATGAAAGCTGAATACTCTTTTCATGCGGCACAATTCTTTACTCCAGGTAGACACCCGGCTAAGAAAGAAATCCTGCTGGTATTTTTCATTGCTGGCTAAGTTTCACAATTGTGCCCGTACTTAGGCAACCTACGAAAATATTCCCATTAGTATCAATGGTTATGGGACCCGGTTCGTTTAACCCCGTCGCAACAATACTAACATTACGTGTCGGTGTTATTTTCGTAACCGTGTTATCTACCGGGTCTGTTGTAAAGAGATTACCGGAATTATCAATTGCGATATTGGAAGGCTGGTGAACATTTGTGGCAAATTCACTTATTGTTCCGGAGGCAGTAATTTTTGAAATCGAATTGTTGGCAGTATTGGTGAGATATAAATTACCACTATGGTCACGGACTATTCCAGTTGTATAAGTAATACCGGTTGGTGTTGTAGTTACACTTCCATTTAGTGGTATAGTTGAGATAGTGCTGTTACCGAAATTGGTAACATATAAATTGCCGAGAGCGTCGATTGTAATGCCTGCAGGATTGGGTATGTTATTGATGTATGTAGTTACGACAGCTGATGGAGTTATTTTAGATATCGTATTGTTGCCGAAATTTGTTACGAACAAATTTCCATTGTCATCTATTGTAATGCCGCCGGGTAAATTTATCCCGTCAGCAAAATGACTAACTGTTCCATCTGTGGTAACTTTAACTACCGTATTGTCAGCGTAATTCGCTGCGAACAAATTACCACTGGTCGCGTCGATGCAAATGCCGTAAGGTGACACTATCCCACCTGCATAAGTGACGGCAGCATACGTGGTATCATAGGTAAAAACAGGACCGGTTAATTGATTGCCGCCGACCCAAACAGTTACAATTCCTGTTCCTGCCAGTTTAGGAACTGTTACCACTAATTGGGTATTGCTTATACTTACAATGCCAGCTTTATGCCCATTGATAAAAACACTGTCATTCGCTGCTGTTGTTCCAAAGCCGTTGCCAAATATGGTGTCTAAGGTTGCAAAAGCACCATGAGTAGGACTAATAGTTGTGATCTGTTTAATTAAATCAGGGGATCTCTCCTTATTGCAGGAAGTATATAAAATCCCAAGTAAGAGTATTATGAGCAGTCTTGTAAACCTTACCATATAAAAATTATCAGTAGTCTTTTAAGCACTCCTGCTAATCAAAACAACAGGAGTGCTATAGTGTTTTTTTAAATATGCAGATCACTCGTGCATTCGCGAATCTAGCATAAAACTTTAACAGGTACAACCATTTTTATTCCTAAGTCGTGCCTATCATCAAGCCTGAAGCGAAGCAGGACACGACGGGCTCCGTCCCCCTCGGTGTTCCGCAAGTGAGCCCTTTAACCAGCACGAGCCGTGTCTTTATCAAATAGATTAAATTGAGTTTCCGAAACAAATAACATGAGAAAATTATTATCACTTCTTATCTTCTGTGTGCTTCTTCTCAACTTCGGTTTTTGTCAAATAATAAATGGTATTTCAGAAAAACCTGGTGAGCTGTAAAATGGCATTCAAACTTCAACGCTTGCAAAAGAAGGAATGAATACAGCAGGGATCAACGGGATCATTAAGCAATTGATTCCGGTTTTTATCCTAACAGGCATAACTTAGCTACAAATCCATCAGCGTTACTTATCTCACGAAGATTACAAATGATTCTCCTCTGCTAATGCTTTTGGTATTAGTATGCATTGCGGCTTTATTAGTTCCTGCACATCATCGTTTGGAAAAATGGATAACACACAGCTTGACTGAAAAAAATAAAAAAATGCGATTGGCAGTTGCTAAGAAACTATTGCAAGATGGGAAGGGAAAGAAACAAGTTAAGCATCTTCTTGCATTTATTGTTTACAGCCTACAATTGGGAATCATTGCATTTCTGTACAAGAGCTATCGCAAACAAATAGTAGGATTAACGTTAAAGGATTTTACACGCAGGTAAAGACAGACATAACAAATGAGAATTTTGAAAATCTAATTAAATTTAAAGAATCGGAAGACTTGATCCAAAAGATCCGATTGCTTGTAGCAAAATTTATTAGGATTATTATAAACTCTTTGTACATTTAAAAGTCTTTTAGTTTGTTTCCGTGAATTAGGAATGAATATTTACTCATTTTATATCGACCTTATTTTAAGAAATCAATACTAAAAAAGCCCCGTTCTCTGCCGAAAAACTGCATCCCGATCCCCAATAAAAATTGAACGACATGATCAATCAACACCCCCTCATCACATTGTCTGAAGTAAAAGAAGACAAACTGGGTACTTTGAAAACAAGGTTGGAAGAAATAAGAGTGAGTTTACTAAACAGCCAGCTGGCAGAAGGGCCCACTGAATTTGGTAAAGTCAGCACCCTGCATTATGGCAGATGGGTGATCCTTAGCAGGGATTCTTTCCGTGATGAACCCGCGATTCCCGTAGGTATTCGGTTGGCGCTTAGCACCAATTATGATGGCGTGGGGAATGATCATGAGGATTACCACCTGACTGAACTGGTAACCAAACTCACAAAATATATTGATGACCTGTATGAATGTTGCGTAGGCTATCCCGAGCCAGGTGAGAGAACCGAAGACAGCAGAAAAAACTTTCTCAAAAAAGGCATGATCCGCACTTCTGCTTTTTATATCGGCGCCCCCGGCCGGTCTGTTTCACAAATACACCAGGAAGATGCATTGCATCAACACATTTGGAAGTTCCTCCAAAATAATAAGTGGGATGAAAACACCCCTGCTGTGGAAATTCACCGGGCTATCAGGCAGGAAATTGACTCGAAACCTGAATTTGCCTGGAGCAAAGAAAAAGCCGGTGTGCAGGGAATAAAATGGGGGCCGCTTATAGCCTACGGGCTCTTGTTTATTGTGATGCTGCCATTGATCATTGTCTGGCTTATTTACCTTTTCTTTTTTCATGAACTGTGGGATAAAAAAGTTACGCTTGCACAAAGTGAATTAAACGATGCCAAAATAAATGAATTGAAAAAAGTGGAAGATATTTTTCCACAAAATCAGTTTACGCAGGTTGCCGTATTGAAACCGGGTTTTGCCCGCAAGCTCAACTTCAGGATATGGATGTTGCGCACAAAGGTATTGGCCGGTGATGTATTTGTAAAAGGCAAACTGCTCAATATACCTACCATTCACTTTGCCCGCTGGGTGTTGATCGATAACAACAAGCATGTTTTATTCTACAGCAATTTTGACGGCAACTGGGAACAATACCTCGGTGATTTTATAGATCAGTCGGGATGGGGATTAACGGCCATCTTTAGTAATACCGTAAAGTTTCCGAGAACAAATTTCATGGGTGTGTTGGGTATTATCCCCGGTATGCCGTTGACTTTTCCGGGAACTAAATTCGTTTTAACCGGCGGTGCTTATGACGAGGAACACTTTTTAGCGTGGAGTAGAAGTACACAAGTGCCCACGCAGGTATGGTATTGCCCATACCGTCACCTCTCGATAAAAAATATCAACAACAATACAGAGATCCGTAACGAACTGCGGCACGATCTAAATGAAAAGCAAGCAAAACTATTTCTAAAAAGATTTTAAAATTTTATCATGACAGCATTAGAACTTTCAGAGATACAGTCCTTCCTGCTAAACGACTATAAAGAAATGAGCTGTTCAAAATATTACCTCATGCAGGTGAAGGATGCAGTAGCAGCAAAAAGTTTTCTTGCGGCTATTGCACATGGCATCACCCATGCGAATGCAACGTCCGGCGACACCAGCCTAAATATTGGTTTTACAAGCAATGGCTTAAAACAACTGGGCTATCATGAAACAAATATGCATTCTTTTTCCCGTGAGTTCAGGGAAGGAATGGTAACGGCACATCGCCAGCGTTTGCTGGGTGACTTTGAAAGCAGCAATCCTTCAATATGGCAATGGGGCGGACCAGCAAACGATAGGGTAGACCTTATGCTGCTTGTATTTGGAAAAGACGAAGCCACTGTTGAAAATTTCTACAAGGAATTGAAACAGAAATTTGAACCGGGTTTATCTGTCGTTCATACTTTAGACGGTAGAACGCTGCCCAACGATAGAGAGCATTTTGGATTCAGGGATTCAATATCTCAACCGGTAATAAAAGGCAGCGGCGTAAAAGCATCTGGCAATAATAATGATATTGACCCGGGTGAATTTGTGTTGGGCTATAAAAATGAATACACCGTTTACCCCGATACCGCTTTACTTAAAGTTGCCCAGGGAAAACCCGAATTGCTTGCAGATAATGCGGAAGGTCTTGCCGATGAGCAGACGAAAGTAAAGTATAAAGATGTGGGGAGAAACGGTACCTATTTTGTTTTGCGGCAGTTGCAACAGGACGTTAATGGCTTTTGGGAATTTTTAAAAAAACAAAGCACTGAAGCTGATGAAAACAACCGCAACGAAGATGCTACCTTACTTGCAGCAAAAATGATGGGACGCTGGCCGGGAGGCGCTCCACTGGTAAAATATGACAAAAACCCAGGGAAAGATGTAGAGGAAAATGATTTCAATTATTTGAAAGAAGATGCATCCGGAAACAAATGCCCGTTTGGTGCTCATACACGTCGAATGAATCCCCGGGATGTTTTTGAAGAGTCGCCGCCAAAGGTTTCCTTGAATCTTACCAGGCGCCACCGTATTATGCGGCGGGTGCGTTCTTATGGTGAAGATTTTATTGGCTCGGCAGAGAACCATCAACCCAATGGAGAGGTCGGTTTGTTGTTTGGATGTTTTAATGCAAATATTTCCAAACAGTTTGAGTTCCTTCAATATACATGGGCCAATTCGCCCAAATTCAAAAGGCTCTACGCCGATCCTGATCCATTTATTGGTGTGCGGGAAGACCCTGAAAAAAAAATGGAACAGATCTTTACTATGCCAGGGGAAACAACAAACCGGGTGATTACTAACCTGCAAAGGTTTGTACATGTAAAAGGCGGAGCTTATTTCTTTTTTCCATCCATTACGTCTATAAAATTCCTGGCAACCATTTAGGGCCGGTTTGAACTGTGTGGTGAATAGGAAAGGATCAATTCTTTTATCACAAAACATTAATTGCTCATGTCAACAGTCAACAATTTACCAGATAGTTCAGGTTTCAGGACTGATTTCTGTTATTCAAAACCTGTGCCTACTCTCATCAACAGCAATACCGGCGCTGCTTCCGAAATTGCACGTTGGGTACTTGACCGCAATCATATACTTTATGCAGACGAAATGCATGCGGCCTGGAAGATACATTCCCTGGCAGATAAATCTACCGGTAAAAAAAGCAAAATAAATTACCCGGTACTTAAAATGACCGATGCGTTTATTTACGGCGCCGAAAGCATCATCATGTTCTGGGAAAAAAGATGTTTACCACAGGACAGGTTGTTACCTAAAGATGATGAACAACTGGATAAAGTGCTTGACCTGTATTACCAATTCACTGATGACTTTTTTGCGGGGATGGTAGAAAAGTATATGTATAATATGCTGCTTACCTCAAAAAAACTGGCCGGAAAAGTTTTAAAGCAGGGCATTCCTTCTTCCGAAAAAGATTTTTTTTCCATGCGCTTTGGTGGGATTAAAAAAACTCTTGGCACTAATTATGAACTTGGGGAAAATAGTCTGGATGAGTGCATTACTGAAATAAGAAAAGTATTTGACAAGGTGAGTCAATTACTCAGCGATGGAAGAAAATATCTTACCGGCAATACATTCACGTTGGCTGACCTGGCTTTTGCTGCCATTGCGGCTCCCATGATACTCCCTGAAGAATATGGTGGTGTGCTGCCACGCATTAACGAAGTACCCGATACATACCGCACACATATAACAGAGCTGAGAGCCACGCGAGCCGGTCAATTTGTTTTTATGCTATACCAGGCTAACAGGCCATCCATGATACCGCAGTCGGAAATTCCCGAAGAACCTGGTTTTATGAAAAAGGCGATTGGCAGGCTTCTTATCAAACTCAAAAAAAAGCAATACAAAACATTTTATTCTCTGCAGAAAAAATTTCCTGTTTTAAAAATACCATTCGTAAAGATTTTTTTGGTTAACCGAAACAGCTTGTTAGTAGAGATGATGCAGCGGGACAATGACTTTACCGTTGAAGAAATCAACTCCAAAAAAATGTCGGATCAGAAAGGAGCCTTCTACCTGGGTATGGATAGAAACAACCCACAGTTTAACCGGGAAAGGGACTTTGTGATGAAAGCCACCAAAAAAGATGACATGATGATCATTCAGAATTTTGTCCGGTCATCATCGGAAGAAATAACCAGGAATGCAGCACGGTATGGCAAGATTGACGTTGCCAATAGCTTATGCAAGGTGGTTTTAGTACGCCTTTTAGATCATTATTTTGGTGTGCCCTCGGAAAATGAAAGAGATATGAAACGCTGGATGCGTGCTATTTTTTATGATCTATTCCTGAATTTTTTCAACAAGAAAGAAATTTTTGAAACTGCACTCCGGTCATCTCTTGAGAGAACAGAACTGCTACTCAAAATTATCTCAAGAAGAAAGCAAGATCTTAAAGATGGCAAAATACTGGATGATAATTTACTGAACCGTCTCATTATCATGTCGCATGAAAGCGGCTATGAATGGGTTGATGATGAGGTGTTGCAAAGAAATATTGGTGGTTTGCTCACGGGTATTTTTGAAACAACGAACAAAGCAGCTGTATTAATCCTTGATGAATTGCTAAACAGGCCTGATGCTATGCAACATGCGATTGAAGTTGCACAGGAGTATGATGTAAAGAAAATGTATGGTATTGTAAATGAGGCATTGCGGTTTAACCCCGCCCAGCCAGGCGTGATCCGCTATTGCGAAGCTGAACAATCCTTAACAGGCAATGGGCAAAAAAAATACAGGATACCGGCAAAAAGCAAAGTGTTTGCACTTACTTCCGGCGCTATGTTTGATCCTGAGGCATTTCCCGATCCGAAGACATTCATTCCTAACCGCAATGCAGTTTATATGAATTATGGCTACGCCCTGCATGAATGCTATGGAAAATATATTAATGCCGTAACCTTATCCGAATTTGTGATGGCAGTTCTCAGATTAAAAAATGTACGGAGAGAAAAAGGCATTACCGGAAACGGAACGGGTATTACCCAGCAATCGTTCCCTAATAATTTTGTGGTTTGTTTTGATATACCTGACACAGCCTGATAAAATTTATTATCTCCTGTTTACAGGATATTATTTAAAAAACTAAATGAAGTTTATGACTCCCTCCATGTTCTTTACCTTAATCAATATTGTTTCAGCCATCGGCTGGATATTAATTCTCGTTGTCAGCCGGTTCTGGAAAGGAGCTGATAAATTCCTGGTCTGTATTATTGTTGCGATGCTGGCCGCAGCTTACTCTTATTTCAATTTTGCTCATATTGGTGAAGCGGGGGGTGTGGCCGGCTTTTCAACTTTTGACGGTGTGACTAAACTATTCTCCAATCTCTGGTTAATTGACGCTGCATGGGCGCACATTGTGGGAATAGACCTTATTGTCGGGATGTTGATAAAGAATAATGCAGCAAAACACGGCATCAATTATGGTTTAGTTGTTATCATCTTATTGGTTACGATCGTATTTACGCCGTTGGGTTTGCTGTTATATCTATTGGCGAGATGGATAAAAACAAAACAATATTTTGAAAATATCTGCTGATCGTTGAGTTGTTGATGCCAATAACAACGGAACCAGCTTGTAACACATACATCAATCGGGGCCTCATAATAGAAAATATGAACATAGTTGAACCTTGGGAGTCTCGAACGGTTTTTAAAAAGGTCGTCCTCATTGTCAATAGCTACATTCAACGCTGTTCAGGGCTTACTTCCTGATTTAATACCAAGATCTTTAAGCAAACGAATCGCCGCATTATGCCCGGCACAGCCAATTACCGAGCCGGCAGGATGAGTTCCGGCACTTGCGGAATACACTCCCTGCACAGGAGTTACATATGGCAGGCGATCAGAAAAACCAAAGGTATTGTCTACATGATGGATATGCCCAAGCGTTATACCAAAATGACTTTCAATTTTCTTTGGATGAAGCGGAAATGTGTCAACAACAAGATCACTGGTACCGGGCGCAAAACGATCGCAAACGGAAAGGAGTTGTTTCACATAACGTTCTTCTTCTGCCTCCCAGGTTGTACCCTTTAGTTCATACGGAACCCATTGAACAAACAAAGCTGAATTATGATGCCCTTCTGCGTCCCTGAGTGATGGATCAACTGTTGTATGTATGTACCATTCTATTGTTGGGAATGGATATAGTTTACCTTCTCTTACCGCATTAAATCCTTCCTCAAGACTTTGCATCACATCCTGCTC
>Ga0068860_100003930_pt1 | contig 15266 bp, 12 predicted proteins | sample KBSSwiS32_FD_66597 | JGI IMG/M metagenome (GOLD analysis project Ga0068860, IMG submission 66597) | Switchgrass rhizosphere microbial communities from Kellogg Biological Station, Michigan, USA - KBS Switchgrass S3-2 | ecosystem: Host-associated > Plants > Roots > Rhizosphere > Soil ... | reverse complement strand
ACCGTCAACATCTACGGCGGCGCCATCGCGCTCGGTCACGCGCTTGGCTCGTCGGGGTCGCGGATGATGACAACCCTCGTGCACGCGCTGCGCCGCCGCAAGGCACGCTACGGCATCGCCACGATGTGTATCGGTGTCGGTCAGGGCATTGCGGTAGTGGTCGAGCGAATCTAATCCGCGTTCAAGCGGTTCAAGCGGATCCAGTCGCTCCGAGCCCGGAGGGGTTACCGACCCCCTCCGGGCTGGAGAGATAGAGCGCGCCGCATCTCTACGTTATGCGGGCAGCTTGGCGCCCAACACTTCCAGCGGTTCAATCGCCGGAGGCACTGCGAAGAGGGCGGACGCCTGCGCCATCAGGGCCTGCGCAATCGGTCCGTTCAAGTGACGCTGGCGTCCGGCTTCGTCGCCGAACGCATCGAAGATCGCGAACGTCGTGGGTCCGAGCCGCAGCGCGAACCACATGAGCGTCGTCGCTTCCTGATTGGCGAGCGCGAGTCCCTGTCGGAGGAACTCGGCGACGTCGTTCTCCTTGCCGGGTTTGGCTTCGAGACGGGCGAACAGAGCAAGTTTCATAACACATCTCCTTTGATCCGAAGACTCCAACCAGGAGCCTCCGTGTACATCAAGAGGTTAGCGGCTCGAGACGCAGACGGCCATTGACAAGAACGCCATATTTGATACCGTTTTTGCCATGAAGGTATCCGTGCTCGCACTGGAGAGCGTGTTCGATACTGGGCTCGCGACGGTGCTCGATGCATTTCAGACCGCCAACGAGCTGGCTGAGTTGTCGGGTCTCTCGTCATCCCGGTTCGACGTCACGGTCGTCGGCGTCCGTAAGAACGTCAAGACTTCGCAGGGATTCACCGTGCCCGTGCGTCCTGTGGCGAAGCCAGCTCCGGATTGCGTCGTCGTGCCCGCGATTGGCTTCAAGATGCCCGACCCACTGCAGCGAGCGCTCGCAAGGCCGGACGTCCGCGACGCGACCGTGCTGCTTCGGCAGTGGGCCGATCGGGGAGCGACGATGAGCGCGGCCTGCATTGGAACGTTCGTGCTCGCCGAGTCCGGCCTCCTCAACGAGCATGATGCGACAACGACCTGGTGGCTCGCTCCGCTCTTTCGAGCGCGCTACCCCGCGGTGCGGCTCGACGAATCGCACATGCTCGTCAAGTCAGGACGGCTGGTCACCGCCGGAGCGGCGTTGAGTCACATGGACCTAGCGCTGTGGCTCATTAGGCAGCAGAGCCCGAAGCTCGCGGCCGTGACGGCGAAGTACTTGATTGTCGATTCGCGGCCGTCCCAGTCCGCGTATGCGCTGACCGATCATTTGATCCACAACGATCCGCTCGTGGAGCGATTCGAACGATGGGCCCGGACAAGACTTGCCCACGGGTTCTCTTTGGACGAGGCGGCGAAGGCCGTCGCAGCCAGCAAGCGAACGCTCGCGCGTCGCATGCAGGCGGTGCTCGGGAAGTCGCCTTTATCGTATTTTCAAAGCCTGCGGGTCGAACGCGCAGTGCATCTCCTGAAGACCGGCAATGAGAGTGTCGATCAGATCGCCGCGCGTGTCGGCTACGCTGATGGCGTCACCCTGCGGACGCTCTTGCGACGTCACCTGGGTTATGGCATCCGAGAGATTCGTCGGACGGACTAAACACCCGACTGGAATCATCTCGGATCGAATCTTTGAGGAGAGAGGCTGGCACCGGGCGTCGCGAGGGAAGCACTGATGGCTCAAAAATGTGCGCGAATGGTTCCCGGTGCCCGTCGTATATAAGAGCAAGATCGCGCGCTTCACGATTTCGCCGGTGGCTGCGTGACGCTGCGCTCCGTGTTCTGCAGGAAACCCTGCGCACATCGGAATGTCTGACGAACAACGGACGGACGCACGCCGGCTCTCACCAAAGTAAGGCTCCTACGCGGCCATGGGCTTCGGTGTCTTTCTCCCGCCGAGCACGGCGAACAGCGCCGGCACCGTAGTCACCACGCCGACTCCAATCAGCGTGAGCGCGACCGCACGTCGCTGCTCTGCTGACAACCGATCAGACAGAAGCAGCCCGATGCCCGCGCCGAGCATCGCTCGAGTGGCGACAACAAATCCGAAGGTCGGGAGATTCAATACGACGGTTTTCATGAATGACCTCCCTCTTCATTTAAGCAGCAGTCGTGCCCCTGGGGGCTGAGGCGGCAACCTGATCCCCAGCTCGTCTGTGGACCTCCGGATGATTCGTGTCGTGAATTCAGAATCGTGATGCGGCGGCGCAATCGGTATCTGCTGGGGCCAGTCCCGCACGCACGGGTGGGCGCGCCTCTGCAAAAAATAACGGAATGTAATGGTTCCGTCCCTTTCGGTCGAATGGAATCAATATTGTTTTAGCGCCCGGGACATGAGGATGTTTTCGGCCGGCGGAGCCGACATGGCGATCGACCTCGGGACCGTGAACACGTGTATCTACACGCGCGGTGCCGTCGCCCTGAACGAACCCTCGGTCGTCGCGTTCAACAAGGTCAATGGCGGCGTCGAAGCGGTCGGCAACGAGGCGCGCGACATGTTCGGGCGTACTCCGTCGAACATCACTCCAATCTGGCCCGTGCGAAACGGGGTGATCGCCGATTTCGAGGCGGTCGAAAAGATGCTCGCGCTCTTCGTGAAAAAGGCGAGGGGTCGTAGCTATGCGCGCGCCCACGTCGTCATCGGCGTCCCCGCCGCGAGCACACAGGTGGAACGCCGCGCCGTGAAGGACAGTGTGAACCGGATGCGGGTCAGAGACGTGTCTCTCGTCGACGAGCCGATGGCCGCGGCGATCGGCGCGGGTCTCCCCGTCACGGAACCGACGGGCAACATGATTATCGACATCGGAGGCGGAACGACCGACATCGCCGTCGTCTCGCTGGCCGGCGTCGTCTACGCGAGTTCGTTACGGCTGGCGGGCGGCGACATGGACGAAGCGATCATTTCGCATCTGAAACGGCAGCACAATCTGCTGATCGGTCATGCCACCGCGGAGCGGATCAAGTGCGAAATCGGGTCAGCGGCACCGCTCGAGAAGCCGTTGAAGATGGAAGTGAAGGGACGCCATCTGTCGGAAGGTATGCCTCGTACGGTGATGATCACGGATGCAGAGGTGCGGGACGCGCTGTCCGATCCGATTCGAGCCATCGTCAAGGCGGTTCATGAAGCGCTCGAGCGTGTGCCTCCCGAGTTGTGCGGCGACATCCACGGGCGCGGTGTCGTGCTCACCGGCGGCGGTGCGTTCCTCCGGAAGCTCGACGAACACCTGCAGAAGGAGACGGGTCTGCCGGTGGTGAAGGCCGAAGAGCCGCTGGCGACCGTCGTTCTCGGCGCAGGCAAGCTGCTGACCGATCGCGCGCTCTTGTCGAAGGTCACGGTCAACTAATCGTCAACGCGGTCCGCGTTCATCATGCGCCGCGATCGTCGAGTCCCCACGACCACAGCCACCGCGCGTTATGCTAACGCGAGAGTTCATTGCTCATGCGTCGTATTCCGCCGTCGGCCCCAACGGCAGCTCGCGATCCGATCACGGTGTCGATCCTCGACGACTACTTCGACACGCTGCACACGCTGCCGTGTTTTGCGAAACTCGCGCCCTTCGACGTGACGATCTGGAACGATCATGTCGAGGACGTCGATGTCCTGGCCGAGCGCTTGAAAGACACCGAAGTGCTCGTCCTGATCCGGGAGCGGACGAAGATTCAAGCACCGTTGCTGGCGCGGCTTCCCAAGCTCCGGCTGATCAGCCAGCGCAGCGTATATCCCCATATCGACATCGCTGCCTGCACGGGGACGGGCGTGATCGTCTCGTCCGGCCAGCACGCCGACACACCTTCCTATGCGGCCGCCGAATTGACCTGGGCGCTGGTGCTCGCGGCGATGCGGCAGATCCCGGAACAGGTCGCGGCGCTCAAGCGCGGGACATGGCAACTCGGTGTCGGCACGACCCTGCGCGGCAAGACGCTCGGCATCTACGGCTACGGACGAATCGGCAAAGTAGTGGCCGGCTATGGCACGGCGTTCGGGATGAGCGTGCGAGTGTGGGCACGCGACGCGGCGCGCGCGTTGGCGCGCGAGGATGGCTATGGCGTCGCTGAGAGCAAGGAGGCGTTCTTCTCGGAATGCGACGTCATCTCGTTGCACATGCGGCTGGTCGAGGCGACGCGTGGCATCGTGACCGCGGCGGATCTTGGGCGCATGAAAACTTCGGCACTGCTGGTCAATACGAGCCGCGCGGGGCTCATTGCGCCTGGCGCGCTGGTCGAGGCGCTGCGAGCGGGCCGGCCGGGAATGGCGGCGGTGGACGTTTACGAGCAGGAGCCGCTGATCGATCCAACTCACCCATTGCTCGCGATGCCCAACGTCGTCTGCACGCCGCATATCGGATACGTGACGCGCGACGAATACGACCTGCAATTCTCGGACATCTTCGACCAGATCGTTGCCTACGCCACGGGAACTCCGATTAACGTGGTCAATCCCGAATCGCTCGCGCGTGCCAGCGACGGAGCCCGACAAACAACCTGACGTTTACTGGCGGACGGTTGCCTCAGGAGACGACATCAGCGCACTCGGTTGTGGCGCGGCGCGATCTCTCCCATAGAAGAAGAAGCGGTACAGCAGCCACAGGTCGAATGCGACCACCGAGAAGAACTCGACATACGCAGGACCTGTGCCTCCAAGGCGGAGCGCGCGGATCAAACCCGCGAGACCGAACGCGACGACCCACGCATCGAAGCTCATACAGATGCGACGGAAGGTTTCCGGCCGGATGTGGCGTATCAGCTTCGCGCCGAGCGGGACCCCAATCGCCAGGCTTGGGATGATTTGCGGAATCAGCGCCATGCTGCTCGCCGAGTACAGCCCCGCATAGGCGTAGGCAACTGCGGTCATCGTCGATTCGGCCAGGCGGATGACGCCGAGCGCGGCACGAAACTCCTGCTTCGCGAGCCCCTGATTGCTCAACGCCACCGCAAGCGGCGGCCCCGAGATCGTCGTCATCGAATACAAAATGCCGAGCCCGCCGCCAAACGCGTATCCAGCCGCGCGTTCTGATTGAAGCGGCCGCCGGAACCCGGCCGCCTGCAAAAGGATGAGCGGCAGCAGCGTCACGTATGTGATGAACTTCAGCCAGTCGGAATTCACCATCGAGACGAGCATTGTCCCGACGACCACACCCGGCGCAAGTGCGATGACGATTGGCATCACACGGCGCCACACGACGCCGATCGACGCGCGATTCACCCAGAGCACGTACGCGTTCAGCACTACTTCAATCGGAACAAGGGCTGGGTTGAGGACCCGGTTCGTCAGAAAGAGCAGCGCGACGGGAACGGTCAGCGACGAGAAGCCGTATCCAAGGGCTCCGTTGACGGTCGCCGCAAAGAGCGTAATGCCGACGAGGGCGATGACCTGAGAATCCATACCTACGCTCGCTCCACCCGGGAGTGTGAATCTGGTATCTTGCCGTACTCGACATGACGGTACGGGATGTGCTCGCCGACCCAAAGGGTTCGCGCGGCTCGCCACTCGACGTTGTCCCAGCTCCGGCGGCGCTCGGCGCGGAGGTAACGGGCGTCGATCTCCGATCGATAGACGACGCGACGTTCGTGGAGATCTATCGCGCGTGGCTCGATCACTCGGTGCTGCTGTTTCGCAACCAGCAGCTCAGCGACGCCGATCTGATTGACTTCAGCCGCCGATTTGGGGCGCTCGATCAGGCGCCGATCCAGGAAAACGGCCGCCGGTTCGTCGACGGCCATCCCGAGATTTATGTCGTCTCGAACGTCGTCGAAAACGGTGTCGCTATCGGCAGCCTCGGCGCCGGTGAGGCCGTGTGGCACACCGACATGTCGTACCTGCCCGATCCGCCGAAAGCGAGCGTGCTCTATGCACTCGAAGTTCCAGCCGCGGGTGGCGACACCAGCTTCTGCACGATGTATGGCGCGTGGGACGCGCTGCCGGAGGATCTCCGCGCGACCGCACTCCGGCTGCGCGTCAAACATGACGGCACGTACAACAGCGGCGGCTACGTTCGCGCCGGCGTCACGCCCACGGACGATCCCCGCACCGCCCCCGGAACCTTGCATCCGCTCGTCTGTGCACATCCGGAAACAGGGCGACAGCATCTGTATCTCGGACGCCGCCGGAACGCGTGGCTCGAGGGACTGCCGCTCGACGAGTCCAATGCAATGCTCGACCGCATCTGGGAGGCGGCGACGGCTGAGGCGCTGACCTGGCGTCACCAGTGGCGCGCCGGCGATCTCGTCCTGTGGGACAACCGCTGCGTCATGCACCGGCGCGACGCCTTCGATCCGGGATCGAGGCGCATCATGCACCGCACCCAGATCAAGGGATAGCTTCCGCTCGACGTATTGCGTTGCCGCGACGCATGCCGCCGCGGCAATCGTCATCAGGATTCCCGCCTTCGCCATATCGCGAATCGAGAAGTAGCCGGACGAATACGGAATGATCGTGGTCGGCCCTTCGCTCACGAGGATAAATGCGAGTGAAGACGTGAACGCGGCGGGCGCGACGGTGGCCCACGGATCGAGGTGCAGGTCCGCGGAAAGCGCGACAAGAATCGGAATGATGATGCTCGCCGTCACCGTGTTGCTCGAGAACAACATATGCAGCCCCGCGACGGCGAGAACGATCACGAACGGTCGGAGCGCATCCGGCACCGACGTAATCCCGCCGAGCAGCACCCACGCGAGCCACCGCGCCGCTCCTGTGTCGTAGACGGCCACGCCGAGCGAGAGCCCCGCGACGATTAACATCACCCCGCCCCACTCCACCTGCGCCTCGGCTTCCTTCCACGACAGGACGCGGATTCCAGGCAGAAACAGTGCGACGCCGCCGCCGAGCCCCACGGCTTCGACAGGAATCGACGTGAACAGCCACAACGCGACCATCGTCACGAAGACGAGCAGCGTGCGGCTCTCGCCGCGGCGCAATGGACCGAGTTCCCGGAGGCGGGCACGAATAGTCTCCATCGGGATCGGCAGGTGATCGATTTCCGGCGGGAAAAGCCAGCGCAGAATCCACCACGCGAACGGAATCATGACGAGCGATGACGGCACTCCCAACGCCATCCATCGCCAGAACGACACGTCCACCGACGCAAGCTGTTTCAGCTGTCCAATGGCGACGAGGTTCGCGGCAGTGCCAGCCGGCGTCGCGATGCCGCCAATCAGCGGGCCGAACGCCGTCGCAATCATTAAAGAGCGGCCGACGTTGCTGTGCCCCGGTCGCAGTCCGGCGTCATTCAACAGGCCGACGCCGAGCGGCAGCAACATCGCGGCGACCGCGATATCGCTGATCCACATCGATATCAGCGTGCCGACGACGAGAATACCGAGCAGGACGCGGTCGGTACGCGTGCCGACGCGCAGCAGCACGAGATAGGTCAACCGCGTGCCGAGTCCTGACAGCGTGAACGCCGCGGCGAGGATGAGGACGCCGATGAAGAACGTGATGGTCGGATCGCCGAAGCCGGCACGTACCACGGTGCGGTAGTCCTCGATACCGAACGCCGGAATGATCAGCAGCACCAACAGCGACGTCGCGGCAAACGGCAGGGTCTCGGTGACCCACAACACCACCGCGAACGCCATGATGCCGAGGCAAGTCTTGCCGGCAGGCGTGAGCGGAATCAGGTTGCCCGCGCGCTGGAGCGGCGCGGGTGTCGGAAGCAGGTGAATGGCGAACAACAGCGCGGTGGCCACGAGCAGGATGAGCAGCTTCCGATCGCGCCGAACGGGCGGATCTGAAAGGGCCGGTTGTGCCGGACCGGAAAGGACGCGGTCTACGGGGTCGGGCCGTGACGCGGGCATCCTAAAAGCTCACACGTGCTCCGAGTTGAATCGTTCGGGCAGGGCGGGCGCTCGAGATGACGCCAAAGTCCGCGGCGCCCAGCGTGAAGCCCGGGATGTTGAAGTTCGCCCGGTTCAGAACGTTGTAGGCCTCCGCGCGAACGTCGAACTTCATCCCCCCGCCGAGAGCAATGGTCTTCTCCACCGTCGCGTCGAGCGTCGCCAGGCCGGGGCCACGCAGCACCGACCGCGGCGCGTTGCCAAATGTGAAGTTCGCGGGATTGACGAACGCCGCCGTATTGAACCAGTGGCTCAGCGTCCGCTCGCTCGACGGCAGTTCCGGATTCCCAGCCAGGTTCGGCCGAAGTGCTCCCGAAGGAAACGCGTTGGTCGTGTTCGCGGCCGTGATCACCGTGAATGGCGGACCGGACTGAAGGGTCTCGAGCGCACTGAATCGCCACCCTCCGAGAATCGCCCCGACAGCGCCACGACCGAACGCTGGCACTTCATACATCGCCGTCAGCACGAAATGGTCAGGCACGTCGGTCGCGCTCCTCGCCCAGTCAAGCTGCCGATGATACTGGTCCATGTAGCTCCCGGTCGATCCGTATTCATTCGCCGACTCCACATCGTCCATGAATCGCGACTTCGTGTAGTGCGCGAGCACCGAGAAGCCGTCGGAGAGGCGTTTTTCCACACGGATGAACGCGCCGTGATAACTCGACTTTCCGATTGACGGGTTAATGAGGGAGACGTTGCTGAACTGCGGGAATGGGCGCAGGGCTTGTGTATCGCCAGGACCCATCAATGCGGTCGGCACCTGATCGAGCGAAAAATCGTTTGCCGTGAGATGCCGACTGCTGTTGCCGATGTACCCCACTTCGATGACGGTGCCGCGCGACAGCTCATGCTGCAGGTCGACGTTGACCTGATATGACGTCGGCGCGACCTGGTGCGGATCGAAGAAGGAGACGGCAGTATTGGGACGCGTTCCGATCGGCACGGCACCGAAAGCCGCGGTCAACTCGGGGCGCGCGTAGGCCGGAAAGCCGTCCCGCAGCCTGAACGCGCTCTCGGTTATCGCCTGGGAGACAACGAAGCTGGCGGAGGTCGAAAAGCCGAGCGCCGCGGTGTCGCCGATGGTGTTGCTGACGGTAGGACCGTAGAAGACTCCCGTCCCGCCGCGGAGAACGGTGTGGCCCGACTGCGTGAGTTGATACGCGAAGCCGACCCGCGGGCCGACGTTGTTCCAATCGGTCGCGAACGCGCGTTCGGGCGTGCCATGACGGCCCGCAAAGGTGATCACTCCAGGTGTTCCTGATACCGGGTTGATCGCGAGCGGGTCGAACGAGTTCATCTTGTTGTCGACTTCGCGGCGCGGCAGCTCCGCCTCCCACCGCAGACCGTAGTTCAAGGTCAGGCGGCTGGTCACGCGCCAGTCGTCCTGGGCATAGAACGCCCAGTACGACGCGCGCGAGCGAATCAGATCCGAAATCTGGACGCTGCCTGCATTCACCTCGCCGAGCAGAAAGGACGCCAGTGCGTTGCCGGTATTCGCCGCACCCAGATTGCTCGTAATGAGCGGCGTGAACGTCAAGCTACCGGACGAACCACGATCGCGAATCTCGTCGTTCGCGCCGCCACGGAACTCACCGCCCAACTTGAACGCGTGACGTCCCTTCGACCAGGACAGCGACTCGAGCACCTGGCGATCGAGGATAGGCGTCTGGAACCGCGACACGGTGGCGCTGCTCAACGACGCATAGCCGGGGATCGTGAATGCGGGAAATGCCTTCGCCGTCACGCCGCGGAGTCCAATCGTTGCGCCGAGGTTCGTTCCGAGACCAGGCCGCTGATCGATGAACCTGCGCCGCAGATACGTGACGCGGAGCTCGTTGACAACCGTCGGCGAGAAGATGTGCGTGTGTGCGCCGGTGAGGCTCTGCACGCGGACGTCGGTGGAGTCAGCCAGTGGATCCGCGGCAGTATTTCCGTAGGAGCCGGTCACGTTCGTTCCGCTGTTGTTGATGTAGTAGCGAACGGTCAGCAGGTCGGCCATACGGAGCTGATGATCGACGCGGCCGACGAGAATTTCGCGATCGAGCGTCGAGTCGCTGTTGCCGACGTAGTTGTTCGCGTTCGCCATCGTCCCCTCACGGTTCGGCAGCGGATAGTACTGCAGCGCCGCGCGCGCGACAGGATCGATGCGATTGGCCGGAATCATGTTGCCTTCGAATGGCTGCCTTGTGGCCGGGTCGTACACGACGACAGGCACACTGCTGTTCGTGCGCAGATCGGAAAAGTCACCGGCGCGATTCCGCAGCGTCGGAACGGTCGAGAGCACGGTCTCGCTGGTGAGCTGCCGCGTGCGTTCCCACGAGCCGAAGAAGAACGTCTTGCCGCGGCGAATCGGTCCGCCAAACGTCCCGCCGAACTGATTCAGATTGATGGGCGGCTTCGATGCCGCGAAGAAATTGGTGGCGTCGAGCGCGTCGTTGCGAAACGACTCGAAGAGTGTGCCTCGGAAATCGTTGCTCCCCGAACGCGTGGACATCACGATCACGCCACCGGTGGAATGCCCGAACTCCGCCGAGTAGTTGTTCGTGATCACCTTGAACTCCTGCATCGCGTCGACCGGCAGCGTGGTCAGCTGCTGCGGACGGGTGAGGCCAACCGCATTTGATGCGTTGCCGCCGTCGAGAATGAAGTTCTGGTTGCGCGCGCGGCCGCCGGCCACGGAGAACACCGGATAGTTCTCCGCGGTGCCAGTCCCAGGGTCGATCATGATCACGCCAGGCGCCAGCGAGACGAGCGACGATGCCGCGCGGTTCGGAAGCGGCAGCGCGGTCAACATCTCGCGCGTCACCGTCTGCGCGATGGTCGAGGTCTGCGAATCCACCAGCGGCACGGTCGCTTCAACAGACACGGTTTCACTCTGCCGCGCGACGTCGAGCGTCACGTCGATCGCCAGCGTCTGGCTGACGACGAGGGTCACCGTGCGAATGAACGGCTCGAAGCCGTCCACGCTGGCTTCGACTCGGTAGTTGCCGGGCACGAGCGCGCCCACTCGATACAAGCCGTCTTCATTGCTCACCGCATCAAACGACACGGCCGTGTCGACGTTGCGAACGACGATGGAGACCCCCGGCAGCGCAGCTCCGGTGCCGTCCTTGACGAGACCGGAAATCGCGCTGTTGCCGCTCTGGGCGTAGAGGGCGGGGGATGTGAACAGAAGAACGATTGGGGCTAGAACGGCGAGCTTACGAACAATCATGAACGCTTCTCCTCGACGAATCACTGCAGGTAGCTGACCCTGAACATGGATGCCCGCATCGACAACAGTCGGCGGGGCATGGACAGGCGCAACAACAGCGCTCGTGCGGAGTGGCGGTCATAAAATCGGCATAGTCTACATACTTACTAGACTAATTCGCTACTGATTTTTTTCGGCGAGGGCGAGTCGCTCGGGTGGGGTTGGGGCTCGTTGCCCGACGACGCTCCGCATCCGGTGTGCAGGCACGCGCGACCTCGGCATTCAGGCCGGCAAGCGTGGTGTTATCGAGAATCTGCGCCGTGGCATCGCGGACCTCCTTCATCGCCAGCCGGACGCCACAGGCCTGTTCATCGAGACATTCGTCGCATCTTCGGTACGCAGTCTGGCTGACGCACGGCGTGAGAGCAAGCGGTCCTTCGAGGACCCGGATCACCTGGCCGACCGTGATTTCGGTCGGTTTCCGGCCGAGGACGTAGCCGCCCCCCTTCCCCTTCTTGCTATGCAGCAGCCCGGCACGTTTCAATTCGAGCAGAATCGCCTCGAGAAACTTCTTCGGTAAACGCTGGCGGTCCGCAAGCTCGGAGATGAGCATCGGCCCCTGGTCCGCCTCTTCAGCGAGCACGAGCAGCGCTTTCAGGCCATATTTCGACTTACGGGTGAGCACTGGCCTTCACTCTATCGCATCGGTAATTGACTTCCTGACGGCCGAAGGGCGAAAATTTGGACTCCGTGACCGCAAACTGCTGTCTGTGCGTGTGCGCATGCGCCTGTTGTTGTCGGAGGGCCCCTGAGGTCCCCGCGCATTCGGTCACGGTCTAGGAGCACGGATTAGACAGGCTCCTGACAACGCAAGGAGATCGAAGCCCGGGGATGACAAATCCCCGGGCTTTTTTATTTTTGGAATGGGATGTCGACCATTACGCTGCCAGTGGACATGGACGTCGCGATAGCGCCGCGGCTGGATCATCTGCGCGCCCTCGAAGCCGAGAGCATTCAAATCCTCCGCGAGGTCGTCGCGGAGTTCGAGCGGCCGGTCATGCTCTATTCAATCGGCAAGGACTCCTCCTGCATGCTTCGTCTGGCGCAGAAGGCGTTCTACCCTGGCCCGATTCCGTTTCCGCTTCTGCACGTGGACACGACCTACAAGTTCCGCGAAATGATCAGCTTCCGCGACGACATGGCAAAGTCGGTCGGCGCGCGACTGATCGTCCACACCAACGAAGAGGCCATCGGCGAGGGCACGCAGCCGTTCAAGGTCGGCACCCAGCGCTGCTGCGGCCTGCTCAAGACGAAGGCGCTGCTCGACGCGCTGCAGGCAGGCAACTTCGACGCGGCAATCGGCGGCGCCCGGCGCGACGAGGAACGGTCACGTGCGAAGGAACGCGTGTTCTCGGTGCGCGACGCCAACGGCCAATGGGATCCCAAACGCCAGCGCCCTGAGCTCTGGAGCCTGCTGAACGGCAAGCTGCGGCCCGGCGAGAGCATCCGCGTCTTCCCGCTTTCGAACTGGACCGAGATTGACGTCTGGCAGTACATCCACGTCGAGAAGATCCCGATCGTCCCACTCTATTTCGCCAAAGAACGCCAGGTGATCGTGCGCGGCGCCTCTCTAATCGTTCAGGAGCAGCCGTTTGTCGTCACGATGCCCGGCGAGAAGCCCCAGATGCTGAAGTGCCGGATGCGGTCGCTCGGCTGTTCGCCATGCACTGGCGCCATCAGATCGGACGCGGACACGCTGCCGAAGATCATCGAGGAGCTCATCGCCACACGCCAGTCAGAGCGGCAGCTCCGCATCATCGATCACGACCAGGACGGCTCGATGGAGCTGAAGAAGAGAGAAGGCTACTTCTGATGTCTGGCCTGCTTCGCATTTGCACCGCCGGCAGCGTCGACGACGGGAAGAGCACGCTCATCGGACGACTGCTGTACGACTCGCAGTCGGTGTACGAGGATCAGGTGCATTCCGTCGAGAAAGCGTCGAAGAATCGGACCGCCGGTCCGATCGACTTCTCGCTCTTCACCGATGGTCTGCGCGCCGAACGCGAGCAGGGGATCACCATCGACGTGGCCTATCGGTACTTTGCGACAGCCCGGCGCAAATTCATCCTTGCCGACACGCCGGGGCACGAGCAGTACACGCGAAACATGGCGACCGGCGCGTCCACCGCGGATGTCGCCATTCTGCTGGTCGATGCGCGTCATGGGGTCCGCGTGCAGTCCCGCCGCCATGCACGCATCGCGCGCCTGCTCGGCATCCGTGATTTCGTCCTCGCCATCAACAAGATGGATCTCGTCGATTTCGACCGCGACGTCTACGAAGGCATTCGAGACGATTTCGAAGAGATTCTGGCTGGGGCGCGTGCGCACGCCATTCCGCTCAGCGCCTTGCACGGCGACAATGTCATCACGCACAGCGATCGGACGCCGTGGTTCGACGGGCCGAGTCTGCTCCAGTACCTGGAGACCGTCGAAGTGACACGCGACCTGACGTCGCTGCCCTTCCGATTCCCAGTGCAACTCGTGCTCCGCCCGGATCACGAGTTCCGCGGCTACGCCGGACAAGTGGTGTCCGGCCGTATCCATGTGGGCGACCGCATCACCGCGTGGCCGTCAGGCCGCTCCGCGCGCATCAACCGCATCGCCACCTTCGATGGCGATCTCGATTTGGCGTTCGCACCGATGTCGGTGACGCTGACGCTCGACGATGAGATCGATATCTGCCGCGGCGACATGCTTACGGCTTTCGACTCCACTCAGGCCGAGCCGCCGACCGTTGGCACCGAGTTCGAGGCCGACGTCGTCTGGATGGACGAACGGCCGCTCGATCCTGGCCGGGTCTATCTGATCAAACAGGCGACGAAGACGGTCACCGCCGAAATCCACCATGGGCTCGTGCTCAATCAAATCGGTACGGTGAATGTCTCGACGGCGCGGCCGCTCGTCTTCGATCGTTATGGGGAAAACCGTGCGACCGGAAGCTTCGTCATCATCGACCCCGCCACGCACTTCACAGCCGGCGCCGGCATGATTTCCAATCCGCTGACGCACACCGTGCGCTCTGTCAACGCGCCGATCAGCGCCGCCGAACGGCTGGCACTGCTGGCGCGGCATGCGGGATCCGACGCGGAAGCGGTTGAAGCGATTCGGAAGGCGCTCGAGGAGTTGTTAAGTTGAATTCGATTGCCGAAGCGCTTGCACGCGCGAAGGCGCCATGCATCACGTCCAGCTTCCAGGCCGAGTGCGTCGTGCTGACGCACATGTTGCTCGAATCGGCGCCACACATTCCGGTGCTGTTTCTCGATACGGTTCATCACTTCGCGGAAACCTACGCCTATCGCGATGCCATCGCGGAACGATGGAAGCTGAATCTCGTCAACCTCCGCGCGGCCGAACCGCAGCCAGGCCTCTGGCGCGAGAGCACTGACCGCTGCTGCGCGGTTCACAAGGTCGGACCGCTGTTTGCGGCACTGGAGCAGTACGACGCCTGGTTCACCGCGCTGCGCCGCGAGCAATCGCCGTCACGCGCGAATCTGCAGGAGGTCGAGCCGTTCCGGCTGCCGAGCGGGAAGATCATTCAGCGGGTAAGCCCGTTGGCGTCGTGGACGACGCGCGACGTATGGAAGTACGCGAAGGAACACGCGATTCCGCTGATGCCGCTCTACGACGTGGGCTACACGAGCATCGGGTGCGAGCCGTGTACGTCATTGCCGCTCGATCCGAACAATCCGCGCTCCGGCCGTTGGCAGGGCCAGAAGCTGGAGTGCGGGATCCATATTCAGGCAAAGTGACTTTGGTTGGTGGTTGGTGGTCAGTGGTTTGTGCCGGCAACCACCAACTACCAACCACGAACACGAACAGACTACTTCTTCACCTTCTCGTACCTGCCCATCAGCTCCGACTGCGCGAGGATGTGACCTTTCATCGCGGCTTCGAGTTCCGCGCGATCCTTGAACGTCTTCCCCGTCACCGGTGCGTCCAACGCGTAGAGTCGGAAGAAATATCGGTGCTCCCGATCCGGCGGGCAGGGACCGATGTAGCCGGCCTTGCCCGTGCCGTTCATCCCCATCTGCGCGCCCGCGCCTTCGGCGATTCCCTTGCTCGTCGGTGCGATATCCCACACGAACCAGTGATCGAAATTGCCGTCGGGCCGAAGGTTCTTTGGCACGTC
>Ga0068860_100003928_pt1 | contig 15275 bp, 17 predicted proteins | sample KBSSwiS32_FD_66597 | JGI IMG/M metagenome (GOLD analysis project Ga0068860, IMG submission 66597) | Switchgrass rhizosphere microbial communities from Kellogg Biological Station, Michigan, USA - KBS Switchgrass S3-2 | ecosystem: Host-associated > Plants > Roots > Rhizosphere > Soil ... | reverse complement strand
GAAGGCGGCGGTGGCGATCGAGTCCGGGAACTCTCTGCCGTCATCCTGAGCGCAGCGAAGGATCCCGTGCGCGAACGCGGCGGTGGCGATCGAGTCCGGGATCCCTCGTCGCTGCGCTCTTGGATGACAGGCTCACTGCGCTCCTCGGGAGGACAGGTGCGTCCGGTTCGCCCTTGGCGGGGTGTGATATGGTCGAGTTCCTTCAGAGAACCAGCCGGCCTCGAAACCTTGTCGTAGCCGTCCTTCCCTTCGAAGTCGGGCGTTCCCCGGCGGAGGCCATCGATCCCAAGGACCCAGGAGTTTCCGTCATGCGATACGCACGCACCATCCAGTTCCAGATCAAGGCCGGCAAGGAGAAGGAGTTTTCCGGGGTGTTCGAGAACGAGGTCCTGCCGATGCTTCGCAAGCAGGCCGGTTTCCAGGAGGAAGTGACGCTGCTCGGCCCGAAGGGCTCGCGCGCCATCAGCCTCTGGGACGACGAGAAGAGCGCCGAGGCCTACAAGACGGGCGCGTACACGCAGGTTCTCGCCAAGCTCAGCACCGTCATCGACGGAACGCCGGTGGTCGAGACCTACGAGAACGCCACCTCCTACCCCCGCGTCTAACGATGCCGCAATTTTCGACGGGCGATGACGCCCGTTCATCGAGGCCCCGAAGGGGGCCTCATTTTTCAGTCCCCCGGTAAGAAGGAGACGAGTCATGCGAAAGAACCTGCTTCGGATTTCCCTCACGGTATGCAGCGCCCTCGTTCTGTCGAGCTCCGTCATCCTGGCCGCCGATGCCTGGATCGGCAGCTGGAAGATGGACACCTCGAAGTCCAAGGCCAGCCCCGGACCGGCGCCCAAGAGCCTCGACGTGAAGTGGGAAGCCACTTCGGCCGGGACCAAGTTCTCGAGCGAGGGCGTCAACGCCGACGGCAAGGCGACCCACAGCGCCTACGTGTCCAAGTTCGACGGCAAGGACGTCGCGTACGAGGGCAATCCGGAGGCCGACGTGTGCGCGCCGACCAAGGTCGACGACCACAGCTACACCAACACCTGGAAGAAGGCCGGCAAGCCGACCATCACGGCGAAGGTCGTGGTCGCCGCGGACGGCAAGACCATGATGATCACCCAGACCGGAACGAACTCCAAGGGCGAGGCCGTGAACAACGCGTTCGCCTACACCAAGCAGTAGAGCGCGCTCCGGGGATTCCTGCGGTCGAATGGGCCCGCGCCTGCGCGGGCCTTTCTTTTTTTTGCTGGTCGAACGCGGCGAAGGGCACCCTCGACGCGCCGACGGTCGGATGGGGGAGTAGGCGGGGCGGCCCTTCTTCCCCCTCTCCCGGCGTCTTCGGGACGCGGTGCGGGCGACCGCCGGCCGCCCTCGCCCCTTCGTGATAGCTTTTTTCGCGTTCCCGGACGGTTTCCACCCCGGTTTCCCCTTGCTGGCTTCTTTATGGAGGAGGCGGACATGAGGTCTCTCGGCATGTGGAAGCGTCATTTCCTTTCCATCCTCGCGGGCGTTCTTCTCTTCTCCCTCGCGCCATTCGCGCGAGGCGTAACCTTTTTCGTCACGAAGACCGCCGACACCAACGACGGGGTGTGCGACGCGGATTGCTCGCTTCGCGAGGCGATCATCGCCGCCAACGCGAACCCGGGCGCAGACTTCATCCAGGTGCCGGCCGGCACGTATACGCTGACGATTCCCGGAGCGGGAGAGGATGCCGGGGCCACCGGAGATCTGGACATCACGGACGCCGTCACGATCAGCGGAGCCGGTGCGTCGACGACCATCATCGACGGCGGCGGGCTGGACCGGGTCTTTCACATCCTCACGAGCAGCCTCGTGGGCATGACCGGCATCACGATTCGCGGCGGCGTCACCGCGGCGGGCGACAACGGTGCCGGGATCCTGAACGAAGGACTCGTGTCCCTCAACGGCTGCACGGTCACCGCAAACGCGACGACCAGCGGCGGAAACGGCGGCGGTATCTACAACGACGGCACCTTGTCCCTCGTGAACAGCGTGGTGACCGCGAATTCGACCGCCGGCGGCGGGAACGGCGCCGGCATCTACGACAACGGGAACGGCTCCACGATCACGAGCGACACGATCAGCGGTAACTCGGCTCCCGGCGGCAACGGAGGGGGCCTCTACATCAATGGCATCAACGAGACCGTGAGCGCCAGCACGTTCAGCGGGAATAGCGCCACCGGCGGCGACGGCGGCGGGATCTACAACAACGGGAACGGCATCGCGATGACCAACTGCACGATCAGCGGAAACAGCTCGACCGACGGCGGAGGCTTCTTCAACAACGGCGTGACGATCACCTTCATCACGCTGACGATCGCGAGCAACACGGCGACCAACGTCGGCGGCGGCATCGAAAACATCGGCGAGGCGCCGTCGCTCAACGGCACGATCGTCGCCAACAACACCGGCGGCAACTGCGACGGAACCGTCACCGACAGCGGCACGAACCTGCAGTTCCCGGGAGCCACTTGCGGCGCGTCGATCACCTCGGCCGATCCGCTGCTCGGTGCGCTCGCGGACAACGGCGGACCCACGCAAACGATGGCGCTCGGAGTCGGGAGTCCCGCCATCGACGCCAACACCGAGAGCTGTCCTCCTCCCGGCGTCGATCAGCGCGGCATCGCGCGCCCGCAGGGCGTCGCGTGCGACATCGGAGCGTTCGAGCTTCAGCCGGGCGGCGGACCGACGCCGACCCCGACCGTCACCGTCCCGGGTCCCACCGCGACCCCGACACCCCTGCCCGGGCCGCCGACGGCGACACCGACGCCGAGACCCGGGGGGCAACCGGTCACGATCCCGACGCTCCAGTGGCCGGCGCTCGCGATTCTCGGAATGCTGCTGGTTGCGGCGGCGGCGTTCTTCCTGAGGGGCCGGCCCTGATGCGTTGACTCGGGGGCGCCGGCGCGGCGCCCCCGACGTCTCTTCGCCGCAGGGGCGGTGATACCGCGGTGCGCAGGGCGTTCGCTCAGCGCCCCTGATCCTTGTCGAGCCGCACCGTCACCTTGTTTCCGCGGATCCCCGAGGTCCGCAGCGCGCGGATGACCTTCTCGGCGATCGCCTCGGGCACCTCGACGAGCGAGAAGCGCTCGGCGATCTGGATAGAGCCGACCTCGCGCGGATGCAGCTTCGCGAGCTTCACGATCGCGCCGACGAGATCGCCGGGCTTGACGCCCTCGCCGCGTCCGGCCCCGATGAAGACCTTGACGTTCCCTTCGGCCGGACCCCGCGGGACCCATTTCTTTCCCTTGCGCTCGACGCCGCTCCCGCCTTCGCCTCGCGGCCCCCGCGCCGGCGCGACCGCCACCGGTGGGATCTCGTGCTCGTCCTCTGCGCCGCTCGCACCGGCCGCGGGATCCGACATCTTCACCGCCGCCGCCGCGACGTCCAGCGGGTCGAACTCCTCCGCGAGCGACTCGACGACCACGCGGTAGCTCTCGAACCCGCCGCCGAGCAGCGCCTCCCGCAGCGATGCGCGCGTCAGCTCCAGCCGCTTCGCGCGCAGGTCCGCTACCGTCGGCACGCTGCCGATCTCGATCCTCTGCTTCGTCGCCCGCTCGATGTTCTTGAGCTGCCAGTGCTCGCGCGGCTCGACGAGCGTGATCGCCACGCCCTCCCGCCCCGCCCGGCCCGTGCGACCGATCCGGTGCACGTAGACGTCGGGGGAGGAGGGGACGTCGTAGTTCACGACGTGCGACAGGTGAGATATGTCGAGCCCCCGCGCCGCGACGTCCGTCGCCACGACGAGCTCGAGCGTTCCCGAGCGCAGCTTCTTCATCACGCGGTCGCGCTCCGACTGCGAGATCCCCCCGTGTAGCGACTCCACGCGCAGCCCGCGGCTCTTCAGCGCCTCGGTGAGGTCGTCGACCTCCAGCCGCGTCCGGCAGAAGACGAGCGCCGCCGCCGGCGACTCGATGTCCAGCACGCGCCCCAGGGCGGCCCGCTTGTGCCCGCGCGCGACGACGTACGCCGTCTGCCGCACCTTCGCCATCTTGCCCGCGCCCGTCGCCTCGCGCGCGATCGTGATCCGCACGGGATTGCGCAGGTGCTTGCCCGCGATCGACACGATGCGCGGCGGCAGCGTCGCGGAGAAGAGCGCCGTCTGCCGCTCAGAGGGCGTCGCCGCCAGGATCGCCTCCAGATCCTCCGCGAATCCCATGTCCAGCATCTCGTCCGCCTCGTCGAGCACGAGCGTGCGGATCCCCTCGAGCTTGAGCGACTTGCGGTTGAGGTGATCGAGCGCGCGGCCCGGCGTCGCGACGACGACGTCGACGCCGCGGTGCAGAGCGCGGAGCTGCGACTCCATCGAAGCGCCCCCGTAGACCGGTAGCACCCGCACGCCGATCGTCTTGCCATAGCGATGCACCGCCTCGGCGAGCTGCATCGCCAGCTCGCGGGTCGGCACGAGGATCAGGGCGGCGGGGCCGGACCCCTTCGTCTTCTCGGCCGCGAGTGCATGAAGAATCGGCAGCGCGAACGCGGCCGTCTTGCCCGTCCCGGTCGCCGCCTGCGCGAGCACGTCGCGGCCCTCGAGGAGCGGCGGGATGGACTGCTGCTGGATGGGCGTCGGCTCCTCGTACCCGAGCGCGGTCAACGCGGCGAGGAGGCGCGGATCGAGCGAGAGAGAGGAGAAGGAGGGAGCTTGATGTGAGGTGGGCGGCGTCGGCATGGGGGCATTCTGACTTATGCGGAAATCGGGTCCGCACGACCCGTCTCCTGGACTCCCGGCTCACATCGGCGCCTTCACGCTGGAGTACTCGTACCGAACGCCGTAGCGGCTCACGTCGCCCGGCCTGGCAAAGGGTGATAGAGTCAGGTTCCGATCCCCTCGACGGACCGACCCAGCACAAGATCTGAACGCCCGCCGCCGGTCTTCGGCAGAAAGCGGGTGTTCCATGCGTAGGTTTTCCGTCCTTTTCCTGTTGTCCGCGGGACTCGTTCTCTTCGCGAGCTTTGCTCTTTCCGAGAGCAAACTGCGGCCGCTGCCCGTCTTGGCGGGAGGCATCCCCCAGACCGTCACGGCGCAGGCGACCGACCAGGCTGGGCTTCAGCGTGCCGGCTACGTGTTCGAGGACAAGTACGCCGCCATGCCGACGTCAAACCGGCGAGAGCGCCTGTACGTCTTCCAGGGCGCGCTCGGCTCGTCGGCGCTCCTCGTCGACAACGAGTATCCGCACTATGCCAACAACTCTCGCGAGATCGTGTTCGACATCGTCTTCCAGGTCCAGGAGGGCAAGTCCCCGGCCGACATGCGGGGGATCGCGCCGAGGCTCATCGCCGCGATGCGACGTGCGGTGAGCGAGGATCCGGCCATCGTGGCCGGCCTGGGCTACCTCGCCACGGCCTCGGGCACCGGCGTCGCGCCGGAGACCCTGCAGGCGGCGGTGATCGACTACGTGCGGCGGTATCAGCAACCCGCGGCGATGATTCGCGAAGTCTGCGCGGGCTGCGCTACGGTCGACGGATACAGCGACGCGTACATGGGCGGCCCCGACCTGGAGACGCGCCTGAACGTGGCGGAGCCCGGCTGGACGATTTCGGGAACCCGCCGCTACCTCGACGGCGACAGCCGGTTCACCGTGCAGGTCTCCGCGAAAATTCCGAGGAGCTGACCATGAGCATTTCGATCAGTCGGGTCAATCCGGGAGTCACGCTTCGTCACTGGTCTGCGGACAGTCGCTCGTTCAAGGGCGGATCGGCGCGGCCGGGCCCCGCACCGGCGGGGCTGACCGAGGGCCGCCGCATGAACCAGGTTGCCGCGATGCTGAAGCAGATTCGAACGCCACAGGCGAAGTAGTTCGGAGCGCCGCAGGCGCGGTAGACCCGAGCGCCGCAGGGCTCTGCCTCGCGGCGCCCGTCGATCCGTCGTCGGTGAAGGAGGTGTCGTGCGCATCGTCATCGTCGGCTCGACGGGTGGCACGGGGCGCGAGCTGGTCCGCCAGGCGCTCGCGCGCGGCCACCATGTGACGGCGGTCGCGCGGCAGCCGGCGAAGCTCGAGATTCGGCACGACCGTCTCGTGATCGTCGCCGGCGACGTCCTCGACACCGCGTCGCTCGAGTCCGCGGTCGCCGGTCAAGACGCCGTCGTCTGTGCACTCGGTCATAAGCGCTGGCTCTATCCGACGCGCATCCTGTCCATGGGAACCGCGAACCTCGTCAATGCGATGGCCGTGCGGGGCGTCCGGCGGCTGGTCTGCGAGACCTCGCTCGGCGTCGGAGACAGCATCGGCCGACTGGGCCTCTACTACACGGTCTTCGTCATTCCGTTCATCCTTCCGTTCTACTACTGGGACAAGGGACGGCAGGAAGAGGTGATCCGAGCGAGCGCACTGGAATGGACGATCGTTCGGCCGGGATCGCTCAACAATGGCGCACAGCGGGGCGTCTACCGGTGCGCGCCCAACGTCGGCAGCTTCGTGTGGACCGTTCGCATCTCCCGCGCCGACGTCGCCGCCTTCATGCTGGATCAGCTCGATGACGACACATTCCTGCGCGCCAGCCCCGGCGTCGCCTGGTGAATTCGCTTTCATCCTGAGCGAAGCGAGGGATCCTGGCTCGATTGCCACCACGGCTAGAAAGCACGGGATCCTTCCTTCGTCGCTTCGCGACTCAGGACCGCTCGCTAGCGCTCCGCTCCTCAGGATGACGGCGTCTTTCGCTCGACGGCGTCTCGTGGTCAGTGTGCCGTCATCCTGAGCGAAGCGAAGGATCCCTTGATTGCAAGCATTCATCCCAAACTCTCCCGCACGCCTCGCGCTCGTGTGATACGGTGGAGTTCCTTCAGAGAACCAGCCGGCCTCGAAACCTTGTCGTCGCCGTCCTTCCTTCGAAGTCGGGGGATTCCCGACGGAGGCATCCACACCAAGGGCACGGGAGATTCAGCCATGAGATTCGCACGCGAGATCAGTTTCGAGATCAAGAACGGGAAAGAGAAGGAATTCGCCGGGGTGTTCGAGAACGAGGTCGTTCCGATGCTCCGGAAGCAGGCGGGTTTTCAGCAGGAACTGACGTTCGTCAACCCCAAGGGCGCGCACGCCATCAGCCTCTGGGATGACAAGAAGAGCGCCGAGACCTATCAGACTGAGACCTACCCGAAGGTTCTCGCCAGGCTCACGACCCTCATCAATGGAACTCCGACGATCGAGAACTTCGAGAACACCTCTTCCTACGTTCGCACGTAGAGCGTTTCCGACGGGCCGTTAGGTCCGTGACCGAGGCCCCGTTAGGGGCCTCATTTTTTTTGCTCCTATACCCCGCTCCTCAACCGCGCTCGCGGCCCGCGCCCCATCGGCCCTACGGGATCCCGCCCGCGGCGACGGGCCGGCCGCGCGATACACTCCGGCCGCGGCTCGAGCCGTTGGGCGACGAGAGGGGATTTGCGTTTCCTCGGCGCCGCGCGGATTCCCTTTTTCCTCCGGAAGCGCAGTGACCCTCTCGGTGTCGAAAACGCGTTGGGCGATGGCGGCCCGGATTGCGGCGGGGCTCGGCGTCGCGACCGTCTGTTCGCTCTTCTTCGCGCGGCTTCTCTCCGGTCTGGAGTACCAGACCCCGCTCATCCGGGCCGACCTGCGGATCAGCTCCCTCGTTCAGATCTTCCGTACGCCCGCCGTGACCCGCGTGATGATCTTCGCGACGGACCTCGGCCGTTGGCAGGGGATCGCCGCCGGCGCGATCGCGCTCGGCCTCGGCCTCCTCCTCTGGAGACGCAAGGCCGACATCGTCGCCCTCGGGCTCACGCTCGTGTTCGGCGACGCCGCGATCTGGCTCGTCAAGACGCACGTGCACCGCGCGCGCCCGGAGCCGGGCAACGCGCTCACGTTCGAAAGCAGCTTCAGCTTTCCGAGCGGGCATACCTTCGTCGCGACCGTGTTCTACGGCCTGGCCACGTTCGTCCTGGTCCGGGCGGCTCGCGGCGCGGTGCGAAGCGCGATCGCCCTGTCCGGACTCCTGCTCGTGCTGGTCGTCGGGTTCTCGCGCGTCTATCTGGGAGTCCACTGGCCATCCGACGTCCTCGCGAGCTTCGCGGCGGGAACGGTCTGGCTGGCGTTCACCATCACGCCGCTCTCCCTTCTGGATCGGGACCCGGACTCTCACGGAGCGCTGTTCACCCCTGAGATCCGACACCGGCTGGTCGCTCTCCTCGCAGCGCTCTGGATCGTCGCGATCGGCGTGCTCTACGCGTCCGTGCCGCTGCCGCAGCCCCACGTCGTGCCGATCGTGGTTCCCGTCATCTCGGAGACCGACGTCCCGAAGCGGCTCTTCGAGACCCTGCCGAAGGCGAGCGAAGACATCTCCGGCCGGCCGATGGAGCCGGTCAACATCGTCATCGTGGGATTGGAGGAGCAGGTGAGGACGGCGTTCCTGGAGGCCGGCTGGAGCGCGGCGGATCCGCTGAGCCTCCACTCCTTCCGGCGAGAGCTCATGGCCATGGCCCGCAAGGCTCCCTACCCGGAGCAGCCCGGCACGCCGTCGTTCTGGAACGGAAGACCGAACCTGATCGCCTTCGAGAAGTCGACTCCCGCGAACACGATCAGCGAGCGCCACCACATTCACCTCTGGAACGCGGGAGTCAACTCCGACGCCGGCAGGCCGATCTGGGTGGCCACGACCCACTTCGACAAGGGCTTCAAGCGCGCGTCGGCGCTGGTTCCCGTTCACTCCATCGACCCGAACATCGATGCGCAGCGCGAGTACGTCCGGCACGACCTGGAGGCGGGGGGAAAGGTGGAATCCATGACCCGCTTGCCCGTCACGGGTCGATTGGCCGGCAGAAACTTTGCGGGCGATCGCTTCTTCACCGACGGAACCGCCTGCCTGCTCGTCCTGAAGCCGGCGCCGCCGCCCGCCGCGGCGCCGTGACCCCGGGCATCCCGGCGCGCGACGCCTTCGAGGCGGCGGGTCCGTTCACGCACTCGGTTCCGTCGTCGCGGGTCGCGGCTCGGCGCAGCGGCCGCCCATCCCCTTGAGAAACTGATCGCGCTGCTCCGGGGTCATCCCTTCCCAGCGCTCCCGCATGCCGCGGCGCCAGTGCCCGCGATGGCGACCGCCCCCGCGCACCATGCCGAAGCCTCGCAGTCCCCCGAAGAGGATCCAGCTCAGGCCCATCAGGCCGACGGCCTGCCAGAAGGTGATCGCATGGAGCCCGAAAACGCTCGGCATCAGCCAATTCCACAGCTGCAGAACCGCCTGGCCGAATCCGGCGATGACGATCAAGACGAGCAAGAGAAACCCGAAGATGCGCAGTACCCAACGTTCGCTCATTTTCCCGCTCCTATTCCTTTCTGAAGTCCGCGTAAATGTCCTCGAGTCTCCGGCGCAGAAACAGCACCGCGTAGCGTTTGCGCGAGAGCAGCGTGTTGACGTTGACGCCCGTCTCGGCAGCCAGCTCTCGAAAGCTCCGTCCCTCGATCTCGTGGGCGACGAAGACCTCGCGCTGCTCGGGCGGAAGCTCTTCCAGGGCGTCGGCGAGCGCCTCGGACAGCACCGTCCGGGCGTATGCCGCCTCCGGCCCGGCCTCCGGCGAGGGAAGCAGATCCTCGAGCCGGCCCGTCTCGCCCTCTTCGTCGATCGCCGTCCCGGCGGCGAATCCGTCCGGCTTCTTCTTGCGGAAGTGATCGATGATGCGATTGCGCGCCACCCGGAAGAGCCACGCACCGACCTGCTCCACCGGCTTCATCAGCCGATAGGCCTCCACGAGCTCGGAGAAGACGTCCTGCAGGATGTCCTCCGCGTCCAGCCGGTCGGCCATGCGGCTCCGGATGAACCCTCTCAGCCGGGCCCCTTCGCGCTCGATGGCTTCGGCGATGCGGCGGTCCTGCTCGCCCCTCGCGTGGTCCATGGTCAAAGTCTCTTCCACATCCCTGTAGACGGACGGGCGGCCCGGATATTTTGGGGAGAATCGCGAAAATCAGAAGTCCGGACGGACCCTGGTCCCTCTCCAGCGTGGCTCTCGGGGCTTCCCCCTCTTCCGACGGGAGAGGGGCGGGATGAGGGGGCGTCCCAGGCCGTCATCCTGAGCAGCGAGCCGACCACCAGAAGCCGACTTTCTTATGTAATATTATATAATAAATATCGTACCCGAGGCCATACCCTGGTCTTCAAGTGGAACGCCTGGAATGAGGAGCACGTCGCCTCTCATGGCATCGAACCCGAAGAGGCCGAGGAAGTCGTCCTCAACGCACGCTCGCCGTTTCCGTTGGGACAGGATGATGGGAAGTACCTGGTTTGGGGGCCCGCCGCTTCGGGCCGCCTTCTGCAGGTGGTATTCGTCCTCGAATCCGACGAGACCGTTTTCGTGATCCATGCGCGGCCGCTCACCGACAAGGAAAAGAAGCGTTACCGACGGAGGGCGAAATGAAGAAGAGGAAGGCGACGAGCGAGAGCAATCGCTACGAGACGATGAAACCGGACGAGCTCGCCGAGGCGACTGCGGCTTATGGCCGTGAGATGGCGATCGACGCGTTTCGGCCGCTCACCAAAGCGGAGCGAGCCCGCTGGAACAGGGCTCGGCGCAATCCCGGTCGGCCCCGCCGAGGAAAAGGAGTGAAGGTGATCTCGGTGAGTGTGGAGCAAGACCTTCTCGTGGAGTCCGACCGGCTCGCCAGGCGCCTCGGGGTGAGCAGGGCCCGCTTGATCGAGAGGGGCCTCCGGGTGATTCTCGAGGTGGCCGGCAAGTAGCGCTTGCTCAACTCTCCTGGCGGGGAGGGTTGGGTGAGGGCTCTCAACTACGCCGTCATCCCGAGCGCGACAGATTGTCAGGGATCCCGTCGTGTTCCGCGGCAGCTATCCTCAAGTCTCCCGATCCCGGCGGAAGACTGCAGGGGTGAGGGGCCGCCTACGAGTGCCGAAGTTTCAGTCGGCGACGCCGAAGGCGGGCCGCATCAAACCTGATTCCGGTCCAGGGGCGCGTGTGCGCCGCCTCCGTGTTCCGGATTGGCGACCTTCGGCAGCTTGCGCCCTTCCGACTTCGGCGCCGGTGCGGGCGCCGGCGTTGAGGCGGCGCTCTCCGTCGCGCTGTCGGGCCGAGCCTTCCGCTCCGCCGCGGCCGTCGCTGGCGCCTGAGCCGGCTTCGTCGTCCTGGTCCTGACGGCGCCGGGGCGGGTGCTGGCTTGGATAGGAATGCGCCGCGTGCTCTTGTGCGACACGGCCTCCTTCGCCGCCGCCGCCTTCCGGGGGCCCGCCTTCCTCTTCGTCGTTGCCGAGCGAGCGATCGTCTTCGTCCTCTTCGCTCCCGCCGCCCTGGCGGTCGCACGCGCGCCGGCCTTCGCTCTCACCGCCGCCTCGGTGCGGCTCGTCGCCTTGCGCGGAGTCGCCTTCCGGGCCTTCATGGCCGTAGTCGTGGCGGCGCCGCTCGTCTCGAGCGCGGTGAATCGGTCCATGATCTGTTTCATCAGCTTCTTGCGACGCGACAGCGCGGTGGTGACGTCGCGAATCGCGAGCTTGCCGTCCGCGATCAGGAAGTGGAGGGCGCGCGCGGCGTAGTCGGCCGTGAGGTTCAAGGCTTTTTGGGTCTGTTTCTTCATGAGAGGTCCTCCTTGGGGAGAGCCGAGTCTATCTCGTGGGGCGATCGACGCGCGTCGGGACCCGCGCTCACAGCTCGATGCGCGCCTTCGAACCGCACGCCGCGGCCCACCTGCGGATGAACTCCACCGTCGGGTTGCTCTCCCAGCGCTCGGCCTGCGCGATCGCCTGCTGAGAGCAGACGAGCCGACGCGCAAGATCCGCCTGCGTGAGTCCCGCCCTTTCCCGAGCGAGGCGCATCAGGTAGCCGACGGGCTCCGTTTCCCAGACCGGAAGCTTGCCCCACTCCCGCAGCGCCTTCCACTCGGGGAACCGACGAGGTCGGCGGCGGACGAGACCGCGAGGGAGCTGTGCGATGAGAGCCCGTCTCGGGGAGGCGTATGTCTTCACGGCGCCTCGCTTGCCCATGTTTCGAGATCCATCGAGGAGAGCTTCTTCCCTCGATTCACTCGCGCAAATGCCAGGAGGCGCGCCAGCCCCTTGTTCACGTCGCGCACGTCCGCGAGCGCCATGAGTCTCCTGCGGTTCAGAACCTTTTCCTGGGCCTTCCAGATCAGTAATGCGCTCGCTCCGTCGGTGGTCGAGCTCGAAAACTGCCAGGCCGCCAATCGGTCGACGATCATGTCCTCCGGGCTCAGCGTGAGCACCGAGAAGCGGCCGACCTTCACGATGGCCGCTCGCTCATGCGCCTGTACCGCGCTCACCGGAAACTCCACGAACAGCTCCGCCTCTCGGTGAATCCAGTGGCGCCCTTCTCGTTCGAACCCGGCCTCCCGAAGAGACTCGGCGGCCTTGTCGGTCACGTCCCCGATGAAGTCGAGGTCCCCGGTCGTGTAAGCCCCCGCCGTGTAGAGCTCGACCGCCGCGCCTCCCGCGAGAACGGGCGGCCGAGTCTCGAAGAGACCCTGAACCCACTGCGCCACCGCCGCGGTCCGTTCGGGGCCCTCGGGGAGTCCCAGCGCGGCTGTCAGATCGGCTTTGACCACAATCCATATATTGTAGCCGGCGAGACGACGAAGCTCGGCGACTGGGACGCTCCACGCCGTCATCCCGGGTGCAGCGAGGGGTCCCGTGTCGCCTCGCGCAGCCGGCTCTAACGCACGGGATCCCTCCTTCGTCGCTTCGCGACTCAGGACCGCTCGCTGCGCTCCGCTCCTCGGGATGACGGGCTCCTCGGGATGACGGAGCTTGGTCGGTACCTCGGCGACTGACCACCACCTGCCGACCGGATTCGCGGATCTGATGCAACTGCATCATGAACCCCGTCGCCAGCCGGCGTTACCTTGCCTCCAGAGGTACGGTATGGGCTACACACTGTTGATCTTCGGCGGTCTTCTTCTCCTGTCTGTGCTCCCGCTGGCGTGGAGGACTCTGCGCACCTATCTGAAGTTTCGAGGGACACGCGTCATCACCTGTCCCGAGACGCATTGCCCGGCGGCGGTGGAGGTCGACGAGAAACACGCGGCATCTTCGACCTGGCTGCGTGAAACCGAGTTGCGGCTCGCCTCCTGCTCGCGCTGGCCGGAGCGGCAGGGATGCGGCCAGGAGTGTCTGGCCCAGATCGAGGCCGCGCCGGAGGGATGTCTGGTCCGCAACATGCTCATCGAGTGGTACCGGGGATCGACCTGCGCCTTCTGCCACGAGGAGATTCCGGAGATCCACTGGAGCGACCACAATCCCGCGATCCTGTCGCCGGAGGGCACGACGATCGAGTGGTCCGACGTGAGGCCGGAAGACCTGCCCAACGTGTTCGCCACGCACCGGCGAGTCTGTTGGAACTGCCACATTTCGCAGTCCTTCCGGATGAGATTCCCGGGCCTCGCCATCGAGCGCCCGGAGCGCACGGCCGTCCATCGCGCGTCGTAGCGTCTCTCGAGTCACCGTCCGGTCTGATGCCGGATCCTCGAGGCGTCGGGGTACTCGCCGGCGAGCTCCTTCGACCTCAGGTCCGGGTCCCGCGCCGCGAAGCGCTCGACGTCTCGGCGGAATCCGAGAAGGAGCCGGCCAAGGCGGGCCTCGCTCTAGCCTTTCTCCCGGAGCGAAGCGAATGAGCGATTCGGCGCAAATTATCCTGATCTTTTTTGATGCGTTCGGATCACGACAGGGGAACCGGGGCTCTCATACGCTCCGCACGAGCGGCGGATCCACGGAAAGCCATGGAGGCCGACATGCACCAGTCAAAGTTTCGCCTTGCGCTGGTCTTGATTCTGGCGGCCGGAGGGATGGGCGTCGCGGCTCCAACGGCTGTCTGGCGGGTGATTGCCTGGAACAACCTCGGAATGCACTGCATGGACGCCGACTTTTCCGTCTTCTCGATCCTGCCGCCCTTCAACAATCTCTACGCACAGGTTCTCGATCCTTCGGGACACCTGATCACAAATCCCGCGGGCGTCGCCGTGACCTACGAGGCAGTCGGCGACCCGACCGGGTCCTACAACTCGACCTCGATTGGGAAGACGAATTTCTGGCAACACGTCCTGGCTCTCTTCGGCGTTTCCCCCGCCGAAGATGTCGGCCTGGCCGGAAACGCAATGCCCGGAGTTGGCAACACCCCGCAGCCCATGACCTTCGAGGGCGCTCGGAGCGTTTTCGCCGGGGAAGGCATTCCGATCACGCCGTACGATGATGCCCACCGAAAGAACCCGTATCCGATGATGCGGGTCGTCGTGCGCGATGCAGGCGGCGCCCTCCTGGCCGGCACGAACGTCGTCCTTCCGGTGTCGGATGAAATGGACTGCCGCGCCTGCCACGCATCGGGAAGCGGTCCGGCTGCAGAGCCGTCTGCCGGCTGGCTGTACGACTGCGATTCCGACCGCGACTACAAGCTCAACATCCTTCGCCTTCACGATGATCGGCAGGCGGGAGACCCGGTGTATGTCGATGCGCTCGCGGTGGCCGGCTATGACGCCGCCGGCCTGTATGCGACGGCCGCGAACGACGGAATGTCCGTGTTGTGCGCGCGTTGCCACGCATCCAATGCCTTGCCTGGAACCGGTCTGGCCGGGATCAAGCCCCTGACCGAGGCCCTGCACGGCTACCATGCGGCCGTCAGGGATCCGGCGACGGGTCAGACTCTCGATGACGCGACGAATCGCTCTGCCTGTTATCGCTGCCACCCGGGCTCGGAGACGCGTTGCCTGCGGGGACCGATGGGCAATGCCGTCGCCCCCGACGGCTCCCTCGCGATCCAGTGCCAGGATTGCCACGGCAACATGAGCCGGGTCGGCACGAGCGGCCGGCAGGGCTGGCTGGATGAGCCGGTCTGTCAGAACTGTCACACGGGCACGGCCACGAGCAACAACGGGCAGATCCGTTATACGAACGCGTTCGACACGAACGGGCAACCGCGCATCGCGATGAACCAAACCTTCGCGACGAATCCCGATACCCCGGCGCCGGGGGTCTCCCTCTACCGCTTCTCGATGGGGCACGGAAATCTGCAATGCGAGTCGTGTCATGGCGCAACGCACGCCGAGTATCCGAGCTCGCATCTCAACGACAACCTCCAGAGCCTGAACCTTCAGGGGCACGTGGGAACCCTCGTCGAGTGCGTGACCTGCCACGGCAGCGATCCGGTGACGGTCAGCGGTGGCCCTCACGGAATGCACCCGGTGGGCCAGAGCTGGGTCAACGGGCATCCGGACGCCTTCGGCGGGGGCGATGCGACCATCGCGGACTGCGCGGCCTGCCACGGGACCGACTACCGCGGCACGGTGCTGTCCCAGGCCGCCGACGATCGC
>Ga0068860_100003927_pt1 | contig 15277 bp, 16 predicted proteins | sample KBSSwiS32_FD_66597 | JGI IMG/M metagenome (GOLD analysis project Ga0068860, IMG submission 66597) | Switchgrass rhizosphere microbial communities from Kellogg Biological Station, Michigan, USA - KBS Switchgrass S3-2 | ecosystem: Host-associated > Plants > Roots > Rhizosphere > Soil ... | reverse complement strand
GCTGTGGATGACCGGACGTAAATTTAACAGTACGGACGGGCATCAGATGGCGGCTGGATTTGATGGGAGAAAAAACGACAAGCCAGCGGAGCCGATAGGCGACGGGTATTCTTATAATCTATTTTAAATTCGAGGCACTCCCCGTTTACATTACCGTTGGACTATAGGCTAACGGCTTATCAGGGGTTTGCCGTTTATTTCCTTGATCAGAACGTAGAACAACACAATTTTGTATTTGTCTATTTTGTCTATAAGTTCTTTTATACCATCATTTGTGTAAAACGTCAACTCATTTGTGCTTCCCCGCCTAAGACATATCTCATAATCTCCTGGATCGTTCGGTTCTCCTTCAGGCTTGTCTGTAGGCATTATATCGTGAGCAAACCTATTTCTGATTTTTGCAATATTTTGTAAATCTGATGTGATAGCAGGGAATTCTTTTTCAAACTCTTTTTTACTTGCACTTTTCTTTTTCAAAATCTGAATAAAAGTATCGGTCTTGCTGCCAAACGTCACTTTTTCAGTTGACAGAAGCATTTGAAGGGTATCAAGCCTTTTTTCATCGTTTGCGCATATATGATGTGCTATATATTCTTCTAGTCCTAACTCCAAATCAATTGTGTGGTTAATAATAGTACCTCTTGCGGCACAACCTCTATAGAAGTAATTGATTTGCTCTTGTGTGGATTCTGCCATTGCCGCGGTTTTAGGTTAACCGAATATACCCATAAAAGAGTAGAGGCTTACCCGTCCGCCGCTTAGCTGTTTTTCTCCCTCAAAGCCTGCGTGCGGCTATTTAACATAAAATCTGTGTTATTTAGCTACGGAGCTGTGGATGACCGGACGTAAATTTAACAGTACGGACGGGCACCAGATGGCGGCTGGATTTGATGGGAGAAAAACCAACAAGCCAACGGAGCTGGTAGGCGATGTACATTAGGTAATGTAATGTCGGCAATTCTTATTTCGTTGGCAAATTAAAAAACTGGCTTATTGATCATTATGCGTTACAAGCTATAATGATAGCTAATGTGTTGGTGTTGTTGGCTCTTTTATTTTTAGAATTAAAAGGAAGATGGAAATAGCAAGTCCAATTAAGGCAATGCCAAAAGTAAACCAATACGTTTTAAAAATTCTTTTGGCATTATACAAATCATATTCTGCTTTTTCATCTGCAATTTTTCTTAGTTTTTCTTCCCGTTCAAATCTTCTCTTATACCCACCACGTATTATAAAATCCCGTCCTTCACTTGTAAGATAAAACCTCTTTGAATTTGGCGGGACTTCTTTTAATAGTCCATCTACATAAAGTTGTGCCATTGCCATTTTTTGTTGATCCAACTCTATGTAGGTATATCCAGATTCGTTTTTTGTTTTTAGCAAGTCGCTTATTTCAAAAAAAGCAGAACCCAACAATTTATCCAATTGTTGGTCAGTTAATTCAAATATGTCAAATTTATCTTTACTCATAACTCGGTTTTAGGTTCTCCGAATATACCGAAAAGGGCAGAGGCTTACCCAACCGCCGCCCAGCCGTTTTTCTCCCTCAAATACCTGCGTGCGGCTATTTAACATAATATAAATTATAAGACTTTTTCATAAATAATAAATACTGGTCTTTGGCAATGTACAGATTTTAAAGGCTGGGGAAAGTGAATACATGCCTTAAAATCTGTACATTGCCAAAGACCAAAGGAAATGAAAACAGTCTTATAATACGATTATGATAAGCAGCACAGGCTAAGCTGCAAAGGATGAGAAACGGCTCAGCGATTAAACAGCACACGTATGGGAGAAATGAAGAAAGGATTTGAGATCACCACGGACAAAATGAATAGCGCGTTTTTGGAATTAGCTATTCAAACTCTTGCTTTCCAAAAAATAAACGTGGATATAACTTTATCTATTGCTGCGAAACTCCTCGATCGTGATTTTATTGAACTCCGAGAAAATGCAGAACGTGACTATAAGACGAAAAAGCAGGAGATTTTAGATTTCTTATATGAACACTACGGGAAGACTGACATAAACGACATTCTGAACCCTTCACCTGAATAACGCCTTTGGCATCAATCTGAATTTTTAGCAGGCCGCCCTCATGTTTCTCCTCTTTGCTCTGCACACGCCCCGCCGCCCTTCGCTTTTTATTTCCTGCAAAAAGTAATAAAAAGCGGCTAAACATCTGCGTTATCATAACGGTAAATTATAAGACTTTTTCATAAATGATAAATACTGGTCTTTTGGCAATGTACAGATTTTAAAGGCTGGGGAAAGTGAATACATGCCTTAAAATCTGTACATTGCCAAAGACCAAAGGAAATGAAAAAGGTCGTTATAATTCGAGTTATGCTAAACAGCACAACCCACGCGAAAAAGAAATAAAATGAAGTGTATAAAAACTGTGATTGAAGCTACTGAGCAGATAACCCCAAGTATTCAAGGGCTTGTTGATAGGATGAATAAGTTACCAGTATATTGCAATAAGCATCCCGATTTTGAAACCGTCCTGATTGTATCATCTTCTTCCAAAGAAGGAACTGTTCGTGTACAGTCCATTTGCTGTCCGGGTTTCCAAAACCAACTCCATCTTCAACAACTGATTTCTCAATTGCAGCAAAGTTGTATTCCAGTGTTTCAGGATTGATCCAGCTTTCTTTTTGCCCGCCCACATCAATGCTTTGTTTTTTCGTACCAAAAAAAGTTACGAAAAAACGCACACACCTGCTTAACATAACGCAGACTAAATTATAAGAAAATAAAGGCTTTAAGAAACCGCCCTGATGAAGCATCCCGCAGGCAGCTAACAGAAAACTGCCTAAAGAAAACAAACAACCAGCTTTTCACCTGCGGTAAGCAAATAAGGCTGAGGCCCGGTAAGACTTACTCAAGACAAATACAACCTCCAAGAAACAAATAAAACCAAAGAACAAACAAAAATTTGCGTAGTTGAATGACTTCATATAAATTTGTAGTCAAATAGCTACACAATGAATTTACGGCGAGACGTTTTCCAGGCCATTGCAGACCCAACAAGAAGAGCCATCCTCCTATTGGTAGCCACGCAGGCCATGACCGCGGGCGCCATAGCCGCCAACTTTGATACGGCCAGGCCCACGGTTTCAAAACACCTGCAAATACTTACCGAATGCGAATTGCTGGAACAAAAACAGACCGGCAGGGAAATTTATTATTACATCAATGCAAAAAAAATGAAAGCAGTAGCCGAATTTATTGAGCCATTCCGGAAAATGTGGGACGACCGGTTTAATAAACTGGAAACCATTATGAAAAAATATAAAAGCAAGTAACATGGAACAAAAAACAAAAGTCGCTGCCGAAGATGGCAAACAGGAATTGGTAATTACCAGGGAATTTGATTTGCCGTTGGAACTGCTTTTTAAAGCGTATGAAGAACCCGAACTTGTTGAGCAATGGATGGGAACAAAAGTGCTGAAACTGGAAAATAAAAACCACGGTAGTTACCAGTTTGAAACAACCGATGCCAAAGGAACCAAATACGGCTTCAGCGGGGCTATTCATGAGTTTAGCCCGAACCGGAAGATCATACGCACCTTTGAAATGGACCATACGCCTTTTGGCGTTCAGCTTGAGTTCTACACATTTGAAAAACTTACCGACGAAACCAGCAAACTCAATATGCATGTAATCTATGAATCGGTGGCACAAAGAGACCAGGTGCTGCAGCTACCCTTTGCCAAGGGCATCAATATGGCACATAACCGCATACAAGACATTGCAGGCAAATTAAAATAACATACTATGACAAACAGGAACCCGCCTACAGGCAAGGCAGCTAAAATTACTTATTGGATTGCTACCATCTGGCTTGCATTGGGGATGCTGTCAACCGGGGCAGCAGAATTATTCAAAATGAAAACCGGCGCGGGTGGCGCAGACAGCATTACACACCTGGGCTATCCAGTTTATTTTCTGACCATACTGGGCGTTTGGAAAATTTTGGGCGTTGCAGCATTGCTTATCCCTAAATTCCCTTTATTAAAAGAATGGGTATACGCAGGTTTTTTCTTTGCCATGTCAGGGGCGGTATTGTCACATATCATATCGGGCGATGCGGTCAGTGAAATATTTCCCCCCTTGTTATTACTGGTCCTGACCCTGGTATCATGGTATTTCAGGCCTGCAGATAGAAAAATTATTTCAGCTAATTTTAATAAATGAATACAATGAATCCTGCAGTTGATTTTTATTTTGACAAAGAAAAAAAATGGCAGAAAGAGATCGAACAATTGAGAACGATTGTTCTTGATTGCGGACTGGAAGAAGCATTAAAATGGGGCTGCCCCTGCTATGCTTTCCAGGGAGCCAACATTGTGCTCATACATGTGTTTAAAGAATACTGCGCGCTGTTGTTTTTCAAGGGCGCTTTATTGAACGATGCAAATGGTATCCTTATTCAGCAAACGAAAAATGTACAGTCCGCACGCCAAATCCGTTTTACCAATGCGCAGGAAATTGTCAAGATGAAAAAAATCCTGAAAGCCTATATCTACGAAGCAATTGAAGTGGAAAAAGCCGGCCTGAAAGTGAAACTAAAAAAGACTTCAGACTTCAAAATTCCGGAAGAATTTCAAAAGAAATTAGATAAAAGCAACAAGCTGAAAACCGCTTTCCAGGCATTAACGCCGGGCCGGCAACGCGCATACATTTTCTGTTTTTCTCAACCTAAACAAGCCAAAACCCGGGAGTCAAGAATTGAAAAATATATGCCGCAAATTCTGAATGGAAAAGGGTTAGATGATTAGTAATCCGATTCCCTGTCTGCCTCAAGCCGGCAGGGCTTCGTACCCGCAACGCCGCTGCGTTTTCCTTTTAGGCTGTGATTCAGCTGCAGTAAGTATTTCAGCCATCGCTTTTTTCAACTTTAAAATAAAGCTGACGGAAAAGCGAGGCGGCTTATGCAGGTACTGGTGTCGTTCAGTCAATGCCAAGCCTCGGTTTACTCCTAATCGCTGAAATGTAAGCCACTAATGTAAAATGTAAACTATGTCAAAAAAGAAACTGTCTCCGGAACAAGGTTCAGCTTTGCTCAGCACTTTAAAAGCGCGTTTTGAGAAAAACATGCAGCGTCATAAGGGGCTTGAATGGACGAAAGTACAAGCCCGCCTGTTGGGTGACCAGGCCAATGATCAAAAACTGTGGTCGCTCAATGAAATGGAAAGCACCGGTGGTGAACCGGATGTTGTTGCGCACGATAAAAAAACAGGCGGATACATTTTCTATGATTGTTCAGCGGAAAGTCCAAAAGGCCGCAGAAGTCTTTGTTACGATGCGGAGGCGCTGGAATCAAGGAAGGAACATAAACCAGAAGACAACGCTATGGATATGGCCGCCGCTATGGGCATTGAGCTTTTGACGGAAACGCAATACCGGGAGCTGCAGCAATTGGGCGATTTTGATACCAAAACCTCGAGCTGGGTGCAGACCCCTGCGGCTATCAGGAAACGAGGCGGTGCACTCTTTTGTGATCGCCGCTACAACCATGTCTTCCTGTACCACAATGGTGCGGAATCTTATTATGCCGCCCGGGGATTTCGTGGCGCGCTGAGCGTCTAACCCCGATCGTTAGCCCGCCCGATTTATCAGACAGGTTTGTTTAATCCATTAGCAAAATCACCGGCGATTCCCCTACAGACAATACAGTGGATCCATTTTGAAATTTATCCGTTTGGGCCATCCCAAGAGGATTTTTGTCGGCCAAAATTATTTTAGTAAATGATTCATTGTTAACACCCCATATTTTAAAACTAAAATTTTTAACGATATTACCGCTGGCGGTCGGACTAAACAATACATACGCTTTTTTGGCAGGATTTGATTGATTTTTTAAACGATAAATCCATATCGGTCCCGATTCAGACAGAACACTATCCGCTTGGTAATTCCCCAGCCGCTGCACTACCGTTGACCAATAATACCAGGCCGGGTAAATGATATTGTTGGCCGGTCCGCCAATCATTCCACTGGTAGCAAAAGTGCCCGGCGCATTTTCATCGTTGGTAGCGCTGCGCATCATAAATTGGTTATAGCCGTCAAAGCCCGACATAAAAGCTGCCAATAAGGAACGAATGCACATGATACCCTGCGATTGCGCCTCGGTATAACCCGGCAGCAAAGGTGTTTTTTGCCAGGAATGCTGGTTGCGGTCATAACCATTTTCACCCAGTATCAATGGTATGCCCGGGAGTAAACGGTTATGGAAAGCCCGCACTTTGGCCAGCTTTGCACGCAACTGATCTTCTTCGGGGCTGATTCCTTTTGTAGGTGGTGCCAGGTTGTTGCGGGCGTCGTTACTATAATAATGATACTGCACGCCTCCCTGCCAGATAAATTTTTTATCGGCACGCAGTTGACGACACAAAAAATACAGGGTCTTTACACGGTTAGTGTCCAGTTGTATCATACCGCTTGTCATCAGCTGGCTGTTTGAATCGGCCTGGTGCAACCCGTGCTTGTCGCCCAGTTTACCTTCATGGCCATCATAATCGGCCGAGGAAACCGCAAAGTAATCGATCGGCGTCCAGTAGTATTTTGTCCAGTAGGCATCCTCTTCATTGCCGTTTTCAAAACGGTTCATCAGCCCCAGCCCGCTGAACCTGGGCATATCCGTTAGATCGAGTTTATTCGTATCAAGTTTTGTTTTTCCGTAAGCAGCGGCCAGGTTCCAGAACGTTTTGGCATGCCTTGCATACGATAACGGGTCTTCAGTATCCATACCGGGAAGGGTAACCGGTTTGTCTTTTTCGTTGAATCCTTTTTTTGCCAGCCATGCGGGCATGCCCCTGACACTCATCCAGCAGTAATTGCCGAGCTTCCGCAGGCTATCGGTAAAATTGCTGACCTGCTGTGGCGCCGGCTGGTTGAAATAATTCAATGATATTTTATTGTTGGGATAAGCATGCACGGTATCCGCATCGTACCATTCCATCATCTGGTACAAACGTGTTTGCCGGAACGGCTGCAACAGGTGTGGCGGCACATAATCATAGGCGTTAGTTCCCGCAAATGCAGCGAGTGTGGGCGGCGGCAGGCCGGGCGATGGTGCCGGTACATCACGCGATAATTTTTGCTCCAGGTCGCCATACAAAACCAGTTCACTGATAACAGACCGGAAACTATTAAAGCGGATCATTACAAACCGGGATGATTGGCCGGCAGCAAAAGATCTCCAGCCCCAGGCTGCCACATGGCCCGCTGTTTTATAGGCTGCCGCCTGCTTCCAGTGATTCATTTCTCCCGTATATATCCATACGCTGTCCGATTCCAGCGATTTATCGTACAGGTAAAAATTTTTCAAGGCATATAAATCGTGCAGATCAATAACAATGCGCAGGCCTTTCCCCGGGGGATAAAAAATATCCATTTTGCTATTCGGCAATGGATGTGTAGCGGGTTGCCGATCGATGCCGTTTGCAGGATCGGCGTTTTCATCAAATAATTTCATGGGATCGCCATAACCGCTCGCCGCTGAACCAGATAAATCGAAAATATCGTCGCCGCTGAACCCCGTAATTTTATGAAGATCGCCAGCAGGTTTATGCAGGAAAGCCTGCTGGTAAAAAATGGTCTGGCCAATATAAATAAGTATAATAACAATGCTGATGCAGGAAAGTAAAAAGAATGCCGTCAGCACGTTTTTCAGAAACGGTCCCGGGTTGGATATATGTAGCGTTATGCCCCGCATTAAATAAAATTGACGGCGATTGCCTGAACAATATACCGTCAATATACACTAAAATTATAGTTGGAATTATTTATACCCTTTGGAACGGATAACACTTCTCGATATTTCGTAGAATGCGCGGGAGCTATCCTTAAACTCCTGCCATTTTGTTTTTTGCGGAAAAAAAGCGTCTGCCCATTCCTGTTTCCATTTGCCGGTAAAATATTTCAATATCTCCGGATCGGTCGGATCCACCACATATTTAAAATCTCCCTCCCACTCTACCCTATTGGTAATCAGGTTTGGATGGGTTTTTTCTAAAATTTTAAAACCAATTGAATGTTTGGGTAAATAATCCTGGATCAGTTCGCCTAAATCATATCCGAAACTGAAATTGATTTTCTTTTTGTCTACCAGGTAGGTAATATCATTCATCTCGTGGATGATCCATTTGTGCGATTCGCGCGGAAAGAAATATTCTCCCAGCAACGACGGCGTTTCCATAAAACCTCTTTTGGCTACGCGAAATTGTTCGGCCAGAAATTTCTCAGGATTTTCCACGTGCTCCAGTACCTGGCAGCAAATCACGTAATCGAACTCTTTGTCTTTAAACGGCAGGTTCTCACCATCCGCCTGCATAAAAGTTTGATTTTTTAATACCTTGATATCACCGCTCCGGTGATAGTTGGTATCTGTATATTTATCAACCACCACATTTGAACGGGGATGCGGGTTATGACCCCCTCCCACTTCCAGCACGCGGTCAGAAGATTTAATGTTTAGGCTTTCTCTGTTTCTTGGGTTCCTTATTTTCATTCAAAAAAGAATATTAAGGTATGAATGCGCATTAACGCGGCGGCAAAGATAATTATTGTTCGTATACAACGCAAGTTGCAGAAAATAAGAGGATTACGTGTTAAGGTAAAACTTGGAGAATGAAAACCGGGTGTTGTGGAAAAATCCGGGTCCCGAATGTTTTTAAGCAACTATTGCCTCCGCGTTCCAACGAATGAAACTCATTTGATAACTTGCCATGATTATACACATCACTCAGCCATTCATCATTCGCTATTCAGCATGAATCTTCGCGAACAGTTATTAAAAGAACACAGTCGTGCCAACTGCGATACCATTGTGAACTGGATCGGCGATCGGCAGGAACGGTTCAACGAATTGTTTCAACTATTTCTTTCCGATGAATACCGCGTGGTACAGCATGCCGCCTGGCCCCTGAGTTATGCTGTTATTCAGCATCCGCAACTTATCAAAAAACATTTTACGAAACTCATTGGCAACCTCCGCAAACCAGGTATTCATGCAGCGGTGAAACGAAATACCATGCGCCTGTTGCAGGATATTGATATACCCCAAAAATACCATGGCAGAATAATGGATGCCTGCTTTACTTATATTGCCGCACCGGCAGAACCCGTTGCCGTAAAAGCATTTTCATTGACCGTACTGGAAAAACTATCTTCCCGGTATCCTGAAATTATCCCCGAAATTAAACTGCTGATAGAGGAAAATTATGATCGGGAGACACCGGCTTTCAGGGTGAGAGCTAAGAAATTCCTGAAAAAAATCAATAACAGTCACCCATAGTTGATGGATGTATGATGTGAGATGTGATGATGGATGATTTGGCGGTTGAATTAAAATATTCAACAAACAATTCAATGCTCAATTAACTATAGCCGAGAGCAATTTACCGCGCAGACGCAGGCAATCATTGACAAAAGCTCTTTCTACGCTGTGAATTCCGCTCAGTCCGCTGCGGTCAAAAAATTACTCCCACTATATATACTCATTGTCCTAAAAATCCTTTATGGTAAAAAATCACCCTATCCAAACTGTATCAAAATCGGACAGCTATTGTATCAGAAACGAACTTTTTCGTAATGCGCCTGATATTATACCATTGCAAATCACGTATTTATAAAAAGGCATGCAATTAGACAAATATTGAATGCGTAATCCATCCAACGTATTCATCAAAAACAGGTATATGAAATCACTTGTATTCCCTGCTGTTTTCCTGTTAACCATCACCGCAGCGGCGCAGAAAAATATTTCCATCAGCCATTCCATTAATGACGACGGCAATCAACTGTCCATAACAATAAAGGGTTCTGCGAATGGAAAATTGATCGACTATAACAGGGTATTCGATGTATCGGGCATGACAAAAATGCAAAAAGACGCACTGAAAGAACGTGTGTACGATAGCCTTGACCTGCCCTCGCCCGTTGCGCCGCCTGCACCTATTGCACCCAGGGCCCCTGCCACATTAACCCTGCTTGCACCGGCTGAACCCAATGCACCCGTCGTCAGCTCAAAGAACGAATATGAAGAGTTGTATACCTATGGTGGCCATCATCCTTTTACCAAAGAAATAAAATACAATCCGCAAACAGGCCTGCTGTATATGAAATATCATTTTATGAAAAACGGAAAGGAAATTATCGTGGAAAAATCAGTGGAAGCAAATGACAAATCAAAAGAAGAACGGGAGCAAATCATTAAGAAATATGAGCGGGAGATAGGTATTGCCGCCCCCGAAATCATATAGTGAGCGCCGGCCACCGTAAACTGCATATAGCCGTAAACATGATAAAAAATTATTTCAAAACCGCTTTCAGGCGTTTGATCCGAAACAGGGTGTACACCTTCATCAATGTAGCAGGATTGGCCATCGGCATCGCTATTTGCATGGCTATATTTATCATTATACAATTTCATGCCGGCTTCGATAGCTTTCATCCCAACAAGAACCGTATCTACCGCGTACTGACGGAGTATCATCACAAAGACAGCAAAAATGTTTTTTACGGTCATGCGGTACCGTTTGGCATACCCAACGGTATGGCGGCCGCTTTCCCCCAAATAGAAAAAATAGCGCCCATTTTTTCAGACCGTGATGATCGGGTACTGGTGCTGAACAACAATGGTGCGACCGTTAAGAAATTCAAAGAAGAAAAAGGTATTTTTTATACAGTGCCTTCTTTCTTCAACATATTCAATTTCCCCCTGCTGGCGGGTTCCTATGCGTCGTTAAAAGATCCCAATAATTGCCTGCTGACAAAACAAACGGCTATTAAATATTTTGACGATTGGAAAACAGCTATCGGGAAAAATATCAGGCTGAATGATAAAGCTGTTCTGAAGGTAACCGGCATATTGAACGACCCGCCTGCGAATACCGATTTCGAATTCAGCATTGCCGTTGCCTATGGTACGGGATTCACCCAGCACCTGGCCACGTCTTCCGATATGGACGGCACCAACGGCAGCTTTGGTTGTTTTGCGCTGCTGGCACCCGGCACCTCCGCTTCTAATTTCAATTTGCAGTTAAGGGAATGGACAAAAAAAGTGAAAGCAGCAGATAACCAGGATAGCCAGGTGATTCAGCCCTTTGCTGAAGTTCATTATGATACCGCGGTAGGAAGTTTTAGCGGAAAGACCATCAGTCACCAGCTCATTAATGCCCTGTGGCTGATAGCCGGTTTTATATTATTGATAGCCTGTGTAAATTTTGTCAACCTTTCAACAGCGCAGGCGGTAAATCGTGCCAGGGAAGTAGGCGTAAGAAAAGTGTTGGGCAGTAATAAACTTCAATTAAAGTTGCAATTTTTTTCGGAAACATTGCTGATAGTAAGTTCCGCTATGCTGGTGGCGCTGATCATAGCCAGCCTTACCCTGCCTGCCATCAGCAAGATCGTTGATTTGCCACTTTCCATTAGCCTGTTCATGAATGTTCAGGGTATACTGTTGTTGATAGCGGTAGCTGTAATTGTAACATTGTTGTCGAGTTTTTATCCTTCTGTTGTTCTTTCCGGTTTCAATGCCGTTCATGCGCTAAAAAGTAAGATCACTGTGAAAAGCAGCCGGGGTATCTCGCTTAGAAGGAGCCTGGTGGTATTCCAGTTTATCATTGCCCAGGCGCTTATCATTGGCACACTGGTTATTGTTAAACAAATGAATTATTTCAATCACCAGCCGCTGGGCTTTAATAAAGATGCCGTGGTAAATGTTCCCTTCCTCAATGACAGCGCGGGTGTCGGCAAAATCAATTTCCTCGAAAAACAATTGTCTGCGGTCAAAGGAATTCAGCAAGTGAGCTTCAGTTCCAATACACCGATTGAAGATGACAACGATAACTGGACAACTTTTACGTTTAACCACGCGGCCAGGCCAACCGATTTTTATGCCATCACGAAGTTTGCGGATGCTCAATATGTTTCCATCTATCAACTACCCATTATTGCCGGTCGCAACCTGGCCCCTTCGGATACTGCCCGCGAATTTTTGGTAACCGAAATGCTGGTTAAAAACCTCGGCTTACAACGCCCGGAAGATGTACTGGGCAAAGAAATGGAATTCTGGGACGGGCGATTCAAAGGAACCATCGTAGGCGTTTTAAAAAATTTCAATGCACGTTCTTTCCGCCGCGAACTGGCGCCGCTTTTTATTACAACATTCAAAAAAGAATATAGCCTGTCATCGATCAAACTATCCACCACCGATATTCCTGCAACCCTGGCATCGGTTGAAAAAATATGGAACCAGGCTTTTCCTGATTATGTTTTTGAATACAAATTCCTCGATGATAAGGTTGCCGGTTTCTATAAGCAGGAAAGCCAGTTGGCGCAATTGTATAAAATTTTTGCTGCCATGGCCATACTGCTCAGTTGTCTTGGTTTGTATGGACTGGCATCGTTTATGGCGGTTCAGCGCATTAAGGAAGTGGGTATACGCAAGGTGCTGGGGGCAAGTGTTTCCAATATTGTTTATCTTTTTTCAAAGGAGTTTATTGTGCTGATCGGTATTGCGTTTTTGCTGGCTGCACCGCTGGCAGGATATTATATGCACCAGTGGTTACACAATTTCCCTTTCCAGGTAAGTATGAGCTGGTGGATTTTTGTTGCGGGCGGAGCGGCATCCATCGTCATTGCATTGATAACCGTAAGCTCGCAGGCGATCAGTGCGGCGATGGCTAACCCGGTGAAAAGCCTTCGGTCGGAATAGTATCGTGAGACGTCAGTCGTGAGACGTGAGTCGTGAGTCGTGAGTCGTGAGTCGTGAGTGGATTTTTGGCGACGCAAGATAATAAAAAAACTTTGTGGCTCGTGGCTAACAGCTAATAGCTAACAGCTAAAAAATCTTTCTTATGCTAAAAAACTATTTCAAAACCGCCTGGCGCAATCTTGTAAAAAACAAGATGCATTCGGTTATAAATATTACCGGCCTATCTGTTGGTATGGCGGTAGCCGTTTTAATCGGTCTATGGATCAATGATGAATTGTCCTTCAACAAGAAATTTGCAAATTATGAACGTTTGGGCCAGCTATGGCAGTTTGTAAGTTTCACCAGTGAAAAATCCGCTTATGGAGTTGTGCCCATACCCTTGGCGGACGAATTACGGAGCAAATACCCCGAATTCAAATATGTGAGTGCATCAGCAGAAAAAAAACCTGTTCTTTCTTTTGGTGAAAAGAAATTTGCCGAAACGGGCAACTATGTTGAGCCTGTATTTGCCGAAATGCTTTCATTGAAAATGCTGGCGGGAAACAGGAATGGGTTAAAAGATATCAATTCAATACTATTGTCGGGCACACTCGCTAAAAACATCTTTGGCAATGAAGAACCTATTGGCAAACTGGTAAAGATTGATAACAAAACAAGCGTAAAAGTTGCCGGAGTTTATGAAGACTTTCCTGATAACAGCAGCTTTAAAGACACGCGTTTTCTCGCACCCTGGAATTTGTTCCTTACTATTGATAAGTATGCAAAAAGTGCAAGTACACAATGGGATGAAAATTCTTATCAGGTATATGCGCAACTGCAGGAAGGAGCTGATTTTACAGCTGCATCCGCAAAAATCAGGGATAGCAGAATGAAGAGAGACGATCCGCCAAAATATAAACCGGAATTTTTTATTTTCCCGATGCGCCGCTGGCACCTGTATTCGGATTTTAAAAATGGTGTAAACACCGGCGGCACTATCCAGTTTGTTTGGCTTTTTGGTATCACCGGTTTTTTTGTGTTGCTGCTGGCCTGTATCAATTTTATGAACCTGAGTACGGCCCGTTCAGAAAATCGTGCCAAAGAAGTGGGTATGCGCAAGGCAATGGGCTCTGTTCGTAAACAACTGATTTTACAATTTCTCATTGAATCTTTGGTGCTGGCTTTGTTTGCGTTTATATTTTCTTTGCTGCTTGCTCAATTGGCGCTGCCATTTTTCAATTCAATTGCGGCTAAGCAGATAAAAATTTTATGGACAAATCCCTTGTTCTGGCTGGCCGGCATTTGCTTCAGTTTGTTTGCGGGCCTTATTGCGGGCAGTTATCCGGCATTGTATTTATCCTCGTTTAATCCGATTAAAGTTTTGAAAGGAACTTTCAGGGCCGGTCGCTTTGCTGCCCTGCCGCGTAAGGTGCTGGTGGTTTTGCAGTTTGGCGTCTCTGTAACATTGATCATAGGAACCGTGGTTGTGTTTCGGCAGGTTCAATTTGCCAAAAATCGTTCTGTTGGATACAATCGTGAGGAAATGATTGAAATAAGCATGAACACATCCGAATTAGCCGACCATTACAATGCATTGCGTAGCGATTTACTAAATACGGGTGCTGTGTATGATATGTCTGAATCATCTGGTTCCGTAACCGTTCAATATGGAGGTACTACAAACATACAATGGAAAGGCAAGGTGCCGGATGCACGCCCGCTGGTAATGAGCAACGCAATAACACACGACTATGGCAGAACTGTTGGATGGAAAATAAAAGAAGGCCGGGATTTTTCCAGGGATTTCCCCAATGATTCTGCCTCCATCATTTTAAATGAGGCTGCCGTAAAACTAATGGGTTTTCAGCATCCGCAGGGAGAATTTATAAAGACAGGTGGCAGAGATTATAAGGTGATTGCCGTGATAAAAGATATGATAAAAGAAAATCCGTTTGCGCCCGTCAATCCATCCTTTTACATATTAAATTATAAGGGTGTGAACACGATCAATATAAAACTGGCAAAACAGACAGGCACCGGTGAAGCGCTTGCAAAAGTGGAAACCGTTATTAAGAAATACAACCCTTCAAGCCCCTTTGTTTACAATTTTGTGGATGATCGATACGGCAAAAAATTCGATTACGAAGAACGTATTGGCAGGCTGTCTGCTTTTTTTGCTATTCTCGCCATCTTTATTTCCTGCCTGGGCTTATTCGGCGTAGCTTCTTTTGTAGCCGAACAGCGCACCAAGGAAATTGGTGTGCGCAAAGTGTTGGGCGCAACCATATTCAATCTGTGGAGACTATTGTCGGCCGAATTTGTACTGCTGGTAATTATTTCGCTGGCGATTGCTATTCCAACAGCTTATTATTTTATGCATAAGTGGTTGTTAAATTATGAATACAAAACAGATTTATCGTGGTGGATTTTTGCCGGTTCTGGTACGGGCGCAATTTTTATTACCCTGTTAACGGTTAGCTTCCAGGCAATCAGGGCAGCAGTCGCCAACCCGGTGAAATCTTTAAGAACAGAGTAGCGTCGTGAGGCGTGAGACGTCAATCGTGAGTGGTT
>Ga0068860_100003916_pt1 | contig 15294 bp, 8 predicted proteins | sample KBSSwiS32_FD_66597 | JGI IMG/M metagenome (GOLD analysis project Ga0068860, IMG submission 66597) | Switchgrass rhizosphere microbial communities from Kellogg Biological Station, Michigan, USA - KBS Switchgrass S3-2 | ecosystem: Host-associated > Plants > Roots > Rhizosphere > Soil ... | reverse complement strand
TGTCACTCCTAAAGGAGTGAACCATTTTCCTTTGTACCGAGGCTATAAACATGATGCTCCTCCGGAGCAAAGACAGGTGAGCCAGGTATCTTATAACCCGTTAAAGCAGCGGCAGGTTTACTTCTTTCGCTTGGTCTTACTCTTCGTTGATTTTGCCTTTCGCGCAGCCGCTGGAGGTTTTGCGGTCGATGGCGCTCCTTCACTCTCGAAAGTCTGGTGAGACAGGGCCACAAACTTCTGCATTATTGGCGACTCGTAGCCACCACTCAATTGGGCCAGACCTAACTCCCAGTTGATTTCTGCTCCTTCAATCCACCAACTCACCAGTTTTCCTTTATCGACGTCGTCCTTTACTGACTGCAAAGGCACGATGCCGACACCCATGTCTTCTTCGACCATCCGCCGAATCGCTGCCTGACGGCTCAACTCCATTGCTACACGCAACGTCACTCCAGCCTGCGCAAAAAACTGGTCGATCAAGCGACGCGTGTTACCACCGCGTTCACCGAGTATCAATCGCTCGCCTGCCAAAGTGTAGGCACTGATTGTCTTTTGCTTGGCCAGTTTGTGACGTGGTGAAGCGATCGCGACGAGTTGATCTTCACTAAGTCGCTCAGTTTGGATTCCTCGTGCGTCGACCGGCAGTGAAACAAAGGCAATGTCGAGTTCACCGGCAAGTATCTGTTCGACCAGTGCTTCACTAGTTCCCGACGTGACGCCGATCTCTGCGCGTGGATGTTGTTTGCGCAACTCTGTAAGGATTGCTGGTAATTGATCAGTAAGGACCATCGCCGAGGCGCTGCCAATTCTGATCCGTCCGCGTTCAGCACCAGCCAACTCCGCAATCTCATCAATTGCCGCATCGTGCTCACGCAACATCTGACGGGCGCGACGCAGCAGATGCTCACCGGCCTCCGTCAGAATCACGTGACGGGGGGCACGCACGAAAACTCGCGCGCCGATTTCGGTCTCGAGTTGACGAATCTGCATGCTGATGGCGGCCTGGGTCACATGCACACGTAAGGCACCCGCTGTAAAGGTGCCGGATTCAGCAATGGCCACAAAGGCCCTTAGTTGTCTTATCTCCACTGAGCTCTCCGCATATCAAGATGAATTATCGAATTAATAAAATCTTTTAGTTTCCATTATAAATCCAGCGACCCTAGAATAATCAACCACGAACTCAAACAAGCTTGAACTGAACCCCGAGCCGGTCAATCTGTGAGCACTGAACGACGAACAAGTGATTTGATAACTCCCCGGCGCGTTCGTGCCCAACATTCTGTTGTTGGAGTCGATGGTGGCGGTACAAAAACTGAAGCCGTCATCATGGACAGCGATCTACGCGTAATCGGGGAGGGCCGTTCTGGTGCTTCCAACCCGCTCCGTGTTGGTCTAACCAGTGCGGCAGCCGCCGTTCGCGAAGCGATTGATAATGCTTGTGCGTCAGCAAAGGTCCGCAGAAGTGACCTCGATGCAGCTGAAGTCGGTTTGGCCGGAGCACGTCGCCAGGAGTTGCGAGAACGCATGCGCGAGACTCTTGTTCCCCTGGGCATTCGCGACATCGAAGTCGTTACTGATGCCGACATTGCTCTTTACGGCGCGACCGATGGGGCGCCAGGCTTGGTGGTGATCGCAGGAACCGGTTCGATCTGCTGTGGGATAAATGGCCGCGGCAAGAAATTCTGCGCCGGCGGGTGGGGACCACTCGCAGGTGATGAAGGTGCCGGAGCCTGGATCGCACGTCAGGCTCTACGTGCTATCGCCTTTGCCTCTGACGGTCGTGGTCCGGAAACTTTGTTGACGGAGTTTGCCTGCAACTATTTTCACGTCTCGACCGCAGACGATCTGACCACGGCGATTTACGCTCCCACGATTACAAATGAACGAATCGCGGGATTCGGCAAAGACGTTGTGGAGGCAGCGAAACGAAAAGATCCAATTGCGGAAAAAATCATCCTTGAGGGCGGGAAAGAATTGGGTCGAGCAGTTGTGGCGGTGATCAAATACCTGCAGATGGAACGCGAAGAGTTTCAAATTGCGTTTGTCGGCGGAGTTTTTCGCGCCAGCGGTGAAATGATCACCAAACCGTTAAAAAATGAAGTTGCGAAGGTAGCTCCCCGCGCGTATTACGAGGCACCACATTTCTCTCCCGCGGTTGCAGCCGCTAGAATGGCCCGCGAACGAATCAACAGCATAGCTCTCGCGGTCTAAGTTAGCGATCAGATGAATAGCTCAAACACCGATTCGCTCCCCGTTACAGAACAAGATAATCCACTGTCGCAAAATCTGAGTTCATTCTCGACGTTTGAAATCGTCGAGTTGATGAATCGGGAAGACGCGATGGTTGCGGTGGCGGTGCAAAGGATTCTGAAAGACGTGGCCACTGCCGTCGATGGGATCGTTGCGCGACTGCGTGCCGGCGGACGTCTGTTCTATATAGGAACGGGCACGTCTGGACGCTTGGGAGTACTTGACGCCTCCGAGTGTCCACCAACGTTTGGTGTTTCACCTGAATTAGTGCAGGGTGTGATCGCCGGAGGTTACGACGCTTGTTATCGCGCCGTGGAAGCATCCGAAGATGATGCTGAAGCCAGTAAGGTCGATCTGAACCAGCGCGGCTTTAACTCGGGTGATGCACTGGTAGGCATCGCCGCATCCGGTCGGACGCCTTATACGGTTGGCGCAGTTTCTTATGCGCGTTCAATCGGTGCGTTGCCTGTTGCGCTGACATGCGTTCCTGGTTCACCAATAACAGAAGTAGCAGAAATAAGTTTGGTGCCGGTTGTGGGTCCTGAAGTCGTGACTGGATCGAGTCGCTTAAAAGCCGGCACTGCACAGAAGCTGGTGCTGAACATGATCTCTACGGCAACGATGGTCCGACTCGGTTATGTCAGCGGCAACCGAATGTCGAACCTGCAGGCCAAAAATATCAAACTAAAAGATCGTGCCACACGCATTTTGATGAAAGAGACAGGCCTCGACCAGGAAACAGCAACGAAGCTCTTGGAGTCTTCAGGCACAAATCTGAATGTTGCGCTAGTTATGGCCCGAGCCGATGTAGAACGTGCACGTGCGGTTGAGGCTCTGGCCGAAACCGGCGGTCGAGTCGAAGACGCTTTAAAGCTCCTTCAATAACCAGGTTCAAACCGTCAACTTGTAGGTGAGGTAACTGCTGAATGAAAGCCCTCGATCTAATCATTATCTTTGGTTACCTGATCGGCATCGTTGTCTTCGGCACCTGGTTTGGACGTAAACAGGAGACCACCAAAGACTATTTTCTCGGCGATCGGTCGGTGCCCTGGTGGGCGGTGGCTTTTTCAATAGTTGCCACCGAGACCTCGACGATTACCTTCATCTCCGTTCCTGGAATCGCTTACGCTCGGGGCGGTAATTTTCAGTTTCTCCAACTCGTTTTCGGCTACCTGTTAGGACGGATTGTTATTTCGCTACTGTTTATTCCTTCCTACTTTCGCGGCGAGTTGATGACTGTGTATCAACTCCTGGATCGACGGTTTGGCGGCAAGATCAAAATGCTTGCCGCCTCACTTTTTGTCGTCATGCGAAACATTGCGGATGGTATTCGTCTGTTGTTGACGGCGATTGTGCTGGCCGCTGTGTACGTATCGTTTCAACCGGCGGCAAATGTTGAAACCATAACAATTGCCTCAGTGATTTTGATTGGCCTCGCGATGCTCGTGTTCACTTACTTTGGTGGCATGGAAGCAGTTATCTGGGTCGAGGTGGTCCAACTGGGAATCTACATTGCCGGTGCGCTTGCGGCGGCGGTGGTACTCATCAATTCGATTGATGGTGGTTTTGGTTCTGCCACAGCCCTCGCGACTCAATATCAAAAATATTCGCTCTTTGATTTTTCATTAGACTTCACGAAGACTTACACGTTTTGGTCGGGACTTCTCGGCGGCTGTTTTCTAACGATGAGCACGCACGGCACAGACCAATACCTTGTGCAGCGTTATCTTTGCACCGATCGACCACGTCGTGCTGTCATTGCGCTCTTAACGAGTGGTGGCATCGTACTCGCGCAGTTCATCGGGTTTCTCTTTATCGGTGTTCTGCTATTTGCTTTTTACCATCCGTTTACAAGTCCCGAATACGCGACGGCGGCTTCGACAGCGTTTCCGTTTAGCGGCGGTGATCGAGTCTTTCCCGACTTCATTACGAAACACTTACCAAGTGGCCTGTCGGGGCTGGTGGTAGCCGCGATTTTTGCGGCAGCAATGTCGTCATCGTTGAATTCAATTGCTGCGACAGCGGTCAACGATCTCTACAAACCATTCAAACCAGATCGCGAAGACAAGCATTACCTGAAAGTTTCGCATGTGCTGACGCTGATCTGGGGAATCGTGCAAATCGGAGTCGCTTTGTTTGCGAGAAAACTCGCGGGCTCAGCTTTGAGCCAGGCCCTCTCAATTGCATCTTTAATAAATGGCCCGGTCCTGGGAGTTTTTCTTGTGGGCACGTTCTTGCGTCGAGTGAGTCAACCGCCTGCGTTAATAGGTATGATCGCGAGTATTGCAGCGATGCTTTACGTTTTCTTCGCTACCAAGATCGCCTGGACCTGGTATGTGTTGCTGGGAAGTTTGATCACGTTCGTTGTGGCGTGGCTTGCGAGTTTTGCTTTTAGCCCGGCTCCTGCTTCGATGCGTGATGAACTGGCGCCCGCAACTGTTTCGGAAGATTAGTTAACGAAGGAAGATTGTTTAATGCGTAGAGGCAGTCGCTTATTCTCGACAGTTCTGGCGGGACTGTTGTGTTTTTCATTTTTGCTTGCTCCGGTCCAGTCACAACAGCCGGCAGCTGTCGTCTCAAAATCTGTTGCCTACAATCGTGAACCTTCACCGGCGGCCGTCAAATGGGCCAACGAAGAATTGTCACGCATGTCGGTCGACGAAAAGATCGGACAACTGATTTCAGTTGGAGTGAACGCGACTTTTCTCAACCAGGACAGCGACGCTTACAAAATTCTCAAGCACCAGATTGAAGACGACCACATTGGCGGAATTATTTTGTTTCGTGGTCCTGTTTACGAATCAGTGATCCTCTGCAATCGCATGCAGCAACTCTCGCATTATCCGCTGATGATCTCCGCGGATCTGGAAGCAGGAGCAGGGATGCGTTTCGACGACACGATCAACTTTCCCTGGAACATGGCCGTTGCCGCGACCGGTAACCCTGATTACGCCCGACGTCAGGGAGAAATAACTGGACGTGAAGCGCGAGCGCTAGGTGTACAGCACATTTTTGCCCCTGTAGTTGACGTCAACAACAATGCGGCAAATCCAGTCATTAATGTGCGTTCTTATGGAGAGGATCCGGCCGATGTTGCGCGTTTCGCTGCTGCCTTCACACAAGGCGCGCAGTCAGCAGGTGTGATTGCCACTGCCAAACATTTTCCCGGCCACGGCGATACCGCGGTCGATTCGCATCGAGGACTTCCGGAGATCAATGTCTCTCGCGAGCGGCTAAATTCAGTAGAGTTTGTGCCGTTTCAAGCAGCAGTGAATGCCGGCGTTGGCTCTGTAATGGTTGGCCACATTGCCTTGCCGCAAATCGATTCGACCGCAATCAAGCCGTTGCCCAAGAATGTCAAAGCTAAGCCTATCGATACAGACGAGGGCGGTGAAGTGATTGAAGAAAAGGCGACGATGCCAGCGACCTTGTCTCCGGTGATGGGCAACATTCTACGCAACGATCTTAAGTTTCAGGGAATGATCGTTACAGACGCTCTGAGCATGAGTGGACTGACGATCTATTTCACGCAGGACGAAGCCGCAGTTCGCGCGTTGGAAGCAGGCGCTGACATGTTGCTGAAGCCGGCGGATGTTGATGCTGCTTTTCGTGGGGTGCGTGAGGCAGTGAAGAGTGGACGTCTAACTGAAAAAAGGATTGAAGATTCAACACGTAAAATACTCGCTGCCAAATATGATCTGGGTTTGGTGGCCCAGCGCGTAACGCCAATTGACACAATCGATCGCACAGTGTCGAGCAGGGAAGCGGGAACGCTTGCAAATGAAATTGCTGAACACGCCATTACGCTCGTTCGTGATGAAGAGAAGTTGTTACCACTAACGTCGCTTAAGTCTGACGCCAAGATCCTGAATATCGCGATTACCAATGGCGATGATCGTTTGGTGGTTGCTGCTCCCTTCGTTTCACGCCTCGCTCGCGCTGGACGAAAAGTCGAAACTGTCGCACTGGATGATCGGTCGTCGGAACAGGAAGTGCAAAAGGTTTTGGAATTGGCAAAGTCAGCTGACTTGATTATTGCCTCACTTTACGGACGAGTTAGATCCGGCCAGGTTCGCAGCGTAGGTCTTCCTGATGCCGGTGCAACTGTTTTGAATGCAGTGTTAGGGACCAAGACTCCGATTGTAGGAATTAGTTTTGGCAATCCGTATCTGCTGCAGAACTTTCAAGGACTGAAGACATACATTGTGGCTTACGGCGATATGCCGAGTTTGCAACAGGCGGTTGCTCGAGCGCTGTTGGGTGAGATTGACATCACCGGCAAATTACCTATTTCGCTGCCTGGTCTTTATCCAAGAGGGACCGGCATACAGTTAAAAGCAGCGAAGTAGCCACGACAAAATAGGATCCCACTAAATGAATCTTTCCAAGCATCGCTTCGTTAGCCTGCTCGTTGTTCTTCTTTGTGTTCACACTCTCCTTGCACAACTCCCACAGGTAAAACCCGAGTTAGCATCAGTTTCTTCTTCCCAACTTGCTTTGATGGAGGCGGTGATTGAAGAAGGCATCAATCAACACAAGCTGCCGGGCGCTGTTGTTCTGGTCGGACGCAAAGGAAAGATTGTTTGGCGCAAGGCTTATGGTTCTCGCGCACTCGAACCAGCGCGGGAAGCGATGACTGTTGATACGATCTTTGATCTCGCGAGTCTCACCAAAGTGGTCGCGACGGCAACCAGCATCATGATTCTCGTTGAACGTGGGAAAGTCAGACTCAGTGACCCAGTCTCTGTTTACATTCCTGAACTCAAAGGAGACGGGCGCGAGAAGATCACGATCGAACAATTGTTGATTCATCGATCCGGTTATGCGCCGGACTTTGATCTGCGTGAACAGTGGAGCGGTTACGACGAAGCAATTAAAAGGCTGATCAAGGAACCTTTGCGAACAGCACCGGGAACTCGGTTTGTCTACAGCGATATCAACTACATTACGCTTGGTGAAGTGGTGCATCGGGTCAGTGGCACACCTCTTAATGAGTTTGCGCTTAAAAATATATTTGCTCCGCTTGGCATGCACGATACTGGCTTTAACCCGACTCCGAGTCTAAAGCTGCGCATCGCACCCACAGAAAAACGAAAGGGACAGTTAAGTTATCTCGGTGATTCAGCGACAAACGCTGGACCTGATGCCGAAGCCTGGTTGCGTGGACAAGTACACGATCCAACTTCGTACCGAATGGGTGGAGTTGCGGGCCATGCGGGTCTGTTTTCCACTGCGAGTGATCTGTCCATCTATTGTCAGATGATTCTTAATGGCGGCCAGTACAAGGGCGTCCGCATTCTTGGACCTGAGACCGTCGCAGAAATGACGCGCCCACGTCTCGTGAATAGCTCAGGTGGAACGAGAGGACTCGGTTGGGACGTCAACACAAGTTTCTCCAGTAATCGCGGCGAGATCTTTCCACTGGGTTCATTCGGACATACAGGGTTTACAGGCACTTCGATGTGGATCGATCCGGCCAGCGAGATGTTTCTGATCTTCCTGAGTAATCGTGTGCACCCAGACGGTAAAGGAGATGTTGGTCCTTTGCGTGGTCGGGTGGCTTCGATCGTGGCCGGCTCGTTGACTGATGATGCGATTGTCGCGAAAGCCCGCACCCAATCGGCAACTTATTATGCCGAGATTTTGAAAGCGCTCGAGAAGACAAACAATGAATCACCTGGTTCAGTAAAAGTCCTGAACGGCATCGATGTTCTCGAAAGGGATAGCTTCAAACAACTGCAGGGCCTCAAGCTCGGATTAATTACAAATCAGACGGGGCGCGATCGCGCCGGGCGACAGACGATCGACATCTTAAATAAAGCTCCAGGAGTGAAACTGGTTACATTGTTTTCACCGGAACATGGAATCCGCGGCATTGCGGATGAGAAAGTCTCTGATTCGAAAGATGAAGCGACTGGTCTGCCCATTTACTCCCTCTACGGGGAAACACGTCGACCGAAACCAGAGCAGTTGAAAGATCTCGATGCCCTCGTTTTCGATATTCAGGACATTGGCGTGCGCTTTTGGACCTACAGCTCGACCCTGGGTTACGCGCTTGAAGAAGCGGCTAAAGCAAAATTACCTGTGTTCGTTTTGGATCGACCGAACCCGATCGGGGGAATTGAAGTCGAAGGACCGATTGCGGATACCGACAAATTGTCTTTCACGTCATATCACACGATCCCGACGCGCCATGGTTTGACGATGGGCGAGTTGGCCCAGCTTTTTAACAAACAGAAAAATATCGGCGCTGATTTGCGTGTGATCAAGATGGATGGTTGGGACCGCTCGATGTGGTTTGATGAAACTAATCTCACCTGGATCAACCCATCCCCAAACATGAGGAGTTTGACTGAAGCCACTCTTTACCCGGGCGTTGGTCTGTTGGAAAGCACCAACGTATCAGTAGGTCGAGGAACTGATACACCGTTTGAAGTGGTTGGCGCACCGTGGATTCAGGCAGACAAGTTTGCTGAATATTTGAATCAACGATCGATAGCTGGGGTTAGATTCGTGCCCCTGCGTTTCACGCCGAAGTCGTCTGTCTTTAAGGACCAGGAGTGTGGTGGCGTCAATATCATCGTTACTGATCGCGCAACGTTCCGTCCGGTGTTTACAGGTATCGAAATGGCGGTGGCGTTACGGACGCTTTATCCGAACGACTGGAAGGTGGATAGCTACTTAAGACTGTTAGTCAATGCAAATGCGTTAGAGCGGGTAAAGCGTGGCGATTCACCGCGAGACATTGTGAATTCATGGACGGGACAGCTTGAGCAGTTTAGGAAAGCAAGGGAAGAGATACTTTTGTATAGGTAATATCAAAACGGTAGGTTCTCTCGTCTCTGCGCCTCTGCATCTCCGCGTCTCTGCGTTCAAATTAGAATTTCAGGAGTGAATGCATATTTCAACACAGAGATACAGAGACGCAGAGAGCTACACGACTTCAACCTGAATCCATTTCCTCACGGAGTTGATTAAGAACACAGCTTCAGCTTCTTCAATCTCTTCAATTCGAATTGTGCGTTCCTCGATTTCACCATCCGCGAGCAACTGATTGCGAAACGTGCCGGCTAATAACCCAGCTGAAACCGGCGGTGTGTAGAGCCTTCCACTCAACTTCACCACGACGTTTGCGATCGTCGATTCAGTTAGTTCGTCGCGTTCGTTGAAAAAGATCAGATCATCGCATTCAGGTCGTGCGGCGAGTTGCGCATCATAAGAACCACGTGACGTTGTCTTGTGAAAGAGCAAGCGATCGCTCGAATCAACCGGTGACGCTGCTAAACCAACTTTGAATATATTAACGGGTGAGAGGCGCTTGATATCTGTAGAGATTTCTCCGGTCTTCGTCAGCAGTAAGCGTACTTTCCATTTGTCAGTGGGAGTATTGTTTCTGACCTTCTCAAGTTCCGCCGCCGCTCTCTGTTCACTAAATTCAAAACCAAAGTAGTCCGCTGATTCTCGTAAGCGTTGTAGATGGCGCTCAAGCAGAAACAGACTTCCGTCCTCAAGCAAGATCGACTCAAACAGATCAAAGCTCCTGGGACTGACATTCAAAAATCTTGCTTTCACTAGACACTCTTCGTACTCGTTCTCCGCTGTTGAATCGATCGTAATGCCGCCGCCTACTCCGAACGTTGCCTGTTCATTTTCCGAGTCAATCACGACTGTACGAATCGCAACGTTGAAAACGCAATCGCCTCCTGGTCGAATTAATCCGATAGTTCCCGTGTAGGCGCCGCGTTCGCGTGATTCGAGCTGCCGAATAATCTGCATCGTCCGGATCTTTGGCGCTCCGGTGATAGAGCCGCAGGGAAAGAGCGCCGTTAATAGTTGGGCCAGAGATGTAGCGGGCTGCAGTTGCGACTGAATTGTCGAAGTCATTTGCCAAACTGTTTCGAACCTTTCGAGTTCAAACAGCGATGTAACCGCAACGGTCCCAGGTATCGACACCTTTCCTAAGTCGTTGCGTAGCAGATCAACGATCATGACATTCTCGGCACGATCTTTTTGTGAGCTGGAAAGCTCTTCAGCCAAAAGTTGATCTTCGGATGTCCAGCGGCCGCGTCGGATTGTTCCTTTCATCGGTCTGGCTCTAACCACATCACCAGTGCGCTCGAAGAACAATTCGGGAGACAACGAAAGGACCTTGTATCTGCCGAGATCAAGGAAAGCAGAGAACGGCGCTCCCTGGGCGACACTTAGCTGTCGATAGAAAGCCAACGGATTTCCAGTAAACGTCGCATTCAAGGAAAAGCAGTAGTTGACCTGGTAAGTATCGCCACGCGCGATCAGTTCATGAATTTGAGCGATGGCCTGGTTGTATTCCGAACGAGTGACTCCCGGTGTCCACTGACTCAATGAGTAGTTCTTCTCTTCACCCATAGAGGTGATTTTAAATTCAGGAAAAACTGCTGCCCACGCGAGGGGAAGACGTGTCGCGTTATGAGTTACGAGAGCAGTATCGAAAGCCGGAGCTGCTTCGTACGACAACATCATCGCCACGAAGTTTCCGGCGTGTGCTTCATGCTCCGCGCGCACGATGAGGGGGACCACTTCGTCCAGACGTTCTGCGATCAAGACGCTGGAGGGCGAAAAGAAAGTACCGGCCCAACTACTTTGTTCGTCTCCAAAACCAAAGTTAGCAATCATTATTTAACTGTCACACACAACGTGGATCGTCTCTATTTTCTTCGGAACTCGATATCAGCAATATTTATCAAAATGATAAGAATCTTTAGCTACCATTATCTCCGGCCAAAATCTATAATCCGCACATCGATGCGAAATTGACTCTAGCATCGGGTCACGCGCCATATCTTTCAAGGAAAACAACGGAAAGTATTTCAACTGGATTTCTAGTTTCCAGGAACCGTGGACCGTATCGCTGGACAGGCTAGCGGAACTCATGTCCCGACGTTGTAAAACGCCGGTGAAGTTTGCTGCCCGTGTTTCCCCCAAGTCTAATTATGAAGAGAGGAAGTTTCCCCAAATGATCCGCAAGACTTCTCTAACGTCGCTCGCGCTCGCTGCGCTGTTACTTTCGATCTGTTCCTTCGCTTTCGGGCAAGGCACAACTTCACGCGTCACCGGAACTGTTCGCGACACTAATGGCGCCGCAGTCGCTGGAGCGTTAGTAACGCTGACCAACGAAGGTACTGGAATTTCTTTTACCACCGAAACCAGCGATAGTGGAACCTATGCATTCGATCTCGTGCAAGTCGGCAAATATAGCGTGACGATCGAAAAGCAAGGCTTCAAGAAATATCTCAGTCAGGGAAACTCAATTAACGTCAATCTGCCTACCACGATCAGCACGGTTCTCGAAACAGGTGGAGTTGCTGAAACTGTGACGGTGCAGGCCGCGGGCGAACAAGTGCAAACCTCGACTTCCGGAAACCTGGGTAGCACCATTGAAACAAAGACCCTGGAAGCGCTGCCCATCGTCGGTACGCGCGGAAGAAATCCTCTCGACTTGTTGAACTTTCAACCCGGCGTTGTGTTTGGCGGAAATACCGGTGGTGCGGTTAACGTAAACGGTTCGCGTGATCGTGCTTTCAATTTCACTCTGGATGGTATCGACATCAACGAGTCGACAGCCGGTGGTTCCAACTTTACTCCACTGCGACCAAATCCAGATTCAGTGTCAGAGTTCCAGGTTGTCACCAGTAACTTTACTGCTGAACTCGGCAGAAGCAGTGGCGCGCAGGTTACGCTCGTCACCCGTTCTGGGACGAACGACTTTCACGGGAACATGTTTGAGTACTATCGAACGCCGCGCTTCGACGCCACCAGTTATACCAATACCATCAATAAGATTCCGAAGGACCAGTTTGTTCAGCACATATTCGGAGGCAGCATTGGCGGACCACTCTTTAACCCCGGTTTCGGTGAAGGGACGAAGATGGGTTGGCTTAGAGACAAGGCATTCTTTTTTACTAATCTGCAATTGCTGCGCGCCTACGATACCGGTTTGGTCTCACGACTTGTTTACACGCAAGCAGCGCGTCAGGGGCTCTATCGTTATGTAATTAATGCGCCGGGAACTCCAACAAGCCAACTTAGATCCAATACGCCTTTCGGTGTAGCGAATGCCTCGGTAGACGCCAATGGCAATCCAACGCTCCCGGTTTGTACCGGCTCAAATGCTCCTTGTATTTCTAGTTACAATGTAGCTGCAAATCCTACTGGGATCGGAGTCGATCCGACTCTGTTAGGATTTATTAACGCCTCTCCGCTGCCGAATAATTTTGCGGGCGCAACTGGGTGTTCGCCTGACGGTTTGAATACCGCATGCTTTAATTTTGGCTCTCCTCAACATGAGAAGCAGTACGATTTTGTCTCAAAGTTTGATTTCAACTTGAGCAATAAGAGTCTGCTCTATGTTCGTTATGCGCAAGGTTCACAAAATAGTCTCGGCGACTCCGCAAATTCTGGTAGACCAGTTTTCCCAAACTCGCCGAACTTCGTCGATACTTACCGCACTCCGAAGAATCTCGCCGTCAATTGGCGTTGGTCTCCGACGGCCACATTAACCAATGAATCCATCTTCGGTATTAGTAAATACTTCTTTAGCTTCCTAACCCCTCAACCGGATCCAAATCTGCCGTTCGCATTTATTAACATGGCCACGCCGAACACGAACTTTTCGTATAACGCTCGCGGTGTGCGAACGCTTCAGTTTATAGACAACCTGACTGTCATTAAGGGGGCACACACTTTAAAGGGAGGTATCAACTTCCGTTTCAACCGACACAACGACGATCGCTCAAATGTTGCCGGTACTCAAATCGAACCGTTCGTGACTTTGAGTGGAGCCGGCGGCTTCGCTGGTTTCAATCTGCCGACTTCAAGTGCTACCAGCATTAATGCGAATGATTTGACTCGATTGCAAAATACGATTGTCGATCAACTCGGAAAGATCGGAAATGTGTCCCGAGCGTTTGTTTCTGACGGTTCAGCTTTCGCGCCGGCAGGAACCAGATGGTTGAACATAGCCACTTATCCGGAACTGGACTTTTACTTCCAGGACAACTGGCGATTTAGATCAAACCTCGTATTCGATATCGGCGTGCGCTGGGAAGCAAAGCTTAGTCCGAGCGTGGATGGACGGGCTCAGCTCGTTCCGAATCAGCCAGTGAAACTCGGAGCCGCCCCTACCAATACTCTGAAGTGGGTCGAGGGAGATATTTACCATAGCGACTTGAATAAATTTCTTCCCTCAGTAGGCTTTGCGTGGGACCCGTTCAAGACTGGAAAAACTTCAATCCGCGGTAACTATCGAATGGCGTCCGACAGAATCGCGACCTTTTTATTCGGCTCTTCGATTTTCCAAAGTACGCCAGGCAACAATACAGCCGTAACGAACTCTGCATTTGGTCAAGCAGGCGGTTTGTATCGCAATGTTGGTCCAATCATCGCGGGGTTAACCCCATCATCTACGCCAAGTGGTCTACAGCAACCGCCTCCGTTTAGCACAAGCTCGCTGAGTGCGATCGATCCGGATCTGCAGTTTCCGCAGATTCACGAATGGTCAATCAGTTTTCAACGTGAGATTAAGAACAATGTTGTCGAAGTTAACTATATCGGCAAACACGGAGTACATCTCCTTGGTGGATACAACGCGAACCAGGTAAATATTTTTGCAACGGTGCCTGGTGCCGGACAAAATTTCCTCGAGGCATTCAATCTCATTCGGGCTGACATCGCTGCGAATGGCAATACCATCACGTATAACAGCCCGTTGATGAATCTGTTATTCACCGGTAACGCTGCAAACAACGCTGGTACTGCTACCTTCCGTACCGCTGCAACGACTAACACCATTTCACTGGGCAACGTCGCTTCTGCAGCACTCGTAGCTTCCCAACGTCTCTGCCAAACCGCAGATGTTAATAATGGGATCTGTACGGCGACAGGTGTTCAGCTCATTGGCAAAACGGTTAACAATCCATTTGTCTTCCAACCTTTCCCACAGTTCTCGGGGGGCTTCAACATTTTCGACAGCAACGACTTTTCACGCTACGACGGTTTGCAGTTCATCTTCAAACGCAGAATAAGTTATGGACTTGGTTTCCAGGTCGCGTACACACTGTCGAAGTCAAAGGACAATCGTTCGTGGGATCCGTCGCTTAGCACTGTTTCCACTGGTTCGGTCCAGTCGGCTTCCAGTACACCGTTTGATTTAAGAGATCGACGGATCAACTACACGTGGTCCGACTTTGATCGTCGTCACGTCTTCCAGGGCACCTATACCTACGACTTACCATTTGGTCGAGGCGAAAAGTTTGCATCCGGTGCGACGGGAGTGCTTGAGCATCTACTTGGTGGCTGGTCAACCTCGGGTACGATCATCAAACAGTCAGGTCGACCGTTTACGGTTTACTCAGGCTTGAACACTTTAAGTAACGTTGTGCAATCAACTGCAAACTGCAACAGCTGCGAACGCAGCCTTGGAAGTCTCGTGATCGAGAGTGGCAAAAACTTCTGGTTCGATACTTCTGATCGCGCCAAGTTTTCAGCGCCCGCTCCCGGTTCGATCGGAAATACCGGTCGCAACTTTTTCCTGGCTCCGGTCTATTTCCAATGGGATGCATCATTGGCGAAGAGATTCAAGATTACCGAGCGGTGGAATTTTGATCTTCGAGTGGATGCCCGAAACGTCTTGAATAAACCGTCGTTTGACAATCCAACGGCGGTCATTAACTCAGGCACGTTTGGTCGCATCAACGACACTGTTACCAACAACGCTCGAAGAATTCAGTTCTCAGGAAAACTGACCTTTTAAAACAATCAAGGACTGACTGAATTGTTGAAGTTCTGTTCTCGCCTATTGCTGTTGGTGTGGCTTGTCGCCGCACCAACAGCCATTATTCAGACAGTAAAGTCAGGCAATCAGCCGGTCGATGCGTCTTACGATCTCGTCATTACCAACGCTCGCGTGGTTGACGGAAGTGGCAATCCGTGGTTTCGCGCTGACGTTGGCATTCGCGACGCACGAATTGTTCGGATCGGAAGAATTGCTCCTGCGGATGCGCGCCA
>Ga0068860_100003913_pt1 | contig 15305 bp, 10 predicted proteins | sample KBSSwiS32_FD_66597 | JGI IMG/M metagenome (GOLD analysis project Ga0068860, IMG submission 66597) | Switchgrass rhizosphere microbial communities from Kellogg Biological Station, Michigan, USA - KBS Switchgrass S3-2 | ecosystem: Host-associated > Plants > Roots > Rhizosphere > Soil ... | reverse complement strand
CAAACTAAAACATTATGCATTTCGGAATGAGGGCAACGCAAGATTTAATGATGTCACAAACTCCTGGGGTTTATTAACGCCGTCGTTCGCTAACGGTGCCGCTTATGCGGATTTGGATAACGACGGGGATTTGGATCTCATCATTAATAATATCAATGACGAAGCTCTCATCTACAAAAATAATTCCGCAGATACTTCGAATTATTTAAACCTAAAATTAGTCGGGGACTCGCTGAACCGAAACGGCCTCGGCACATGGATCGAACTGTATTATGATGGAAAGGAACAAGTATATGAACAAACTCCTTATCGCGGATATTTGTCCACTATGCAAGTCGATCCTCATTTTGGCTTGGGAAAAACATCTAGGATAGATTCGCTGATTGTGAAATGGCCCGATGGAAAAAGACAAGTTTTATTAAATCCCACCGTCAATCAAACAATATCAGTGGCTCATGATTCAGCCAAAGAATTATACAGCTGGAAAATTCAGACTACAGCGAACAACGCATTGTTTCAATCATTCAACGATTCAACCAAAATAAATTATCGTCACAATAAAACAGACTTCATAGATTTTACAATTCAAAAACTACTACCACATAAATTTTCCGAGTATGGACCTGCAATGGCTGTGGGCGATATAAATAATGATGGACTCGATGATATTTTTATTGGAGGATCCGGCTCCAATCCCACCACCCTGTTAATGCAACAAAAAAATAGGCGATTTATTAAAAAGAATATTCTCCCGGGCCAGAATCAAAAGGATTGGGATGATATGGGTATTGTTTTGTTTGATGCCGATAATGACGGAGATCTCGATCTGTATATTGCAAGTGGCGGTTATCAAAACGAAGCTAATGGTCCAACGTACGAGGATAAATTTTATATCAATGATGGCAAAGGAAATTTCACTATCGATACCAAGGCGATCCCTCGCAATGTGATCAGCAAATCCTGCGTTCGCGCAATCGATTATGATAATGATGGCGACCTCGATCTATTTATTGCAGGCCGTGTGTTTCCATGGAACTATCCGGCGGCCGTTTCGAGTGTAATTTATCGCAACGATTCAAAAGATGGTGTGGTAAAATTCACAGATGTGACAGCTTTTGCGGCCAAATCTTTATTAAATATCGGGATGGTGTGTGACGCTGTCTGGACCGATTTTGACAATGATGGCTGGCAAGACCTGGTCCTTGCCGGAGAATGGATGTCGATAAAATTTCTGAAGAACGAGCATGGAACATTTAAAGATGTCACACCAACACAAATTGCCAGTCAAATTGGCTGGTGGAATAGTATCGCCGTTGGCGATTTTGACAACGACGGCGATATGGATTATGTGATAAGTAATCTTGGAGAAAATTCTTTTTATAAAGCGAATGACAAATATCCAGTGTCCATTTATGCAAAGGACTTTTATCAACAGGGAATCATGCAATGCATGCTCACTTCCTTCATAAAAGACACGCAGGACGGCGAGCGAAAAGAATTTATAACCGATGCACGTGATGACGTTGTTGCTCAACTACCATTCCTGAAAAAAAGATTTTTGTCTTATAAAACTTTTGGTAAAGCAACATTTGACCAGTTATTCGTTGCCCCGGAATTGGACAACGCCATTAAATATTCTGCAAACAATTTCAAAAGTTCATTTATCAGAAACAATGGTAACGGAACATTTACAATGGAGCCGTTACCTGATATCGCGCAATATTCCGCAATCAATGGAATGGTTGTTGATGATTTTAATGATGACGGGAATCTTGACATTTGTATGAACACGAATGATTTTGGAACCGTGCCGTCATACGGGCGGTATGATGCGTTGAATGGATTAATCCTGCTTGGAGATGGGAAAGGAAAATTTACACCATTAAACATCGCGCAGAGCGGAATTTTCATTCCTGGAAATGGAAGAGCATTGGTAAAGCTTCGAAACAGTGATGGCAATTATTTAATTGCAGCGAGTCAAAATAAAGGACCGCTAAAAGTATTCCAGCTAAAGAAAGCCTGCATCACTCTTAGCTTAAATGCTGATGACGTTTCCGCACTTGTGAAATACAAAAATGGAAAACGTCAAAAACGGGAGGCCGGATACGGGAACTCGTTTTTATCTCAATCCGCCAGGTTTATCATCGTTGATAATAATGTTGCTTCGATAGAAATTACGAATAGCCAGGGAAAAACAAGAACAATTACCCGATGATAAGCGTCAAATCTCTCGATCATATCCGGGCTTGTGCTTAGCAATACAAAATTATCTTCGGCAACCTTTGGACAGCGCTGGTATCTTTTAGAAATCACGGGTATCTGTGATATCGAATGGCTGATTGAACCGAATGAGTACAATGAAGCTGAATAAACCAATTCATTTTTTCAAACCGAAAACTGCATATGTACAAAAGACTATTGCCTGCATTTTTTATTTTCGCCAATGTTCATGCACAAAACATTTCATTTCCACTCAAGTCAAGTGCAGACAGGCGTTATATCGTGGATGAAAATAACAAGCCCGTTTTTTTGAAGGGCTCTGCGGCCTGGCGGTTAGGTTACAACGTGACCATGCAGGCAGCAAGAAAGTTCCTGGCAGATCGAAAAGAAAAAGGATTTAATGCGCTGATCGTTGAAATAACACCAGACAATGGATCAAACAATCGCGGTGATGTTCCCGATGTCAATGGCGAGCATTGTTTTATTAATAGACGAGTCGACCGCCCGAATGAAAAATTTTTTTCGCATGCTGACAGTATACTCCAATTATGCAGTGATATGAACTTTGCGGTTCTTCTTTTCCCGTTGTATTTAGGTTGTTGCAATGATGGATGGATTGAATATTTAAGAGAAGGTGAAAACACACCCGATAAATGCCGGGAGTATGGTAAGTGGGTGGCAAACCGTTATAAACATTTAAAAAATATTATTTGGGCAAGCGGCGGTGATCACAATGAAACGCCAGAATCTATAGCGTTCGCCGAAGGAATTGCTGCGATCGACACATCTCACCTACACACATATCATGGCAACCCGGCATTTACATCAACTGAACGTTTGCCAAATGCAAAATGGCTAACGTTAAGTTGCATTTACACATATTTTCCTGACATGAATATTGATGAATACCATGTATACGGCCAGATATATCATGAAAAGTTGCGAAACAAACGAATGCCTTATGTCATGGCTGAAAGCGCTTACGAATACGAAAGAAGAGAAACAACACAAACTATCAGGAGACAGGCTTATTGGGCATTGCTTTGTGGCGCGGCTGGACATTTCTTTGGCAACCGGGACATTTGGATGATGAATGAAAATTGGCCAAATGCACTGAATACACCCGGCAATAAAAGCATGAAGATCTATCACTCGTTTGTTGACAACTTACCCTGGCACAATATGGAGACTGATTGGGATCAATTATTTTTTACAAGTGGCAGAGGACAATTTAACGCAGGTACGAATCCCGGAGGTGACGAATATGCGGCCGCCGCTTTTGCAAAAGACAGTTCAATCGCTATTTTGTACATGCCTACGTATCGCAAAGTCGGTGTTAATATGTATCGATTTCGGGTACCTGTTACAGTTAGCTGGCTCGATCCGTCAGACGGTACTTATTTCAATTCACCTGTAAAGTATCAAAATAAAGGAATGAATTATTTTATCCCGCCGGCATTTAAGAACAAAGGCGGATTTGATGATTGGGTGTTGGTGCTTAAAGAAAATAAAAAATAATTACGGTTATTGTCCGTATAAAGGCTGTATCTATTAGGGGAAAAAACGGGTTCTTGAAGTAAACGACACTGTTTTTTGTATTAAGCCAACGAATATCTCAAAAAAGAAATAAATTTAATCAGGGTGAACTCTACCTCACCCCGATCCGATCCTGTCCTGACATTCCCGGAAACATTTTTTAATCTCTAAACTTTTTGTTTATGCCTGCAATAGATAAACTGGTACTATCAGTAAAAGCTCCTTTGAAACAAAAGTACGAAGGTGATTTTGCGGAAGTTGAATCATTACTTACGAGCCTGGTTAATGCCGATAAACAAAAGGGACTAAACACCAAAATTATTTTTCTGGACGACTCAAGAAATATGCGGTCTTTAAAAATTCGCGCCATTACCGAAAAATCAACTGAAAAAGACTTTAAGAACTGTATCGATGCGTTGTATAAGAAAATTGATCCTGACTACATTTTATTGTTTGGATCAATTGATATCATTCCACAACAAAAATTAAAAAATCTATTATATGCCCCGAAGGACGACGATGATCAGTGGGTGCCTTCTGACCTACCATATGCATGCAACGAGCCTTATAGTACAGATCCCAATAAGTTCCTGACACCGGTCCGCGTTGTGGGACGCCTGCCTGATATTAATAGCGTAAACGACATGGACCTGGTGTCTAATATGATTAACAATACAATTGCGTTTAAGTCAAAATCAAAACAGGATTATCTTGGCAACTTCTCTGCGAGTGCTCATGTCTGGCGCGTATCGACGGAACAATCAATGAAAAGTATTTTTTCAAAATCCCGGCTGCGATTGATACCACCAACCAAATATCATTGGAAAAGAACTGAACTTAAACCTTTAAGTCATTTTTTTAATTGTCACGGTGCATCATCCGATCCACATTGGTACGGCCAACAAGGAGGCCGGTATCCAAAGGCGATGGCCTCCATTGTACTGCAAGAAAAAATTCAAAAAGATACGATTGTCGCAGCTGAGTGTTGTTATGGAGCGCAATTATATCATCCTTCACAGGATGAATTGCCCGAGGCGATGCCGATTTGTAACGCCTATTTTAAAAACGGTGCCATTGCATTCCTGGGAAGCTCCACGATTGCATATGGTCCATCGACGACAAACGACCAGGCTGACTTAATCACTCAATATTTTTTCATTGGTATTTTATCGGGAGCATCTACTGGCAGGGCGCTGCTGGAGGCTAGACAAAAATATATTCTCAATCATGGGCCCGATATGTCGCCGGTTGATCTGAAAACACTATCGCAATTTAACCTCCTCGGTGATCCTTCTTTACATATCGTGACGGGTGAAGTTCAAAAAGAAAAAAAGTCGGTCGGTATTATAAAAAGTAAACCGCTGTCAGATAGTTCACGAAAAGAACGCAGAAAATATTTATTGTCCAAGGGTGCATCACTTGAAACTTTTGTGAATAAAGTTGAATCTTCTGATAAATTTACAGCAGGAAAAAAATCAAGAACAGAAATCAAACGATTGATCACGGAATTAAAACTTAAATCGCCGACCGGCACTACTTTCTCCATCAAACAAAACAAAGAAAATAAGAAGGCGTTTAGATCTAATGGACTTTCATTGACAAAATACCATGTTTTCATCGAGAAAAAAGAACCCAATAGTTTTAAACAAAAACTTCTTGGTGTGAAAGAATTGAACGGCGAAATTGTAAATGTGCAGTTGTATGTCAGGAAATAAGCAAACCGTAGAAGGAATTGTGCAAAGTAAACTCTCGGGCAAAGGTTCCAAAAGCGAGCACCAGGGATATTATCTGGTTACTGCAAATAGAGAATTCCTGCTTCGCAAAAAGGATCAAAACCCTTTTCAACAAACAGGATTTAAGAAATTTGAGGGAAAGCGTGTTCGGTGCACCGGGACGAATGACGATTATGTTTTTTTTGTGGACGAAATAGCAAGCATTTAGATTTAAATATCGTCTCGATAATTTAACGAACCACTACCCGAACACGGTCGAGATTCTGAATTCGGGTATATGGCGTTTTACTGTCGCCTTCCCGTTGCGCCGCGACCCGAAGTGATACGAAATAAGTTCCGGGCTTTGAAAATACATGTGTCCTTTTCAGATTCACAGTCGAAGCGGCAGTAAATTTTTCCTGAAGGGAAAAGGTTCCTGCATTTTCAAAATCCCATTCGGCAGCTACTACTTTACCTGCAGCCGGAGGTGATTCGATTTCCGCGTTCAGCGTGACGGTCTGACCAACTTTTACTTCTGCTTTGTTGCTGCCATTTGCTTTTAATGCGATCACTGGCTGGATGCCTTTTCGTTCGTTAGCGCCGCCCGGTAAAATGATCTGGCTATTTTTAATTTTGTAATTAGTAGTTGATGGTGGCGCTATTCCTTTTTCAACCCACTCACTCAAATCAAGCAATGCTTGTTGAAGTACGCCAAGGTAACTGACGATATGTGTTGGATATTTGTTGAACTCATTGTCAGCATGATTTGCATGATCCGTATACCACAATCTAAAATAATTATCAGTTGTATCACCGAGACGTTCACTGACCTTGGACCGATACCAATCCTGTTGCCATGGAAATGCTTCACTATCCCAGAGCGATCCAAGAAGAATCATCTTTCCATTGAATTTACCGGTTGGCAAGACACCTGATGCTGCCTGGGTAAACAATGGCCCTAATAACATTGGACGCTGAGGATAAATCGGCCTGCCTTCTGAATCCCGGAATTGGTCCCATGCATGATATTCTTTCCCCGGCACCTGGTGTCGATGATAAGTTTCTGCAGCAAGAAAATCTGAATTATCAAGTGTGACTTTGTCTTCAACACGAATTTGCGAAAGCGCGTTTACATCTGAAGAACCAAGCACCACGGTGTCACCTGAAATGCGAGTGACGAATAATTTCTTTCCATTAGCTGCGCCTGATTTAATGATGAGATCGCCGCCAAGGAATATATTATTTGGGAAAGCATCCTGAAGTTGAAATGCGACAGGCATCTCACCTTCGGCATGACCAAGATTTCTCCACGCATCATCAGCCGTTCCGCGAACCTGGGCTATCGATTCCGCCGACAACAATCCGTTCTTGACCGCCACATCAGCAGAGATGATTGTTTTTATTTTACTGTTTTTCTGGATACGTGCTTTTGAAATCACGTTGGTAGAATCAATACCTAAGTAACCAGGCATTGTCCAAAAATCTTTGAAATATTTTGCATCAGCCATTTTTACTCCTGGATATAAAACCGGGAAAGCGTGGAGACCCATCGTCTGATAGGCAAACCATGCCTTTGCAGGGAAACCCATTTGCGTAGCCTCTAACAATGTTTGCTTTTCAATATCATTCAAACCCGCATACACATCACCGCCGCCAGGTTCAAGCGCATCGACTATTTGCGGAAACTTATCATGCAGTATTTGCATCGCGTAGATTCGAATGGTAAATACATTCGGAATTGCCATCGGCGAACCAAGAACATAGGGCACTGCTCCGTCCCAAACACCCTCGGTGTTTTCAATTCCTCCAACAGTTCTGTATGCACCACCGCTGCCACCAAAAGCATAACCGAATATTTTGTGCTGGCCAAAAATTTGGTTTGCAACAACACGGGAAAACTCTGCACATGCAGCATTTGCCCTGTATGCGCCAATCTTGGGATCTATTCCGGAACCAGGCATGCCTGCTCCGGATTTTCCACCTCCATTGCTCTCGACAAAATATGCTCCATGGCTAATACAAAAACCAATTTTATCCGCCTCGCCTGAAGCACCTTGAGATAAATTTTCGCTTATTGGAACCGGAGTAATATATTGGAAAAAATGCCACTGAAATTTCTCTTTTGACGGAATGTAAAAAGAAAACCGCGTATCAGTGCCTTTGAAACCACCGTGAATATAACGATGACCGACAGGTTTATCATGCCATTCATCTTTGTCGATATAGGGCCCCTTAAAAAGAGTGTCCTTTATCGTAAACTTTTTGGCAAGTTGCTCGCTTTCTGCAACTAAATTATTTTGAGCAAATGCCGGAAGCGACGGACTAAGAAATAGAACAAATATAATTGGGCGAACTCTTATGCTAAATATTGACATGGCAGATTAATTTATGGCGATACTTTAAATTATTGATCATGCATCTGTAAAGGAATTTCGTTTTGAACCGTTCTCGTTTTCCAACACCTTAGATCTTTTAATGTGTCCGTCCAAAATTTCGGCTCCTTTTTCAGTACAAATGCCTCTTATATATGCGGCAATCGTATTTGACAAAATTGTTGTGGATGACGAGCCCAACTTTTTAAACTCGCCTTTTCTAACAATCGAAGTATAAAGGACGGACATACCTTTCAGGACCACTTCAGGTACAATATCTTTTCTTAAATCCCCTTCCTTCTTCCCTCTATTAATAATTTGTATAAACTCAACCCAAAGTTTTTTTTCGAGGCGAGCCTCCACCTTTCTTTCCAGTTCGGGATAGTAATAATGCAAGTCATGAAAAAAAACTTTATTGACGTTAAACTCTATTTCGAAGCCGCGCCGCCAGATGTAAAATAGCAGGATAGGCGCCTGTTTCTCCCGGGCAAGGTGTTCAAACTGCTCGTGCTGCTGCGCATGAAAAAGAGTCAATGCCTGTTGCAACAAATCTTCTTTGTCAATAAAATATTTATAAAGCGTTTTAGTTGATATGCCCAGGAGCGCTACCAATTTGTCGTTTGACATTTTCCGAACTCCGTGTTGTAGGAAATATCTGAGCGATGTCTGAAGTATTTCAGATTTTACTTCGTCCATGTATGGAAATTATTTATACCAAAAAAATTTCCAGTAAAGGAATGGAAATTATTTCTATTAAAAAAATTTCCATAGTAGATTCACGGTATAAATCGCTTCAGAGCCCGTGCCGGCCCTGCAGCATAACAGATCATAACAGTCCCACCGAAATTCTAAGTTATTTTCGATCATAAAAGTTGCCAGCATGAAAAAATCATCCACTTTCTTAATTGCGGTCATTGCAGGTCTAAGCACCGTTGCGCAGACAAAAACCGACAGCGTTTACAAAAACTTTCAAATACCACCCGACCACGCAAAACCACGTGTCTGGTGGCATTGGATGAATGGCAATATTACAAAGGATGGAATAAGGAAGGACCTCGAATGGATGCACCGGGTAGGCATTGGCGGCTTTCAAAATTTTGATGCGGCATTTGCAACTCCGCAGATCGTGGAGAAGCGTTTAATTTACATGACACCTGACTGGAAGGATGCATTCAGGTTCACGACAAAGCTTGCAGATTCGTTGCATTTGGAGATGGCCATTGCAGGTTCACCCGGATGGAGTGAAAGTGGCGGACCGTGGGTGAAAGCAGAAGATGGTATGAAAAAAATTGTGTGGACGGAACTTCGTGTGAAGGGCGGAACATCAAACATAAAGATACCGGCACAGCCTGGAACAACAGGGCCATATCAAAATATTTTAAAACAAGCCGACTTCGGCGCGGCTGATGCATCAAAACTTCCAGTGTTTTACAAAGACATCGCTGTGGTTGCATTCAAGTTACCTGCCGCCGATAAATCACCGAGCGACCTAGGTGCAGTCGTTTCTTCAAGTGGTGGAAATTTTAGTTTACAACAACTCACTGATGGAGATCTCGCAACAAGTTCGCTGTTGCCGAGAGATTCAGCAAAAGGATATGGATGGATACAATTTGCATTTGCAGAACCGCAAACCATTAAAGCCATCACGATGGTGGGTGGTGGCGAGCCGGGTGTTTTTGGATTTGGTGCAAGTGCAAAAGATAGTCGCAAGCTCGAAGTGAGTGATGACGGCGTCAATTTCAAATTTGTTTGTGGCGTACCTCCGGGAGCGATCTTGCAACAAACCATTTCGATACCAATAACCACTGCAAAATATTTTCGCATCACAGTTAAAAATCCTCCAGTACCGGTGAACATGGGTGCAGCATTTGGATTTGGCGGTGAAACTCCAAAAGATCCGGGTGGCACTCCGATCGCAGAAATATATTTACATACGGCTGATGTAGTAAATTGTTTCGAGGAGAAAGATGCATTTGCCCCGGTTGGTGATCTCAATACAAAAACTACCCGAAATACAAATGATGTTGTTGCTACAAGTGATATCATTGATCTTACCGGTAAAATGAATGGGGACGGTATTATAAACTGGACCGCACCGGATGGAGAATGGAAAGTTGTTCGTTTCGGTTACACATTACTGGGAATTACAAATCATCCTGCATCGCCGGAAGCAACGGGTCCGGAAGTTGATAAACTCGACCCGGTTGCCGTAAAAAATTATTTTGAAAATTACCTCGACCAATATCAATCGGCAACGGGTGGTTTGATGGGCAGTAAAGGATTGCAATACATGGTTACTGATAGCTGGGAAGCAGGTGCACAAAACTGGACTTCAAATTTACCCGCGGAATTTCAAAAACGCCGTGGATACAGCATCACAAATTGGCTGCCAGTACTAACCGGAACGATCGTGAAAAGTGCTGAGGCAAGCGAACTTTTTCTTGCGGATTTTAGAAAGACGCTAAGTGACCTCGTTGCCGAATATCATTATGACGCGCTCACAAAAATACTTGCAGCGCGCGGAATGAAGCGCTACACAGAATCGCATGAAGATGGTCGCGCATTGATTGCAGATGGCATGGAGGTAAAGAGAACCGCTGCAATACCTATGTCAGCATTATGGACACCTAATCCATTCATAAACCAAAACGATCAAACAAAACATACGGTTGATATCCGCGAATCAGCGTCAGTCGCACATATATATGGACAAAATCTTGTTGCAGCTGAAAGCCTTACTGCGCTGGGTGTCGGAGGAACTGCATGGGCATATTATCCGGAAAACTTAAAGCCAAGTGTAGATCTTGAATTAGCAAATGGACTCAATCGCTTCGTCATTCACTGCTCGGTACATCAACCGAATGACGACAAAATTCCAGGATTGGGCCTTGGGCCTTTCGGTCAATGGTACACTCGCCACGAAACATGGGCAAACGAAGCCAGTGTATGGAACGCTTATCTTTCTCGCAGCAGTTATATGTTACAAAAAGGAAAATTTGTTGCCGATGTTGTTTACTATTATGGAGAAGACAACAACATCACATATTTGTTTGGCAAGCGTCCGCCTGCAATTCCGGAAGGCTACAACTACGATTATATAAATGCAGATGCGCTCATCCATTTATTATCGGCAAAAGATGGAAGACTTGTAACACCAAGCGGTATGAGCTATCGTGTTCTCGTGCTTGATAGTAATGCTGTGCGAATGTCCTTGCCGGTGTTGCGCAAGATAAATGCACTTGCCAAAGCGGGTGCAATCATAACCGGAGTCAAACCGACTACACCACTTGGTTTGGAAGATCAGACCGACGAGTTCAGCAGGCTTGTAAACGACACATGGTCCCCATCAAACAAAAATGTAACAGAGGTAAAGTCGATTGATGAATTAAATATCGACCTCGATTTCACCTATAATAAACCTCAATCAAATACAAAACTACTGTGGGTTCATCGCAAAACGAATGATAGAGATATTTACTGGATCAATAACCGGAACGACAGGGTTGAGGATATTGAAGCAACATTTCGTATTGCAGGAAAAACACCAGAATTATGGTCCGCCGAAACAGGAAGGAAAGAAGCTCTTTCTTACACCATTACAAACGGTGTTACTAAAGTTAAACTCCATATGGAACCAAACGATGCATTCTTCGTTGTATTTAAAGATAAGTCGGTCAAGAATGCTGTTGAGTTGCGAAAAGCAGAAACTAAAGATCTTGCAACTATTGAAGGTTCCTGGAAAGTAAAATTTCAAATCAATCGCGGAGCTCCCGCAAATGCAACATTTGACAAGCTTGTTTCCTTCTCGGAAAATGCTGATGCAGGAATAAAATATTTTTCCGGAACTGCTGTATATTCAAAAACGATCCAGGCGTCCAAAGAATGGTTCGCTGCAGATACGGAGTTGTGGCTGGATCTCGGCGATGTAAAAAATTTAGCGGAAGTAATAGTAAACGGAAAGTCGCTTGGCATTTTATGGAAGCACCCTTTCCGTGTCAACGTAACAAATGCACTCAAACCCGGTGAAAACAATATTGAAATTCGTGTAACGAATCTTTGGGTGAACCGATTAATCGGTGATGCACAACCAAACGTTGCAAATAAAATAACGTTTACAACGATGCCTTTCTACCAGGCTAATTCAAAATTATTGCCGTCAGGATTATTGGGACCGGTGAAATTTGTGGAGTTGGTTCGGAAGTAGGTGGAGAGATTGATTTAATGAAAATGTTTTGTTTCACACAAAGGCACAAAAGATTTTCTTGTGTCTTTGTGTGAAACAAAATATTTTCACTACATCGATCTTTCTCCATTTACTTTCAATTCAGCGCCAATTGATTTCGAAGCGATTTAAATGACGCTCGAAGTTCTTCCGTAAATGCCTGTGGCTGTTCCCATGCTGCAAAATGTCCTCCTTTGCTTAGTTTGTTGTAATGAATCAATTTGGGATATGCTTTTTCTGCCCAATTTTGCGGAGCTGCATAAATTTCGTCAGGGAAGACACTTACAGCAACTGGTATCTTTATATTTCTCGGATCAAAGAAACCGCCTGTTGCAACTTGCGTTGCTTCCCAATAAAGACGTGCAGCCGGTTGGGCGGTGTTGGTGACCCAATACAATGTGATGTTGTCAAGTATATCGTCTTTGGTGAGACCTTCTGATTGTCCATCGAAAACGCGGGCGATCAATTCATAACTCCGGATATCATGATCGAGTATCCATCCTGCAAGTCCGATTGGTGAATCGGAAATTCCATACAAAGTCTGCGGGCGATTTCCCATTTCGCTTGCATAAGCCAGGCCCTTGCTAAAAAAATATTCCAACTGTTTATAAGCATTTTGTTCGTCGGGCGAAAGTCCGGATGGCATTTTTCCAGCTGCCAATGCCTTTGTGATTTCTGAAGGAACGGTTGCTGCCATGTTGGTATGAATAGCAAGCAACTCAGGTGGTGCAATGACGGCCATGGATTCGGAAACTGCATTGCCCCAGTCTCCCCCCTGCGCAACAAATTTTGTATAGCCAAGTCGCTTCATCAGCGTGATCCATGCCTTGGCAATGCGAACCGGGTTCCAGCCGAGTTCGGTCGGCACACCCGAAAAACCATGTCCTGGGAGTGACGGTATTACAACATCGAATGCATCTTCGGCTTTTCCACCATAGGCAGTTGGATCGGTTAATGGTCCGATCACTTTTAACTGTTCAATGATTGAACCGGGCCAGCCATGAGTGATGATAACGGGTAACGCATTTTTATGTTTTGAGCGAACATGAATGAAATGAATGTCGACGCCATCGATCTTTGTTACAAATTGTGGAAGGGCATTGAGTTTCGCTTCCATCTTTTTCCAATCATATTTCGTAGCCCAGTAATCCGCGAGTGCTTTCATCGTCGCGAACTGTACACCTTGTGACGCGTCTTTAACCAATTCACGATCGGGCCATTGCGTTGCCAAAATCCTACGTTTCAAATCAGCGAGTTTACTGTCGGGGATTTGTACATGAAATGGACGGATCGATTCATCCAACGAAGGGTTAGCTGAACCTGTTTGTGCATCACTTACTGAGCCCTGCATGGCAAAAGCTCCTGCGACCAGCGTAGTTGCCAGAATGTTGGTACTTTTTTTCATTGTCGAATTTTTTTTGTTTTGGAAATTGTCCAATGAATTTATTGTTGTAATTGCACTCAAACAATATATATATGGGCCAGGCGGACGAAGTCTGTGTCCAAACAGTCATTCCAAAACACGGAGCGCTTGCCACTATAACCCTGTTGCAAATGATCTGGAGAAAACATATATCAATTCCATTTGTATTTAAATTGAGGAAAACAATTTTGTACAGGTTTTTGGAGCAAGAATTGTTGCAATTAGTTTTTTGAATCCACTCAGATCCGCAACTAAGAAATTACAATTATTTAACATTCGTTTATTGGTGGCATGTAGCACTGAATTGTTTTCACAAACCAGGGTACATCCAATAATTTAATTGTCAATATAAACCATCATCCAATAAAATCAAATGACATGGAATCGCAAACTGCGCATGTAATGCAACCAAAAGATCGGCCGGTTATATTCGGGACATTCGCGAAAAAGTCGGACCAGGCATTTAAGACAAGCTTCCTTGTTTTTAAACACAACAAGTATTTTATTGTCCCTGTCGATAACATCGCGTATTTTTCAATCAGGCATGAATCGGCTATGATTACCTGTTTTGACAGGGAGGAATATTTTGTGAAATATTCGCTTGATCAAATTCAAAATTTATTAGCTGAAAAGCAGTTCTACAGATTGAACAGGCAATACCTTATCAATTTTCGTGCAATTAAAGATGTTGAACATTACTTCGCTAGAAAATTGCTGGTGAACCCCACGATTTCGATTTCAGAAAAGCTATTAGTTGCAAAGGAAAAAGCCAGTGAATTTTTGAGTTGGCTCGATAATCGATAAGCCGTCATTTCATACGATCACTATGAAAATTTCTTTTACTTCTCCCTATATTAATACGGTCCGTATTTCTTTTTAGTTTCGAATCTCAGCGTTAATCGTTGCGTGCCGTACATACTCTCAAGCTAATCTTACACCGGGGCGCAAGCTTTAATTCTCTAAATGCCCGATTTAACGCTGACTTAGTCCGTAACAACGGTTTATTTCTTGTCTACAACTTCGGTTCTTTATTAAATTCAATAGGGGTCGTAGAATTGACAATAACGAAAACGACATTTGCAAATCGCCAGATATGAAACCATTTTTATTAACTGCTTTTTTAATCTGCTTATTGGCAGCGCTAAAGGCACAACCCAACCAGCAAATGAACAACGATCAACAAGACCAGGCACTGATCAGACAAGCGCTTGAAAACAATTACTTCAAAGGAATTTATGAGGGAGATATCGATCTTCTAAAACAGGTTTATTACAAAGATGTATTGATGTTTGGAGATGTGCAGGGAGCTCCGTATTTCAGAACGCTTGATCAATATCTCGATGGAGTTAAAAACCGGAAAAGTCCACGAGATTCTGGTAAACCATTCAAAACGGACATCATCTCAATTAAATTGATCAACTCCATTGCTGTTGCTGAACTGAAAGTAAAGATGTATGATTTTAATTATCATGAATTCCTCTCGTTTCACAAACTCGATGGAAAATGGCTCATCGTAAATAAAATGATCAGCGATGTAAACGAATAATTAAAAAGAGTTTTGATGTGAATGAACAAATTGTTGATATCAAAAATAAAAATTATGAATCATTCAAAAGTGTGGTTTGTAACGGGCGCGTCACAAGGTTTCGGACTGACTCTCGTTAAAAAGTTGCTAAGGAGCGGATATCGAGTTGCTGCGACCTCCCGCGATTCGCAAAAATTACGTGCCGCTGTAGAAATAGGAAACGACGACTATTTTTTGCCCTTGTCAGTGGATCTGCACGACATGGATTCGCTTAACAAATCAATCCAACAAACTG
>Ga0068860_100003908_pt1 | contig 15320 bp, 17 predicted proteins | sample KBSSwiS32_FD_66597 | JGI IMG/M metagenome (GOLD analysis project Ga0068860, IMG submission 66597) | Switchgrass rhizosphere microbial communities from Kellogg Biological Station, Michigan, USA - KBS Switchgrass S3-2 | ecosystem: Host-associated > Plants > Roots > Rhizosphere > Soil ... | reverse complement strand
AAGGTCAAAAGGGGCGCCGCGCCGCGCAGGCCGGAGGCCGCGCAGACCCCCGCCACCGCCGCGCCCACCGCCGCCGGCAGGCCGATCTGCCGGACCACGTCCCGGGGCTGGCTGGCGCCCCACGGGAGCGCCGGGCCCACGCCCATCAAGAAGAGCACCGCCAGGCCGCCGGGGACGGCCATGCTGTTGAAGTACGGCTCGCCCACGCTCACCCGCACCCCGCGGAGCGCGTCGCTGACGATGGGCCACAGCGTGCCCAGCAGCACCGTGAAGGTGAGCGCCACGAAGAGGAGGTTGTTCACCAGGATGGTGGCTTCGCGCGAGAGCGGCGACTGCAAGCCCTCCTGCGCCGCCAGCACCGGCCCGCGGATCGCCAGCAGCGCCAGCGACGCGAACAGCGTGAGGCCGATAAACGCCAGGAAGGTGGGTCCGATGTCGGACTGGGTGAAGGAGTGGACCGAGTTGAACACGCCGGACCGGGTCATGAAGGTGCCCAGCAGCGTGAGCAGGAAGGTCGCCAGCGCCAGCGTCATCGTCCAGGCGCGGAGCATCCGCTTGCGCTCCTGCACCATGGTGGAGTGGATGAACGCGGTGGCGGTGAGCCAGGGGAGGAAGGAGGCGTTCTCCACCGGGTCCCACGCCCAGTAGCCGCCCCAGCCCAGCACCGCGTACGCCCACCACGAGCCCAGCGTGATGCCGACGGACAGAAACCCCCAGGCGATCAGCGTCCACTTCCGCAGCGGGGCCATCCACGCCTCGCTGATCTCCCCGCGCAGCAGCGCCGCCACCGCCACGCCGAAGGGGACGGTCATCCCCACGTAGCCGCAGTACAGCATCGGCGGGTGGATGATCATCAGCACGTGGTTCTGCAGCAGCGGGTTCGGCCCCGGCCCGTCGACCGGCGCCGGCGACAGGTGCCCGAACGGGTTGGCCGGCCCGGCGATCAGGAAGGCGAAGAAGGTCGCCACCACCAGCATGGTGCCGATGGCCAGCGACATGGCCTGCGGCTGGTCCTTCCGGTGCGTCACCGTGAAGGCCATCAGGTACGTCCCCAGGATCAGGCCCCAGAAGAGGATCGAACCCTCCAGCGCGGACCAGAGCGAGACGACGGTGAACAGCAGGGGCGTGGCGTTGCTGCCGACCTGGGCCACGTACTTCACCGAGTAGTCGTGGCGGACCAGCGCCTGCACCATGGTGAGGTTCGCCAGCAGCATGGCGGCGAAGAAGGCGTAGGCCGCGCGCCGCACCCAGACGAAGCCGGCGTCGCGCTGGAGCGTGCCCGAGGTCAGCCCCACCACGCCGCCGAACGCGGCGCACACCAGCGCGCCGAGGACGAAGCCGAAGCCGATGGAAGAGCTCACGGCTGGCTCAACCCTTGCGCCGTCGTCATGCTCGGCTTCTCGCCCTCCTTGGGCGGCTTGTACTCGTTGCTGTGCTTGACGATCAGCCGCTGCGAGGTGAACGCGTCCGGCGGGGCGTAGGTGCCCTCGACGAGGACGCCGATGCCGTCGCGGAACATCTGGGGCGGGATCTCGTTGGCGCTCACCTTGAGGCTGGGCGCGTCCGCCTTGTGGCTGTCCGCCACCTCGAAGGTGAGGTGGGTGTGGGCTTCGTCCCAGACCACGCTGCCCGGCTTGACGATGCCGCCCAGCCGGACGACGCCGCGGCCCGCCGCGTCGCCCTTCGCCCGCAGCTCGCCGGGCGTGTAGTAGTACACGAGGTTGTCGGACAGGCCGCCCAGGGCCACGTAGGTCAGCCCCCCGCCGGCGGCGAGCAGCGCGGCCAGGGCCACCAGCCGGTTCTTGGTCTGCGACGTCATACGGCGCTCCCTTTCCTTCCGCGGCGGCGCACCAGGAGCGAGACCGCGTAGAGCCCGATCCCGATCCACGCGATCAGGTAGCTGGCCCAGACGTACTCCCAGCCGCCGACGATTCTTCCGGCCCCGACCTTCGACATCTCCTCCACGTGCTCGGCCGTCGCCTGAGCGAGGAGCAGCGGGATCATCACGCCGCACCTCCCTGCTGGGCCGGCGCCGGCGGAGGCTCCGGCGGGGCCAGCTCGCCCGCGCGGGCCGCCAGCGCCAGGTCGTACCGCTCCCACACGAACCAGGCGGCGATGAAGAGGAAGGCGAAGGAGTTCCAGCGCAGCGTCAGCACCAGCTCCGGGTACGTGGTGCTGGGCGACGACTGCGGCTGGTGGAGGCTGTTGAACCACTTCACCGAGAACCAGACCAGCACCGCGCTGGCGGCCGCCAGGATGCCCAGCACCGACGACACCCGCGCCCGCCGCTCCGGGTCCTCCTCGAAGCGGCGCGCCGCCAGCATCGCGGCGTAGGTGACCAGCATCACCGTCACGCTGGTCAACCGCGGGTCCCAGTTCCAGTACACGCCCCAGGTGGGCCGCGCCCAGATGGAGCCCAGGAGCACGCCGATCGTCCCGAAGAGGAGGCAGACCTCGGCGCCGGCCTCCGCCATCGCGTCGACCTTGATGGACGGCTTGCCGGCCAGGTACCAGATGGACGCGCCGAAGTTCAGCACGCAGCACAAGAACATCATCCACACCGAGGGGACGTGGGCGAACATGATGCGCGACGGGGCGCCCATGTCGCGCTCGGCCGGCACCCAGACCAGCGCCAGCCAGCCGCCGAACGCCAGCATGCCGAAGCCGATCGTCGGGAGCGCGATTCGAAGTGCCTTCACCATACCCGTCCCGTCCTAGTCCTCGATGACGCTAGGAAACAGCAGGATCCCCAGCGACCAGTAAGCGGCGTTGAAGCCCAGCAGAAGCTTCGTCCAGGACTGCAGCTCCTGCATCGGATCCCCGTGCAACACCAGCGTCGCGGCCTTGCTGCCCGCGATCAGAGCCGGGATGAGGATGGGGAACAAGAGGAGGGGTAGGAGTACGTCCTTGGCGCGGGACCGGGAGGTGATGGCGGCGTAGATGGTGCCCGGCGCGCTGATCCCCAGGCAGCCGAGCGCCAGCACCCCGGCCAGCTCCGGCAGGCCCCCCAGCGGGCGCACGTCGTACACCGCCAGCGTCACCGGGACGAGGACCACCGCCACCACCATCAGCAGGGCCGCGTTGCCGGCCGCTTTGCCCACGAAGATCGCCCGCGGGTCCACCGGGAGGAGCCGGAGGCCGTCCAGCGCCCCGTTCTCGTTCTCCACCCGGAAGGACTCCCCCAGCGCCAGCACGCTGGCGAACATGATCGCCAGCCAGAGGTAGCCGCCCGCGCTCCGGCCCAGGATGCGCGTGTCCGCGCCCAGCGCGAAGGAGAAGAGGAGCAGGGTGGAGAGGGCGAAGAAGACGAGCGCGTTGAGCCGCGCCCGCGAGCGCCACTCGATCAGCAGGTCCTTCTGCAGCACCAGCAGGGCGGTCAGCCAGAACCCCGGGCGCGCGCGCGGGCTCATGCCTGGGCCGCCCTCCCGCCGGAGAGGTGCAGCCGCTGCGCGCACAGCGACTGGCCCTGCTCGATGAGGTGGGTGGCCAGCACCACCGTCGCCCCGGCCTGCTGCAGCTCGCGGATGAGCGACTCCATCTGCTCGATGCCGCCGGGGTCGAGCTCGCCGAACGGCTCGTCGAACAGGGCCAGCGCCGGCTCCTTGAGGAGCAGCCGCGCGATCGACAGGCGCTTGCGCATCCCCGCCGAGAACTGCCGCACCGAGTCCCTGGCGCGCCCCTCCAGCCCCACCTTCGCCAGCAGCTCCTTCACGCGCTGGACCGGCTCCGGGACGCCCAGAAGCCGCGCCGGCACCAGGAGGTTCTCCTGGGCGGACAGGTCCTCGTACAGGTAGCTGGCGTGGGTGAGCAGCCCCACGCGCTTGCGGATCTCGGACCGCTCCTTCCCCAGCTCCAGCCCGAAGATGGCCGCCCGCCCGGTGGAGGCCGGCACCGCGCCCGCCAGCACCCGGAGGAGGGTGGTCTTCCCGCTGCCGTTGTGTCCGGTGAGTAGCAGAGACTGGCCTTGCTCCAGGCGGAAGCTGACGCGGGCCAGCGCCCAGCGCGTGCCATAGCGGCGGGAGAGGTCCACCGCGTCGATGGCCGGGGCCGTGCTCAATCGCTCGGTTGCTACCCCGTTCCAGGTGTCGGCGCCACGACGAAACGGGTTGCCGCTCTCGCACGCGTGCACACCATCCTTCTTCGACGGTTCCGAGGGGGAGGGAAATGAACGTCCTGGTCCACCCGCTGGTTCGGCGGGTCGCGAAGGATACGGCGGCGGCGGTGGTGCACTACTCCGGCTTGCGCCAGGCGATGGCGCGCTACCGGCGGCTCCGGGTGGGCGGGCGGCGGGTGCTGATCCTCAGCTACCACCGGGTGGTGGACGACTTCGAGGGCGAGCGGAAGCGCTGCATCCCCGGGCTGCTCATCTCCCGCGAGACGTTCCGGCGCCACCTGGAGGAGGCGCGGCGCGCCGGGTACGAGCTGGCGTCGCTGGAGGACGCGCTGGAGGTGCTGGCCGGGCGCCGCTCGGCGGCGCGCGACCTGTGCGTGATCACCTTCGACGACGGGTACCGCGACGTGTACCGCCACGCGTTCCCCATCCTGAAGGAGCTGGGCGTGCCGGCGACGGTCTACCTGCCGGCGGCGTTCATCGGGACGGACCAGCGGTTCAACCACGACCGGCTGTTCCACCTGGCGAGGATGGCGCTGGGCCAGCGGAAGCGGCCGGGGGTGCGGCTGCTGGAGCCGGTGGCGGCGGGGAGGACCACGCTGTCGGCGGCGCTGGACGACTACCTGGGCGATCACCGGACCCAGGAGCTCCTCTCCCTGATCGGCACCCTGGAGGAGGCCGTCAAAGGGCCGCTCCAGCCGGAGTCGGGCGACGTGATGTCGTGGGACGAGGTGCGGGAGATGCACCGCGCGGGCGTCGCCTTCGGCGCGCACACCCTGGGCCACTGCGTCCTCACCACCGAGCCGCTGGAGGTGGTGGAGCGGGAGGTGCGGGGCTCCAAGGAGTGGATCGAGCGCGAGCTGGGGTCGAAGGTCCGCGACTTCGCCTACTGCAACGGGTGGTACTCGGACGTGGTGGTGCAGGTGCTGGCGCGCTGCGGGTTCCGCTCCGCGGTCACCACCGAGGACTACCCCAACGCCATCGGCGGGGACCCGTTCGCGCTCAAGCGCAAGGTGCTGCACGAGAACTTCAGCGTCGGGCTGGACGGCGGGTACTCGGCGCCGCTCACCGCCTGTCACCTGGACGACGTGTTTGGCGTGCTGGGAATGAGCCACCCGGTGCCGGGGCGCCGGCCGCACTCCGCCCCGCCTCCGGAGGGCGCCGCGCGATGAGTCGCCCCGAGGTGTCCGGGTCGTTCCTGGGGCGCGCCGGCCCGCTGGTGCTGGCGCGCCTGGGCACCGCCCTCCTCACCATCTCCATCCCGCTGGTGCTGGCGCGCTCGATGGAGCTGCGCGAGTACGGCACCTACAAGCAGCTGTTCCTCATCTCGGCGACGCTCTCGTACGTGCTCCCGCTGGGGACGGCGCAGTCGCTGTACTTCTTCATCCCCCGGACGGACCAGAAGCGGCCGTACTTCATCCAGACCATCACCTTCATGACGGTCACCGGCGTGCTGGCCGCGCTCGGGTTGTTCGCGATGGAGGGCGTCATTGGCCGGGCGTTCTCCAACCCGGACCTGGCGTCGTTCCGGTGGGAGCAGGCCGTCTACGTCGTCTGCTTCATGGCGTCGTACTCGCTGGAGATCTCGCTCACCACCCAGGGGAAGACGCGCCACTCGGCGGCGGTGTACCTGGTGTCGGACACGCTGCGCGCGGCGGCGATGGTGCTGCCGGTGCTGCTGGGGTTCGGCCTCAAGGGGCTGATGCTGTCGGTGGCCGCCTTCGCGGCGGTGCGCTACCTGTGCGCCTGGGGCGTGATGCTGCGGTCGGGGGAGGGGCCGGCGTTCGACCGGCGGCTGTTCATGTCCCAGCTCGTCTACGCGCTGCCCTTCGGCGCGGCGATGCTGGTGGCCATCCCGCAGCAGTACGCGCACCAGTACGTGGTCTCCAGCTCGGTGTCGCCGGAGCTGTTCGCCATCTACGCGGTGGGGTGCTTCCAGCTCCCGGTGGTGGACCTGCTGTACACGCCCACCTCCGAGGTGCTGATGGTCCGGCTGGGAGAGCTGGACAAGGAGGGGCGCGGGGAGGAGGGCGTGGGCGCGTTCCGCGAGGCGACGTCCAAGCTGGCGCTGGCGTTCTTCCCGCTGGCGGCGTTCCTGTTCGCCGCCGCGCCCGACCTGATCGAGGCGCTGTTCGGCGCGCGCTTCGCCGCCGCGGCGCCGCTGTTCCGGGTGAGCGTGGTGGGCGTGGCGCTGGCGATCATGCCGATGGACGGGGTCCTGAGGGCGCGCAACCAGACGCGCTGGCTGTTCTGGGCGTACGCGGCGAAGGCATTGGTCACCGTGCCGCTGGTCTGGGTCGGGGTGCGGCGCTTCGGGATGATGGGGGCCATTGGCTCGTGGGCGGTGGCGGAGGCCTTCGGGAAGGGGATGCTCCTGGCGCGGATGCCGAAGGCGCTCGGGGCGTCGCTGCGGCACTGCATCCCGTGGCGGTCGCTGGGCAAGGCGTCGGCCTGCGCCGGGGCCGCCGCGTGCGGCGTGGCGGTCGTCCGGGCGCTGGCGCGGCCGGCGTACGCGGTGTTGCCGGCGGGGGTGCTGTGGCGGGCGATCCCGCTCGCGGCCGGCGGGTTGCTGTTCGGGGTGAGCTACCTGGTGGCGCTCCGGCTGGCCGGGGTGCGGCCGCTCAACGTCCTGGCGAGCCTTCGTGGCGCCTCATAGTGCGCGTCCCTACCTTGGTGCGCGTGGTGGGAGGAGTGAATGGGTGTGGACGTGATGACCTGGTACCAGGCGGGGCGCCTGATGCGGAGGCTGGGCGTGCCGGTGGTGCCCCAGCTGCTGCGGAAGATCATCTACTTCCTCCACTCCAGCCACGTCCCCCTCGAGGCGGAGATCGGCGAGGGGACGATGTTCGGGTACGGCGGGATCGGCGTGGTGATCCACCAGGACTCGAAGATCGGGCGGCACTGCCTGATCTCCCAGCAGGTCACCCTCGGGGGGCGGAGCGGGATGCCGGGCGCGCCGGTGATAGGGAACTACGTGCGGATCGGCGCGGGGGCGAAGGTGCTGGGCCGGGTGCGGGTCGGCGACTTCGCGGTGATCGGCGCCAACGCGGTGGTGGTGAAGGACGTGCCCGACGGGGCGGTGGTGGCGGGCGTGCCGGCGCGGGAGATCCGCCGGGACCCGGATCCGGCGACCACCTGGGCGCGCGAGATGGGGCGCCCGCCTCCGGAGCTGGGGTTGGAGACTTTGGGGGGAGCGCCGTGATGAGGGTGCTTCTGGTAGGTGACTTTCCGCCGCCGCACGGGGGCATCGCGGTCCACGTCGAGCAGCTGTGGCGCTGCTTCAACGCGGCGGGCGCGGTGGTGCGGGTGCTGGACATTGGCCACGGGCCCCGGGACAAGGTGCCGGGCGTGATCTCCGCGCGCGGGCCGGGGGAGCTGGCGTCGCTCTTGGCGCGCTTCTCCGCCGACGGGTGGCTCATCCACCTGCACACCAGCGGGAACAACCCCAAGTCGTTCCTGGTGGCGGCGGCGGCCGGCGTGGCGCTGCGCCCGTCGCCGGGGCGGGTGATCACGCTGCACTCCGGGCTGATGCCGTCGTTCCTGGAGGCGGCGTACGCGCACCGGGTGCTCGCGCACGCCGCCCTGCGCGGGTATTCGCGGATCGTCGCGGTGTCGGAGGCGGTGCGGGACGCGGTGCTCTCGCTGGACATCCCGCCGTACCGGGTGGCGGTCCACCCGGCGTTCTGCGCCTCGCAGGTGGTGAGCGGGGAGCCGCCGCTCGCGCTGCGGCGGATGTTCCAGCACAAGTCGCCGGTGCTCGCGTACGCCCACCACCCGTCGAGGGTGTACGGGCGGCAGGTGCTGTTCGAGGCGCTGGCGAAGCTGCGCAAGCGCCTGCCGCACCTGGGGCTGGCGATGTTCGGGGTGGAGACCTCCTCCGGGCCGGCGCGCGACGACGCGCGGCGGGCGGGCGTGGAGGACATGGTCGAGGACCTGGGCGAGCTGCGGCACCTGGAGGCGATGGCGGTGGTGGAGCACGCCTCGGCGTTCGTGCGGCCCACGCTGGCCGACGGCGACGCGCTCACCGTGCGCGAGGCGCTGGCCCTGGGGACGCCGTGCGTGGTGAGCGACGTCTGCGCTCGGCCGCAGGGGACCATCGTCTTCCGGGCGGGGGATTCGGTGGACCTGGCGGGGAAGCTCATCCAGGCGTTCGACGGGCCGCGGCGGGTGTTCCGCGGGCCGGACGCGGCGCAGTTCCTGCTCCGGATGTACGGGTCGATCCTGGGCGAGGGCGAAGGTCGCCGCTCGGAAGCGGGGGCCAGCGCCTCGATGTAGTGGGTGGGGCTCAGCCCTTCGCCGCCGCCAGCACCTCGCTGACCACCGCGTCGACGTCCTCGGGGCGGGTGCGGTGGTTGGTGAGGCAGGCGCGCAGGCAGAAGTGGCCGTTGATGCGGGCGTTGGAGAGGTAGACGCGGCCGCGGGCGTTCACGGAGGAGAGGAGGGCGGCGTTGCGCGCCTCCAGGGCGGACTCCGCCAGCTTGCGGTCGCCGACCCAGCGGAAGCACACCGCGGAGAGCGGGACCGGGGCGAGGCGCTCCAGCTCCGGGGTGGCGTCGATCGCCGACGCGAGGCGCTGCGCCAGCTCCAGGTCCTTGCGGATGGCGGCGCGGAAGGCCGAGACGCCGTGGTAGCGGAGGGAGAGCCAGAGCTTCATCGCGCGGAAGCGGCGGGAGAGCTCCGGGGATTCTTCGAAGAAGGCGAAGCCCTCGACGGCGTCGGCGGAGAAGGCGCGCGTGTACTCGGCGGTGTCGGAGAAGGCGGCCCGCGCGGCCGAGGCGTCGCGGAAGAGGAGGCAGCCGCAGTCCAGCGGCTGGTACATCCACTTGTGCGCGTCGAGCGCGATCGAGTCCGCCGCCGCCAGGCCCGGGAGCTTCTCGGGGGCGGCGAGCGCCGCGAACCCGCCGTACGCGCCGTCGACGTGGAGCCAGAGCCCGTGCTTCCGGGCCACCTCCGCGATCTGCGGGATGGGGTCGATGGACCCGGTCGCGGTGGTGCCGGCGGACGCGACGACGGCGATCGGGCGGAGGCCCCGGCGCAGGTCCTCGGCGACGGCCTCGTCCAGCGCGTCCGGCCGCATCCGGAGCTCCGCGTCCATCGGGATGGTCCGAAGGGAGCGCGTGCCCAGGCCCAGCAGGGTGACGGCCTTCCGGATCGACATGTGCGTCTCGGCGGTGACGTAGATCGGGCCCGGTTGCGCGCCGGCTTCCCGGGCCGGAGCGCGGCGCTCGCGGGCCATCGCCAGCGCGGCGAGGTTCGCCATCGAGCCGCCGCCCATCAACGAACCGGTGAACCCCGGCGCCCCGATGGCGGAGGCGATCCACTGGATGATCGCGCGTTCGACGGTCACCGCGGCGGGGGAGGAGCGCCAGGCGGTGACGTTCTGGTTGAGGACGCTGGCCACCAGGTCGCCGAGCGCGGCGATGGGCTCGCCGGACCCCAGCACGTAGCCGAAGAAGCGGCCGTTCGGGGTCCGGGAGCTGGAGAAGAGATCGTCCAGCGCGTCCAGCGCCGCCAGGCCCATGCCCTCTTCCGGGGGCGCGGCGCCGAAGCGGGCCACCGATTGCTCGCCGTTGATCGGCGGCTTCACGGGGCGCTCGTCGAGGGTGGAGATGAGGCGCGCGCACTGGTCCAGCACGCGAGCGCCCGCGGCGCGGAAGTTCGCGGCGTCGGCGCCGAAGGGTTCGTGAGGGTTGTTCGACACGTGAGCCTCCAGGGACTCCGGCTGCACCTCGCCGCGGCGAGACTAGCGTGTTGGGCCCGCCGGGCTGTTTCTTCCAGAGAGGGCGCGCTCCAGCTCCGCGGCCAGTCGCGCACACCGCAGGTAGCCGCCCGCCCGAAGGCGCGGTGCGGCCGCCGCGGCGCGCAGCGTCTCCAGCGTGGACAGCACGCGGTCGCGCGGGATGCGCGCTCGGAGCTCCACCTGCAGGGCGGCCTCCGCGTCGGGCGCGGTGATCGGCACGCCCGCGGTCTCGCTCATCACGTGGCGGAGGCGGGTGATCAGCGCGCCGGCCAGCGCCGGCTCCACGCGCGCGCGGCGGGTGAGCCAGGCCATGGAGGTGACGTACTCGAGGATGGACCGATGGCGCTCCACGGGCTCCGGGCGCGGCGGGCCCAGGCGAGCCCCGCGCGCGAGCGCGAACGCGAGCGTCGCGAATGCGAGCTGTGCCGCCACGGTGAGGATCGCCGGCGGAAGGCCGGGCGACGCCGCCCGCGCATGGTGACCCTCGTCGAACCCGATCCGCCCTTCTGCCGCGAACGCCTTCCACAGCGCGAGGTTGTCCCCCAGCTCCAGCCGGCTGTTCTCCGCGACCGCCGCTCCGGTGAAGACCCAGATCTCCCCTCGGCCGGTGCGCCACAGGAGCGCGGCCGCGCCCCCTCGCTGCCCGGCCGCCGGGACCGCCTCCGGGTCGTTCGACGCGATCCCTCTCCCGGCTCCAACGCGGAGGCGCCGGACATCCGACGCCGGCGGGGCCCAGACGGCCGCGTACGCGCCGCCGACGTCCGCTGCTTGCCCGCTGGCCTCATCCAACCGAAGCCCACCGGAAGGGTAGAGCTGAAGCCACCGCGCCATCTCCGGCTGGTCCCGATCGAACTGGCTGGGGGCGAGGTACACCAGCCGCCCGCCCTGATCGACGTACGCGCGCAGGATCGCCACCTCGTCGCGGTCGATCTCGCGCTCGACGGGCTCGGCGAGGACCAGGGTGCGGAGGTCCGACGGCACCGCCGAGAAGCGCGCGTCGAGGCGGCGGGCATCGAAGCCGCGCTCCTGGAGGAGGAGGTAGAGCGCCTTGAGCCCCGCCGGCCCCGGGTTGTCGACGGACGGGACGCGAGAGACCGCCGGCGCGCCGTGGCTGGCCAGCCCCAGCGCCGCGCCGACCGCCACCAGCGCGCCATAGACGATCCAGATCCGCGCGCCCCTCACGCCAGCCGCTCCGCCAACTGCCCCACGTCGTCCAGGAACCGCCGCGCCTCGGGCGCCTCCGGCCGCTCCAGCGAGTAGTACGCCCGGTCGTACCAACCCAGCAGCCCGCGGACCTGCTCCGACAGCTCGGGCGCGGCGCCGCGCTGGGCGACCTCCTCCGCCACCTCCCGGTTCGTCCTCACCCGATCCGGACGCGCCAGCGACCGCCGCTCCAGCGCGCCCAGCAGCGCGAACAACCCCTCGCGAATGGCCCCTCGCGGATCCGCCTCGACCATCGTCCCGCCGCGCTGGAGGTGCACGGAGGGCGCGTCCAGCTCCAGCCGCTCCCCCCGGCCGACCTCGGTCAACCGCTTCCTTTCCCCGCGCCGCCGCAGCGCCCCCGCCAGCCGGAACCCCGCGCCCAGCGCCACCGCGATCGCCAGCGACAGCACCAGCACGCGCGTCCAGCGCACGAACCCCAGCGCGCCCCGCGTCTCGAACAGCGCCTCGACCCACGCGACGAGCCACGCCACCAACCGCTCCAGCCCACCCAGGTTCGCGCCCCGCGCCTGCGCGAACTCCGGCCGCGAGAGGATCTCGTCCAGGTGTTCCCGATCCCCAACCCGGAGCGCCGCGCGCCCCTCTGCCTTCGACCGCGCGCAGAACGCCTCGAGCCGCTTCCCCAGCGCCTCCGCCGCCTCCGCCGGCGGCCCGTCCAGCTTCAACCCCGCCGCCAGCGGCGCGCCGCACCGCTCCTCCAGCGCCGACGCGATGTACGAGAAGTGGACCTCTCCCTTCGCCGCCTGCTCCAGCGCCGCGCGCTCGCCGGGGACGTCGTCGCACGGAGGCATCCCCGCCGCGACCACCGCCGCCAGCATCGCCGCCGCCGCCGCGATCACGCCGCCTCCCGCTCCAGCGCCAGCTCCAGATCCAGCCCCTCTCGCCGCACCCGCATGTCCGCGTAGAAGAGCCCCGCGAACGCGATGTACAGCGGCGAGAACACCGCCTGCACCACCACCTCGATCAGCTCCGCCGGCACCAGCATCCCCTGCGGGATCGCCTGGGGCGTGGCGTGCGCCGGGTCGAGCAGGTTCCCGTAGATCGCCTGCACCACGAACGCCGGCAGCCCCGACACCAGCATCACCACGAACACCAGCATCGCCACCACCGTCACCAGGACCGTGGCGCGGACCTTCACCCAGCCCAGGAAACCAGGCCCCACGCGCCCGGAGATCAACCCGCCCGATCGCCGGATGGCTTGCAGCCCGCTCACCTCCTCGACCGCCAGGACCTGGCAGGTGAGGAGGAACCGCAACACGCACCACAACAGCCCGGCCAGCATCCCCACCGTCACCAGCACCACGGCCACCACGCCCAGGACGGCCGCCGCCATCGGCGAGGAGATGACCGCGAGGATGAGCCCGAAGACGCCCGCGCCAGGCAGCATGAACACGGTGGTGGACGCCGCCACGTACAGCGCGGCGATGGCGAACGCGCCGGAGCTGGCGCCGGTCCGCCGGATCGTCCGGCGCAGGCTGCCCTCCACGGAGACGTCCCGCTGCAGCCACCGCCCCACCGCGAAGTCCGACACCGCCACCCACCCCTGCCAGTTCACCCAGCCGTAGAGCACGAAGTAGACGGCGAACATCTCCAGCCAGATCGGGAGCTGCCGCAGCATCTCCGGCGATCGCGTGTTCAGCGCGGCACCCAGCGCCTGGCCTCCCAGGAACAGCGGCGTCCAGCGCGCCGTGCCGAGCACGAACCCCTTGCTCAGCACGTAGAGCACCAGCGAGAACCCCAGCTGCAGCCGGAAGAACCCGCCCAGGTTGCTCCGCCACAGGCCGGCCGAGCGGTCCACCAGCTCGCCCATCCCGAGCGGCCGCAGGTCCAGCGCCGGTGCTCCTCCTCCCGCCTCGCTCATCCCGGCGCGGAGCATAGGGCAGCCAGCAGCGCCGCAGTCGCCGCCGCCGGATCCGCCGCGCCCATCACTGCGCCGATCACCGCCGCGCGCCCCAGCGGCCCCGCGTTCTCGGCGCGCACTCCGCCCAGCGCGAACGCGGGGCAGGGGAGCACCGCTCGCAGCGCCGCGAGGCCTTCCAGCCCCAGCGGCGCCCGCGCGTCCTCCGGCTTCGACCCCGGCGGAAACACCGGGCCCACCAGCGCGAGGTCGGCGCCCGCCGCCGCCCGCGCCTCCGCCTCCGAGTGGACCGCGGCGCTCACCAGCCTCCCCGCGGGGAGGAGCGGCCGCACCTCCGCCGCGAGCGGGGCGGACGCGGGGAGGTGGAGGTCCGCCTCCACCAGTAGCGCCACGTCCAGGCGCCCGTTCACGAACCACCGGCGCCCGGGATGTCGCGCGACCACCGCCCGCACCGCCCGCGCCTCCTCCAGGAACTGCCGTCCGGTGGCCTCCGGGTGCCGGTGCTGCACCGCCACCTCCGCGGAGACGGACAGGGCCGCGTCCACCGCCGCCAGCACGCGCTCGCGCCCGAGCGCCCAGTCGGTGATGACGATCAGCCGCGGCAGGGCCACCGCTACTCGATCAACCCTTCGATCGGGCTGGACGCGGACGCGTACGCCTTCCTCGGGATGCGCCCGGCGAGGAACGCCTCCCGCCCGGCCTCCACCGCGAGCTTCATCGACCGCGCCATCCGCGCCGGGTCCCTGGCCAGCGCGATGGCGGTGTTCATCAGCACCCCGTCCACGCCCAGCTCCATCGCGATCGCCGCGTCCGACGCGGTGCCCACCCCGGCGTCCACGATCACCGGCACCTTGGCGATCTCCCGGATGAGGCGGATGTTGTGGGGGTTGCGGATCCCCAGCCCGGAGCCGATGGGCGCCGCGAGCGGCATCACCGCCGCGCACCCCAGGTCCTGCAGCTTCCGCGCGGTGATGACGTCGTCGGTGGTGTAGGGGAGGACGGTGAACCCCTCCTTCACCAGCACCCTGGCGGCCTTGAGGGTCTCCTCCACGTCGGGGAAGAGGGTCTTCTCGTCGCCCAGCACCTCCAGCTTCACCCACTTGCTCATTCCCAGCTCCTCGGCCAGGTGGCAGGTGCGGATGGCGTCGTCGGCGCTGTAGCAGCCGGCGGTGTTGGGGAGGAGCTTCATCCGCTCCGCGTCGATCCAGTGCATCATCGACGCCTCGCCCTTGGCGGAGAGGTCCAGCCGGCGGACGGCGACGGTGACCATCTCGGCGCCGGAGGCCTCGTGGCAGCGCTTCATCACCTCGAAGCTGGGGTACTTCCCGGTGCCGATGATCAGCCGGGACCCGAAGGTCTTGCCGGCGATGGTGAGTGGGGTGTCGGTGCTCATGGTCTCCTCGGGATCCTCATCCTCCGCCGACGAAGGTGACGATCTCGACCTGATCGCCCTCGGTGAGGCGGTGCTGTTCGTGCTGCGCGCGGCGGACGACGGCGGTGTTCACCTCCACGGCGATCCGCCCCACCGCCACCTGGAGCGAAGTCAGGAGCTGCGCCACGGTCGTCCCGTCGGGCACCTCGCGCGCTTCGCCGTTCACCGTCAGCTTCACGGCCGCCCATATACCCATCGCACGCGGCAATCGCCAGCCGCGGGGGTAGAGTGGGGCGCGTGAGGGGAGCGAGCTTCATGATGGCGGCGGTCGCCCTGCTGGTCGCCCTCCCAGCGCGCGCGGACGAGGCTCCTCCTGCGAAGCCGGATCTGTTTCCCGCGTATCGCTTCGGCTACGTGGCGGGTGGCGCGCTGGCGCTGACGGGCGGCGTGTTCGGCCTGATCGCTCAGTCCGAGGCAACCCGCGCCGGCACGCTCACCTCCGCCGGCGAGAGCACCGCCGCGCTCACCCTCGCGCGCGAGCACGCCGCGACCGCCAACTTCTGTTACGCGCTGGCGGGCGCCACCGCCCTCTACGCGCTGGCCATGGAGCTCCTGCCGCGGCCGGCGGCGGACGCCGTCGCGCTGTCATTCCGGTTTTGAGCCCGCGCGCCTCCATCGCCGCCGTCGCCCTGGGCGCGCTGGCCGCGGCCGGCGCCGGCTGCTTCATCGAGGAGCGCCCGTTCACGCCCGTGGCGTGCGGTCCGAACCGGAGCTGCCCGGCGTTCTACACGTGCGTGGACACGGCTTCGGATGGGCCCATCTGCGAGGCGAACTACGCGCCGGGGAAGGCGGATGCGGCGCCCCCGCCGCCGGGGCCGTATCGCGACTACTGCCACGACGCATGGCCGCTGTTCGACGCGTATTGCGTGGAGTGCCACGGCCCGGACCAGCAGCTGGGGGTGATCCAGTTCCGGGTGGATTTCTACGAGGCGGACGCGGGCTTCCTGGGGGCGCGGCT